>ERZ724512.250-NODE-250-length-23034-cov-7.158406_pt1 | contig 23034 bp, 20 predicted proteins | sample MGYA00376045_ERZ724512 | MGnify/ENA primary metagenome ERZ724512 (study PRJEB28724, sample SAMN07190883) | activated sludge metagenome | isolation source: activated sludge of sewage treatment plant in Hong Hong | place: Hong Kong | collected 2016-03-17 ... | reverse complement strand
ACGGCGGGGCTGACGGTGGCGCGGACGGCGGGGCTGACGGTGGCGCGGACGGCGGTGCCGACGGTGGGGCCGACGGCGGCGCAGACGGTGGTGCCGATGGTGGAGCCGATGGTGGCGCGGACGGTGGGGCCGACGGCACCGCGTGAGTGACGCAACGCAGAGCGGGCTCCAGCCAGGAACCTCAGCCCTGCACCGACTGTGTACGGCCACGCCCGACGAGTTCGCCCGCGAAGTGTGGGCGCGTCGGGCGTGGCTGTCACGGGCGGCCGACCTACCCGGCGACGTCGCGAACGTGTTCTCGCGTAGCGCTGCCGATGAGTTGCTGAGCAGCCACGGCCTACGCACGCCCTTCCTGCGCATGGCCAAAGATGGCAAGGTCATCCCGACCAGCCGTTTCACAGGACCCGGCGGCGCGGGCGCGATGGTCGCGGACCAGATCCACGACGAGGCCGTACTGGGGCTGTTCAGTGACGGTGCAACGGTCGTGTTGCAGGGTCTGCATCGAACCTGGCAGCCCGTGTCAGCCCTAGCGGCGGGCCTGGCCGCCGACCTAGGGCATCCGGTGCAGGTCAACAGTTACATCACCCCGCCGCAGTCGCAGGGCTTCGCCCCGCACTACGACACCCACGACGTCTTCGTGCTCCAGATCGAGGGGCGCAAGCACTGGCGGATCCATGAGCCAGTGCTGGCACAACCACTGCCGGACGAACCCTGGGACACCGTGGCCGATCAAGTGGCGCAACGAGCAGCGGAACCCCCGGTGCTCGACGTGACGCTGCAGCCCGGCGACTGCCTCTACCTGCCGCGCGGCTTTCTGCATGCGGCCACAGCGCTGGGCGAAACCAGCATCCACCTGACGTTCGGCATCCACACAACCACCGAGCGCGACGTCGTGCGCGCGCTCGCGGACAAGCTCGCGGACGCCTCGTGGCGCGCGTCCATGCCGGTCGGGTGGGAACCTTCCGAGGACTCCTTGACGGCTCTGCGGGATCGGGCCGTGGCGGCCTTGGCGGCACTGGATCTCACCGCGGTGGCCAGGCAGTTGCGTGCAGACAGAGCGCGCAAACAACGACCCGAGCCGCTCTCCCCACTCGCGCAGGCACAGATCGCGGCGGACCTCTCGCAGGACACCAGCATCCGGCTGCGGCGTGGGATTGCCGCCCGGTTGGCAAATTCTGCCGTGGTGTTCAGCACCGGATCGATCACCATCAGCGAGGATGAGCGGGAAGCCGTTTCACTACTACTGAAGGGTCAGGAGGTTCGTGTGGGCGAACTGCCGCTGGCCGAACCTGCCGCGCTGGACCTCGCCGCGCGTCTTCTGCGCTCGGGCGCGGTCGTGCCGGGCGCGGAGGCGTGACCGCCGCCGGCTTCCGCTGCTCATCGGCCGCCCGGGAGCGGGGCGACAGCATGCTGGCCACCGCACCTCCGGCACGGCGTTGGTTGCTCCTGGAGCGGGAAGGCGCCTGGCCTACGCACGCCTTGAGCGTTTTCCCCAAGTCGCAGGCCCATGCCCTGTCGGAGAAGGCCGCGCGGGCCGGCGCCCGGATTTCCCTGATCCGCCGGCCGCGACGGCACCCTGCCAGTCACGGGCCGTTCACGTGGGCGGTCGCCGACGTGCAGCGCGGGCAGGAGGGCATCCGCTGGCACACCGCGTACACCATCGAGGAAGTGCTGGATACGCCATGGGAGGTGACCTCCGGCGAGGGTGACCCCGTCGCGCTGGTCTGCAGTCACAGCCGGCACGACGTCTGTTGCGCGCTTCGCGGCCGGCCCGTCGCCGCAGCTTTGGAACCGGTGTGGCCGGGGCGGGTGTGGGAGTGCTCGCACCTAGGCGGCGACCGGTTCGCCGCGACGATGGTCGTGCTGCCCACCGGCCTGTGCTACGGGCGGCTCGATGAGTCGAACGCAGCTGCGGTGCTCGCCGCTTTCGACCGCGGCCAGGTGGTTCCGGACCTACTGCGTGGCCGATGTGCGGACCCGCGCGAAGCCCAGGCAGCGGCCGCGATCGGATGGCAGCAAGGGCTTGCTGCCCCCTGCGTCGATGCATTGGTGCCCGCGGGTCCCGCCACGCACGCGGGCGGTATCACGACGGTGGCATTCTCGGCACCGGACCTGCGGATCAGTTACCGCGAGACCGAGGTGGAATTGGGTACCCCGAGCACCTGTCGGGCCCATGGGATAGGCCACGGCCGGGAGTACACGTTCGTTGGGGTGCAGCGCCGCTAGCGAGGCACTGTGACGGGCCGTCAGTCGCCGCGGACAGTCGTCAGCAGAAACGCGCTGTCGTCCAGCGCCCGCACACTGTGCCGCTTCTGCGGGACGACGATCAGGTTCCCGGACCGGCACTCCCAAACATCGTCCCCGGAGACCAGTTCAATGCGGCCGAGCAGCACCTGCACAGTAGCCTCGCCCGGGTTCTCGTGCTCGCTGAGTTCAGTACCGGCGACCAGCGCCACGATCGTGTGGGACAGCCGCGCACTCTTGTAGACCGTCGCGGCACTGCGCCCGGAACCGTTGGTGCGGGCATTGCGCAACTGCGTCTGCGCAACTGTCAGCATGGCCACTCCTCACGACAATGCCATCCCCGTTCCGATCACGACCAGCGTAGACACCACGATCTCCACGGCGCCTACGACAGCAGGCCGAGTCCCGGAGGGAACCAGGAACGCCCTGATGGCGGCGGCACCGAAGGGCAGCAGCAACCACGGTGACACAAACGCTGTACCCATCGAAGCCGTGTTGTAGACACGCGACGCCAGGGCCCAGCGCGGATTGTCAGCTTCGCGGATAAGGGACTTCACATGCAGCACGGAGCCCGTGAAGAACACCAGGCAGACAAAGGCGGCCAGCCAGGCATCGGAGGGTGGCCAGGCATCGTGCACGATTCCGTAAAACAACGGCACGGCAAGGGCGGCCTGCGTCACCAGCAGGAGGTCATTGCTCGCCCCCCGCTCCTGCCCGATCCGGCTCAGCCACACGCTCACGCCCCACAGCACGATCAGCGCCACCCCGACGGCGAGCAGCCAGGGACGCATGACCACCAGCACGAGGCTCGGAATAGCGGCGAGCACGATCCAAGGCCGGGCGTAGCCCAACTCCCGGCGAGCCAGCCGCGACCAGGTGCCCCGCCGCCAGCGGATCACCACCGCGCGACCGAGGTAGTAACTCGCCGGGTAGGCCAGGACCCACGCCGCGGAGAACACTAGGCCGAGCCAGGACCAGCCGGCGACCATGAAGCCGAGGATCAAGGGAACTAGCAGGAACGCCCACGCTCCGTGCTGGTTGGGGATCGCGAGCCGCGCCGTGCGGGATGTGGTCGACGTGCTCATATGGCCGTCGCCCGGCGCTGTGCGCTGGTCTGCAAACGCGACAGAGCAGCGCCGGCGCGCCCAGGCGTCCCACTCAGAGCGCGCGGCCTTACGGGAGTCCGCCACGGCCCCCGAGCCCTGGCCGGGCGACGGCTTGCTATCGCTATAGCCGCACAGCCGGGCAATAGACCAGAAGTCATCCGATCCGTTCCCAGCCGCGGCGAGGTGTCCGGTTACCGACCCCGTGCTCCCCCCGGTCCCGGTAGACGATGTACGGGCGGAACACATAGCCGACCGGCGCACTGAACGCGTGCACGAGTCGCGTGAACGGCCACACGATGAACAGCGCCATGCCGGCCAGTGCGTGGATCCGGAACGCCAACGGGACGTCGACCATCAGATCCCCCTGCGGGTTCAGCAGGAAGATCGAGCGGAACCACACCGACACGTCCTCGCGATAGTTGTGCTCCTCGCCCAGCAGACCCGCGCCGCTCATGGTGGCAAGCAGCCCCAGCACGATCGCCGCCGTCAGGAAGATGTACATCACCTTGTCGTTCTTCGTCGTGGCCGCGAAGACCGGCCCGACTGTACGGCGCCGGTAGATCAGCATCACGATGCCGAACAACGTGGCAGCTCCGGCGAATGCGCCCAGCGTGATGGCGAAGAAGTGATACGTGCTCTGCGAAACGCCGAGGCCGTCCGTCCACGCCTTGGGAATCAGCAGACCCATGATGTGTCCGCCGACCACCGCCAGGATGCCGAAGTGGAAGATCGGCGACGCGACCCGGATGAGTGTCTTCTCATAGAGCTGGCTGGAGCGCGTGGTCCAGCCGAAGCGGTCGTAGCGGTAGCGCCAGATGAGTCCGACCACGAACACCGCGATGGTGACATAGGGCAGAACGTCCCACAACAGAATGTCGGTAGTGCTCATCGCCGGATTCCTTCCATACCGATCGTGTAGGGCTCGAGGCCGACGAGTTCCTGCGGCGGCCCGGACGTGGCAATCGCCGCCATCCGTTCGGCGATCTCCGGGGTCATCTCCGGCAAGGTGGTCTCCACCGCCTGCAGCACCAGGGCGTAGGGCGAGCCCATGGATTCCAGCGCCGAGCGCAGCAGGCCGATCGGCCCGCGGTGCTCGGCAAGTAGCGCGTCGCCGGTCAACGGATCCCCGATCGCGGCGAACTCCAGGACGACGGCGATGTGGTCGGCCAGTTCGGCGTCACCGGGGTCGAAACCGGCGGCCAGGTAGGCCTGCTTGAAGTGCAGGATCGCCATGCCGCGATTGCGGGTGTCGCCGTGGGTCCAGTAGGTGAGGTACGGGCAGGCCTTGCGCTTCATGTCGAACGTCTGCACGTACTCCTTGGCCAGCTCCAGCGGATCCTGGGCGGACATCCAGGCCAGGAAGTCCGTCAGCGGCTGCGTGGCTTCCGCCGGCAGGTCCTGGATGGCCGAGCGGATGTCCGGTACGCGCTTCGCCAGGGCCTCGTCGGGATACCAGAGCAGCCAGGAGCAGGCCAGCCGGGTGACCGCCATGTCGTGCGGGGTCATCGCGCCTGCTCCGCGTCATCGGCCCGGACAGGCGCTTGGTCGGCGGGGTGGGAATCGGCGCGTTGCGGGAAGCTCGGCATGCCCAGGGGCACCCCGCGGCCGTCCCAGTTCAGCAGGTTCACCTTGGCCGGCGCATCGGATTCGACGATGCCCTCGGTGGTCTGCCGAACGGCCAGCGCGTGGAACGTCTCCACCGCGACCGGGGCGGGCCGCCCGGAGGCCTCCCCGAACGGGCCCTGCCGGTAGGCGTCACCGCTGCCGGCATAGTCCACCGCGCACGCGAGTTCCTCGAGGTTCTCGGCGGTTTCGGTGTGCGCCTTGGGCACCACGTAGCGGTCCTCGTACTTCGCGATGGCCAGCAGCCGGTAGAGGGCGAACATCTCCTCCTCGGTGTAACCCACCGCCTCCGGAATGCTGGGGTCGGTCGGGTTGCCGAGGTTGCTGTCACGCATGAACGACCGCATCGCCGCGAGCACGCCGAGCACCCGCTTGACCGGCACGACATCGCCGGCCGTGAACAGTTCCGCGAGGTACTCGATGGGGATGCGCAGGGCGTTGATCGCGCCGAACAGGTTGCCGGCATCCTCCCCGTCGTTGCCGGTCTCACGCAGTGCGTCCACCACCGGCGACAGCGGCGGGATGTACCAGACCATCGGCATGGTGCGGTACTCCGGGTGCAGTGGCAGCGCGACCTTGTACTTCTTGGCCAGCGCGTAGACCGGGGACTTGCGAGCCGCATCGATCCAGTCCGCCGGGATTCCGTCACGCATGGCCTGGTCGACGACCTGCGGGTCGTTGGGGTCCAGCAGCAGATCGAGCTGCGCGGCGTAGAGGTCCTGGTCGTTCTCGGTTGCGGCAGCCTCGGCGACGCGATCGGCGTCGTAGAGGAACAGCCCGATGTAACGCAGCCGGCCCACGCAGGTTTCCGAGCACACCGTGGGCAGCCCGACCTCGATCCGCGGGTAGCACAGCGTGCACTTCTCGGCCTTGCCCGTGCGGTGGTTGAAGTAGACCTTCTTGTAGGGGCAGCCGGTGACGCACATGCGCCAGCCGCGGCAGGCGTCCTGGTCGACCAGCACGATGCCGTCCTCACTGCGCTTGTACATCGCGCCGGACGGGCAGCTGGCCACACATGACGGGTTGAGGCAGTGTTCGCAGATCCGCGGCAGGTAGAACATGAACGCGTTCTCGAAGTCCAGCTTCACGCGGTCGCCGACGTCCTCTTTGACCTTTTTGAGGATCGGGTCCTGAGGCGCCAGTTCCGGGCCGCCGGCCAGGTCGTCGTCCCAGTTCGCCGACCATTCGATCTTCATCGGCTTGCCCGTGATCAGCGACTTCGGCCGGGCGACCGGGGTGTGCTCGCCGAGCGGTGCCGTGATCAAGTTGTCGTACTCATACGTCCAGGGCTCGTAGTAGTCCTTGAGCTCCGGCAGCTTGGGGTTCGTGAAGATGGTGCTCAACCGGTGCCAGCGACTGCCGCCACGCAACTTGAGCTTCCCACGCTTCGTACGGACCCAGCCGCCCTTCCACGTCTCCTGGTCCTCGTACGTGCGCGGGTAGCCCTGGCCCGGCCGGGTCTCGACGTTGTTGAACCACACGTACTCGACACCGGCGCGGTTGGTCCACGCCTGCTTGCACGTCACCGAGCAGGTGTGACACCCGATGCACTTGTCGAGGTTCATCACCATGCCCATCTGGGCCATGACCTTCATGCGTGGGCTCCTCTCGGGGTTCGCAGTGCGGCGCTGGCGCCTCGATCGCAATCGGTGAGCATTGCGGGCATCGGTGAGCATTGTGGGGGGCCAAATCGCGCCCTGGACGCTAACGGATGCCCAGAATGCTCACGGATGCGGCGGGGGAGGTGTGCCCTTACAAGGGTGCTCATCAGTACTGCACCTCCTGGCTGCGACGCCGGATCACGGTGACCTCGTCGCGCTGGTTGCCCGTCGGGCCGAGGTAGTTCATGAAGAACGACAGTTGCGCGTACCCGCCGGCGACGTGCGTCGGCTTGATCATCAACCGGGTCAGCGAGTTGTGGATGCCACCGCGCAGGCCTGAGGTCTCGGTGCGCGGGACGTCCACCACCCGGTCCTTGGCGTGGTACATGTACACGGTCCCGGCGGGCATCCGGTGCGAGACGATCGCGCGGGCGACCACGACGCCGTTGCGGTTGTAGGCCTCGATCCACTCGTTGTCCTTGACCCCGATCGCCTCGGCGTCCTGCGGACTCATCCAGATCTCCGGACCACCGCGGCTCAACGAGAGCATGAACAGGTTGTCCTGGTACTCCGAGTGGATGCTCCACTTCGAATGCGGGGTGAGGTAGCGCACCGTGACCTCACGCTCGGCGCCGGTGCCCTGATCGCCGTAGAGGCGATGCATGTTCAACGGCGGCCGGAACGTCGGCAACTGCTCGCCGATCTCGGTCATCCAGTCGTGGTCGAGGAACAGGTGCTGACGACCGGTCAGCGTGTGCCACGGCTTGAGCCGCTCGACGTTGATGGTGAATGCCGTGTAGCGGCGGCCGCCATGCTCACTGCCGGACCACTCCGGGCTGGTGATGACCGGCACCGGGCGGGCCTGGGTGTCAGCAAACGTGATCCGCTTGCCCTCGTTGTCCAGGGCGAGGTCGGCGAGCTGCTGACCGGTACGCTCCTCGACGTTGCGGAAGCCCTCCACCGCGACCCGGCCGTTGGTGGTGCCGGACAGCGTGAGGATCGCTTCGCACGCCTGCGATGCGTTGACGATGGCCGGGCGACCGGCGGCCGGACCCTCCGGGATCACACCGTTGAGCCGCTTGAGCAAGTCGTACTCCGGCGCGGTCTTCACGGCGACGCCCTTGGTCACGGTACCGACGGTCTCGAGCAGCGGGCCGAGGGCCGACATCTTCGCGCCGATCGCGGTGTAGTCGCGCTCGCACAGGATGAACTTCGGCGCGGTGACGCCCGGGATCAGGTCGACCTCACCGGCCTTCCAGTCCTTCACGACCCCGCCTGTCACGGCCATCTCGTCCGGGGTGTCGTGCATCAGCGGGATGGTCATCAGGTCCTCGACGGTGCCGAGGTCACCAGCCAGTTCGGACACCTTGCGGCCGAGGTCCTGGAAGATGTCGTAGTCGCTCTTGGTCTCCCACGGCGGGTCGATAGCCGGCGTGAACGCGTGCACGTACGGGTGCATGTCTGTGCTGTTCAGGTCGTGCTTCTCGTACCAGGTCGCAGCCGGCAGCAGGACGTCGCCGAACAACCCGGTGGAGGTCATCCGGAAGTCGATGCTGATCAGCAGGTCGAGCTTTCCGGCGGGACCCTCCTCATGCCACTCGACGGACTGCGGACGGACGTCGGTCTCGTCGGCACGTACCGCGTTGCTGGTGCCGAGCAGGTGCTTGAGGAAGTACTCGTTGCCCTTACTGGACGACCCCAGCAGGTTGGCCCGCCAGATCGTGAGCACCCGCGGCCAGTTCTCCGGGGCGTCGGGATCCTCGACGGCGAACTTGACGTCGCCGGACTTCAGCTTCTCGGTCACGTAGGCGACCGGGTCGACGCCGGCCTCCCGGGCTTCCCGGACCAGCTCGAGCGGGTTGCGGTTCAGGCTCGGGAACGACGGCATCCAGCCCGAGCGCGCCGACTGCGCCAGCGTGTCGATCATGGTCGCGTTCTGGAACCGGCCCTCACCCAGCGGCGTGGCCAGCAGGTCGGCTCCGAGGTTGTCGTAACGCCACTGGTCGGTCTGCACGTACCAGAAGGCCGTTCCGATCATCTGCCGCGCGGGCCGTTGCCAGTCCAGCGCAAACGCCAGGTTCGCCCAGCCGGTGATCGGGCGGCACTTCTCCTGCCCGACGTAGTGCGCCCAACCGCCGCCGTTGATCCCTTGGCAGCCGGTCAGCGTGATCATGGCCAGGAACGTGCGGTAGATGGTGTCGGAGTGGAACCAGTGGTTCGTCCCGGCGCCCAGCACGATCATCGAGCGGCCGCCGGAGTCCTCGGCATTCTGCGCGAACTCGCGGCCGATCCGGATCGCCTGCGCGGCCGGCACGCCCGTGATCTCCTCTTGCCACGCTGGGGTGTAAGGCGCCGGGTCGTCGTAGCCCGTCGGCCACTCCCCCGGCAGACCTTCGCGGGCAACGCCGTACTGCGCGAGCATCAGGTCGAAGACCGTGGTCACCCAGCGGGTGCCGTCCTTGGTCTCGATCGGCACCATGGGCACGCCACGCCGGTGAACGCCACCGCCCTCACCGTTCTCCTGCCCCATGTCGAAGCGGGGCAGCAGCACCTCGGCGGTCGAGGCGCCGCCGGCACCGTGGAACGACAGCGCCGGGTCGACACCCTGCAGGTCCAGATTCCACTTGCCCTTGCCAGCCTCGTTGTAGCGGAAGCCCAGCGAGCCGTTCGGGACGACCGCGCGGCCGGTGTGGCTGTCGACCAGCACCGTCTTGAACGCCGCGCCCTCCATCGTGTCGCCCAGGTCGGCGGCGGTGAGGAACTTGTCCGGCACGTAGCCGCCGTCCTTGTCCTTCAGCGTGATCAGGAAGGGCAGGTCGGAGTACTTCTTGACGTACTCGACGAACCGCGGCACCTGCCGGTCGACGTAGAACTCCTTGAGGATCACGTGCCCCATCGCCATGCCCAGCGCCCCGTCGGTGCCCGGGTGCACGGTCAGCCACTCGTCGGCGAACTTGGTGTTGTCGGCGTAGTCCGGGGAGACGGTGACGACTTTCTGGCCCTTGTAGCGGGCTTCGGCCATGAAGTGCGCGTCCGGCGTGCGGGTCACCGGCAGGTTCGCGCCCCACATGATCAGGTAGCTGGCGTTCCACCAGTCTGCCGACTCAGGCACGTCGGTCTGGTCGCCGAACACCTGTGGGCTGGCCACCGGTAGGTCGCAGTACCAGTCGTAGAAGCTGAGCATGGCCCCGCCCATGAGACTGATGAAGCGGCTGCCGGCAGCGTGCGAGGCCATCGACATGGCCGGGATGGGTGAGAAGCCGAAGATCCGGTCCGGGCCGTGCGCCTTGACCGTGTGGACGTGGGCAGCGGCCATGAGCTCGTTGACCTCGGCCCACGTGGAGCGCACCAAACCACCCTTGCCGCGCGCCTGCTGGTAGGCCCGGCGGGTGGCCTCGTCGCCCACGACGGCGGCCCAGGCGTCGACCGGGTCGGAATGCACCTGCCGGGCCTTGCGGTAAGCCTCGAGCAACACACCGCGCACGTACGGGAACCGGATGCGAGTCGGCGAGTAGGTGTACCAGGAGAAGGCGGCGCCACGCGGACAGCCGCGAGGTTCGTACTCCGGTGAGTCCGGGCCGACCGACGGGTAGTCGGTCTGCTGGGTCTCCCAGGTGATGATGCCGTCCTTGACGTACACCTTCCAGGAACACGAGCCCGTGCAGTTCACGCCGTGGGTCGAGCGCACCACCTTGTCGTGGCTCCAACGGTCGCGGTAGAAGACATCGCCCTCCCGGCCGCCGTGTCTGGTGACGGTCCGCAGATCGTCGGAGACGTCACCGCGGGCGAAGAACCGCCCTGCCTTGACCAGGAACTCGTCGGTGGGACTTGTCGTCATGAACCATTCCTCCCGGGTGTCCCGCGCACTGACCACGCGGGCTCGACATCCTTGCGGCGCAACCTGGCCACACACACGCCCGGTCGCGGGAACACGTCCAGCGCCTCCAACGCTACGTCCTGACCGGTGGCTGCGAGAACCTGTTCAAGGGCGCGGGCGTGGATGTCACAGATTTCGGGGTGCTTGGCGACCAGCGCGGCATACGGGCAGCTGCCCAAGTACACGACATCGCCGACCGGCGAGACCTCGACGTCGAAGCCGAGCTGCTCCAGCGACGCGGCCGCGACTGCGATCGCCTCGTCCGGGGAGTCGCTGGGCTCGTGCGCCACCCCCTCGGACCCGCGCCAGCGCTGCGCTGCGGCCTCGGCGGTAGCGGGATCGGCTGCCGCATCCAGCGCCTCGACGAGTTGCTCGGCGAGCTGGTGATACGGATCGTCGGTGAGCGGCGAGTAGAGCCACCGGGGCCGGCCGCGGCCGTTGCTCTTGGCCCGGATCCGCTCCACCTGTCCGGCTGCCTGCAGCACTTCCAGGTGCGTGCGGATCGTGTTCACGTGCAGTGACGTGAGCGCCGAGATGTCCTCCAAGGACATCGGCCCGTCGGCCTCCTGAAGCAGCCGCCAGATGTGATCCCGGCTGGACACCGGGTCGGCGTGGTGGGCACGAAGGTGCCCCAGCCGCGCAAGGCTGCGTCCAATCGTGTCGGCCGCCTTCCGGTTCATACCCACCGTTCTACCATATTCCACCGTCGAATATATTTTGCACGGTGCTAACATACGAACCGGTGAAAAAAGGGAGGCGGTCATGACCACGGTGACGACCGACGCGGCGCCAGGCCAGTCGCACGGCTGGGACTTGCGCCCGGGCGCGGTCCGGGTGCTGGTGATCTCCACCATCGGCTTCACGCTGATGTTCGCGGTGTGGCTGATGTTCGGAGTCCTGGGTATCCCGATCCGCAAGGAGTTCGGCCTCAGTGATGTGCAACTGTCATGGATAACCGCGGTCGCCGTCCTCAACGGCGCGATCTGGCGCCTGCCCGCCGGCATCATCGCCGACCGCCGCGGCGGGCGAATCGTGATGACGGTCATGCTGGCAGCGACCGCCATCCCCGCCTTCCTGGTCTCGCACGCCAATAGCTACACCCAGCTGCTGATCTACGCGTTCCTGGTCGGTCTGGCCGGCAACTCGTTCAGCGTCGGCATCGCCTGGGTCAGCGCGTGGTGGCCACAGCGCCACCAGGGTTTCGCGCTCGGCGTGTTCGGGGCCGGCAACGTGGGCGCCTCGGTCACCAAGTTCATCGGCCCGGCGCTGATCACCGCGGTGCCGGCAGCCGGCCTGCTGGGGGTCGCTCCCGGCGGCTGGCGTTTCGTCGCATTCCTCTACATGGTCCTGCTGCTGATCATGGCCGCAGTCACCTGGTTCGTGGCGCCGCACCACGACATCGTGCCGGGTCAGGGCCGCTCGCTGGCCTCCCAGCTGAAGCCCCTGAAGCAGGTGCGGGTCTGGCGGTTCAGCCTCTACTACGTCGTGGTGTTCGGCGCCTACGTCGCGCTGGCCGCCTGGCTACCCAAGTACTACGTGGACGTCTACGACCAGAGCCTGAGCCACGCCGCTCTGCTGACAGCGCTGTTCATCTTCCCGGCATCTCTACTGCGGCCCGTGGGCGGCTGGATCTCCGACCGGATCGGGGCGCGCAAGGTCATGTACGCCACGTTCCTCACCATGCTGGTCACAACCGGGATCCTGATGATGCCTTACGGCCACATCGTGATCAACCGTTCCGATGGCGGCACGAGCGAGATCCTGCCATGGTCGGTGGGCGTCGGGATGTTCACGCTGCTGGTCTTCCTCACTGGCTGCGCGATGGGCATCGGCAAGGCCGCGGTCTTCAAGCACATCCCCGAGTACTTCCCGCACGACGTCGGTGCGGTGGGCGGTCTGGTCGGTTCGATCGGTGCCCTGGGCGGCTTCTTCCTGCCCCCGCTGTTCGCCTATGCGGCCGCCTGGAGCGGCGCCCCGCAGGCGACGTTCGGCGTCCTGTTCCTGGTGACCCTGCTCACCACGCTCTGGATGCATTTCACCGTGGTGCACATGCTGCACCGCGCCAGCCCTGACTTGGCCAACAAGTTCGAACACGAAGGAGTCAACGCATGAGTACGACAAGTGCGCCCGAGCGGCGTGGTGGGGACTGGTTGGACCAGTGGAATCCCGAAGAGAACTGGGATTCCGGCCGGGCCTGGAAGACCCTGTCGATCACCACGTTCAACCTGACCCTGGCCTTCATCACCTGGTTCCTGGTGTCGGCCATCGCCCCGCAGCTGAGCTTCCTGGGCTTCTACCTTTCGAAGAGCCAGCTCTACTGGTTGGCCGCCATGCCGGGTCTGGCCGGCGGTGCGTTGCGGCTGGTGTGGATGTTCCTGCCGCCGATCATGGGCACCCGCAAGTTGGTCTGGATGAGTTCCGTGCTGCTGCTGATCCCGCTGATCGGCTGGGGCATCGCAGTCCAGAACAACCAGACCTCCTACTCGGTCTTGCTGCTGCTGGCGTTCCTGGCCGGTATCGGTGGCGGTGTGTTCTCGGGCTTCATGCCGAGCACGTCGTACTTCTTCCCGAAGTCCAAGCAGGGCACGGCACTGGGCATCCAGGCCGGCGTGGGTAACTTCGGCGTCAGCATCGTGCAGTTCGTGACGCCGTGGATCATCGGATTCGCGCTGATCGGCGGGTCGCAGCACTTCGTCAACGCCGACAAGGGCATCGACAAGCAGGTCTGGTACCAGAACGCCGCCTGGATCTGGGTGCCGTTCGTCCTGGTGGGTGTGGTGCTGGCCTTCACGATGCTGAAGTCGGTGCCGGTGCAGGCCCGCGGCGTCAAAGCCCAGATGGACATCTTCAGCAACAAGCACACCTGGCTGATGACGTTGCTGTACATCATCACGTTCGGCACGTTCTCCGGCATGGCCGCGCAGTTCGCACTGCTGATGAAGAACATCTACGGCACCCCGTTCGGCGCTGACGGCATCGTCGCGGTGCAGTACGCGTTCTGGGGCGCGCTGGTGGGATCGGCAGCACGCGTGCTTGCCGGCCCGATCGCCGACCGCGTCGGCGGGGCCAAGGTGACGCTGGTCGCGGTGATCGGGATTGGGCTGTCGGCGTTGTACACCTCCTTCCAGCTCTCGCCGGCCTCGGTCGACGACTTCTCGAAGTTCTTCTGGGGCATGCTGGCCGTGTTCTTCTTCACCGGCGTCGGTAACGCGAGCACGTTCAAGCAGATGCCCATGATCTTCGAGCCGCGGCAGGCGGGCGGCGTGATCGGCTGGACCGCGGCGATCGCCGCCTTCGGGCCGTTCGTGTTCGGTGTCATGTTTGCCACCGGGAACGCGCAGTTCCTGTACTGGCTGGGCACCGCGACCTGCATCATCGGGGCCTGGGTGACCTGGCACTTCTACGCACGGCCTGGTGCGGAGAAGCCGAGCTGATCTCCGGCGAAGGTGGGGCTCCGTCGGCTCCACCTTCGCGCCGGTCAGGGAAGGGCGAGCCACTCCACCGACGTGCCCGCCGCAGCGCCGCCGGGCGGTAGCACCGCGAACCCGTCGGCAGCAGCCAAGCCCCGCAGCATGGCCGACCCGAGATGGTTCACCGGGGTTGCTGCACCGCCGAGCTGGCAAGCCAGGAGGCGGTGCTCCTGGTGGGGTGCCTTCGCATCGGCCCCGAGTTCGACGGTCGGCAAGTCAGGCGACCAACGACCCAGCATTCCTGCAAGAACAGGAGCCCCCAGCGTGAGCAGTGACACGATCGCGCTCTGCGGGTTGCCCGGCAACGCCACCAGCCAGCGTTCGCCCAAGCGCGCCAGCGCCATGGGATGTCCCGGGCGCACAGCGACACTGTCGACGACCCACTCGCCGCCCAACTGCGCCACCGCGGTGTGCAGGTGGTCGACGGGGCCGGCAGCGGTGCCGCCGGTGGTCATCACGACATCGCCCTGGGCATCGCGGATCGCAGCAACATGCGCGTCGAGTGTGTCCTGCGCGCGCGAGACCGAAATCACCTCACCGCCGAGCCGGCGCACCCATCCGGGCAGTTGTGGACCCAGCGCATCGCGGACCTGGCCGGGACCGGGCACGCCCCGGTCGACGAGTTCGTCCCCGAACAGCAATAGCGCCACGCGCGGGATCTGCCGCACTGCGAGTTCATCGACACCGGCCGCACTCGCGAGTCCAATCAAGGCCGGGGTGACCACGCTGCCCGTCGCGGCAAGGACGTCACCTCGGCGGCACTCCTCACCGCGCGGGCGCAGATCACTGGCCTTGGCCGGGCCACTCAATGCCGAGTCGAGCGTCCCGTTCTCCGTGCGCAGGATTGCCGTCGTACCGTCGGGCACGGCCGCCCCGGTGGCGATGACCACGGCTTGGCCAGGCTCCAAAGCCACGTGCGGAGCGGCGCCGGCCAAAACCTGCCCGACGACCTGCCAGGGTCCGTCACCCGCGACTGCCCACCCGTCCATAGCCGAGGTGTCGTACGCAGGGAGATCGGTGAGCGCGACCAGCGGTTCGGCCAGCGTCCGGCCCTCTGCTTGCGCTACCGGGACCTTCTGCGCGGGCAGTGGGTCGGCTACCGCGAGGCTGCGCGCTGTGGGCCAGTCCGGTTCACGCATCCGACCACTGCTCGGCCAGCGCGGCGATCTTGGCGGCGGCTTCCTTCGCGTCGGCGCCGGCGGCCACGGCCATCCCGAGCAAGTACGTCGTCACCGGAGCCGCTGGGCGGGCCACCGCATGGGCGGCGTCCTTGGCCACGTCGAGGATCGTGGCGGTGTCAACCTCCGCCGTGATGCCCAGTTCGCTCTTGACCGACTGCACCCAGGTATCCATGTCGTCCATTATCAGCCGCTGGGTCGCGGCACGGAGATCCAACTCTGTGTCGATGTCGGCGAACGCGGCTTCCGGCAGGTCGACGTACTCCACGTCGAGCCGCTCGAGCAAGGTCCGCATGCTCATCCCCGGTTGTGGTTGAGCGCCTCGCAACGCCTCAGCCCTATAGCGCGCGCACAACGGTTGGGCATGACCCGCCGCGCGCGGCACGACGGCGTCGCGGCGGGGATTCGGCAACTTCAGCAAGGTCGCAGGGGCGAACGGCATGTCCGCGGCGAGGACGCCGACGAAGGGGGTATCGACCAGCGCCAGACCTGCGGCGATCCCGGCCGCCGGCCCACCGCCCGGCGGGTTCTCCCTGGTCACCGCAACACCGGGTACCTCAGGATCCGGGCCCACCACGACGACCGGCACCGGCAATGCGGCCAACACGCGGTCGATCAACCGCCGTCCGGCGACCACCTCGGTGATCTTGTCCCGGCCGAGCCTGCGACTGCGACCTCCGGTCAGCACTATCGCGGTCCAGTCACTCACACCCGCACACTAGAGGCAGGAGGTGCGCGATGGACCTGAGCCACATCGACAGCCGCGGGCAGGCCCGCATGGTGGACGTTGCCGCTAAGGACGTCACCGTGCGGACGGCGACTGCGACTGGCCGGGTGCGCACTGAGGCGGCTAGCGCCATCGCCGACGGGACCGTCGCCAAGGGGGATGTTCTCGCCACCGCCCGCATCGCCGGCATCATGGCCGCAAAGCGCACACCCGACCTGATCCCGATGTGCCACCCGATCGCGGTGCATGGGGTGGCCGTCGAGCTCACCGTGGATGATGGCCTGGTCGAGGTTTCGGCAACCGTCAAAACCGCCGACCGGACCGGGGTGGAGATGGAGGCGCTGACCGCCGTGACCGTCGCCTGCCTGACCATCATCGACATGACGAAAGCGCTCGACCCGGCCGCCACGATCGAAGCTGTACAGGTGCAGAGCAAGACCGGCGGCAAGAGCGGGGACTGGCATCGATGAAGGCAACCGTGATCGTGTGCTCGGACTCGGCTGCTGCCGGGATGTCCGAGGACACCACCGGGCCGGTGCTGGTTGCTGGGCTGCGAAACATCGGGCACGACGTCGGGGAGGTTGTGGTGGTGCCCGACGAAATCCCCGCCATCACCAGTGCGATCAGGACAGCAGCCGGCGACGTCGTGGTGTGCACGGGCGGCACCGGACTCGGCCCCCGCGATGTCACCCCGGATGCCGTGCAGGCCGTGATCGACCGGGAACTGCCGGGCTTCGGCGAAGCGTTCCGGGCGTACGGCAGGCAGCAGACGCCGCTGGCCGATCTGTCTCGCGCCGTCGCCGGCAACATGGGCTCGACACTGGTAGTCGCGATCCCGGGCAGCCACGGAGCCGTGCGCGATGCCCTCGCGGTCCTGGGGCCACTGCTCGAGCACACCCACGCGATCATCGGCGGCGCGAATCACCGCGGGCTGGTGCGCGAGACCCCGATCACGGCAGCCGAGGTGGAGGCCGCAGTGCGCCGGCCCGACGCAGGGGCGGTCGTGACGTTCGAGGGCCGGGTCCGCGACCACGATCACGGGCGGCAGGTGACGTCGTTGCGCTACGAAGGACACCCCGACGCACAGCGGGTACTGGAGAAGGTGATCGCCGAAACGGGTGCATTGCCCGGCGTGCTGGCCGCCGCCTCATTGCATCGCGTCGGGGACTGCGCGATCGGCGACGTGGCATTCGTTGCAGCGGTTTCGGCAGCCCACCGGCGCGAGGCGTTCGAGGCCTGCGCCTGGCTGGTCGACGAGGTGAAGAAGCGGCTGCCGGTCTGGAAGTTGCAGACGTTCTCGGATGGGACACAGGAGTGGGTGAATTGCGCCTGATCGATGGTTTCGGACGGGTCCACACGGATCTGCGGGTCTCGCTGACCGACCGCTGTTCGCTGCGGTGTACCTATTGCATGCCGGCCGAGGGCCTGCCCTGGCTGCCTGGCGAGCAGATGTTGTCGACGGCGGAACTGCTGCGGCTGGTGCGGGTGGCCGTGAATTGCGGCGTGACCAGCGTGCGGCTGACCGGCGGCGAACCCTTGCTGCGCCCGGACGTCGTCGACGTGGTGGCCGGGGTGTCGGCCCTAGGGGTCGAGGTCAGCATGACGACCAACGGGCTGCGGCTGCCGTCGCTGGCCGCACCCTTGCGCGACGCCGGGCTGCAGCGGGTGAACATCAGCCTGGACACTCTGGACCGCGACACGTTCAAGCGGCTGACTCACCGCGACCGCCTGGTCGACACGCTGGCAGGCGTGCGGGCGGCACAGCTCGCAGGTCTGGAGCCGGTGAAGGTGAACGCGGTGCTGCTGCGCGGGGCAAACGACCACGAGGCTCCCGATCTGTTGCGGTGGGCGATCGGGGAGGGCGTGCACCTGCGCTTCATCGAGCAGATGCCGCTGGACCCGCAGCACATCTGGCGCCGCGAACAGATGGTGACCGGCGAGGAGATTCTGGGCGCCCTGCGGGAAGCCGGATTCGGGCTGACGCCAGTCGAAGACGACTCCCCGGCACCGGCCCGCTTGTGGGATGTCAACGGCGGTCTCGCCACAGTCGGCGTAGTGGCTTCGGTCACGCGGCCGTTCTGCGGGACGTGCAACCGGCTGCGGCTCACGGCCGACGGGCAGTGGCGCAACTGCTTGTTCGCGCACGGTGAGACCGATCTGCGCGGGCCGTTGCGGTCGGGGGCGGACGACGCCGGACTTGCCGCTTTGATGGCCGCCGGGGTAGCAGAGAAGCGCGCCGGTCACGGCATCGACGATCCGGTCTTCCTGCAACCGCCCCGCCCGATGTCCGCGATCGGAGGCTGACGTGGTGACCGTGCGGCTGTTCGCCGCGGCCCGGGAGGCGGCCGGCGCGGAGGTGCTCGAAGTGGCGGCGGGCCCGCTGTCCCTCCCGGACCTCGGCCCGCGTTTCGAGCGGGTTCTGGCGATGTCCACGCTGTTGTGCGACGGAGTGCGGATCACACCGGGCGACCAGGTTGCGGACGGCGCCGTGGTAGACGTGCTGCCACCGTTCGCTGGGGGTTGAGACCAGCGCGCTTAGCGCCCCGTCCCGGCGTAAACCACAGCTTCCCCGTCGGCGTCCAGGCCGAACGCAGTGTGCAGCGCCTTGACGGCCGCGGCCGCGGAGTCGACCCGGGTCACCACCGAGATCCGGATCTCAGACGTCGAGATCATCTCGACGTTGACCCCCGCCTCGGCCAGTGTGCGGAAGAACGTCGCCGAAACACCCGGGTGAGAGCGCATCCCGGCCCCTACCAGCGAGACCTTCGCGATGCCCTCGTCGGCAAACGCGTCCCCGAACCCGATCTCGGGCTTGCGCTCGATCAACGCCGCCACTGCGCGCTCGGCGTCGTCGGTGGGCAGGGTAAACGTGATGTCGGTGATGCCGTCTGCGGACACGTTCTGCACGATCATGTCCAAGTTGGCTCCGATGCCCGCCAACGTCTCGAAGATCAGCGCCGCCTCGCCGGGCCGGTCCGGGACGTTCGTCACCGTGATCTTGGCTTCCGACAGGTCCTGGCTGACGCCGGAAATGATCGGCTGCTCCATCGCGATACTCTCCTCGATCTCGTGCACGACCAGGGTGCCGGGCTTGTCGGTGAAACTGGACCGCACCCGCAGCGGCACATTGAAGCGGCGCGCGTACTCCACACAGCGCAGATGCAGCACCTTCGCGCCGTGGGCAGCCAGTTCCAGCATCTCCTCGTAGGTGATGTACGGGACCTGCCGGGCGGCCGGCACGATCCGCGGGTCGGCGCTGAACACGCCGTCGACGTCGGTGTAGATCTCGCACTCGTCAGCCTTCAGCGCGGCGGCCAGTGCCACGGCGGTCGTGTCGGATCCGCCGCGGCCCAGCGTGGTGACGTCCTTGGTGTCCTGTGCCACGCCCTGGAACCCCGCCACGATCGGGATCGCGCCTTCGTCCAGCGCGGCCTGGATCCGGCCCGGCGTGACGTCTATGATCCGGGCCTGGCCGTGGTAGCGGTCGGTGATGAGACCGGCCTGGCTGCCGGTGTACGACCGGGCTTCGGCGCCCAGATCCGATATCGCCATCGCCAGCAGCGCCATGGAGATCCGCTCGCCGGCGGTCAGTAGCATGTCCAGTTCCCGGGCGGGTGGCTGCGGGCTGACCTGCTCGGCGAGATCCAGAAGTTCGTCGGTGCTGTCCCCCATCGCCGACACCACGACGGTCACCTGATTGCCGGCGCTGTGCGTGTCCACAATTCGGCGGGCGACGCGCTTGATGCTCTCGGCATCGGCCACTGACGACCCACCGTACTTCTGCACCACCAGCGCCACGGATGGACTCCTCTTCTGTTCCGGGCAATGGTATCGGGGGACGTTGCACGCGTTCGAAACCTGGCCGCCCTGCCGTGCCCCGGCCAGGTTTCGACGTGCAAAGGGAGACTTTCGGCGCAAATCCGGCACAGATCACGTTCAAACCTGGCCGAACGGCGCCTCGAGCCCTCACCGCGGCCACGTTTCGAACGCCAACCGCCGTTGTCGCCTCCGAGGAACCCCTGCGAGACTGGTGCAATGGACTTCAAGGTTGCCGACCTCTCCCTGGCCGACGCCGGCCGCGATCAGATCCGCCTGGCCGAGCACGAGATGCCCGGGCTGATGGCGATGCGCGCACAGCATGGGGAATCCAAGCCACTCGCAGGCGCCAAGATCACCGGGTCCCTGCACATGACCGTGCAGACGGCGGTGCTGATCGAGACGCTGGTCGCGCTAGGCGCCGAGGTGCGCTGGGCCTCCTGCAACATCTTCTCCACGCAGGACGAGGCCGCCGCAGCCATCGCGGTAGGCCCCGACGGCACCCCCGACAACCCGCAGGGCGTGCCGGTCTTCGCCTGGAAAGGCGAGACACTCGAGGAGTACTGGTGGTGCACTCGGCAGGCACTGACGTGGCCCGACGGCGACGCCCCGAACATGCTGCTCGACGACGGCGGCGACGCCACGCTGCTGATCCACAAGGGCGTGGAATTCGAGAAGGAGGGCGAGGTCCCGGAACCCACCGGCGACGGCGGTGAGTTCGACGAGGTGCTCAAGGTGCTGGCGCAGACTCTCGCCGAGAACCCGCACATGTGGACCGACATCGCAAACCGCATCAAGGGCGTCACCGAGGAAACCACGACCGGTGTCCACCGCCTCTACGAAATGATGCGCGAGGGCACTCTGCTCTTCCCCGCGATCAACGTCAACGACAGCGTCACCAAGAGCAAGTTCGACAACAAGTACGGCTGCCGGCACTCGCTGGTCGACGGCATCAACCGCGCCACCGACGTGCTGATCGGCGGAAAGGTCGCCGTGGTCTGCGGTTACGGTGACGTCGGAAAGGGCTGTGCGGAATCGCTGCGGGGCCAGGGTGCCCGCGTCATCGTCACCGAGATCGACCCGATCTGCGCGCTGCAGGCCGCTATGGACGGCTACCAGGTCGCCACGCTGGACGACGTGCTGGACATCGCCGACCTGGTCATCACCGCCACCGGCTGTGTGGACGTCGTGACCGCCGATCAGATGCAGCGGATGAAGGACAAGGCGATCCTGGGCAACATCGGCCATTTCGACAACGAGATCGACATGGCCGGCCTGGCCCAGGTCGACGGCGTGCAGGTCAAGGAGATCAAGCCGCAGGTCCACGAGTGGACGTTCGCCGATGGCCGCTCGATCATCGTGCTGTCCGAGGGCCGGCTGCTGAACCTCGGCAACGCCACCGGCCACCCGAGCTTCGTGATGAGCAACTCGTTCACCAACCAGGTGCTGGCCCAGATCGAGCTGTTCACCAAAACCGAGCAGTATCCGGTCGGCGTTTACATGCTGCCCAAGCACCTCGACGAGGAGGTCGCCCGCCTGCATCTGAAGGCGCTGGGCGTCGGGCTCACGGAGCTGACGGCCGACCAGGCCGAGTACCTCGGCATCGCGGTTCAGGGGCCGTACAAGCCGGAGTACTACCGCTACTGAAGGCTTGCCCCTGACTTGATCATGGCTTGACAGGGGTGCGTGGTTGGCTGGTGTCACACCGCCGAATGGAGTCGCCATGCCAGTCCGAGCCGCCACCGCCACCCTGCTCATCGGTACCACCGCGCTGGTCGCTGGACCCGCGCAGGCCGCGACCAACACCCCGGTCGCCGCGGTCACCGTCACTCCTCAGAGCGTCGGGGCGGGAACACCGGCCACGGTCACCGTGAAGGCCACCAACACCGGCAGTAAGGGACTGGGCCAAGTGGCCCTCGGGGTGGTCTCACCGCTGGGCTGGTCCAACGTCGTCCAGCCGCGCAACGGCTCCTGCCGGGCGGCCACCGGTGGGCTGCTCTACTGCCTGGTCAACAGCCTCGGCGCGGGCAAGACCGCCACCCTGACGTTCACTGTGACCCCGCCAGCCGCCGGCTCGTACACGTTCAACAGTTACGCCCGGAACGTGAACACGGGCAACGAGACGTACGGGGCAGCGACCCTCACGGCCGGCTGACTGCGGGTTCGGGTGCAGGCGGCTGTCGCCGCTGCGCACACCCCCGTCGTAGGCTGATCCCCAACCACGGAGGAACCCACATGTCGAAGCGCTTGTTCACGTCCGAGTCGGTGACCGAAGGCCACCCGGACAAGATGGCCGACCAGATCTCCGACACGATCCTGGACGCCATGCTCAAGGACGACCCGAAGAGCCGGGTCGCCGTCGAGACCTTCCTGACCACCGGCCTGTGCGTGGTGGGCGGCGAGGTCACCACTGCGACCTGGGTGGACATCCCGGAACTGGTGCGCGAGACGGTGCTGGACATCGGCTACGACTCCTCCGACAAGGGCTTCGACGGCAAGTCCTGCGGAGTGTCGATCGCGATCGGCAAGCAGTCCCCGGACATCGCCGCCGGCGTGGACGACGCGTTCGAGGAGCGGGTCGGTGGCTCCGGTGACCCGCTGGACGCCCAAGGTGCCGGCGACCAGGGACTGATGTTCGGCTACGCCTGCGACGACACCCCAGAGTTGATGCCGCTGCCGATCTCGCTGGCCCACCGCCTGGCCGAACGCCTGGCGGCCGTGCGCAAGGACGGCACGCTGCCGTACCTGCGGCCGGACGGCAAGACCCAGGTGACGATCGAGTACGACGGCGACAGTGCGGTGCGGCTGGACACTGTGGTACTCAGCACGCAGCACGCTCCCCGGATCGACCTGCAGAACATGCTCACCCCGGACATCCGCCAGCACGTGATCGAGCCGGTGCTGGACGGGCTGGACCTCGATACCGAGGGATTCCGGCTGCTGGTCAACCCGACCGGCATCTTCGAGATCGGCGGGCCGCAGGGTGACGCCGGCCTGACCGGCCGCAAGATCATCGTCGACACCTACGGCGGCATGGCGCGGCATGGTGGTGGCGCGTTCTCCGGGAAGGACCCGTCCAAGGTCGACCGTTCCGCTGCGTACGCGATGCGCTGGGTCGCCAAGAATGTCGTCGCCTCCGGACTGGCCACCCGATGCGAGGTCCAGGTCGCGTACGCGATCGGCGTCGCCCACCCGGTCGGGCTGTTCGTGGAGACCTTCGGCACCGGCACGGTCCCGGATGAGCAGATCGCCGAGGCTGTGAAGTCGGTGTTCGACCTGCGGCCGGCCGCCATCGTGATGGATCTCGACCTGCTGAGGCCCATCTACGCCCAGACTGCCGCATATGGTCACTTCGGACGCGAATTGCCGGACTTCACCTGGGAGCGCACCGA
>ERZ724512.247-NODE-247-length-23073-cov-8.104353_pt1 | contig 23073 bp, 19 predicted proteins | sample MGYA00376045_ERZ724512 | MGnify/ENA primary metagenome ERZ724512 (study PRJEB28724, sample SAMN07190883) | activated sludge metagenome | isolation source: activated sludge of sewage treatment plant in Hong Hong | place: Hong Kong | collected 2016-03-17 ... | reverse complement strand
GTCGGTCACCTTCCTCGCGGCCGCCACGGCTTCCTCTATGCCGACGACGTTCTCGCCGCCCTCGACCTCCTGGACGTGCCAGCCGTAGGCGCGGTAGCGGGCCGACACGTCCTCGCTCAACGCGATGTCGGTGTTGTGCTCGATGGAGATGTTGTTGTTGTCGTAGAAGACGATGAGGTTGCCCAGCTGCTGGGTGCCGGCCAGTGAACTGGCCTCGCTGGTGACGCCCTCCTCGATGTCGCCGTCCGAGGCGATCACGTAGATGTAGTGGTCGAACGGGCTCTCGCCGGGGCCGGCGTCGGGATCGAACAGGCCACGCTCGTAACGGCTGGCCATCGCGATGCCGACCGCCGAGGCCAGGCGCTGACCCAGGGGGCCGGTGGTGATCTCCACTCCCTTGGTGTGACGGAACTCCGGATGACCGGGCGTCTTGGAGCCCCAGGTGCGCAGCGCTTCGATGTCGGACAGTTCCAGGCCGAAGCCGCCGAGGTAGAGCTGCAGGTAGATCGTCAGACTGGAATGCCCGCAGGACAGCACGAAGCGGTCCCGGCCCAACCAGTGGGTGTCGCTGGGGTCGTGGCGCATCTGGCGCTGGAACAGCGTGTAGGCCAGCGGTGCGAGGCTCATCGCGGTGCCGGGATGACCGTTGCCGACCTTCTGCACCGCGTCGGCGGCCAGGACGCGGATCGTGTCGACGGCCCGCGAGTCGATCTCGGTCCAGTCGTCCGGAAGATGCGGTTCGGTGAGGGTGGCGATCTCTTCGGCGGTGGTCACAAGCGAGTCCTCCGGACATGTCGGGGGTTTTCGGCGCTGCCCCCAACCCTAGTGCGCGGGCAGCGGGCAGTGCAGGCGGCACGGACGATTCCACTGGCCGCGTTAGGGGCCGGCGGGGCCTTCGGTCTACCATCCTCTGTAGTAGACGTCGCGCTATCGAGGAGTCAGCCTGGTGAGTATTCGCGAGGGCCATGCGCCCGGACGAGTTCGCGGGTCGCTGCTGGCCTATCTCGCGCTCACCAAACCGCGTGTCATCGAACTGCTGCTGGTCACCACCATCCCCGCCATGCTGCTGGCGCAGCGCGGCTCCGTCGATCCGCTGCTGATCGCCAACACGCTGTTCGGCGGGATCCTGGCGGCCGCCGGCGCCAACACCCTGAACTGCGTGGCCGACGCCGACATCGACAAGGTCATGAAGCGGACGGCCCGCCGCCCGCTGGCCACGGCCACCGTGCCGCGCACGCACGCCCTGATCTTCGGGCTGGCGTTGTCGATCGGCTCGTTCTTCTGGCTGTGGTGGACGACGAACATGCTGTCGGCCCATCTCGCGGGCCTGACCATCGGCTTCTACGTCTTCATCTACACACTGCTGCTCAAGCGCCGGACGTCGCAGAACGTCGTGTGGGGCGGGGCCGCGGGCTGCATGCCGGTGATGATCGGCTGGTCGGCGGTCACCGGGACCATCCAGTGGCCGGCGTTGGTGATGTTCCTGATCATCTTCTTCTGGACGCCGCCGCACACCTGGGCGCTGGCCATGCGCTACAAGGACGACTACAAGGCCGCCGGCGTTCCGATGCTGCCCGCGGTGGCCACCGAGAAGCAGGTGACCACCCAGATCCTGGTCTACACGTGGCTGACGGTGCTCGCGACGCTGGCGCTGGTGCCCGCGACCGGATGGCTCTACGCGGCGGTCGCGATCGTGGCCGGGGCGTGGTTCCTGGCCATGGCTCACCAGTTGCACGCCGGCGTGCGTCGCGGTCAGCCGGTCAAGCCGCTGCGGTTGTTCCTGCAGTCGAACAACTACCTGGCCGTGGTGTTCCTGGCGCTGGCCGTCGACTCGGCGCTGGACCTGCCGACGCTGGCCCAACTCTGGACCCGCTAGCCCCTTTCGGACCCGCTAGCCCCTTTCGATCTGTTCTGCGCTCACCGCGACGTTGTGCGAGTGGACGTCGCAATGGGCGCTGAAGAGATGTGCGCTCTCAGGGCAGATGTGCACCCTCAGGGCAGATGTGCGCTCTCAGGGCACCAGCACGATGGAGCCCACCGTCTTGCGGCCCTGCAGGTCGCGGTGTGCCCGCTCGGCCTCGGCCAGCGGGTAGCGCCCGCCGACGGTGATGGTGACGGCCCCGTCGGCGATGGCCTCCATCAGTTCGCCGGCCCGCCACGCGAACTCGTCGGCGCTGCGGGTGAAGTGCGCGAGGTTGGGCCGCGTCAGGAACACCGAACCGGCCTGGTTGAGCCGTTGCGGGTCCACCGGCGGCACCGGGCCGCTGGCCGCGCCGAACAACGCCAGGGTGCCGCGCACGGCCAGACTGGCCAGGCTGGCGTCGAAGGTAGTCCGGCCCACGCCGTCGTAGACGGCCTGCACCCCCTTGCCGCCGGTCAGCTCGCGGATCTTGGCGGCGAACACCGCCGGATCCTCCGGGTAGTCGAGGACCTCGACCGCGCCGGCCTGCCGGGACAACTCGGCCTTCTCCGGACTGGACACCGTCGTGATCACCTTGGTGCCGATGCTGGTGGCCCACTGCGTCAGGATGAGTCCGACCCCGCCGGCTCCGGCGTGCACCAGCACGGTGTCCCGCGGTGAGATCTCGTACACCGACTTGATCAGATAGTGCGCGGTCATGCCCTTCAGCAGTGCCGACGCGATCGCGTCGGACGGCACCTCGTCGGGTACATAGGCGACGAAATCCGATGGGGCGAGGGAATATTCGGCGTAGGCGCCGTCGGCATTGGCGGTCACCACCCGGTCGCCGACGTTGAGCACCGGCACGTCGGGTCCCACCGCCGCGATGGTCCCGCACACCTCGGTGCCGACGACGAACGGCACCTCGCGCGGATACAGGCCGGACCGGAAGTAGGTGTCGATGAAGTTCACGCCGACGGCATCGGCCTTGATCAGGACCTGCCCCCGACCCGGCACCGGTTCGGGCCGCTCGACGTAGCGGAGGACTTCGGGGCCGCCGGTTACCGGGACTTCGATCGCATGCATGCTGACTATCATCCTTGACGTGATGCCGATCAAGTTGGCCCGCCCGGATCTGTTCCATCCGAAGATCGTGTTGGCCGGCTGCCCCAAGCTGATCGAGGGGGACGGCGACGACGCCGGCCTGGTACCGGCCCTGGCCAAGCGCGGACTGTTCGCGAACTGGCTGTCCTGGGACGACCCGGAGACGCTGACGGCCGACCTGGTGATCCTGCGCGCCACCTGGGACTACATCGAACGCCTCGACGAATTCCTGGCCTGGTCGAAGAAGGTCCGCAATCTGCTGAACAGCCCGGCGGTGGTGGCCTGGAACACCGACAAGCACTACCTGCACGACCTGGCCGTGGCTGGCGTGCCGGTGCTGGAGAGCGAGTTCTTCGAACCGGGACAGGACGTGCATCTGCCCGCCGGGGAGGTCGTGGTCAAGCCGGCCGTCGGTGCGGGTTCGGTTGGCGCGCAACGGTTCACCGACCACGGTAAGGCGCGCCACCACGCGGCTGTGCTGCAGGAGGCCGGATCGGCGGTGCTGGTGCAGCCCTACAACCCGAAGGTGGCCGACGGCGAGACCGCGATGGTTTTCCTCGGCGGCAAGGCGTCGCACGCGTTCACCAAGGGCCCGATGCTGCCCGAGCCCGGTGGAAAGCAGGTCTTCGACGCGTCGGGCACCTACGCCACCGAGGACCTGTCACCGGCCGATCCCGAGCCCGAATACTGGGACGTCGGCTACGCGGCGTTGACGGCGGCCGCCGAACACCTGGACATGGCGCCGACGGAGTTGCTGTACGCGCGGGTCGACGTCATCGGTGGCCATGAGGGCCCGCAACTGCTCGAGCTGGAGTTGGTCGAGCCGGGCCTGGGCTGGGGGCAGCTCGACGTCAGCACCCGCGAGTTGCAGCAGCGGCAGTTCGCGCTCGAGGTCGAGTCAGCTCTGGACCGGCTGGGCCTGGGTGCGCTGTCGCATCGACGCCCATAGCGCGGCGGTGCCCGCCGTGCAGGCCGCCGCTCCGGCGACGTGCACGGCCACCAGAACCGCCGGCACCCCGGTGAAGAACTGCACGACACCCACCAGGGCCTGCGCGCACACGAGTGCCAGCAGGACGTACAGCCGGATGCGCACCGATCGCGGGGCCCGGACGGCGGCCAGCCCGAATCCCAGCCCGACGAGCAGGGCCAGGTAGATCCACAGCAGCGACGAGTGGGCGTGCACCAGCGTGGTGATCTCGACCTCCAGCCGGGCCACCGGGCGGTCCACGCTCTTGTCGCCGGCGTGCGGTCCGGCGCCGGTCACCAGGGTTCCCGTCACGAGGACCGCCGCCAGCACGGCCGCGCTGACGAACGTCAACCCGCGCATGGCTTTCGGAACCACGAGATGAGGCACTCCGGCTCCATCCTCGGGGTCGGGCTCGCCGATCTTGACGTAGAGCAGGACCGCCAGCCACACCATCGTCATCGACGCCAGCAGATGGATGGCCACCGTCCACCACAGCAGCCCGGTCCGCACGGTGATGCCGCCGATGATGGCCTGCACGACCGTCGAGGCCGGCATCAGCCAGGCGTAGACCAGGACCTCGCGGCGCCGGTGGGCGCGGGTGACGGCCAATACCGCGGCGATCGCCGTCAGCACCACGGCGAATGTGACCATCCGGTTGCCGAACTCGACGGCCTGGTGGATGCGCGGCACCTCGGGATGCGCGACCGGCACGTAACTGCCCGGGAAGCACTGGGGCCAGGTCGGGCACCCGAGCCCGGAGGCGGTGACGCGGACGATCGCGCCGGTGACCGCGATACCGCCCTGGGTGAGGATCACCAGCGCCGCGATCAGCCGCTGCGCGCGCAGGCCGGGCTCCGGGAGCTTGTCGACGAGCCGCTGGAACACGCCCTCAGCGTAGGCGACGGAGAACTACGCCCCGTAGTAGGGCCCAGTCCCGGATCTGTTCAGTCTTCCCGGCGAGATCCACTCGGTGTTTGTCGCACTGGGGACTGAACAGATCCAGAAAGAGGTGGAAGGCGTCAGGTGAATTTGAACCAGCGCAGCGCGGCGAGCGCGCCGATGGCGCCCCAGACGGCCAGCACCGCGATGCCGAACCAGTCCACCGACGGCGTCAGCGCCTGCGTCAGTGCCTCGGTCAGCGCGCCCGACGGCGTCAGCCGGGCCACCCATCGCACCGCGGCCGGGACCGCCTGGGTCTCCAGGGTCAGGGCGCCGATGCCGGCGAACACGAACCACAGCAGGTTCGCCAGGGCGAGCACGACCTCGGCCTTCAGGGTGCCGCCCAACAGCAGCCCGAGGGCGACGAACGTCGCGGTGCCCAGCGCGATCACCACCGCACCCAGCAGCAGCCCCACCGGATGGGGGCGCCAGCCGAGCGCAAAGCCGATGGCGCCCAACAGAATTGCCTGCAGGAAGACCACGGTGACGACCGCCATCGACTTGCCGGCGATGATGCCCCACACCGGCAGCGCGGTGGCGCCCAGCCGTTTCAGGGCGCCGTAGCGGCGGTCGAACGCCACCGCGATCGCCTGGCCGGTGAAGGCGGTGGAGATCACCGCCAGGGCCATGATCGCCGGGACGAAGGTGGCGACGCGGTGCGGGCCGAAGTCGCCGAGCGGCAGCAGGGTGAGGCCGATGAGCAGGGTGATCGGGACGAACATGGTCAGCAGCAGCTGTTCGCCGTTGCGCAACAGCAACTTGAGGTCCAGGCCGAACTGGGCGGCCAGCATCCTGGGCACCGGCGCGGGGCACGGGTCGGGGGTGAATGTTCCGGCCGGGAACAGGTTTTCGCTCACTGCCGCAGCTCCCGCCCGGTCAGGTCGAGGAAGACGTCCTCGAGGCTGCGCTGCTCGACGCGCATGTCGGTGGCCAGGACGTTCATCCGCGCGCACCACGCCGTCACGGTGGCGAGCACCTGCGGGTCGATGTGACCCTCGACGCGGTACTCGCCCGGGGAGAGCTCCACGGCCCGATAGCCTTCGGGCAGCGCCGATTCCAGCAGTTCCACCGCGAGTTTGCGCGGCGCGCTGAAGCGCAGCTGGTCCTCCGCGCCGCTGCGCATCAGCTCATCGGGTGTCCCGGCGGCCACCTGCGACCCGTGGTCGATGATGACGATCCGGTCCGCGAGCTCCTCGGCCTCCTTGAGCTGATGCGTGGTCAGGACCACCGTCACGCCGTCGCGGCGCAGTCCGTCGATCAGCTCCCAGACCACCAGTCGCGCATGGGCGTCCATCCCCGCGGTCGGCTCGTCGAGGAACACCAACTCGGGGCGCCCCACGATGGCGCAGGCCAACGCCAGGCGCTGCTGCTGACCGCCGGAGAGTCGGCGGTAGGTGGTCCGCGCGGCGTCGGTGAGCCCGAGCGTGTTCAACAGCCACGAGGGATCGAGCGGACGGGCCGAATACGCCGCCACCAGGTTGAGCATCTCGGCGGCCCGGGCGGCCGGGTAACCGCCGCCGCCCTGGAGCATCACGCCGATCCGGGGGCGCAGCGCGGCGTTGTCGGTGATCGGATCCAGGCCGAGCACCCGGATGCGGCCCTCGTCGGGCCGGACGAATCCCTCGCACATCTCGACCGTCGTCGTCTTGCCCGCGCCGTTGGGTCCCAACAGGGCGAGGACCTGCGCGGGCTGCACGTCGAGGTCCAGGCCGGCGACGGCCGTCGTCGGGCCGTACCGCTTGGTGACCCCGACCAGTTCTACGGGGACGGGAGCGCTCACGGGGAACCAGCGTAGGCGTCCGCGGTGGCGGGTTGCGCAGTCGCCGTCCGTGCGAACCCCGGCAACCCGCGCCAGGGGAGCCGGTTCCAGGTCGCGGCGACCAGGATGGCCACGATCAGCGCACTGGCCAGGGTGGCGTCCAGGATCTGGAACAACGCGAACCGGTCGCCGTTGGCGGTGGGCCCGAAGATCCCGACCACCAGGGTCACCGCGATGGTCGCGATGCGGAACCCGGGCCGGGTGGCCCAGCAGGCCAGCGGGATGATCGCCCACAGCAGATACCAGGGCTGGACGACGGGAAACAGCAGAACCGTCGCGCCCATGGCCACGCCCAGCCCGCCCACCGGATGCAACCGGCCGCGCAACACCGCCAATAGCAACCAGGTGACCAGAACCGCGATGGTGCCGACGCCGATCGCGCGGGTCAGTGACAGCACGGCCGTGGTGTGGTCGCCCAGACCCAGCAGGATGCCGATCTGACCGGTGCCCAGCGCGATCAGCGTGGGCGGGGACATCCAGCTGCGGACCACGTTGGCGGTGCCCAGGGTGAACAGCCAGCCGAACCCGAGCCCGCTGGCCCAGCCGATGACGGCCATCACGGCCAGCGACAGGGTGCCGAGGCCGGCGGACGCCAACAGGAATGCCCGCACCCCGCCGCCCCAGCGCCGGGCCAGTGCGACGGTCGTGAAGCCCAGCGCCAACAACCCGGGGAGTTTGACCTGCGAGGACATCGTGATCAGCACCGTGCCCAGCAGCAGCATGCCCAGCGGGGCCCACACAGTCCAACCGCCGCGCTCGGGCCAGCGCAGCGGCCGGGGGAACAGCGGACGGTTCGATTCGATGCCGCGCAGGGCGAACTCGGTGCCGGTGAGCATCAGGCCGAGCATGAGCGCCTCGTTGTGGATGCCTGCGACCAGATGCATCAGCAGCAGCGGGTTGGCCGCACCCAGCCACAGGGCGCTGACCTCGGCCACCCCGCACCGGCGGGCCAGTCGGGGTGTCGCCCAGACGATGAGCCCGACACCGACGAGCACCACCACGCGATGGCTGAGCACCGCCGCGACCACGTTCTCCTCGGTGAGCGCTGAGATCCAGCGGCCGATCCACAGGAACAGCGGGCCGTACGGCGCAGGTGTCTCGCGCCAGAGGCTCGGCACCGACAGGGTGAAGACGTGGTCGAGTCCGAGCCCGGTGGCGGGGCCCACCCGGTACGGATCGAGTCCGTTGCTCGCGATCTGGCTCTGCGCGAGATAGGAGTAGACGTCCTTGCTGTACATCGGCGGGGCGATCAGCAGGGGCAGCATCCAGAGCAGCAGGGTGCGGTCGAGCTGGCCGCGCGAGAGCCGTCGGCCGCCCTTTGTGCCCAGGGCGAACCGCCCGAGCATGAGCCACGCCAGCGCCATCATCACCGCGCCGGTGGTGGTCATCGTCAACGACACCGTCTGGATGCGCGACGGCAGGTTGAGCACGCGGACACCGAACGTCGGGTCCTGCACGACGGGCCGGGCTCCGGCGCCCAGCGCGCCGATCGCCATGAGGATCGTTCCGGTCGAGCCGAACAGCCGGGTGCGACGCAGGGCCAGCAGCTCGGCGCCGGCCAGCGGGGAACCCACAGGTTGTTCGTTGCCGTGCCAACCGGCGATCGACGAACTCAGCGAGTGCTGGCGGGCTGCCACTCGTGCAGCGTAACGGGCGCCCTTACCGGCCCTGAGGTGTGATGATGCCGACAACCATAGTTAGGGTGCCCTTGCTGGATTCGTTCCGGGAATTGCGTCACACTGGTGTTGTGAAAATCCGTTCTGAGGTCGCGCGCGCTGTTGACGTGCCCGCTCACGACGGGCATACCCGCGGCGCCATCATCCGGCTGCTGCTGGAATCGGGGCCGATCACGGCCAGCCGCATCGGTGAACAACTCGGCCTGTCGGCCGCCGGCGTGCGCCGTCATCTCGACGCGCTGATCGAGGCCGGCGACGCCGAGGCCCACGCCGCGGCGGCCTGGCAACAGGTAGGCCGGGGCCGGCCGGCCAAGCGTTACCGGCTGACCGCGGCGGGCCGCGCCAAACTCGAGCACACCTATGACGACCTGGCCTCGGCCGCCATGCGCCAACTGCGCGAGATCGGCGGCGAGGAGGCCGTCCGGACCTTCGCGCGGCGCCGGATCGACACCATCCTGGCCGACGTGCCGGGCACCGGCTCGCACTCCGAGGAGGACGTCGAGGCGGCCGCGGACCGGATCGCCGACGCGCTGACCGCTGCCGGATACGCGACGACCACCAAGCGGGTGGGCGGCCCGATCGCCGGTGTGCAGATCTGCCAGCACCACTGCCCGGTCTCCCACGTCGCCGAGGAGTTCCCGGAACTGTGCGAAGCGGAGCAGGAGGCCATGGCCGAGCTGCTGGGCAGCCACATCCAGCGGTTGGCGACCATCGCCAACGGCGACTTCGCCTGCACCACCCACGTCCCGCTGAACCCGGCCGGACACCCCTAGCACGACCTCCGGCGCTCAGCCCGCGCCGGAGCCGCACCGAGAGCAGAAGGAGTGTGTCGCAATGACACTCACACCGGAAACGCCGTTGACCCAGGAAGAGGCGATCGCCTCGCTGGGTCATTACGGCTACGGCTGGGCTGACTCCGACGTGGCCGGCGCGTCGGCCACCCGTGGCCTTTCCGAAGCGGTGGTGCGTGACATCTCCGCGAAGAAGAACGAGCCCGAGTGGATGCTCGAGACCCGGCTGAAGGCGCTGCGGACTTTCGAGAAGAAGCCGATGCCGCACTGGGGTTCCAACCTGGAGGGCATCGACTTCGACAACATCAAGTACTTCGTGCGCTCGACGGAGAAGCAGGCCACCTCCTGGGAGGAACTGCCGGAGGACATCAAGAACACGTATGACCGGCTCGGGATCCCCGAAGCGGAGAAGCAGCGACTGGTCGCCGGCGTAGCGGCACAATACGAATGCCTCGCGGGGGACACGCTGGTTTGGACAGCCAATCGTGGCCAGATCCCGATCAAGGAGGTCGAGTTCGGCGACCGCGTGTTCGCGTACGACGAGGCGCGGGAGAAATTCGTCGTGGCGCCGGTCAAAGCCGCAGCGCAGACCGATACCCGTCAGACCTACCAGGTCACGACGACGCGACGCAGCATCCGCGCGACGGACAATCATCCGATACTGGTACTGCGCGACGAGCGCAAACCCGGCCGCGAGCGCGCCCGCTATGCGCGTCGCTGGGTCACGGTCGGCGACATACAGCAGGGCGACTTCATTGCCGTGCCCCGGCAGGTTCCCGATTTCGGTGTGGTCAAGAAGCTTCCGACCATCGCAGGTCTCCAGACGCCGAAGGTGAGCTCGGTCGACCTGATGTGGTTGCTCGGCTTGTATATCGGTGACGGCAACCTGCATTTGTCACACAAGACCTACCGCGTGCAGTTCGCGATTCCGGCGACCGATGTCGAACTGCGGGCCGAACTCATAGGCGTGGTCAAGGAGCTTTTCGGCTTGCGGTGCATCGAGGCGGACGAGTACCGCGTCGTGGTGAATTCCAAGGCCCTTACGGAGTGGATCGTCGAACTCGGTCTATCGGGAACGTCGCTGACCAAACGCGTGCCGGACTGGATGTACGGGTTGCCCGTGGACCAGCGACTGGCGTTCCTTGGTGGTTGGGTCGACGCCGATGGGTACGTGAGCCCGGAAAGTAGCGGTTCTGTCCTGCTGACATGCGCCAACGAGCCGCTGATCAGGCAGGCGCGGGAGCTCGCCGAGCTTTCCGGACTGCGAGCGGCCGGGCCGTGGTCGTTCACCCAGCCGTATCGCCACGCGCCCGAACGCACGCAAATCGCTTGGCGGTTGGGTATTTCCGGCCACTTCGAGCGGCTGGGTTGCCGCAACATCAAGCGCACCGATCGATTCGGCCGGCGCGCATACTCCCACTCGTCGAAGGGCGCACACGGCACGACGATTCGCAGCCACTGTAATGAGTGGCTGGGATTCGAGAGGGTCAAGTCCGTCGAACCGTATGCCGTTGAGCCGGTGTATGACATCGAGGTCGACGGTCCTCACAACTTCGTCGCCGAGGGCTTGGTGGTACACAATTCCGAGGTGGTTTACCACCAGATCCGCGAAGACCTTGAGGCGCAAGGGGTTATCTTCCTGGACACCGACAGTGGTCTGCGGGAGCACCCGGACATCTTCCAGAAGTACTTCGGCACCGTGATTCCGGCCGGCGACAACAAGTTCTCCGCACTGAACACCGCGGTCTGGTCGGGCGGTTCGTTCATCTACGTGCCGCCGGGTGTCCACGTCGACATCCCGCTGCAGGCCTATTTCCGGATCAACACCGAGAACATGGGCCAGTTCGAGCGGACGCTGATCATCGCCGACGAGGGTTCCTACGTGCACTACGTGGAGGGCTGCACCGCGCCCATCTACAAGTCCGATTCGCTGCACTCGGCGGTGGTCGAGATCATCGTCAAACCCGGTGCGCGCGTGCGTTATACGACCATTCAGAACTGGTCGAACAACGTCTACAACCTGGTGACCAAGCGGGCCCGGGCCGAGGCCGGCGCGACCATGGAGTGGATCGACGGCAACATCGGCTCCAAGGTCACCATGAAGTACCCGGCGGTGTGGATGACCGGTGAGCACGCCAAGGGCGAGGTGCTATCGGTGGCGTTCGCCGGTGAGGGCCAGCATCAGGACACCGGCGCCAAGATGCTGCACCTGGCGCCGAACACCAGCAGCAACATCGTATCCAAGTCGGTGGCCCGCGGCGGTGGCCGGGCGTCCTACCGCGGCCTGGTCCAGGTGAACAAGGGCGCGCACGGATCGCGCTCGAGTGTGAAATGCGATGCGCTGCTGGTGGATACGATCAGCCGGTCGGACACCTACCCGTACGTCGACATCCGGGAGGACGACGTCACGATGGGCCACGAGGCCACGGTGTCGAAGGTCAGCGAGAATCAGATGTTCTATTTGATGAGCCGCGGCCTGACCGAGGACGAGGCGATGGCGATGGTGGTCCGCGGGTTCGTGGAGCCGATCGCCAAGGAACTGCCGATGGAGTACGCGCTGGAACTCAACCGGCTCATCGAGCTGCAGATGGAAGGCGCGGTGGGCTAGATGGCCAATCTGACCGAAGCGGTAGAAGGTGTTGCCCAGAACAAGGGTGAGCTGTTCGCCTCGTTCGACGTCAACGCCTTCGAGGTGCCGGCGGGCCGTGACGAGCTGTGGCGGTTCACACCGTTGCGTCGGCTGCGCGGCCTGCACGACGGCACCGCCATCGCGAACGGCCATGCCACCGTCACCGTCGCCGATCAGCCGGGCGTCACCGTGGAGACCGTCGGCCGCGACGACGAACGCCTGGGACAGGGCGGAGTTCCCACCGATCGCGTTGCCGCCCAGGCATTCTCGTCGTTCACGGAGGCGACCATCGTCACCGTCGGCCGCGGCACCGAGGTGGAGCACGCCGTCAAGATCACCATCGACGGCCCCGGACTAGACCAGGTGGCCTACGGGCATCTGCAGATCCGGGTCGAGGAACTCGCCCGGGCCATCGTCGTGGTGGACCTGCGCGGCAGCGGCACCTACGCCGACAACGTCGAACTGATCGTGGGCGACGCCGCGGCCCTGGGCGTCATCTGGATCGCCGACTGGGCCGACGACATGGTGCACGTCAGCGCACACCACGCCAAAGTGGGCCGGGACGCCAAGTTCGGCCACGTCAACGTCACCCTCGGCGGGGACGTCGTACGCACCTCGATCACGGCGCGTTTCACCGCACCCGGTGGCGAAACCCAGCTGCTCGGAACATATTTCGCCGACGAGGGCCAGTTCTTCGAGTCCCGGCTGCTGGTCGACCATGCGGTGCCCAACTGCAAGTCCGACGTGCTGTACAAGGGTGCGCTGCAGGGTGACCCGGATTCCAAGAAGCCCGACGCGCACACCGTGTGGATCGGCGACGTGTTGATCCGGGCCGAGGCCACCGGCACCGACACGTTCGAGGTGAACCGCAACCTGGTGCTCACCGACGGCGCACGCGCCGACTCGGTGCCCAACCTGGAGATCGAGACCGGCGAGATCGTCGGCGCCGGACACGCCAGTGCCACCGGGCGTTTCGACGACGAGCAGCTGTTCTACCTGCGCGCGCGCGGCATCCCGGAGGATCAGGCCCGCCGCCTGGTGGTGCGGGGCTTCTTCAACGAGATCATCGCGAAGATCGCCGTCCCGGCGGTGCGTGAGCGCCTCACCGAAGCCATTGAACGAGAACTGGAAATCACAGAATCGAGAACGTCGTCATGACAACGCTGGAAATCAAAGACCTGCACGCCTCGGTGTTCACCCCGGAAGGCGACGAGGTACCCATCTTGAAGGGCGTCGACCTGACGGTGAAGTCGGGGGAGACCCATGCGGTGATGGGCCCCAACGGTTCCGGCAAGTCCACGTTGTCCTACGCCATCGCCGGGCATCCGAAGTACACCGTCACCTCCGGGTCCATCACCCTGGACGGGCAGAACGTGCTGGAGATGAGCGTCGACGAACGCGCCCGCGCCGGCCTCTTCCTGGCGATGCAGTATCCGGTGGAGGTCCCGGGCGTCTCCATGTCGAACTTCCTGCGCACCGCCGCCACCGCCGTCCGGGGCGAGGCGCCGAAGCTGCGGCACTGGGTCAAGGAGGTCAAGGCCGCCATGGGCGAGCTGGAGATCGACCCGGTGTTCGGCGAACGCAGTGTCAACGAAGGCTTCTCCGGTGGCGAGAAGAAGCGCCACGAGATCCTGCAGCTGAGCCTACTCAAGCCGAAGATCGCCATCCTCGACGAGACGGACTCCGGTCTGGACGTCGATGCACTGCGGGTGGTGTCCGAAGGTGTGAACCGCTACGCCGAGGCCGAGCACGGCGGCATCCTGCTGATCACCCACTACACCCGGATCCTGCGCTACATCCGGCCGCAGTTCGTGCACGTGTTCGTCGACGGCCGCATCGTCGAGTCCGGTGGCCCCGAGCTGGCCGACGAGCTCGAGGAGAATGGCTACGTGCGTTTCACCCAGGCGGCAGCGGGGGCCTGATATGACGGCCTCGGCACGCGCTCTCGATGTCACGGGCATCCGCGCGGACTTCCCGATCCTGAAGCGCGTTATGCGCGGCGGACATCAGCTGGCGTACCTGGATTCCGGTGCCACGTCGCAGAAGCCGCTGCAGGTGCTCGACGCCGAGCGGGAGTTCCTGCTGACCTCCAACGGTGCGGTGCACCGCGGTGCGCACCAGCTGATGGAAGAGGCCACCGACGCCTACGAGCAGGGCCGGGCCGACATCGCGGCCTTCGTGGGTGCCGACGCCGACGAGCTGGTCTTCACCAAGAACGCCACCGAGGCCATCAACCTGGTGTCATATGTGCTGGGGGACAGCAGGTTCGACCGTGTCGTCGGCCCGGGCGACGTCGTCGTCACCACCGAGCTGGAGCATCACGCGAACCTGATCCCGTGGCAGGAGCTGTGCCGGCGGACCGGCGCGGAGCTGAAATGGTTCGGCGTCGACGGTGAGGGCCGCATCGACATCGACTCGCTGGAGTTGGACTCGCGGGTCAAAGTCGTTGCGTTCAGCCATCATTCGAATGTCACCGGTACGATCGCACCGGTGCAGACGCTGGTGCGACGGGCGCAGGCGGTCGGCGCTCTGACCGTCCTGGACGCCTGCCAGTCAGTGCCACACCAGCCGGTCGACTTCCACGCCCTCGGCGTCGACTTCGCGGCGTTCTCCGGGCACAAGATGCTCGGCCCCACCGGCATCGGAGTCCTCTACGGCCGGCGCGAACTGCTCGATGCCATGCCGCCGTTTCTCACCGGCGGCTCGATGATCGAGACGGTGACGATGGAGAGCGCCACCTATGCGCCCGCCCCGCAGCGCTTCGAGGCCGGCACGCCGATGACATCCCAGGTGGTCGGATTGGCCGCGGCCGCACGGTATCTGAGTGCCATCGGGATGGATGCCGTGGAGCAGCACGAGGCCGAGATGGTCGCCGCCGCACTGGACGGTCTGTCCTCCGTTCCGGGCGTCCGGATCGTCGGACCCACCTCGCTGGTCGGCCGCGGCTCCCCGGTGTCGTTCGTGGTCGACGGCGTGCACGCGCACGATGTCGGACAGGTGCTCGACGACGAGGGCGTCGCGGTGCGGGTCGGACACCATTGCGCACGTCCGCTGCACCGACGATTCGGGCTGACCGCCACGGCGCGGGCGTCGTTCGCTGTCTACAACACCCTCGACGAGGTCGATCGTCTGGTCGCCGGTGTCAAGCGGGCGGTGGAGTTCTTCGCGTGAGAATGGAACAGATGTACCAGGAAGTGATCCTGGACCACTACAAGCATCCCCACCACCGCGGCCTGCGTGAACCGTTCGCCGGCGAGTCGTTTCAGGTCAACCCGACCTGCGGCGACGAGGTGACCCTGCGGGTCGCCCTGTCCGACGACGGCGAGACGGTCACCGACGTCTCCTACGACGGGCAGGGCTGCTCGATCAGTCAGGCGGCCACCTCGGTGCTCGCCGACCAGGTCATCGGGCAGAGCGTCGGCGACGCGTTGAAGACCGTCGCCGCGTTCACCGAGATGATCCAGTCCAGGGGCACCATCGAGGGCGACGAGGAACTGATCGGCGACGGCGTCGCGTTCGCCGGGGTGGCGAAGTATCCCGCCCGGGTCAAGTGCGCGTTGTTGGGGTGGGTGGCATTCAAGGCCGCGCTGGCGCAGGCCAGCGCCTCGGACACAGCGCTGGCACAGGCGAAGGAGACCACACATGAGTGAGACCGGAATGACTGACGCCGCGAACGACGAACTGCTCGCCGACGTCGAGGAGGCCATGCACGACGTCGTCGACCCGGAGCTCGGCATCAACGTCGTGGACCTCGGGCTGCTGTACGGGCTGGGCCTGGAGCAGGGCGAGTCCGGCACCGTGGCGCTCATCGACATGACGCTGACGTCGGCGGCCTGCCCGCTGACCGATGTGATCGAGGACCAGACCAGGACCGCTCTGGTGGGTGCGGGTCTGGTCAACGAGATCAAGCTGAACTGGGTGTGGAATCCGCCGTGGGGTCCGGACAAGATCACCGACGACGGCCGGGAACAGTTGCGGGCGTTGGGATTCACTGTCTGAGGCCGCCGCGGGCGTGAACACTCTCGGCGAGGGGGACATGGTCGTCCGGCGGTTGGCCTCCGGAAACGCCAGGACGGCCGGAGGGTAGACAGAGGGGTCTGTTCAGAGGCACAATTGTGTGCCTCGAACGAACAGGAAAGAACGAAAGTGGTTGACACACCGCCCCCCAACGCTCGGGACCGGATCATGGCCACGGCCTACGAGTTGTTCACCCGGCGTGGGATCCGGGACGTCGGCGTCGACGAGGTCATTGAGCGCGCCGGCGTAGCCAAAGCGACTCTGTACCGGCACTTTCCCTCGAAAGATGAGCTGGTATTGGCGTTCTTGGACGAGCGTGAAGCGCAGTGGACGAACGAGATCGTCGAACGGCGGTCGCGCGAACGCGCCGCCGAACCCGAAGGCCAGATCCTCGCCATCTTCGACGTCTTCGATGAGTGGTTCCACAACTACGGTGACTACGAAGCCTGTTCGTTCATCAAAGTGCTCTTCGAGATGGGTACGGAGGGACCCATTGGGCAGGCGTGCATCCGACACTTGGACAACATTCGCCAAATCGTTTGTGAGCGCGCACAAATGGCCGGGCTCAAGAATCCGAAAGAGTTCTCCTACGACTTCAATATCTTGATGAAGGGCAGCATCGTTTCGGCCGCCGAAGGCGACTTGCGGGCCGCGCGACGGGCCAAGACGATGGGCGTCTGGCTGATCGAACACTACCGTTGAAGAACTTCCGATAATCGGCCCGATGTTCCTAGGAGTAAACGGGAACGGCATCGTGGGCTGACCGGCGGGCACTCGACGGTGCCGAAGTGTCCTCGGCCAGCCGTCGCCGTAGATGTTCGAGAATCATTGCGAGCAAACGTGACACGTGCACCTGCGAGATGCCGAGACGCTGCGCTATCTGGGTCTGGGTGAGGCATTCCTCGAACCTCATTGCGAGGATGCTGCGTTCGCGCTCGGAGAGCTCACGAACCAACGCGGCCACCGTCAGGTCATCATCGACGCGCTCGAAGCGGTCGTCGGCAGCGCCGTGTCGATCCGACAGCGGCGTTGCCTCGCCGCCGTCGTGAGTGAGGGCGCCGCCGAGGGACATGGGACGGTACGCATAGGCGGCCTCGAGGCACGCCAGCACCTCGTTGCGATCGACACCCAGTTCGGCCGCGAGTTCAGTGGCGGTCGGCGCCCGGCCCAGCCGTTGCGACAATGGTTCGATCGCCGACCGCGTCTGCCTGTAGCGCTCTTTGACGCTGCGCGGGACGTGCATGGCCCACGTGCAGTCCCGGAAATAGCGGCGTACGTCGCCCATGATGGTCGGCACGGCGAAGGCCAGGAAACGGCCTTCGCCCGGCCGATACCGATCCACGGCTTTCACCAGGCCCAGGCGCGCCACCTGGACCAGGTCGTCGACCGGCTCCCCGCGTCCGACGAAACGGTAGGCGATGTGGTCTGCCAAAGGCATACAACAGGTGACGATCCGGCACCGGCATCGACGCTCCTCCTCATCGGTGGCGGCGCGGCTGAGCTGTTCAAACCACGATTCGACCTGTGCGAAGTCGTCGTCAGTGGCGGCAGAAATCCGTTGCTGTGACATCGTCGCGGTCGTCATGGCCGACTGACCGCCTTCGCGCTTCGTCTGCTCATCGCTTCCTCTCGACTACGTGTCCTCAGGTGCCCAATACAGACCGGTCTGTCTCTACGGTACGCGGCTGCTGGCGACGGCGCTAGCAATGAAAGGTTGATCGGACGGCTCTTAACGCGCCAGCACTGTCGCGCTTGGCGGTCTGTCCGGTCAGGGCTGCTCGACCCCGACGGGGTCGTCGAACGGCTGGTCGCCGACATAGAGTTCGTCGCGCATCCGATGCCTCATGTGGGGGTAGTGCAATTCGAAGGCGGGCCGCTCGGAGCGGATCCGCGGCAGCTCGGTGAAGTTGTGCCGGGGCGGTGGGCAACTGGTCGCCCACTCCAGCGAGTTGCCGTGACCCCACGGATCGTCGACGGTGACGACCTCGCCGTAACGCCAGCTCTTGAACACGTTCCACACGAACGGCAGCATCGACACTCCGAGGATGAATGCGCCGACCGTGGAGACCACGTTCAAGGGCTGGAACCCGTCGCTGGGCAGATAGTCGGCGTAGCGACGCGGCATCCCCATGTCGCCGAGCCAGTGCTGGGCCAGGAACGTGGTGTGAAATCCGATGAGTGTCAACCAGAAATGCAGTTTGCCCAGCCGCTCGTCCAGCAGCCGACCAGTCATCTTCGGGAACCAGAAATACACACCGGCGAACGTCGCGAACACGATCGTGCCGAACAGCACGTAATGAAAGTGCGCCACCACGAAATAGGTGTCGGTGACGTGGAAGTTCAGCGGCGGGCTGGCCAGAAGCACCCCTGAGAGTCCACCGAGCAGGAACGTCACCAGGAAACCGACCGAAAACAGCATCGGCGATTCGAAGGTCAACTGACCTTTCCACATCGTGCCGATCCAGTTGAAGAACTTGATGCCGGTCGGAACGGCGATCAGATAGGACATGAACGAAAAGAACGGCAGCAACACCGCGCCGGTGGCGAACATGTGATGGGCCCACACCGCGACCGACAGCATCCCGATGGCGATCGTCGCGTACACCAGCATGGTGTAGCCGAACACGGGCTTTCGCGAGAACACCGGAAAGATCTCGGTCACGATCCCGAAGAACGGCAACGCCACGATGTAGACCTCAGGGTGGCCGAAGAACCAGAAGAGGTGCTGCCACAAGATCACCCCGCCGTTGGCCGGATCGTAAACGTGCGCGCCGAGGTGACGATCGGCGGCCAACGCGAACAATGCCGCGGCCAGTAACGGAAAGGCCAGCAGCACCAGGATCGAGGTCACCAGAATGTTCCAGGTGAAGATCGGCATCCGGAACATGGTCATGCCGGGGGACCGCATGCACACGACCGTGGTGATCATGTTCACCGCGCCCAGGATCGTTCCCACGCCGCCGACGAGCAGGCCCACGATCCACAAATCCGGTCCCAGACCGGGGCTGTGAATGGCATTCGACAGCGGGGCGTAGGCCGTCCAACCGAAGTCGGCGGCACCGCCAGGCAGGATGAATCCGGCGGTTGCGATCAACCCGCCGCAGACAAACAGCCAATACGACAGCGCGTTCAGACGCGGAAACGCCACGTCTGGAGCTCCGATCTGGAGCGGCAGAACACAATTGGCGAAACCGAACACGACCGGCGTCGCGTAGAAGAGCAACATGATCGTGCCGTGCATGGTGAACAACTCGTTGTACTGCTCGTTGGACAAGAACTGCAAGCCCGGCGCGGCCAGTTCGGTGCGCATCAGCAGTGCCATCAGTCCGGCCAGAAAGAAAAACCCGAAGCAGGTCACCAGATACATGACGCCGATCAATTTGTGATCGGTGGTCGACACCAGCTTGTAAACCAGACTGCCTTTGGGCGCCAGTCGCTCAGGATAGGGCCGGTGCGCAACCAGAGCGGCAGCAGCAGCAGGTGCTTCGGCGGTCATCGAGAACTCCAAACACGGGGGCAGTCAGACGTGATGGCCGACGAAGATATTCCCCGCCCACGAGGGGTTCATACCCACGCAGGCTTTCCCGGAATGGTCGGCAACCCGTTGTGCGCCCTCAAACAATGCGCTCCGGCGATGAGTTGGCTTGGCGCCAAGGCGTTCCCCGCTGAAGGTGCCGCGCGCTGCGGGTGAATCGCCGGCAACGGGTATTGCCACCGCCTCGTCGGGGTAGTTATCAAACTGGATCAAACAATCGTCGATCACGCTGCGGGAGGCGCCGTGCGAAACCGATCGGGTCAACACGCACAGCGCCGACGGTGTGCCAAAGGGCGGCCGGCGAGTGCGCCGGGCAGCGGGTACGGGGGGTGGGCATGCAGGCGTTGACAGTGCGGCCGGCCTCAGCTGATTCGTTTGCCGGCGCGAACATCCCCCGCGTCAAGGTCGTCATCGCCAGCGACGAACCGAGCTAGGCGATGGACCGCCTCGAAGACTACGCCCTGCTCGGTGACCTGCAATCCGCCGCGCTCGTGTCGCGCCGGGGTGCCATCGACTGGTTGTGCCTGCCGCGGTTCGACTCGCCGGCCTGTTTTGCCGCTCTGCTCGGCGGCGAGCAAGCCGGCACCTGGCAACTGGCGCCGGCGGACGGTGGCCCGGCCACCCGGCGCCAATACCGCGGCGACTCACTGGTGTTGGAAACCGAGTGGGATACCCGCGCCGGCAGCGTGCGGCTCATCGACACCATGCCGCCGCGCGTGAAAGCTCCCGACGTGGTGCGTGTGGTGGAAGGTGTACGCGGGCGGGTACCGATGCGGATGTTGCTGCGGCTGCGGTTCGACTACGGAAATGATGTGCCCTGGGTCCGGCGCCAGGACGAGGACCTGGCCGCCATCGCCGGACCTGACGCGATCTGGTTGCGAACTCCGGTGCAACTGCACGGCGCGGACTTCACGACGGTTGCCGATTTCGACGTCGAAGCAGGCCAACGCATCCCGTTCGTGTTGACCTACGGGCCGTCCTGGCAACCCAGACCCGATATCGTCGATGCCGAGCGGGCTATCAAAGACACCGAAACGTACTGGCACGACTGGATTTCGAAGTGCAACTACGACGGGCCGTGGAAACAGGAAGTGCGCCGCTCGCTGTTGGTGCTCAAGGCCTTGACGTATGCGCCCACCGGCGGCATCGCCGCAGCGGTCACCACGTCGCTGCCCGAGCAACTGAGCGGCCCCCGCAACTGGGACTACCGCTACTGCTGGCTGCGCGATGCCACCTTCACCCTGCAGGCGCTACTCGGCACGGGTTTCGTCTCCGAAGCCAAAGCGTGGCGAGAATGGCTGGTGCGCGCCGTGGCGGGCGACCCCTCCCAGCTGCAGATCATGTACGGCCTGGAGGGCACGCGCCGCCTCCCGGAAAGTGAGCTGCCCTGGCTGGCCGGCTACGAAGGGTCAAGGCCGGTGCGGGTCGGCAATGCCGCCGCCCAACAGTTTCAACTCGACGTCTGGGGCGAAGTGCTCGACGGGCTGCATCTGGCCCGGGAGTCTGGCATGGAAGTCAACGACACCGCCTGGGATGTCCAACGGGCGCTGCTGGACTTCCTCGAAGGCCATTGGCGCGACGCGGATAACAGCCTATGGGAGATTCGTTGTCCGCCTAGGCAATTCGTCCACTCCAAGGTGATGACCTGGGCGGGAGTGGACCGCGCGGTGCGCACCGTGGAAAACCACCACCTCGACGGGCCGCTGGACAAATGGCGGCAACTGCGCCGGCAGATCCATGACGACGTGTGCACCAACGGCTACGACGCCGAACGCAACACCTTCACCCAGTCCTACGGTTCTGATGAGCTCGATGTCGCACTGCTGTTGATTCCACGCGTGGGGTTCCTGCCCTATGACGATCCGCGCGTCATCGGCACCATCGAGGCCGTCCAGGACCAGTTGTGCAGCGACGGTTTCGTGTTGCGCTACCGGCCGCAGCAGAGCAAAGACGGACTACCCGGCGGAGAGGGAGCGTTCCTGGCGTGCAGCTTCTGGCTGGCCGACGCGCTGGCCGGAATCGGACGAACCGGCCAGGCGACCGATCTGTTCGAGCGAATCCTGAAGCTGCGCAACGATGTCGGTCTGCTCAGCGAGGAATACGACACCGAACGAAACCGCCTAGTCGGCAACATCCCGCAGGCTTTTTCGATGGTCGGATTGATCAACACCGCACGCAAATTGGGCGGCAGCCGGACCAGCACTGATGCGCGCCGCAACGAACAAGATCTCAGCACCGGTTGAACGCGTCGCGTCGAGGTGACGCCGAAACCGGCGGCCCAGTGGGCGTCACCGTCGAAGCCGCCGAAAACCTTCAGCAGAAACACAGGGATAGCCGCGGCTGGTTCGGGCAATAACTTCGGTGGAAGTCATCGTCGACCCAGACGAGCCGAGGACGGCCCGAGGTGTGAAGCGAACCCCTGACCCGCCGTCCCGGTATGCACATGCGCGCACGCGTTGCGGCGCGGGAAGGTGAATGTGGTGAACGCAACCCCGGGACCGGAAGGCCAAGTCGTCGTCATCACCGGTGCCAGCGGGGGGATCGGCCGGGCCAGCGCGCGGATGTTCGGCGCCCGCGGCGCCAACGTCGCCCTGCTGGCCCGCGGCGAGAAGGGCCTCGCCGGCGCTGCACATGACGTGGAAGTCGGCGGGGGAAAGGCGCTTTCGCTGTCGGTCGACACCGCCGACGCCGATCAGGTGGAACAGGCGGCCGCTGACGTCGAGGAGCGGTTCGGGCCGATCGATGTGTGGATCAATGTCGCGTTCACGTCGGTCTTCGCTCCGTTCAGTGAGGTCAGCGCCGCAGAGTTCAAGAGGGTGACCGAGGTGACCTACCTCGGTTACGTCTATGCCACCATGTCCGCGCTGCGGCGCATGCGCCCCCGTGACAGTGGCGCCGTCGTGCAGGTCGGATCGGCCCTGGCCTATCGCGGCATCCTGCTGCAGAGCGCCTACTGCGGCGCCAAGCATGCGATCCAGGGATTCAACGAGTCGCTGCGCTGTGAACTGCTGCACGACCGCAGCAACGTGCACGTCACCATGGTGCAGATGCCGGCGGTCAACACGCCGCAGTTCTCCTGGGTGCTGTCCAAGCTGCCCAATCAAGCCCAGCCGGTGCCGCCGATCTACCAGCCCGAGGTCGCTGCGCGTGCCGTCGTCTACGCCGCCGATCACCCCCACCGGCGGGAGTACTGGGTTGGCGGCACCACCATGGGCACGCTGATAGCCAACAAGTTCACGCCGGGCCTGCTCGACCGTTACCTGGCCCTGACCGGCTACAAGTCCCAGCAGACCGACCAGCCACGCCCGGCCGGCCAGCCGGCCAACCTGTGGGAGCCCGCCGACGGGGACAGCGGCCGGGACTTCGGCGCTCACGGCATTTTCGACGACAAGTCGACCAGCCGCAGCTATCAACTGTGGGCGTCACAGCACCACGGTGTCCTCGGCGGAGTGGTGGCGGGCGCGCTCGCCGCGGGGGCCGGAGCGACGCGACGGATGATGCGCCGATGAGGACGTCGACCATCCTGCGCACTGTTCTGGGCACGCTGTATCTAGCGGTGCCGCAATGGATTCCGGGGTTATTGCTCGGGGTCCGCCTGGATCAGCGGGCGCGGCTGGCGGTGCGCGTCCTCGGTGCGCGCCACCTGCTGCAGGCCGCGCTGCTCGGCGTCGCGGCCCCGTCGCGGCCGCTCCGGCG
>ERZ724512.246-NODE-246-length-23212-cov-6.721467_pt1 | contig 23212 bp, 20 predicted proteins | sample MGYA00376045_ERZ724512 | MGnify/ENA primary metagenome ERZ724512 (study PRJEB28724, sample SAMN07190883) | activated sludge metagenome | isolation source: activated sludge of sewage treatment plant in Hong Hong | place: Hong Kong | collected 2016-03-17 ... | reverse complement strand
AGCTCGACCAGCGAGGGTCAGCCCTTCGGCAGCACCACGACGCGGCGCTTGGGCTCTTCGCCCTCCGACTCGCTGACCAGACCAGCCGCGGCCACCACGTCGTGCACGATCTTGCGCTCGAACGGGTTCATCGGGGCCAGCCGGACGGGCTCGCCGTCTTCGACCACCTCGGCGATGGCGTCCTTGGCCAGCACCTCCAGCTCTTTGCGACGCTTGTCGCGGTGCCCGGCCACGTCGAGCATCAGCCGGGAGCGGTGACCCGTCTCGGTCATCACCGCCAGCCGGGCCAGCTCTTGCAGCGCCTCGAGCACCTCACCGTTGCGGCCCACCAGCACGTCACCGTCGGTGACGATCGACACGTGGGCCCGGCCGCCCTCGCTGTAGGTGTCGATGTCGCCGTCCAGATCGGCGATGTCGAGCAGCTCTTCGAGGTAGTCGGCAGCGATCTCGCCTTCGTTCTCGAGGGCCTGCTCGCGCTTACTGCGCGTCGGCTCCTCACCGGCGTCCGTCGTGTCGTCGGCTTCGACCACCGCATCGGTCTCTTCAACCACGGCGGTCTCTTCGGTGTGCAGATCGGTCATGTTCGGTTCACTCCTGTTGCCGGCTCAGGCGTCGCCGGTGGTGGGCTTGGGCTTGGGTTGGGCCGACTTGCGGGCCGAGCGGCTGGAGCGTGTGGGCTGCTGCCGCTGCACCTGCTGGCGTTGCGCCGAGGCCTGCTGAGCGGTGTCGCTGGTCGAGGTGGTGCCGTTCTTCGCCGTCGACCCCTTGCCGCCGGCGGACGGCGCGCTGCCGGTGCCCGACGTGCTCTGCCTCGCGACCTTTGTCGGGTCGGCGGGTGCAGCGGACGGAGCAGCCTTGCGACTCTTGCCGGCTCGCTTGCGAGCGAGCTCTTCGGGGTCTTTACCCTTGGCCCGCATGCGCTCTTCCCAGTCGATGTAGGCCGGGGTGTTGGGGGCCGGGTTGTTGTGGATCAGGATGTACTGCTGCGCCATCGTCCAGGTGTTCGAGACCAGCCAGTACAGCAGCACACCGACCGGAATGTTCACGCCCATGAACAGGTACATGAACGGAAAGACGTACAGCATGATCTTCTGCTGCTGGGCGAACTGGCCGGTCAGCGCCTCGGGCGGCATGTTCTTGCGCATCAGCTGCAGCTGGGTGACGAACAGCACCGCGGTCATGCTGAGCACCAGCACCGCGGTCAGAATCTGCGTGGGGCCGAAACCGCTGGTGAGCGGCCAGAAGACGCCCGACAGCTTGGCGCCGAAGATCGTCGCGTTGCGCAGCGATTCGGCCTGCTCGATGGTCAGCACACCAATGGCGTGACCCTGCGAGGCGTTCCACAGCACCTGGTAGAGGGCGATGAAGATGGGCATCTGCAGCAGCAACGGCAGGCAGGACGCCATCGGGTTCACACCCTCGTCCTTGTACAGCTTCATCGTCTCTTGGCCCAGGCGCTCGCGGTCGTGGCCGTACTTCTCTTGCAGCGCCTTCATCTGCGGCTGCAGCAACTGCATGTTGCGCGAGCTGCGAATCTGGCGCACGAACAACGGAATCAGCGCGGTACGAATCACCACGGTCAGCGAGATGATGGCCAGCGCCCACGCCCAGCCGCTGTCGGCCCCCAAGAACGAAGCGAAGAGGGCGTGGAACGTGGTCATCACCCACGACACGGCCCAATACAGCGGCGCCATCATGGTGTTCAGGGCGCCGAGGAGGTCGCCCCACAGGTCCAGCGGCACGATCTGCGGAATCGGTGGAATCACGTTGCTCCTCGAAGTCGGGGTTCGGACGCGGCTTGTTCACGGGCCCACTCGGCGGCCGCGGGGGTGCCCGGCACGGGGTCGTACCCTCCCAGCGACCACGGGTGACAGTGCGCCAGCCGATGCAGCGCCAGCCCGGTGCCCCGCCATGCGCCGTGCACGGTGACGGCTTCGAGCGCGTAGGCCGAGCACGACGGGTAGTACTTGCAGACCTGCCCGTAGAGCGGGCTGATCAGGGTGCGGTACGCCTTGAGTAGGCCGATCAGCACGTGTTTCATGCCGCGGCCAGCTTCTTGGTGGTGGTCGTCCAGGCGGCGGCCAGATCGTCGGCGAGCCGGCCGTGTTGGGGCAGTGCGCGCACCACCACGTCGACCGCGAACGGCGTCTGGTTCAGCCGGGCGGCCACGAGGTGACGCAACTGCCGCTTCACCCGGTTGCGTCGCACCGCGTTGCCGACGGCCTTGGACACCACAAAACCCGCCCGTGACGGCGGGTTGTCGGTGCGCAGCATGTGCAGCACCAGCGTGGGGCGCCCACAACGGACGCCCCGGCGCACGGTGGTGCGGAACTCGTCGGCGGTTCGCAGCCGCGCGGCCTTGGCCAGCACCTGACGACTCGTCAGGTGCTGATCAGCCGGCGAGGCGGGCGCGGCCCCGGCTACGGCGAGCCGAAATGATGGCGCGCCCGGCGCGGGTGCGCATGCGCAGGCGAAAGCCATGGGTGCGGCTGCGACGCCGGTTGCTCGGCTGGAAAGTGCGCTTGCTCACGGAAGTGCTCCCCGTTTCAATGTCATGCGGAACCGATACGCCCACAGCGGACGCACGCAGGTGTATCGCTGGCTGCGACCAACCAAGGTTACGCGGGGGTGGTGCCGGTGGGCAAACCGACCGTGCAGGAGCCGTCCGAACGGCGCGTCGAGCCGACACGCCGAAGGGCGTGGAAATTGTGCCGAACTGGTTTGCGGATGGCCCCCGGGAGCGGCTAGCGTTTCGGTCCGTTGACCTTGGCCCCACCCCGTCGGTGGCGAGGTTCCATTGTTCACACCCTGTGGATAACTTATGTGGACGACCTCGGTCGACGGCGAACGCGCAGGGAAGGGAGAGCGGGTGCCCGACCAGCAGACCCCTCCCGCCGGTCCGTCCGATGACCTGGACGACGCCTGGCGGTTCGTCTGGTCAGAGGCCGATGCGCCGTCCCGGGCCTGGCTGCGCAACACCCGCGCCGAGGCCATGCACGAGGGCACCTTCATCATCAGCGTGCCCAACGATTTCACCCGTTCACGGGTCGAGTCGCGGCTGCGTCCGTGGGTCGAAGGCCAGCTGACCAGCTATTTCGGACGTCCGATCGGCATCGCCCTGGTGCTGGCGCCCGGCGCCGACGACGTCGCGGACGACGACGACTTCGACACCACCGTCACGGCGCCCGCCCCCGTGCTCACCGCGGCCACCCAGGTGGACGACCGGGCCGGTGGCCGGCTGAACCCCAAGTACACCTTCGAGTCGTTCGTGATCGGCAGCTCGAACCGGTTCGCGCACGCTGCGGCGGTGGCCGTGGCCGAGGCGCCCGGCAAGGCCTACAACCCGCTGATGATCTACGGCGAGTCAGGGCTGGGCAAGACGCACCTGCTGCACGCGCTCGGCCACTACGTGCGCAACTACCACGCCAGCCGCCGGGTCAAGTACGTGTCGACCGAAGAGCTCACCAACGACTTCATCAACGCGATCAGCGACAACCGCACAGCCGACTTCCGGCGCACCTACCGCGACGTCGACGTGCTGCTGATCGACGACATCCAGTTTCTCGAGAGCAAGATCCAGACGCAGGAAGAGTTCTTCCACACGTTCAACACGCTGCACACCGCACAGAAGCAGATCGTGATCACGTCCGATCGGCCACCCAAGTCGCTGGAGGCGCTCGAGCCGCGGCTACGCAGCCGGTTCGAATGGGGACTGATGACCGACATTCAACCGCCCGACCTCGAAACCCGCATCGCGATTCTGCGCAAGAAGGCGGCGGCCGAGCGGCTCACCGCCGGCCCCGAGGTGCTCGAGTTCATCGCCACCAAGATTCAGGCCAACATTCGCGAACTCGAAGGTGCGCTGATTCGAGTCACCGCGTTCGCCAGCCTCAACCGGCAAGAGGTCGACCTGAGCCTGGCCGAGGTGGTGCTGCGCGACCTGATTCCGCACGGTGACGACACTCCGATCACCGCCCCGCTGATTCAGAGCGAGACCGCCGCCTACTTCTCGATCAGCACCGACGACCTGTGCGGCGCCAGCCGCACGCAGAGCGTGGTGATGGCCCGCCAGATGGCCATGTACCTGTGCCGTGAACTCACCGACTTGTCGTTGCCGAAGATCGGGCAATCGTTCGGCGGTCGCGACCACACCACGGTGATGCACGCCAACAAGAAGATCCACCACCTGATGAGCGAAGACCGCAAGGTGTTCAACCAGGTCGCCGAGCTGACCAACCGCATCAAGCAGCGAGCTGCCAAGCGCTAGCCATCACGTCCCGGCGCACGCCGGGATCTCCAAACCGCCCTGCGAGAGTACGTCCGATCTGAACGGTGCTCAGGCCTGCTGAGGGGTCACGCCCCCGAAATCGGACGTACTCTCGCACAGCTTCTGCGGTCTGCTTCTACGCAGGTGTTCCTCCACGGTGTGGTCGACGTCAACCAAGATTCCGGCATCCGCCGGCATGACGAGGACCGTCACGCAACGACGTCGGGCGACCACCCGCTGGTGGAGCCTGTCGAGACCCGTCCTGTCTGCTCACTCGGCGGTGGAGAACTACTGCAACGTGTGACTCGCACCTGTGGACAACCTCTCGGGCCGCGGATTCGTCCGCATCTACTCCCCGTGTAGTTCTGACTTGCGCACACCGCTGTGCACACCCGCTTCGAGCCTGCTCACCAGGGGTGACGCTGGTTCTGCACACTTTCCACACCAGCTATGACTACGAAGAATTGATACTCGTCAACGAATCATCAAAGTAACCCGATCCCCATACTGTGGAAGCAGGTCGCACCCGGAGCCCGCCGGATATGATCGTCCCCCCGGAAGTACGAGCAAGGGAGCCCTGTGAAGATCCGCCTCGACCGCGATGTTCTCGCCGAAGCAGTCGCCTGGACGGCACGCAGTCTGCCCACCCGGCCCAGTGTGCCGATTCTGGCCGGTCTGCTGGTCAAGGCGGCCGACGGCCAGGTGGTGATGTCGAGCTTCGACTACGAGACGTCGGCGCAGATCACCGTGAAGGCCGACGTGATCGAAGACGGCGTAGCTCTGGTGTCGGGCCGGTTGTTGGCCGACATCGCCCGCTCGCTGCCCGGCAAGCCCGTCGACGTCACCGCCGACGCCAGCCGCATGGAACTGGTCTGCGGCAGCGCCCGGTTCACCCTGCAGACGCTTCCGGTCGAGGACTACCCGGCTCTGCCTGCCATGCCCGAGGCGACCGGCACCGTCGCCAGCGACGACTTCGCCAAGGCGGTGGCCCAGGTCGTGGTGGCCGCCGGCCGCGACGAGCTGTTGCCGGTGTTCACCGGCGTGCGCATGGAGATCGAAGACGACACCCTCTCGCTGCTGGCCACCGACCGCTACCGCATGGCGCTCAAAGAGATTCCCTGGAACCCCAGCAGCGCCCACACCGCCGGTGCCGCGCTGGTGCCGGCTCGGGTGCTGGGCGAGTCGGCCAAGTCGATGACGTCGGGCGAACTGGTCACGCTCAGCCTGGCCGGCACCGGCACCGGTGACGGGCTGATCGGTTTCGAGGGTGACGGGGCGGCCGGCGTCCGCGAGATCACCACGCGCCTGCTCGACGGGGAGTTTCCGAAGGTGCGGCACCTGATGAGCGTGCAGGCCACGCTCACCGTGCGTGCCAACACCGCCGAGGTGATCGCCGCAGTCAAGCGCGTCGGGCTGGTGGCCGAGCGCAACACATCGCTGCGCATGATCATCGGCGACCAGGCCATCACGCTCGAGGCCGCCACCGGCGACCAGGCGCAGGCCGTCGAAGCGCTCGAAGCGGTGGTCACCGACGAGACCGGTAACGGTCTGGCCATGACCGCGGCCGGGTTCAACCCGCACTACCTGTCGGACGCGCTGTCGGCGCTCGACGCCCCCTACGTGCACTTCGCGTTCACCGCGCCCGGCAAGCCCTGTCTGCTCACCGCGCTCAACGAACTGGACGGCGAACCGCTCACCGACTACCGCCACGTGATCATGCTGATGCGGCTGCCCGCCTGAGTCCTAATCCTGACCGATCGCGCTTGCCACAGCCCGATTCGTCCCCACACCGGGTAGCGTCGGCGACACTGCAGCACGAAGTGGAGGCACGCATGCACGTCGGACTCGTCGGCCTGGGCAAGATGGGCAACAACATGCGCGAGCGAATGCGTCGCGCCGGGCTGACGGTCGTGGGCTACGACCGCAACCCCGAGGTCACCGACACCGCCTCGCTGGCCGAGTTGGTGCAGAAACTGGACGGCCCGCGCGTGGTCTGGGTGATGCTGCCCATTCAGGTCGTCGACCAGGTGATCGACGAACTCAAAGGTCTGCTCGCCGAGGGCGACCTGGTTATCGACGGCGGCAACAGCAAATGGACCAACGACGCCCGTCACGCCCAATCGCTGGCTGAGAAGGGCATTCACTTCGTCGACTGCGGCGTTTCGGGCGGCGTCTGGGGCCTCGAGAACGGCTACGCGCTGATGGCCGGCGGCGACGAAGCCGACATCGCGCTGGCCCAGCCGATCTTCGACGCGCTGAAGCCCGAGGGCGAGTACGGCTTCGTCCACGCCGGTGAGGTGGGAGCCGGCCACTTCGCCAAGATGGTGCACAACGGCATCGAGTACGGCCTGATGCAGGCCTACGCCGAGGGCTGGGAACTGCTCGAAACCGCACAGTTGGTCACCAACGTGCGCGACGTGTTCAACTCGTGGCGCGAGGGCACGGTGATTCGGTCGTGGCTGCTCGACCTGATGGTGCGCGCCCTCGACGAAGACCCCCACCTCGACACGATCGAGGGCTACGCGGCCGACTCGGGCGAAGGACGCTGGACGGTCAACGCCGCGGTCGACCTCGGCGTGCCGGTGCCCACCATGGCGGCCGCGTTGTTCGCCCGGTTCACCTCGCAGCAGGAGGACTCGCCGAGCATGAAGATGGTGGCGGCGATGCGCAACCAGTTCGGCGGACACGCCATGAAGGCCGACGACGGCAAGTAGGCCGCGCTGGTCGAGATCTCGGCTGGTCGAGCGTGTCGAGACCTCGATTGGTTGCCGCGGATCGGGGGCGGCCCCTGTCCCGCCCTTGCTGGACTGCTCGGCTAGCGCCTCGCAGTGCGCAAACGCCCGACCACGCCCTGACAGGGGCGCCCCCACCCAGCGGCAACTGACGCACCCACGACACCCATGAAGAGAAAGCAGGGGTGGGCAGGTCGCGATGACGACGTAGGGGGAGCGGGCGAATAGGGTGACCTGGTGTTCGTCACTCACTTTTCGCTGGCCGACTTTCGGTCGTACGCCGGCGCAGAGGTGGCCCTGGAACCGGGTGTGACGACGTTCACCGGTGCCAACGGGCAGGGTAAGACCAATCTCGTCGAGGCCGTCGACTATCTGGCCACCCTGGGGTCGCACAGGGTGTCTTCGGAGCAGCCGTTGGTGCGGCACGGGGCCGAGCGGGCCATCGTGCGGGCCCGGGTGCAGGCCGGGGCGGACGACACGCGACAACTGCTGCTCGAGATCGAGATTCTGCCCGGCCGGCAGAACAAGGCGAGTCTCAATCGCGCACCCCTGCGCCGGCCACGGGAATTGCTGGGTGCGCTGCGCACCGTGGTGTTCTCGCCCGAGGACCTGGCCCTGGTGAAGGGCGATCCGAGTGAGCGCCGACGCTTTCTGGACGAGCTGATCACCACCCGCTGGCCGCGGCTGGCGGGCGTCCGGGCCGATTACGATCGGGTGCTGCGGCAGCGGTCCACACTGTTGAAATCGCTGGCCGGACGGGGCCGCACCTTGCGCGACGACGTCGAGGCCACGCTGGGCGTGTGGGACGAGTCGCTGGCCCGGTTCGGCGCCGAGTTGATGCACGCACGGCTCGACACGTTGGCCGCCCTGGCACCCCACGTCGCCGACGCCTACTCGGCGATCGCGCCCACCAACAATGACGCCACCCTGGAGTACCGCTGCGCGATCGGTGCTGAGGTGAGCACGAGCCAGGACGAGATCGAGGCCCGGCTGATCATGGCGATGGGGGAGCGCCGCGCTGACGAGATTCAGCGCGGCGTCTGTCTGGTGGGCCCACACCGCGACGACCTGGTGCTGGCCCTGGGGGAGCTTCCGGCCAGGGGTTATGCCTCGCACGGCGAATCGTGGTCGTTCGCCCTGGCCCTCAGGCTGGGGGCGTTCGCGCTGCTGCGGGCCGACGGGGTCGAGCCGGTGCTGATTCTCGACGACGTGTTCGCCGAACTCGATCAACTGCGCCGCGAGCGGTTGGCGGGCATGATTGCCGAAGCGGAACAGGTGCTGATCACGGCGGCCGTGCCCCACGACGTGCCGGCCGAGTTGGGCGGTCGTCGGTTTCGCGTCGGCGGCGGTGAAGTGAGCGAGGTGAACGATGCCTGACCATGACCCCTCGGGCATCGAGCTGGCCCGGCTGATCGCCCGCAGCGCCCAGGGCGGGGCGCCGGCGCCCAAGCCGCGCAGGCCGTCCACCCCGGCCAAGCCGGCCAAGAAGCGGCAGCCCGGCGACCCGCAGGCCCTCGGCGAAGCCCTGGACGACCTGATCGCCGACTCGGGCTGGACCACCGAGGTCAACCTGCACCACCTGCTCGGCCGCTGGCCCGACCTGGTCGGCCCGGCAAACGCCGAACACGCCAACCCCGAGGGCTTCGAGCAGAAGGTGCTGCACGTGCGGGCCGACTCCACCGCGTGGGCCACGAACCTGCGGTTGCTGGCGCCGTCGATCGTGGCCCGGCTGAACGAGCAGTTGGGCGAGGGCACCGTGCTGCGCATCGTGGTGAAGGGCCCCGACGCGCCGAGCTGGAAGCACGGCCGACGCAGCGTGCGTGACGGGCGCGGCCCCCGCGACACCTACGGCTAGCCTCGCTGAGCCACAATGGGGATGGGGGTTCTCTTTTCAGCTCACGAGAACGAATGCCTTGTCAAGGCAAGTTTGAAGCTGAGAACGGGCTGAAAGAAGAACCGTCCCCCATTTCAGCTCACCGAGAGTCGGCAACCCTCCAACGATTGCGAGCTCGTCCCGCTGGACGTCTGCCTGGTTAGGATCCTTGCCGATGGAGCCGATTCGCAGCCTGCTCAGTGCGCTGAACCAACTGGTCACCACGACCGGGGTGGTCTGGTGGCGGTGCCTGCCGCGGCTGCTGGTCACGGCCATGCTGGGCTGGCTGGGCTACCGCATCTTCGCCCAGGGGGCGGCGTTGGTGGTCGACGTGAGCGCCTGGTGGTCGCTGCTGCTGCTGTCGATCGGGTTCGTGGTGCGGCTGTCGGCGATCATCATCGGTTTGCGCATCGCCGGCGAGCAGCTGCAGATCAGGGCCGCCATTCCGCTGCCGGACGACGACCCGCGCGACGACTCGATGTCACACCTGCTCTCGATCACCCTGCTGCCGTTTCTGGGCATCTACGCCGTGTTCGACGTGATCACCGACGCCGCCAATCACATTCAGATCGACTACTACGTGTTCAGCGGGCTCACCTTCGAACGGCAGGTGCTCAGTCAGTTCAACCCTGAAGGCGCGGGGGTCTGGCTGATCGTCGGCGTGATCGTGGGTCTGTACGTCGTTCGCCGGCTGGTCGAGGCGTGGTTCGAACGCACGGGATTTCGTCCGTTGGGTCTGGTCACGGCGGTCACTGAGGGCTTCTTCATCATGATCGTGCTGCTGAGCGGCCGACAGGTGCTGGTGATGGTGCAGCAGTGGGTCGACGACCGCAACTTTCGGGTGTGGCTCGACTACCCCGGCTGGGGTCTGCAGCAGGTCTTCTCGTGGGTGGGCGTCGACATCTCTGACGTGCTCGACCAGCTCGGCTCGCTGTGGTTCGACACGGTGTGGCCGGGCGTCGTGGCCATGGTGGTCGAACCGATGCTGTGGCTGGCGCTGGCCTCGCTGGTGTACGGCAGCCAGGTGTTGTCGGCGGCCGACCTGTGGCGGCGCGGCCGTCCGGTCACGCTAGGGGCCGGACGGTCCGGGGTGCGCATCGGCGATCGTGAACGTGGCGTGGCGCTCGGCTTTCAGGACGCGTTCTTCGGCGACCTGAACGACAAGTACCTCCCCACCTTTCAGTCGCTGCGGCTGGTGCTGAGCGTCGGTGCGACCTTCTTTGCGGCCTACCTGCTGTGCTACGGCGTGCTCACCACCGGCGAGGAGTGGCTGAGCCGCGGGTTCTACGCACTGATCGGCGGCCAGCGGGTCTCATTCTGGTCGTTCGCCGCGCCACCCATCGAACTACTGGTCGAGGTGATCGCCGAACCGCTGCGCTGGGTGCTGCTGGCCACCGCCTTTCACGCCTGCCTGGTGCTGTACGCGGCGCGGGTGGATGAAGAGGTCGCGACTGAACCCGGCGACGGGGTCTCGACACGCTCGACCGGCGAAGGCTCGACCGGTGAAGGCTCGACGAGCGCAGGCTCGACCGGCGTCGTCCGCGAGACGGTGAACCCCGGTGCCGAGGGGGCGTCCGCATGATCCGCCGGTTCGGGCACTGGCTCGTCGCCCTGCTCGCCTGCGCGGCGATGATCGGCCTGCACGCGTACACCGGCGAGTTCGGCCACGTCGACGCACGGCGTGCCACGATCGGGCAAACCGCCCGGCTGTACGCCTCGACCGTGGTGGTCAACGGCTGGTCGATCGGGCAGGTGCTCTACTCAGACGATGCGTTCGTGGGCCGCACGGGCGTGATCTACCTGGTGGTGAACGTGACGGTCGCCACCGATGGCTCTGAGCGCAGCACCAGTTGGAAGGTGGGCGGTGAGTCGAACGGCCGCACGTTCGCCGTGGATGATCCGCTCTTCGTGCCCGAACCGGGTTTTCAGCGCAGGCAAGACGTGGTGTTCGAGCTCAGCCCCGACGACCTGGCCGGCTTCACGGTCACGTTTCTCGACCAGGCTCCGATCTATGCCTACGACCCTCAGGTGAACGTCGACCTGGGCATCACGGCGCAGGACGCTGCGCAGGCCTTCGACCGCTCGCGCTACGACACGGTGCGCACCACGAGCGGAACGGTCGAGGTGATCCGGTGAGCGAGCGACGGCGGCAATGGCTGGCGGTGGCGGTCACGGGCCTGTTGGTTCTCGCGATGGTGGTGGGCTGGGGCGGCTACCTGCGCGCGCGAGCGACCCCGCACTACGTGCAGGTACCACCGGGGGCCGTCGCGACGCCCGAGCAGGGTTACGACATGCCCATGCGTCTGGTGTCGCTGACCGTCACTCCCGCCCTGGTCACCAACCGAGAGGTGAACTACGCGCAGGCGGGCGCGGTCTGGGTGATTGCCGTGGTCGACTACACGCCGCCGCCCGAGGGTGGATTCTGCCGCCTGCACCTGATCGCCACCGATGGCCGCGCGTGGTCGTCCATCGATTCGCTCGGCTACGAGGGCGAACGGGTGCTGCCCACGTCGTGCTCGGCCAAACCTGGCGAGGGCACCCCACGGGTCGAACTCATCTATCTGATTCCCGAAACCGCCGCCACGCAGTTGGCCGGTCTGGCCAGCAGCGCGACCGCGTACCGGGGCACCGATCCGTTCTGGACGCTGACGCCGGCAGGCTGAGCGAGCCCGGTCGCCGCCACTGTCACGGGGCGTCCTCGGGTTGCATCACCACCGGCACCTCGAACCGGTACCCCACCCGCCCCGCCGACCAGACCATGTCGCCCTCGCCGGTCGGGCTGCGATCGACCCACTCCATGCGCGACACACCCACCGACACGAAGTTCGTGGCCGGAAAGTCGTCAAAGTCGAACACCAACTGGCAGGGCACCGGCGGCGTGCCCGGATTGAGTACCGACGAGCGTCCGATCGTCTCACCCGGGCCGAAGAAGAGTGACGCGTCGCTGACCACCAGGCCGCTCACCGGGTGCCGTGTGCTGAAGCCGTTGGCGACCAATCGGTCGGCGCTCGACCGCAGCGGCTCGTCGGTGTTGTTCGAACAGTGGCCGAACACATACAGCGACCAGTTCCCGAACGAGTGTCGGGCGAGGGCGCGATCGAAAGAGACCGACATCGGCCCCATGTTCACCTGGGTGCCCACGGGCAGCCGAAAGAGCCGCGACGTCGCGACATCGAACCCGCCGGCCCACCACGTGCCGCCGACCAGCAGCAGCGCACAGGCCAGGGCGATCAGCCACGCCGGCAGGTGCCGCCGAGGGACGTCATCGGGTTCGGCGACCGCGTCGGCGGGAACGTCACCCGCACCGTCTGCCTCGGTGCTCACGAGCGCAGTCTAGGCCGCGGGGGCTCGGGCCACGGCAGGGGCACCGCCGGATCGGGGCACCGCAGAAGATGGTGTGAGTACGACCACCCCAGACGGGGGGTCGGATTCACAATGTCTTCGCGGCGCCGGCTCAGGCGGCGTGGCAACAGGCTCACTGCTCACTTGTTCACGTGACGCTTTGCGCCGCGGAGCCCTGCCGGGGGTATGGGGGCCCGTGAAAGGGGGCAGAACGGCTCACAGAGCCATTCACGGGCTTTCTGTCCACAATTTGCGTCGCGAAGACCCTCAGGATTGGGGTTGGGTCGCCCGCACAGGGTAGACTTGGTGAGGTTGTGAATGCCGCCGTGCGCCCGCTGGGTCGAGGCGGTGTTTGTGTGAGTGAGACAGTCAGCGAGGAATACCGAGTGAGTGAAGCGACCATCACCGCCCATCACGTCGGTGCAGCGGCGCATGCCGTTGACGCCGGAGCCTACGACGCGAGTGCGATCACCGTTCTCGAAGGGCTTGAGGCGGTGCGCAAGCGCCCCGGCATGTACATCGGGTCCACCGGTGAACGCGGCCTGCACCACCTGGTGCAAGAGGTGGTCGACAACTCAGTCGACGAGGCGCTGGCCGGCTATTGCGACACCATCATCGTGCGGCTGCTCGACGAGGGTGGCGTGCAGGTGATCGACAACGGCCGCGGCATTCCGGTGGCCGAGCACCCCAAAGAGAAGATTCCGGCGGTCACCGTCGCGCTCACCGTGTTGCACGCGGGCGGCAAGTTCGGCGACGGCGGCTACAAGGTGTCAGGCGGCCTGCACGGCGTGGGCGTGTCTGTTGTGAACGCCCTGTCGACGCATCTGACCGTCGACGTGCGGCGCGACGACTACCACTGGCAGCAGTCGTTCTCGCTCGGTGAGCCCGACGGCCCGCTCGAGCGGCTGGAGCCGGCCACCGACTCCGGCACCACGGTCACCTTCTACGCCAGCGCCGACATCTTCGAAACCACCACCTACAGCTACGAAACCCTGGCCACCCGGTTTCGCGAGATGGCGTTTCTGAACAAGGGCCTCACGATCAAGCTGATCGACGAGCGCGCCGACCGTCGCACTGAAGACGAAGAGCCGCCGTCCGACACCTTTCGCTACGACGAGGGCCTGATCGACTTCGTGAAGTTCCTCACCGGCAGCAAAGAGACGATCAACCCCTCGGTGATCGCCATCGACGCCACCAGCGACGACGACCGGCTCAGCCTCGAGGTCGCCATGCAGTGGAACAGTTCGTTCAACGAGAGCGTGCACACCTTCGCCAACACCATCAACACCCACGAGGGAGGCACTCACGAAGAAGGCTTTCGGGCGGCGCTGACCAACACGGTCAACAAGTGGGGCGAGTCGTGGGGGCTGATCAAGAAACGCGAAGACCGGGTCAGTGGCGACGACATTCGCGAGGGCCTGACCGCGATCATCTCCATCAAGCTCGCTGAGCCGCAGTTCGAGGGCCAGACCAAGACCAAACTCGGCAACACCGAGGCCCGCTCGTTCGTGCAGAAGGTGGTCAACGACCTGCTCGGCGACTGGTTCGAGAAGAACCCGGGTGAAGGTCGCGACGTCGTGCGCAAGGCCCAGGCGGCGGCGTCCGCGCGTATCGCGGCCCGCAAGGCTCGTGACATCGCCCGTAGTCGCAAGGGTCTGCTGAAATCGGGCCAGTACGGCAAGCTCAGCGACTGCCAGTCGACTGAGCCCGCCGAGTGCGAGGTGTTCATCGTCGAGGGCGACTCGGCCGGTGGCTCGGCCAAGGGCGGCCGTGACCCGCGCATTCAGGCCATCCTGCCGATTCGCGGCAAGATCCTGAACGTCGAAAAGGCGCGGCTCGACAAGATTCTGCAGAACAAAGAGGTCGAGGCGATCATCAACGTGCTCGGCACCGGCGTGCAGGACGACTTCGACGTCGCCAAGCTGCGCTACCACAAGATCGTGCTGATGGCTGACGCGGACGTCGACGGGGCGCACATTCGCACCCTGCTGCTCACCCTGCTGTTCCGGTTCATGAAGCCGCTGATCGACCACGGCTACGTCTACCTGGCCCAGCCGCCGCTCTACCGGCTGCGGTGGACCAACGCCCCCCACGAACTGGCCTATTCGGACGCCGAACGCGATGCCCTGCGCGACGCGGGGCTCGAGGCGGGCAAGAAGCTGCCGGCACCGAACAACAACCCGATTCAGCGCTACAAGGGTCTGGGTGAGATGAACGCCGACGACCTGTGGGACACGACCATGGACCCCGACAAGCGGTCGCTGCTGCAGGTCACTCTCGAAGATGCGGCGACGGCCGACACCATGTTCTCGATCTTGATGGGCGAGGAGGTGGAACCCCGCCGGCACTTCATTCAGCGAAACGCCAAGGACGTCCGCTTCCTCGATATCTGATGCTCGTGCCCCTATCTCGCACTCACGTGAGGTGCCGCGGCCGGAGAACATGCCCGAGCCGCCCATCTCCAGATCGAGTGGACGCACGCGTCCCCTCGATCTTCCGAACGCCCACCCACCTGCCTCGGGCATGTTCTCCGACCGCTTCAGTGTCACGGCTGCGAATGGGCCGGTCGCACCACACTCCTGCCGAGCGGAGGGCCTTGGCGGTTCGCCTTCATTCCGAGTGTGACCTCGCTTCGCTCGGAATCCGTGGAACCGATCTCGACCAGCGGGCGTCCGTCGTCATCCCGGCGAACGCCGGGATCTCTACCCGCGCCCAGGGGTCTCGACAAGCTCGACCAACCAGAGTGCGAGTCTCGACCGCGCTCGACCAGCGACACACACGATTGGAGACTGACCGATGACTGACGGTCCGATCGACGACGCCTCTGCCGAGGTGCCTGACGAGGCGAGCGACGGTGCGGTGGAACCCACCACGGCCCGCACCGACGAGATCGACCTCAACGTCGAGATCCAGCGCTCCTACCTCGACTATGCGATGAGCGTGATCGTCGGACGCGCCCTGCCCGACGTCCGCGACGGGCTCAAGCCCGTGCATCGCCGGGTGCTGTACGCCATGTACGACGGTGGCTACCGGCCCGACCGCGGCTGGAACAAGTGCTCGCGCGTCGTCGGCGAGGTGATGGGTCTGTACCACCCGCACGGCGACTCGGCGATCTACGACACCCTGGTGCGGCTCGCGCAGCCGTGGGTGATGCGTGCCCCGCTGGTGGCCGGTCAGGGCAACTTCGGCTCGCCGGGCAACGACCCCGCAGCCGCCATGCGTTACACCGAGTGCCGCATGGCGCCGCTGGCCATGGAGATGGTTCGTGACATCAACGAAGACACCGTCGATTTCAGGCCCAACTACGACAACCGCGACACCGAACCGACGGTGCTACCGGCCCGGTTTCCGAACCTGCTGGTCAACGGCTCCACGGGCATCGCGGTCGGCATGGCCACCAACATTCCCACCCACAACCTGCGTGAGGTGGCTGAGGCCGTCCAGTGGTCGCTCGAACACCCGGACGCCACCAAAGAAGAACTGCTCGAAGCCGCCATCGAGCGCATCAAGGGCCCCGACTTTCCGCTCGGCGCCCTGATCGTCGGGCGCAAGGGCATCGAGGACGCCTACCGCACCGGCCGCGGGTCGGTGATCATGCGGGCGGTCATCGACATCGAAGAAGACAAGTCGGGGCGCACCCTGCTGGTGGTCACCGAACTGCCCTACATGTGCAACCCCGACAACCTGGCCACCAAGATCGCCGAACTCGTCAACGCCGGCAAGCTCACCGGCATCAGCGACATTCGCGACGACAGCTCGGCCCGCACCGGCCAGCGCCTGGTGATCGTGCTCAAGCGCGACGCCCAGCCGCGGGTGGTGATGAACAACCTGTACAAGCACACCCAGCTGCAAGACACCTTCGGCTGCAACATGCTCGCCCTGGTCGACGAGGTGCCGCGCACCCTGCGGCTCGACCAGTTCATCAGCCACTGGATCAAGCACCAGATTCAGGTCATTCAGCGCCGCACGGCGTTCAGGCTCGCCGAAGCCGAGAAGATGGCCCACATCTACCGCGGCCTGGTGAAGGCTTTGGACGCCCTCGACGAGGTCATCGCGCTGATCAGGCGCAGCCCTGATGCCGACGAGGCTCGCACCGGCCTGATGGGGCTGCTCGAGATCGACGAGGCGCAGGCCAACGCGATTCTCGAAATGCAGTTGCGCCGGCTGGCGGCGCTGGAGCGGCAGAAGATCATCGACCGGCTCGCCGAGTTGGAGCGCCAGATCGCCGACCTACAAGACATTCTCGACCGGCCCGAGCGGCAGCGAAAGATCATCGGCGACGAGCTCGCCGAGATCGTCGAAAAGTACGGCACCGATCGCCGCACGCGCATCATTTCGGCCGACGGCGACCTGTCGAACGAAGACCTGATTCCTGACGAAGACATGATCGTCACGATCACCCACGGCGGCTATGCCAAGCGCACCCGCACCGATCAGTACCGCGCCCAGAAGCGCGGTGGCAAGGGTGTTCGGGGCGCCACGCTGCGCGCCGACGACGAGGTGGAGCACCTGTTCGCCACCACCGCGCACCACTGGATCCTGTTCTTCACCAACCTGGGCCGGGTGTACCGGGCCAAGGTGTGGCAACTGCCCGAGGCCGGCCGTGACGCCAAGGGCGGGCACGTCGCGGGGTTGCTGTCGTTTCTGCCCGACGAGCACATCGCCCAGGTGCTCACCCTGCGCACCTACACCGACGCGCCCTACCTGCTGCTGGCCACCAGGCGCGGACTGGTGAAGAAGACGTCGCTGACCGCGTACGACTCGCCCCGGCAGGCCGGCGTGATCGCGGTGGCCTTCCGCGACGCCGACGACGAACTGATCGGCGCCGAGCTGTGCTCGTGGGCCGACGACGTGCTGCTGATCTCGCGCAAGGGCCAGGCGATCCGGTTCCCCGCCAGTGACGAGTCGTTGCGTCCGATGGGCCGTGCCACCTCCGGCGTGGCCGGCATGAGGTTCCGGCCGGGCGATTCGTTGCTCAGCATGTCGGTGATCGACGCCGACATGCCCGAGGACGACCGGTACGTGTTCACCGTCACCGACGGTGGCTTCGCCAAGCGCACCACCGTCTCGGAGTACCGTCCGCAGAGCCGTAACGGGCTGGGTATCAAGGCGATGAAGCTCAACGAAGACAGGGGGTCGCTGGTCGGTGGGCTGGTCGTTCAGGAGAACGACGAGATCATGGCGATCAAGACCTCCGGGCAGATCATTCGATCGTCGGTGAGCGAAGTTCCGGCCAAGGGCCGAGACACCATGGGCGTGAAGTTCGTTGCCGTCAATGGCGACGACGCCGTGTCGGTGATCGCGCTTTACCCGGAATCCGGCGCCGATGAGGAAGAATCGTCCCAAACGACGGTGACGGACAGCTTGCCGAAGTCGGATACGGTTGGGCCGAACGCGTCTGACGAGCCGCAGCCGACCGACTGAGCAAGTCGAGGAGAACTATGAGCGACCAGCAGGGCACGACCCGCACGTCCGCCTCGGGCAACGTGTGGAGCTCGGCCCCCGCCGGTGCAGGCGCATCGGACCTCTACCGTCCTGACAGTGATCGGCCGACGCTGCCGAACCCTCCCGACTTCGAAGAGCCGGACGAGACCCGGGTGCAGCCGGCCGTCACCGACAAGGCGCCGGCGGCCGACAAGCAGCCGCCGGCCGCCGCCCGTCCAACGGTGGTGTCGGCGGGCCCGCGCTCGGTGGCCAGGCGCACCCGCAAGGCCCGGCTGCGGTTGTCGCGCATCGACCCGTGGTCGGTGATGAAGACGTCGTTCTTGTTCTCGATCGCCTTCGGCATCATGTTCTGGTTCGCCACCTACGTGGTGTGGTCGGTGGTGGGCGCGTCGGGTCTGCTCGATTCGGTCAACGCCATTCTGCAAACCCTGCTGAGCAACCCCAACGACCAGACCCAGGTGCGCATCGAAGATTTCGTGAACACCAACAAGGTGCTCGGCATCGCGGCGCTGATCGCCGTGATCAACGTGGTGCTGCTCACCGCCATCGGCACGCTCACTGCGTTTCTGTACAACCTGTCGGCCAACATTCTGGGTGGCCTCGAGCTGACGCTCGCCGAAGACTGACGCCAGGTCGTCCTGGCCGATCCAGGGTGGCGGCCCAGCCTGAACAGGAACGGGGACGGTTCTCGATCCGGACCAGCAACCGCCTCGACCAACGATCAGCGGTTACTGGGGCCTTGATCCGGACGCCCGGCCGACGCCCATCGCAGGCGAAACCCTCTGGCTGCGCTGAGCCGTCGAGCCGCGCACCCGCAGTTGCACCGGCATCACCATCGCCTCGGTGGCCTGCGAGCGGGCGCCGTTCAAAATGGCGACCAGGTTGCCGACCGCGTTGGCACCCATCTGCCGCATCGGGGCCGCGACCGTGGTGAGGGTGGGCAGCACCAGCCGGGCGATCAGAATGTCGTCGAACCCGATCACGCTCACCTGTTCGGGCACCCGCAGGCCGGCCTGCATGAGGCCGTGCATCACGCCCACGGCCACCAGGTCGTTGTAGCCGATCACCGCGGTCGGACGGCGCTCGGCCAACTGCCGCGCCGCCGCGAGTCCGCCCTCGAAGGTGGGCAGCACGGGCCCCACCCGGTGCACCGTCATGCCGAGCGTGTGGGCGTGGTCGCGTAGCCCTCTGAAGCGCATGCCGTCGGGCCAGGCCGCCTCAGGGCCGGCCACGTAGTACACGTCGTCGTGGTGCAGCTCGCGCAGCAGTTCCAGAGCCATGCGGGCGCCGCCGGCGTTGTCGGTCACCACGCTCGGCACGTCGACCATGGCACGGTTCATCGACACCATGGGCCGCTGCTTGGCGATCATGCGCAGCGTCGAGTCGGGCATGCGTGAGCTGCCGATAACGAAGCCCTCGACCACCGGGATCAACCGCTCGAGCGCGGCCCGCTCTCGGGTGCCCGACTCGCGGCAGTCGGCCAGCAGAATCTCGTAACCCACCTCGTTGGCGGCCAGTTGGGCGCCCCGAATGAGCTGGCTGAAGAACGGGTTCGCGACGTCCGACACCATCACGCCGAGCAGCTTGGTGCGCGTGGTGGACGGCCCCTGCCGAATCTGCGCCGACCGGTACCCCAACTGCTCGGCGGCCTGGCGCACCCGTTCGGCGGTGTCGGCGTTGACCCGTCCGGGGCGCGCGAAGGTGCGGCTGACCGTCGAGGGCGCCACTCCGGCGGCCTTGGCGACGTCGTAGATCGTCACAGGTGCACGCGACTGCTCTGTCACGGCCTCATGGTAACGGTCACTGCTCGTCAAGCGGCAGCAACCGATGGCAACGGCTTGGCGAGCGACCGCGGGCGCTGTTTGATGGCAGAAACCACTTCACCGATCGGCGAGCGCACCCAGGAGACGCCCATGAGCACCACCGAACTCAGCCCTGCGGCCACCGCGTTGGCCGACCGGGTGACGGCGTCGTTGGGCGACCCGGCGCGCTTGGGGGTCGCCTTTTCGGGTGGCGTGGACTCGTCGGTGCTGCTCGCCCTGGCCACCCGGGCGCTCGGCCCGGGCCGCACGTTGGCGATTCTGGGGGTGTCGGCCAGCCTGGCCGCGGCCGAACGGCGGGCCGCGCACGCCGTGGCAGCCGGCATCGGGGCACCGCTGATCGAGCTGACCACCAACGAGCTCGACCGGGCCGAATACCGGGCCAACGGCGCCGACCGTTGCTTTCACTGCAAGACCGAACTGTTCGAACGCATCGACGACGAGCTGGTCAAGACCCACGGCCTGACCGCCGTGGCCTACGGCGAGAACGCGGACGACGCACGGCGCCCCGACCGGCCGGGCGCCCAGGCGGCGACCAACCACCAGGTGCTGCGTCCGCTGGCGGCCGCCGGGCTGACCAAGGCGGACGTCCGGGTGCTGGCCCGGGCGCTCGAGCTGCCCTGCGCCGACAAGCCCGCTGCGCCCTGCCTGGCCTCGCGCATTCCGCACCACGAGCCGGTGACGGCCGAGAAACTGCAGCAGATCGATGAGGCCGAGCAGGTGCTGCACGACCTGGGCTTCGCCGAGGCCAGGGTGCGGCATCACGGCGACGTGGCGCGCATCGAGGTGCCGGCGGCCGACCTGGTGCGGGCGGTCACCGAACCGCTGCGCGGCCGGCTGTTGGGCGGGGTGCGGGCGGCGGGCTTCCGGTTCGTCAGTCTCGATCTCGGCGGCGTCCAGTCAGGGGCCTTCACTTTGCCGCTGGTGACCCGTTGAGCGCCGACGAGGGGGCGTGGCGTCCGCCGGCCGAACTGACCGGCGTTGCCGAACTCGACTTCGACCGGGCCCGGCGGCGCGGGTACCCCGAGGCTGTCTACTGCGAGTTCAAGACGCCCGAGCAGCTCCGTTCGATTGCGGCCGAGGTGGGCCGGCGTGAGGCGCGAACCATCTTCACGCGGGCGTCCGCAGAACAGGCCACGGCGGTGTTGGACGCCTTGCCACAAGCCGGTCACGACCCCGAAGCGCGGCTGCTGTGGTGGCCCGCTGAGCCGCCGCAGGCCAGCGGGGGACTGGTCGTGGTGGCGGCAGCGGGCACGTCCGACCTGCCGGTGGCGCGCGAGGCGCAGCGCACCGCCGAACTACTGGGACGGCGCACCGAACTGGTCGTCGACGTGGGCGTGGCGGGCCTGCACCGCATTCTGGCCCGGCTCGACCTGCTGCGCAGCGCCGCCGCGGTCGTGGTGGTGGCCGGCATGGACGGCGCCCTGCCCAGCGTCGTTGCCGGACTGGTGGCGGCCCCGGTGGTGGCGGTGCCCACCTCGGTGGGCTACGGCGCAGCGTTCGACGGGCTGGCACCGCTGCTGACCATGCTGAACTCGTGCGCGCCCGGTGTGGCGGTGGTCAACATCGACAACGGCTACGGCGCCGGCCACCTGGCCGCCCAGATCGCCGCACCCGCCCCCACGACAAATGATGGCAACCGTTCGTAGACCCGCAGCGGCTGCCGCGACACTGAGAAGAACTGACTCGAAACAAGGAGCAACGATGCTGCGACCCCAAGACACCTCCACCCGCGAACGCAAACCGCTGGGCGGCCTGTGGTCGTTCCGTCTCGACGCCGCCGGTGACGGACGTCGCGACCAGTGGTTCGCGGCCCCTCTGGCCGACGCGCGTGAGATGGCGGTGCCGGCCAGCTACAACGACATCATTCCCGGCGCCGAGAGCCGCGACCACGTTGGCGACGCCTGGTACGAGACCACGGCGGTCGTGCCGCGTGGCTGGGCCGGGCAGCGCATCGTGCTGCGCTTCGATTCGGCCACGCACGCCGCGGTGGTGTGGGTGGACGGCGTCGAGGTGATGGCGCATTCGGGCGGCTACACGCCGTTCGAGGCCGACATCACCAGCCTGGTCGAACCCGGCCAGAAGGTGCGCATCACCGCGGTGGTCAACAACGAACTGACCTTCGAGACGGTTCCGCCGGGCATCATCAACGACACCCCCGAGGGTCGTCGGCAGGTCTATTTTCACGACTTCTACAACTTCGCCGGCCTGCACCGGCAGGTGTGGCTGTACGCAACGCCGACCACGTACGTGGGCGACATCACCGTGGTCACCGACATCGACGGCGCCGACGGCGTGGTCGACTACGCGGTCGACGTCGCCGGCGACGGCACGGCCGAGGTGCGGGTGCGGCTGCTGGACGCCGACGGCACCGAGGTGGCGACCGGCGCCGGGGCGTCCGGTCAGCTTCGGGTGCCGAACGCGCACCTGTGGGCCCCGGGCGACGGCTACCTGTACACCGCCGTGGTCGAACTGGTCGACGGTGATGAGGTGGTCGACAGCTACGAGCAGACCGTGGGCATTCGCACCGTGAAGGTCGACGGCGCGAAGTTCTTGATCAACGGCGAGCCGTTCTACTTCACCGGGTTCGGCCGGCATGAAGACACCCCGGTGCGCGGCAAGGGGCACGACGACGCGTTCCTGGTGCACGACTTCGACCTGATGAACTGGATCGGCGCCAACTCGTTCCGCACGTCGCACTACCCCTACGCCGAAGAGGTGTACGACTACGCCGACCGGCAGGGCATCGTGGTGATCGACGAGACGACGGCGGTCGGGCTCAACCTGGGCCTGATGGGCGGCGTGTTCGGCGGCATCAAGCTCGAAACGTTCTCGCCAGACACCCTGGGGCAGGTCGCGCAGGACGCGCACCGGCAGGTGATTCGCGAACTCATCGAGCGGGACAAGAACCATCCCTGTGTGGTGATGTGGTCGATCGCCAACGAGCCTGAATCGCACACCGACGCGTCGGAGCAGTACTTCAGGCCGCTGTTCGAGCTGGCCCGCGAACTCGACCCCAGCCGTCCGGTCGGCTTCGTGAACGTGATGATGAGCCCCCACGGCGGTTGCAAGGTGGCCGACATGTCGGACGTGCTGATGCTCAACCGCTACTACGGCTGGTACGTCGACCATTCCGACCTGGGCAACGCCGAGCGCAACTGGCGCAAAGAGATGGACGGCTGGGCGAGCGAGAACAAGCCGATCATCATCACCGAATACGGTGCCGACACGATCGCCGGCATGCATTCGGTGAACGGCGATCCGTGGTCTGAGGAGTACCAGAGGGACTACCTCGAGATGAACCACCGGGTGTTCGACGACTACGAACAGGTGGTGGGCGAACACGTCTGGAATTTCGCCGACTTTCGCACCAGCAACGCGATCTTCAGGGTGGGCGGCAACAAGAAGGGCATCTTCACCCAAGACCGCAAGCCCAAGGCGGCTGCGCACCTGCTGCGCGAACGGTGGACGAACCTCGGCCGCTGATCCGCCCTGCCGCTGGTTGAGCTTGTCGAACCCCCCACGTTGGTCGAGCTTGTCGAAACCCGTCTGACCAACGAGGGTCTCGACACGCTCGACCGACGCCTCACAGCGGGCTCGCGCCGAGTCCGCGCGCGTGCATCCCGGCCGGTATCGGTGCTCGTCACAGGCTGATCGGCGACGAACATACGTCTGGGTGCCGGCGCGTGCGAACCCAACGGCGCCCGCAGAGGCTGGGCGGGCCCACGGGTAG
>ERZ724512.244-NODE-244-length-23262-cov-6.629681_pt1 | contig 23262 bp, 19 predicted proteins | sample MGYA00376045_ERZ724512 | MGnify/ENA primary metagenome ERZ724512 (study PRJEB28724, sample SAMN07190883) | activated sludge metagenome | isolation source: activated sludge of sewage treatment plant in Hong Hong | place: Hong Kong | collected 2016-03-17 ... | reverse complement strand
CCAGCACGAAGTTGCCGTAGCGTCGCCCCTTCCAGACCGAGGTCTCGGCGGTCACCAGGGCGTGCCGGAAGTGCTCGGCCACCCCGGCCAGGCAGGCGCGCGACCAGCCGAACGGCGACTCGTCGGCCAGGTTCATGATCAGCACGCCGCCGGATCGCAGCACCCGCGACACGTCGGCGAAGAACTCGGTGGTGGCGAGCGCGCCGGGCACGTGCAGCCCGTCGAAGGCGTCGACGATCACCGCGTCGGCGTAGTCGGGCGGCATCGCGGCCAGGCCGCTGCGGCCGTCGACCTCGCGCACCTTGATGCCGCTGCGGGGCGGTAGCGGCAGCTTGCGCCGCACCTCGGCCAGCAGTTCGCCGTCGGGTTCGCACACCACCTGAGCCGTGCCCGGACGCACCGCGGCCAGCCAGCGCGGCAGCGTCATGCCGCCGCCACCCAGGTGGACGACCCGCAGCCGAGCGTCACGGTCGCGGCCCAGGATCGTGACCCGCAGGATCTCGGCGATGCGTTGCACGTACTCGAATTCGAGCCGCAACGGGTCGTCGGGGTCGACCCACGACTGCTGGGTCTTGCCGGTGCGCACGAAGAACGCACCGCGCACCTCACGGTCGGCCTCGACCCGGTCGTTCACGCCGCTCACCGGGTAAGGGTCGCGACGACCCCCGCGATCAGGTTGCCGGCACCGTGCGCCGCCCACGGCAGCAACAGCGAGCCGGTGCGCTGCCGCACCCAGCCCACCATCAGCGCAGGGCCGACGCCCAGCGCGAAAGCCGCCAGGCAGGCGGCCACGTCACGATCGACGAACAGCCAGTGCGCCGTGCTACGCACCAGGCCACACAGCAGGGCCTGGGTCAGGTTGGCCAGCAGCGGCCCCCCGCGCTTACCGCTCAGCCAGGCCAGCATGAAGCCGCGAAAGAAGATCTCTTCGCTCAACGCCGTCTGCACCACCGCCACCAGCAGCACCGCGAGCCACAGAAAGTACCCCTCACCCGCCATCGTCGCCGACGACCGGTCGAGCAGCGCGCTGCCCAGAAACCCCAGCCCGGCCAGCACCGTCGCACCCAGCACCAGCGGGTCGGCGCCGTGCTTGACCCGCCGGAAGCCGAGCCAGCGCAGAAACGAACCCTCGGGCCGCGAGGCGTTCAACCAGTACGCCAGGGGCACCAGCGCGAAGACCGCGACCTGTCCGGGCACGCCGACCAGCAGGGTCATCGTCAGGTCCATGGCGTCAGTGTGGCCCAAACGCAGCCGCGGCGCGTCCGCCACGACACCGCAGACGACCGGGCCGCAGCCCACATTGCTCAGCTTTGGGTTCGTTGCTCAGGTTTGAACCGCGGCAACGAATCCAAACCTGCGCAACGTCGCCACCACGAATCAGTCGGGCCCCCTCGCTAGAGTGGGCCGCGACCAGCAGGGAGGCTGCATGAACTCGGAAAAGGTCATCTTCGGCTTCTTCATCACCTTGGCCGCGGCCCTCAACTTCGGCTTCTGGACCGGCGAGATGGACCGCGTCGAACTGCACAACGTCTGGGAGCTGGCCGCGGCCATCGTGGCCAGCCTGATCGCCACCGTGCTCAAGTTCGGCGACCGCACGCAGCTCGGCGCCGTCCATCTGGCCACGTCGCTGGTCGCCGACGTGCAGTTGATCGCCGGCGCCATCATCTGGACGTGGGCAGCCAGCCAGCCGGCGGGGGTCACCTCGCACGACATGGCGACGATCGTCTCGATGTCGGCCGGCGCCCTGCTGGCCAACGTGGTCTCGGTGGTGCTGATGATCAGCGAAATCATCACCGCACGACGGTGAGCCACCGACGGTGACCCAAAGCCCGCGGACGGCGATCAACAACGTCACCTACCTGTTTCTGCGGCGCATGCGCGTGCCGCTGGTGCTGGTGATCATGCTGTACACGGTCAGCGTGTTCGGGCTGGCGATCATGCCCGGCGTCGACGACGCGGGCAACGCCACCGAGGGCATGGGCCTGTTCAACGCGTTCTACGTGATCAGCTACACCGCCACCACGATCGGCTTCGGCGAGCTGCCGCACCCCTACTCGACGGCGCAACGGCTGTGGATGACGCTGTCGATCTACCTCACCGTGACCGGCTGGTCGTACGCGGTGGTGACCGTGGTGGGCCTGCTGCAGGAGCCGGCCTTTCAGAACGCCCTGCGGCACGGCCGCTACGCCCGGCGCATCCGCAACCTGAAAGAGCCGTTCTACATCGTCTGCGGGGTGGGCGAGACCGGCACCCTGGTCTGCCACGGCCTCGACCGGCTGGGCCTGCGGTTCGTGGTGATCGATTCGGACGCCAGCCGCATCGAACAGATCAAGCTCGAGAACTTCTATTCCGACCCGCCCAGCGTGATGGCGGACGCGTCCCAGCCGGCCACGCTGACCGGCGCCGGCCTGCTGTCGCCGCACTGCCGCGGCGTGATGGCGCTGGCGGTGGACGACGCGACCAACCGGGCCATCGCCGTGACCGTCCGGCTGCTGCGGCCGGGCCTGGCCGTGATGGCGCGGGTCGGCGATGCCGACACCGACCACTCCCGCGGGGCGTTCGGCGGCGACATGGTGACCAACCCGTTCGAGCGGTTCGCCACGTACCTGGCGCTGGCGGTGGCCCGTCCGGAGCGGTACCGCATGGGGCAGATTCTCACCGGCTTTCCCGGCGACGACCTGCCCGAGCCGCACCATCCGCCGCGCGGGCACTGGATCATGTGCGGCTATGGACGGTTCGGGCACGGCATTCGTGACGCGCTGACCAAGGCGGGCAACGAGGTCACCGTGATCGACAAGCTGCACTACGGCGAGAAGGGCGTCGACATCGAGGGCACTGGCACCGACTCGGCCAGCCTGATCAATGCCGGCATCGAGCATTCGGTGGGCATCGTGGCCGGCAACGCCAGCGACCTGAAGAACCTGGCCATCGCGCTGGTGGCCCGCGACCTCAAGCCCGACATCTTCATCGTCACCAGGCAGAACCAGGTGAGCAACGCGACGCTGTTCGAGGCCTTCCAAGACGACCTGTGCATGCAGCCCAGCCGCATCGTGGCCCGCGAGTTCCTGGCCCTGATCACCACCCCGCTGCTGGCCCGGTTCCGGTTCGAGATTCGAGGGGCGTCCGAGAAGTGGAGCGCCGACCTCACCGACGCGCTGAGCATGGTGAACGACGGCTACGTGCCCGAGGTGTGGGGCGTGACGATCAACGACGAGCAGGCGGCGGCCGTGACGGACGCGATTCGGCACGAACACTGGGTGAACATCGGCCACCTGCTGGTCGACCCCTACGACGCGTCCCGGCCGGCGAACGCCCTGGTACTGATGGTGGCCCGCGGCGACGGCGGCGAGATTCTGCCCACCACGGGCTATCAGCTCGCGATCGGCGACCAGTTGCTGATCGCGGGCTCGCGCGAGGCCGCGAACCGGCTGCGGCTCACGCTGAACAACCCGAACGTGCTGTTCTACGTGCGCACCGGACGCGAGCGGGGCGGCGGTTGGGTGTGGCACAAGATGCGCGAGGGGAAGCGCTGGTGGATCAGGAAGCGCAATCGCCACGACGACTGAGCAAACGGGGTCAGGGGTCGCGCGACGCCTGGCTCTCGGGCACTGGATCACCCCGTGCCGACCGGCTGCCGTTGGTCCAGCTGTAGCGGCGGCGCAGCACGGCCCAGGCCAGCGGCCCGCCGACCAGCGCCACCCCCGAGGCGATCAGCACCAGCGGTGTGGCCACGCCGATCAGCTTCAGGCCCGAGGCCATCAGCAGAATCGCCAGTGCCCGGCGAATGATGCCGCCGGGGGCCCTCGACGAGATCTGCGCGCCGATGAACGCGCCCGGAATCGCGCCGATCAGCAGCGACGTCGTGATGCCGAACGACACCTGCCCGTACAGCAAATGCCCCAGGGACGCCGCCGCCACCAGCGGAACGGCCTGCACCAGGTCGGTGCCCACCAGTTGCGACGGCTTCAGCGCCGGGTAGAGCACCAGCAGCAGGGTGAGAATCAGCGAGCCGGCGCCCACCGAGGTCATGCCCACCATCAGGCCGCCCAGGGCACCGAGGGCCACGGTGGGCAACTTCTTGACCACGACCTCGGCTGAGGTCATGGGTGCCGGGCCTTCGCCCCAGGGCAGGCGCTTGCGGGTCATCTGAAACCAGGCCCGAATGATCAGCCCGCCGGCGGCCAGCAGCAGCGCGGCACCCAGCAGCGCGAGCAGAATCTGCTCGAAACCGGGAAAAACCTTGAGGTGGTCGACGATCACCGCACCCAGAAACCCTGCAGGCACCGAGCCGACGCAGAGCCACAGCACCAGCTGCAGGTTCGCGGTCCTGCGCACCAGGTGCACGATGGCACCGGCGGGTTTCATGAACAGGCTGGTCACCACGTCGCTCGAAATGGCGGTCAGGGCGTCGACCTTGAAGAAGAACACCAGCACCGGCGTCATCAGCGCGCCGCCGCCCATGCCGGTCAGGCCCACCACGATGCCCACCAGCAGGCCGGCCACGGCGATACCGACGTCCACGGTGATCACCTCCCGACGGCTCGCTCGACCCGACGAGAATACATATCACCATTGAGACGCCCGGCGCGCGCCAGGTACTGGACCCCCAGCCCGAACGCACCATGGGGTCTCAAGCCCACCGATTCCGTCATCCCGGCGAACAACGGGCTCTCAACCACCGACTCCGCACGCCGGGATCTCAGACGCGCACCGAGACCTGTGGAGATCCCGGGGCACGCCAGGGATGACAGGCCCGCCGTCCTCCCGGCGCACGCCGGGATCTCCGTCGCGCTTCAGTCCTCGACGACCACCAGTCCGCTGTTGTCGGCGTTCACGTCGAACCGCACCGTGTCGCCGTCCAGAATCTCGCCGTTCAGCATGCGCCGCGCCAGGGCGTCCTCGATGGTGGTCTGCACCAGCCGCTTGAGCGGACGCGCGCCGTACACCGGGTCGAAGCCGGTGAGCGCCAGCCAGTCCTTGCCGGCCTGTGACACCTCCACGTGAATGCGGCGGTCGGCGAGCCGGGCGTTCAGCCGGTTCAGCTGAATGTCGACGATGCGGGTGAGGTCGTCGGTGCCCAGCGGGGTGAACATGACGATCTCGTCGAGCCGGTTCAAGAACTCGGGCTTGAACGCCTGCCGCACCACCCCCATCACGGCCTGCTCCTTGAGTTCGGGCTCCAGGCTCGGGTCGGCCAGGTACTGCGAACCCAGGTTGCTGGTCATGATCAGAATCACGTTGCGAAAGTCGACCGTGCGGCCCTGACCGTCGGTGAGCCGTCCGTCATCGAGCACCTGCAGCAGAATGTTGAACACCTCGGGGTGCGCCTTCTCGACCTCGTCGAGCAGGATCACCGAGTACGGACGCCGCCGCACCGCTTCGGTGAGCTGACCGCCCTCTTCGTAGCCGATGTACCCGGGCGGGGCGCCGACCAGGCGCGAGACCGAGTGCTTCTCGCCGTACTCGCTCATGTCGATGCGCACCATCGACCGCTCGTCGTCGAACAGAAACTCGGCCAGCGACTTGGCCAGCTCGGTCTTGCCCACACCGGTCGGGCCGAGGAACAGGAACGATCCGACCGGACGGTTGGGGTCGCTGATGCCGGCCCGCGAACGACGCACCGCGTCGGAGACGGCGATGACGGCCTCGCGCTGACCGATCAGCCGCTCGCCGAGGCGCTCCTCCATCTGCAGCAGCTTCTCGCTCTCGCCCTGCAGCAGCCGGCCGACCGGAATGCCGGTCCACGAGCCGACCACCTCGGCGATGTCGGTGGCCGACACCTCTTCGCTCACCATCGGCGCCCGGTCCTGCTCTTCGGTCTCGGCCGATTCCATCTCTGCCTGCAGGCTCGGGATCTCGCCGTACAGAATCTGGGACGCCCGGGTCAGGTCGCCCTCGCGCTGCGCCCGCTCGGCGGCGATGCGCAGTTCGTCCACCCTGGCCTTGAGCTCGCCCACCCGGTTGAGGCCTGATTTCTCGGCCTCCCAGCGACCTTCGAGGCCCCGGAGCTCTTCTTGCGCGTCGGCCAACTCGCTCTGCAGCCGCTGGTAGCGCTCGACCGAGGCCGGGTCGGTCTCTTTCTCGAGCGCGAAGCTCTGCATGGTCATGCGGTCGATGGTGCGGCGCAGTTGATCGATCTCTTCGGGTGAGCTGTCGATCTCCATACGCAGCCGCGAGGCGGCCTCGTCGATCAGGTCGATGGCCTTGTCGGGTAGTTGCCGGTTGGTGATGTAGCGGTTCGACAGGGTGGCCGCTGCCACCAGCGCTCCGTCGGTGATGCGCACCTTGTGGTGCGCCTCGTAGCGCTCGCGCAGGCCGCGCAGAATCGCGATGGTGTCTTCGACGGACGGCTCGCCGACGAACACCTGCTGGAAGCGCCGCTCCAGCGCGGGATCCTTCTCGATCCTTTCGCGGTACTCGTCCAGGGTGGTGGCGCCGATCATGCGCAGTTCGCCGCGGGCCAGCATCGGCTTGAGCATGTTGCCGGCATCCATCGACGAGTCGCCGGACGCCCCGGCTCCCACCACCGTGTGCAGCTCGTCGATGAAGGTGATGATCTGACCCTCGGCGTCGCGGATCTCGTTGAGCACCGCCTTCAGCCGCTCTTCGAACTCGCCGCGGTACTTGGCTCCGGCCACCATCGAGGCCAGGTCGAGGCTGACCACGCGGCGTCCCTTCAGCGAGTCGGGCACGTCACCGGCCACCACCCGCTGGGCGAGCCCTTCGACCACGGCGGTCTTGCCCACGCCGGGCTCGCCGATCAGCACCGGGTTGTTCTTGGTGCGCCGGGCCAGCACCTGCACCACGCGGCGGATCTCGGAATCGCGGCCGATCACCGGGTCGAGCTTGCCGTCGCGGGCCTTGGCGGTGAGGTCGACGGAGTACTTGTCGAGGGTCGATTCGCCGCCCTCTTGCTCGGCCGAGGTGATGCGCTTGTCGCCGCGGGCGTCGTTGAACGCCGTGATCAGCTTCTTCGGATCGGCGCCGAACTGCAGCAGGATCTTCTGCGCGTCGCTGACGATGGTGGCCAGGCCGATCATCAGGTGCTCGGTGGCGACGAACTCGTCGCCCATCTGTTCGGCGCGGGTCTCGGCGTCGGCCAGCACCCGGGCCAGGCTGCCCGACATGGTGGGCTGGCTGACCGAGTTGCCCGACGCGCTGGGCAACTTGGTGATCGCGCCCTGGGCCGCCGCGTCGACCACCTTGGGGTCGGCACCGACCGCGCTGAGCAGGCTGGCGACGGTGTTGTCGGGCACCATCAGCAGCGCGTGCAGCAGGTGCACCGGCTCGGCGTTGGGGTTGCCGTTGGTAAGTGCGTTGCGGAGGGCCGCCGACACTGCGTCGCGGCTCTTCGCGGTGAGCTTGGAAGTGTCCATGTGGTGTCGTTCTCCTGAAGAAATAAAGTTGAGTCTACTAGACTCAACCGAGTTTTCGAGGTGGGTATTCCGCGTTCTTCGCCCTCCTAACCTCGCAGTGCACAAGGAGCATGACAACCCCCGAAGCCTGCTCTGACCCGGCCGAACAACGACGTAGCTGCCCTTGTGACACGTCGCTGCCTGCATGCAGGCAGCGACGTGACCGAAAGGCAGCTACCTGGGGGTGGGGCTCGCTCGGGCCACACCTGAACCGTGGGGTGCCGCCTCCAGTCGTGGGTGGACGATGGGCGCCACCAGGGCGTGTCGCACAACCCTGGGCGCAAAGCGAGGACGTGCCCGGAGCGGCCGATCGCACGGCGGAAGACGAATCGACAGTGGGTCCTATCGCCGAGGATGACAAGGCAGCGAGCGGTCGTTACGGGTGCGCCGCAGCGTGGTCAGGGTTATGCGACACGCCCTAGGCTGGCGAACGAACCATTCGCGCTCGAACAGCCCTTCAGGCAAGGAGAACCCGATGGACCTGCGCCGTCCGCGCACCCTCTCACTGTTGATCCCCCTGCTGATGGCGGCCCTGCTGGCCGGGTGCAGCCCGACCACCACGCCGTCTGCGACCGTGCCCGCGTCCGCCCCGCCGGCCGGCGGCAGCGTGATCAGCACCGGTGCCAGCACCAACCAGATGGTGAGCACGCTGCCGCAGGCCGTGGCCGACCAGTGGAACGCCCTGCAGGCCGCCGGCAAGGGCGTGGAGTGGATCAGTACGCCCAACACCACCGACGTCACCACCACCGACCTGGCTGTGGGTGCGGCCGACAGCCAGGGTCTTGTCGACCGCATCAACGCCGCCGCCGGTGCGGGCACCGACCGCTCGGTGCTCGCCGCGCTGGGCGACCTGAAGTCACCCGCGGGAGCTCCGGTGTGGGTGTTCTCGCCCCTGCTCGACACCCGCGACCCGCTCGACTTCAACGAACTCGCCTTCGACGAGACTCCGTCCGAGGTGGTCAAGGCGGTGAAGAAGGCCAAGGCGCTGCCCGACCTCAAGGGCCGTGTGGTCAGCTTCGTGATCAACCCGGTCGCCGGCGATCAGGCCGAACTGAGCGACCTGCAGACCGGCTACCTGCACGCGGTGTGGGAGGGCCTGGCCAAGGCGGCCGGGGCCAAACGGGTCGAGTTCTTCGACGGCACCGGCACCACCCCTGGGCAGGGCACCGGCCCGGCCGTGGCCGTTCCCCGGCCCGACGACGTCGACACCGCCACCGAGGGCACCGCGGTGGTGTGCACGCTGCCCAACCCGGCCCTGTTCATCATCAACACCCCGACTCTGATCGACCGCGGCAAGACCCTGCAGGGGTTGAAGAAGTGCCTGGCCAAGGCGCCCGAGAACTACCGGGTGGTGGTCGAGGGGCACACCTCGGGCGACCCGTCCGACAACGGCAGGGCGACCGTGGAGTTGTCGAAGCAGCGGGCCACCGTGGTGGCGGTGCTGCTCAAAGACCTGGACGTACCCGCGAAGGCGATCTACTCCGTGGTCGGCTACGGGCGCAGCAAGCCGCTCGTGCAGCCGCCGACAGACGCCCGCAACCGTGCCGTCGTCGTGCGTTTCGAGGTCACCGGCTGACAGCACTGAGCAGGAATGGGGACGGTTCTCGATCCGGATCAAGAACGGTCCCACTTCTTGCCCACCTCGGCCGGCTGCGTAGACGCGCCGCGAGGCCCTGGGCGCCCTGGCGATCGTGCACCGTGGTGCCGCCGTCGATAGGCTCAACAGGCAACCGACGAAGGGCGATCATGCGCGCACCCGATTTCTACCTCGACACCACCGACAGCCGTGACGTGGTGCTGAAGGTGGCGACCCGCGGCCGGCAGATTCTGCGCAACCCCATCGCCAACCGGGGCACGGCGTTCACCCTTGCGGAACGCGAATTGCTCGACCTGTCGGGGTTGCTGCCGAGCCGGGTGATCACCATCGAAGAGCAGTTGCGCCGCACCTACGCGCAGTACAGCCGCTCGCCGTCCCCGCTGGCGAAGTTCATCTACCTGGCGCAGTTGCGCGACCGCAACGAGGTGCTGTTCTACCGGCTGCTGAGCGAGAACATCGAAGAGCTGCTGCCGATCATCTACACCCCCACCATCGGCGAGGCCATCGAGCGGTTCAGCCACGAGTACGTGGGCACCCGCGGGTTGTTTCTGTCGATCGACCGGCCCGATCTGATCGAACAGTCGCTGCGCAATTACGTGCCCGACCCCGACGAGATCGACCTGGTGGTGGTGACCGACTCCGAGGGCATTCTGGGCATCGGCGATCAGGGCATCGGCGGCATTCAGATCGCCAACGGCAAGCTCAGCGTCTACACCGCGGCGGCCGGCATTCACCCGCGGCGCGCCATTCCGATCGTGCTCGACGTGGGCACCGACAACCTGGGCCTGCTGAACAGCGACCTCTACCTCGGCGAACAGCACGCCCGGGTTCGAGGCGAGGCCTACGACGACTTCATCGACGCCTTCGTGATCGCGATCACCCGGCAGTTCCCCAACGCGATGCTGCACTGGGAAGACTTCGGCGCCGGCAACGCGCACCGCATTCTGCAGCGCTACGCCGACTCGATCTGCACATTCAACGACGACATTCAGGGCACCGCCGCGGTGGTGCTGGCCGCGGTGCTGGCGGCTGTGCGGTTGACCGGAGTGCCGATGTCGCAGCACCGGGTGCTGATCTACGGCGCAGGAACGGCGGGGGTCGGCATCGCCGACATCATTCGCGAGGCGATGGCGCACGACGGCCTACCGGCCGAGCAGTCCTACGACCAGTTCTACGCGTTCAACAGCCGCGGGCTGATCGTGGACGACAGCGCGGGCATTCGCGACTTTCAGCGGCCGTACGCGCGCAGCCGGGCGGAGGTGGACGAGTGGGACGTCGCGAACCCTGCGCGGATCAGCCTGGTCGAAACGGTGCGGGCGGCGAAGCCGACCATTCTGATCGGCACCTCGGCCCAGCCGGGCACCTTCACCGCCGAGGTCGTGCAGGCGATGGCCGAGGGCTGCGAGCGGCCGATCATCATGCCGCTCTCGAACCCGACCAGCCGCTCGGAGGCCCACCCCAACGACCTGCTCGAATGGACCGACGGGCATGCCCTGATCGCCACCGGCAGCCCCTACGGCACCATTCGGCACGGCGAGGTGTACCACACCATCGCGCAGGCGAACAACGCCTTGATCTTCCCCGGGCTCGGCCTCGGGGTATCGGTGGTGCGTGCCACCCGGGTGAGCAACGAGATGATCTACGCTGCGGCGGCCGCGCTGGCCGGCCTGGTCAACGAATACCGGCCGGGGGCGTCGCTGCTGCCGTCCATGAACGACCTGCGGCTGGTGTCGGCCACGGTGGCGATGGCGGTGGCCAAGACCGCCGAAGAGCAGGGGCTGGCCCGAACGCCGCTGAACAACCCGATCAACGACATCTACCAGCGCATGTGGAAGCCGGAATACCCGCGCCTCGAGGTGGTCAACCGCGACGAGTGAGTCGGGAAGCGCCCGGCGAACTGCCGGAACCTGCGACGATGTCGACGATCATCGCCGACCTGCGCCGGCACCGCGGGGCGGCGCCGCGGCGGGCGCTGAGCCGGTCGGCGCTGTTGTCGGGTCTGCAGTTCGATGCGGTCTGGCTCGAGCGCGACGATCCGCGTCCGGACGCGGTACTGATGCTGTCGACCGGCCAGTACCTGGACGGCGGCGTGCAGGGACGGCTGGTCGATTTCGTGACCGGCGGCGGGCGCCTGCTGTTGCTCGGTCGGGTGCCGTGCTTCGACCTGACCGGGGCGCCCTGCACCGTGCTGGCGGACGCGTTGGGCGTGCGGGGGCTCGACTTCGTGACCGAGCAGCGGCAGTACTTTCCCACCGTGACCGCCCACGACTGGGCGGCGCCCTGGCCGCAGACCCGGGTGGGCTGCCTGGAGCACCTCGACCCCGGCGCCGGCACCGTGCTGCTGACCGATCACGACGGCGTGCCGTGCGGTGTGGAGGTGTCGGCGGGCTCGGGCCGCGTGGTGCTGTTCGCCGCTGAACTGCCCAGCAACCTGCACCTGTTCGGACGGGCGTTCGCCCGGCTGGGCGCCACGGCGCGGCTGTCGCTGACCAGTTCGGTGCCGGGCGTGTTCGGCCTGACCAGTGCCGACGAGTCCGGCCAGCGGCTGGTGCACCTGCTGAACATCACCGGCCACCGCCCCCAGGTGCGGGTGGGTTGGCGCGGCGCGGAGCCGCGGGCCCTGACGCTGCCGGCGCGCACGGGGGTGATGCTGCCGCTCGGCCTGGTCACCGGCCTGGGGGTGATCGACATGGCGGACGCCGAACTGGTCGAGGTGAGTTCCGAGCGGCTGGTGTTCGGGCCGGGGTTGGCGGGCGAGGCGTCCGAGATTCGGTTGCGCGGGGCGCGTCCGTCGGTCGAGGGTGGCGTGCTGAGCGGGGCGGACGACAGCTGGCTGATTCGGGGCGCCGGACCCGTCACGATCGGTCGGTCAGAGCCCTGACCACCGCTGGCCGAGCCTGGCGTCCCGTCATCGCGGCAGGCCGGGATCTCTGGTGCGGCGCGCGAGTGGTGAGATCGCGGATCAAGTCCCCGATGACGAGGGTGTGCTCGTTCGGCCTCGGCGACAGCGGGTCGAAACACGTAGCCAGAGGTCTCGACAAGCGCGACCAGCGATCGCAGCGGCGTCAGGCTGCGCCTCGCCGGCTCCAGCCCCAGCCGAGGCGGTCGAGTTCGTCCGCGAGCAGCCCAATCGCCTTCGGCCCCACGCCGTGCAGGCCCAGCAACTCGGCTTGCGAATGCTCGATCACCCGTTCCAGGCAGGTCACCCCGATGATTGCCAGCGCGTCGGTCGCCGGGCGTCCGATCAGCGGCAGCGGCGTGGACGAGCGCGCCAACAGCTCGGCCAGCGCCTGCCGATAGGCGTGATCCAGGGCGACCTGATCGGCGCGGTAGTCAGCAATGCGGCAGCCCAGCCCGTTGGGTTTGACCGTGATGCCCTCGGCATCCCAGTGCGGGCGGAAGTGGTCGAGCAGCTTGCCGCCCGGATCGCCGTCTGCCCCCACCACCCGCCAGTACGGCACGTCGCGGGAGTACAGCCGCATGATGGTGCCGACCCTGCGTGGCCCGCAGCCGACGATGCGCGCGATGTCGCCGTACGCGGCCACCCGTCCGGGCGGAATCTGCTCCACCGCCAGCAGCGCGCGATCGACCAGAAAGTCGTCCATCGGGTCACCGTAGTACCAGGGCCGGCCGATAGATTGACGCCCATGATCAAGCACATCGTGGCGTGGAACTTCGCCGACGAAGCAGAAGGTGCCGACAAGGCGACCAACGTGGCGCTGGCGGCCAAGGCGCTGCGCGAACTGCCCGATAAGGTGCCCGGCATTCTCGAGTTCGAAGTGATCACCCCGCAGGACGGGCTCGACACCAGCTTCGATCTGGCCCTGTACTCGGTGTTCACCGACGCCGACGCGCTGAGCGGGTACGCGGTGCACCCCGCCCACCTGCCGGTGGTGGCGCTGATCAAAGCCCGGGTCACCGGACGCTCCGTGATCGACTACGACCCCGCCGAGTCGGCCTGAGCACCGGTTCTCGGCAGCGAGGTCTCGACAGCCCGCTCGACCGACGGTCCTGGTCTCGACACGCTCGACGAGCGGTCAGCCGACCGCCCGCGCCGCCTCGGCGAGCGCCCGCTCGGCCTGCTGGACGGCGGTGCGCGCGTCATGCACGTCGTCCGCGGCCTGCGTGGCTGCCTGACGGGCCTTGTCCTCGGCCTGCTCGGCCCGGCGCAACTCGGCGCGCAGGTCGGCCACCTCTTGGCTGGCCCGGTCGAGCACGGCCGTGGCTTCGTCGGCCGTCGCCTGAACCCGGTCGAGTGCCGTCCGCGCCTCCAGCAGCCGATCGGTGGCCTCGGCCAGCGCCTGCTGCGCCAACCCGGCCTTCTGCGCCTCGGCGTCCGCATCGTCGGACGAAGGGGCGCCGGCTGCCGGGGGTGCTGTGGCCGGCGCGGGCGCGGCGAGCGGCATCGTGAAGCCGAAACCCGAGTACACCTGCGCCTTGACCACCCGCGCGCTCAGCACCTCAGTCAGCACACTCGCGTCGGCCACCGCAGCCGACAGGGTGCCCTGCACCTCGAGCCGCACGGCCTCGGTGGCGACGTAGCCCCGCTCGGCGCCGGCGGCGACGGCTCGGCGGGTCAGGTCGTCCACCAGCTTCTGCCGTTCGGCGCCGACTTCGCGCAGGGCGACCAGGTCGACGCTGTGATGGGCCTTCGCCAACCGACCGGCCAGCGCGGTGAGGCTCTCCCCCGCCGCCCGGTCGTCGCGCAACAGATTCACCAACCAGGCCGATCGGGTGGGCTTCTTGAGCGCCGCGATCGCGGTGGCCAGCGGACGATCCTTGGCCGCCCGCGCCTGCTGGACCAGCCGGGTGCGGGTCGGCACGAACTCGTCGGGATCCACCCCGTACAGTTCGTCGGCCGCGGTCTCCAGATCCATGCGCACAGCCTGCCCGGTGCGACCCCGCAAGGCCACCCGCCGTCACTGCACGGTTGTCCCACCCTTTCGCCGTACCCGGCGAAAGTGGCGGGATCTCCGTCCAATGGTGCGACCGGACGACCTGGAGCGCGCTGATCAGGCGCTACAACTCGTCTCTGGTCGGCGCGTACGCCCCGGCCTTGCTGACCGTGGTGGCCGAGGTACTGATCGCCCGGTCGATGGCGGGCATCACGTCCACCAGACGCGCGTGCCGCAGCGCCTCACGCGCTTCGGCGCCACCGAGGTAGTCGGCGTCGAGCAGGCCCGAGATCAGGCCGGCCATGAACGAGTCGCCGGCCCCGACGGTGTCGATCACGCTCACAGTGCGGGGCTCCACCTCGATGATGGCATCGTCGGTCGAGACGGCCACGTACGCGCCGTCACCGCCCCGGGTCACCACCGCAAGGGCCGGGCCCAGGTTGAGCCAGTGCCGCATCACGTCGGCCACCGACCGGTCGGGGTAGAGCCACTCGATGTCTTCGTCACTCGACTTGATCACGTCGCACAGCGCGATGATCTCTTCGACCCGGCCGATCACCGCCGTGGGGCTACCCATCAGGGTCGGCCTGGCGTTGGGGTCGTAACTGATCGTCGCGACGTCGACGTTGTCGCGCAGCGCCTTCACCACCTGCGAACCGCCCGGTTCGAGAGTCGCCCCGATGCTGCCGGTGTGCACGTGGCCCGAGCTGCCCGCTGGGGGCAGCTCGGGCAGCAGCCACGACAAGTCGAACTGGTAGGTGGCCTTGCCGGCGGCGTCGATGTCGGCGTTGGCCACCGACGTGCGCGGCGCCCGGTCTGCACCTGCGGCGACCTTCACCCCGGCGTCGCGGCACGCCTGGGCGATGCGCTCGCCGCGCTCGTCCTTGCCGAACCAGGCCGCGAGTGTGACGTCGTGCTCGAGCCGGCCGAGGCCGAAGGCCACGTTGGCCGGGCTGCCTCCGACGTGCTCGTTGATCTCGCCGTTGGCGTGGACGACGTCGACCAGCGCCTCGCCGAGCACCAGCACCGGACTCCGTTTGGCCATGGGCACTCCTGTCAGTGCATGACGGGAGTGGAGGGCCCACCCACATCATTGGGATCGTGAACGAGACCGAGCTTATGCTCCATCTCTTCCAGCGGCACACCTTTCGTCTCAGGCATGACCCTGATCACCCAGATCAACTGAGCCACCATGCACACGGCGAAGATGCCGAACGCCACGCCACCGCCCAACACGGCGATCACAGCGGGGAACGCCGTCGAAGTGATCCAGGCGAACACCCAGTGGGTGAGCGACCCGAGGGCCTGGCCACGGCCGCGAATGCGGTTCGGGAAGATCTCTGAGATGAAGACCCAGATCACGGCGCCCTGACCGAACGCGTGGGCCGCGATGAACACCATCAGGCCGGCCAGCACCAGCCAGCTGGACGTCGCGTCGTAGTGACCGGCGTAGTAGAACATCACCCACGACAGGAAGCCCAGGCTGATGATGTAGCCGATCGACCCCACCAACATCAGCTTGCGCCGGCCGATCTTGTCGATCACGGTGAGGGCCGCCATGGTTGCGACCAGGTTCATGGCGCCGACGCCGACGCTCATCAGGAAGGCGGTGTTCGTGGCCGCACCGGCCTGCCGCATCACCTCGGGGGCGTAGTACAGCACCGCGTTGATGCCCGAGAGCTGATTGAACATGGCGATCGTGAAGGCCAACAGAATCACCTTGGCGTGACCACGAGTGAAGAACGGCACATTGGGCGCGTTCTCGGCGGCATTCAGGGCGGAGTGAATGTCGTGGATCACCTGATCGGCCTCGGCGTCGGTGGTGGCCAGACGTCGGGCCACCTCTTCGCCCTCGGCGTCGCGTCCCACACTCATCAGCCAGCGCGGGGTCTCGGGCACGGTGAACAGCAGGGCCAGGAAGATCGCGGCCGGAAGGGCCATGACGCCGAACATCCAGCGCCACGCGACATCTGCCGACATGGTGCTCACGATGATGTAGTTCGACAGGTAGGCCAGCAGAATGCCGAAGACGATGTTGAACTGCACCAGGCCCACCAGCCGGCCACGGACGGCGGGCGGCGAGACCTCGGCGGTGTAGATCGGGGCGCATACCGAGGCGGCACCCACCCCGATGCCGCCCAGGAAGCGAAAGATGTCGAAGGCCACCAGATTGCTGGTGAGCGCGGTGCCGAGTGCACCGATCACGTACAGAATGCCGATGGCGAAAAGGGTGGGCTTGCGGCCGAACTTGTCGGCGGGCTTACCCGCGATCAGGGCGCCGAGAATGGTACCGAGCAGGGCGATGCCCACGGTCCAGCCGAGTCCGGCGTCGTCGAGGTGGAAGACCTCTTTGAGGCTTTCGGTCGTCCCTGAGATGACGGCGGTGTCGAATCCGAAGATCAAACCACCCAGGGAGGCGACAATCGCAGAGCGAATGACTAGGGGTTTCATGTGCCCGAACGTAGACCCATTCGGCGCATCACGTCATCGGCACGACGCAAATTGCGCCGAATAGTTGATGGGGTTGTGCATTGTTTTACGCCTTCTTATGTTGATCGGTGCGGCATCAAAAGCGCTCTCACTGCGCGATCATGTTGCTTCTATTGACTTCTCTCACGAATAGGTGGCGTGCCAAATTTCGGTGATCCATCACCTATCTGCGCGTGCGGTCGCGCCCGATCAAACGGTTTGCACGCGTCGGTGGTGGGCGTACACGTTGAGCGATTCGCCCCTCACGAAACCCACCACCGTCAGCCCCAGTCGCCGCCCCGTCTCGACTGCGAGCGAGCTGGGCGCCGACACCGCCGAGATGATCGGAACGCCGGCCAGATACGCCTTCTGCACCAGTTCGAACGACAGCCGTCCGCTCACCTGCAGCACGGTGCCGGTCAGCGGCAGGCGGCCCGCCAGCAGGGCCCAGCCGATCACCTTGTCGACCGCGTTGTGCCGCCCGACGTCTTCGCGGACGACCAGCGGGGTGCCGTCGGCGGCGAACAGGCCGGCGGCGTGCACCCCGCCGGTGGACTCGAACGTGCGCTGCTGGGCCCGCAACGCCTCGGGCAGCGAGCCGAGCAGCTCCGCGGTGACGGCGGTGTCGTCGGCGGCGAGTTCGTAGCGGCCGTGGCGGCTGAGCGATTCGATCGAGTCGGCCCCGCACACCCCGCACGCGCTGGTGGTGTAGGTGTCGCGCGGCGTGGGCGCTGCGCACCCCGGCGCCAGAGTGAGGTCGAGCACGTTGTAGGTGTTGACCGGCGTGCCGGTGTCGTCGTCGAGCACCGAACCCGCGCAGTACTGGGCCCGCACCACATCGGTGGCTTCGGCGATCACCCCCTCGGCATGCAACCAGCCGTGCGCCAGTTCGATGTCGTGGCCCGGTGTGCGCATGGTGACCGCATGGGCCAGCCCACCCAGTCGCAGTTCGAGCGGCTCTTCGACGGCCAGCCGATCAGGACGGCGGGCGGCGACGCCGTGCTCGAAGCGCAGCACCTGCACCGGCTGCGTGACGCGACCCATCAGCGGCCATCGATCGATCGGGCGGTTTCGCGGGGCTGCTGCATGGGCCCAGTATCGTCGGCGCGTGTGAAGCAGGTCGAGCGGGGGCGAGCCGTGGGTCGAGCTTGTCGAGACCGGACCTGAGAGATTCCGGCGTTCGCCGGAATGACGGGGACGTAAGTCGAGACCGCGTTGGTCGAGCTCGTCGAGACCACCGCAGGTCGAGCCTGTCGAGACCCGGCCTGTGAGATCCCGGCGTCCGCCGGGATGACGAAAGAGCCGGTCACGGGTGGTGATGCCGGCGTCCGGGCCAACTCAGCGGCGGAGCCTGCGAAGCCGGTGAGGCTGACCCGGGCGGGACGGGCTGCATTGCCACTCAGCGGCAAGAGACTCATCCAGAACGGGCTCGAAGAGCAGGCTCTCGACCAACGGGAAGGGTCTCGACAGGCTCGACCAACGGGAAGGGTCTCGACAGGCTCGACCAACGGGAAGGGTCTCGACGAGCTAGACCAACGGGATGGGTCTCGACGAGCTGGCCGTGGCCTACTGATCGCCTTGGTGCAGGGTGCGCTTGAACAGGTTGCGCTGCGACTCGCTGAGTTGGTGTTCGGGCACCGTGACGTCCACCGAGAGTGCCTCGCAGGCGACCCGGTAGCAGAACCCGTCCACAGCCGGGTTGCCGCCGCTGAGCGACTGCAGGGTGTCGGAGGTGAGCAGCTTGCTCCACCGCTTGGCGTCTTTGGCCGGCAACTCGTCGAGCGTGGTGCGACGCTCTTTGACCAGCCCTGCCAGGCCACCGGTGCGGCGCAGGAGCAACTCGGCGTCGGCGCCGGCTGGGGGCTCGGACGGCGCCGCGTCGACCTGTGCGTCGAGTTGCACTCCGACCGTGACCCACCCGTCGCGCACCGCGTCGTGCTGCGCGCTGTCGCTACCGAACCTGGCCGCAGCCGCCGCCACCGTCAAGCGGGCGAAGGTGGCGAAGTCGGTGCGGGCGGTGATGTCGGCACCGGTCAGAACGTCGAACCAGATCTGGCCCGCCGCCGTCCATGCCTGGCCGCCGATGGCGCGTGCCGCCAGCGCGAACGCCCGGTTGGGAATGCCGGAGTTGATGTGCACGCCGCCGTTGTCGTCGCTGGTGGTGACGAAGTCGCTCATGTGGTCGGGCTGCGGGTCCTTGCCCAGGCGCGGGTCGTCGTAGGCGGTGCCGGGCGAGATCATGCTGCGAATGGCGACGCCTGCGACACCGGGCAGCAGCAGATCTGCGCCCACCAGCCAGTCGGCCGTAGTGGCGTCTTGGCCGAGGCTGTGCTGCTTGACCAGCACCCCGAAGACGTCCGAGACGTGCTCGTTGAGGGCACCGGGTTGGCCCTGGTAGATCAGGCCGGCCGTGCTCTCGGTGACCCCGTGGGTGAGTTCGTGGCCGATCACCTCGAGGCTGGCGGTGAACCGGCCGAAGATCTCGCCGTCACCGTCGCCGAACACCATGCGCTCACCGTTCCAGAACGCGTTGTCGTAGCCCTTGTCGTAATGCACCGTGCCGGCCAGGGTCATGCCCGCGCCGTCGATGGAGTTGCGGCCATAGACGTCGTGAAACAGGATCCACGTGGCGCCGAAGCCGTCGTAGGCCTCGTCGGCGGCGGCGTCGCCGGTGGCCGCCTCGCCCTCGCGCCGCACCACGGTGCCGGGCAATCGCCTGGCGTTCTTGGCAGTGCTGATCTCGCGGTTCGGTGCGGCGGCAACAGTGATGGCCGTGGGGCGGAAGGTCGCTTGCGCAGCAACGGCGCGCCGATCTGACCGAAACGTCTGGTCGACCCGCAGCGTCGACTCGGCGCGAGCCGCCACAGAATCGTCGGCCGACTCGGCCAGGTGCCGCAATAAGTAGGGCGGAATGATGGTGTGCCGGGGGTGTGTCATGACTCAAGCATGCCCGCCGGCTCCGACAGTTCCGAGCGCTGCGTGGACGAAGTCGTTGCACCGCTCCGGTGGGTGGGTGCCGCCGTCCCCGCTGATTCATCGGCCGGACGATCCCGCATGCACTCGTCTGCACCCCGGTGAGGGTTTGCGATCTCGAGATCGCGGCACGATTTCGGGCCGGCCACGCGATGGCGTGTTGCAGGGCGAAAGCGTGCAGCGCGGCTGAAAGTCTGCAGCGATCTCGAGATCGCCGACCAGCGGCAGGGGTGGGGACGGCCAGGGTGGCGCGAGATCGGAACCGTCCCCAACTCACGCCAACTGTGCGCAGGAAGCCGGGATCTCTGGTGGACGAGGGTGGGCCGCGTGCCGTCCCTCGGGCCTCATGGTTGCGTCGTGAGATTCCCGCGTTCGCCGCAATGTCGAGTGGTGGGCGCAAGTAGGCACTGGCCCCAGCACCGCACGGCCCAGTCAGTCACGCCACCGGCTGACGCTCGACGGCGGTATCGGCCGATGCCCCGACGACCTCTTTCAAACATCAACGCCGAGGACGGGGTGCTGGCGGTAGGGGTGATCGTGGAGTGGCACATCGCTCCCGACCTGCCGGCCCGGTCCGGCCGGCGCGGGGTACCTCACCAAGCGTGAGACGATTGTCTCACCGACGAGAGGACACCTCACCGTGATCACCAGACTCACCCTGGCCATCGGCGCGCTGCTCACGCTGACCGGCGTGGTCGCCTACGCAGCCACGCACGCGGGCAGCCTCACCGCCCTGATTCCCAGCGCAGTGGGGGTGTTGTTGCTGGTGGCCGGATGGTTGGCCCGCGACGAGCGCATGCGCAGGCACGCCATTCACGGTGCGCTGGCCGTCGCCCTGCTGGGCGTGCTGGGTTCGGTGATGAACACCCTCAAGCTGGGCGAGGTGTTCGACGGCACCGCCGAACGACCGGGCGCCATCATCGCCAGTGCCGTCATGTGCGTGCTGCTGGTGGCCTACCTGGTTGTGGGCGTGCGGTCGTTCGTCGCCGCGCGCCGCACCCGCCAGGCCTGATCGGCCAGGCTCAGAGGGCTTTGGAAACCGGCGGCACGTCACGCCGCGCCAGATCGCGGGCGGTGCTCGCCCGACTGGGCAGGGCCAGAGCCGGACGGCGCGCCGCGCTGCGACCCAGGTGCACGTCACCGGCGGCCGCAGCGGTGAAGATGCGTGCGGCCGGCACCTCGTGCTGCAGGGCCGTGAGCAGGTCGGCCACGCGAGAGAGCTGGGCGCGCACGGCGTCCAACTCGTTCTCGAGCGCCAGAATGCGCCGAATGCCCTCGAGGTTGATGCCCTCGTTCTGCGACAGGTGCTGAATGTGCCGCAGGGTGGCGATGTCGCGCAGCGAGTAACGGCGGCCACGGCCGCGGGCCCGCTTGGGCACCACCAGACCCAGCCGGTCGTAGCCGCGCAGGGTCTGGGGGTGCATGTCGGCCAACTGCGCGGCCACCGAGATCACGAACACGGGCGCGTCCGAATCGATGCGCTGGGGCAGAAACCCGGTCGGCTCGGTCATGGCGCTCACGCGTACAGCGACGAGCGCGGGTCGGCGTCACCGAGCGCAGCGGCGAAGCTCTCGAGCGCTTCCTTGGCGGTGTCGTTGAGCTGGTTGGGCACCTGCACCTCGACGGTGACCAGCAGGTCGCCGGTGCTGCCGTCGTTCTTGTGCACGCCCCGGCCGCGCACCCGGAAGGTGCGTCCGTTGGGGGTGCCCGGGCCGAGCTTCAGGGTGACCCGCTGGCCGTTCAGGGTGGGTACCGACACCTCGGCGCCCAAGGCGGCCTCGGTGAAGGTGACCGGCACGGTCAGGGTGAGGTTGTCGCCCTTGCGGCCGAACAGCTTGTGCGGCCGCACGTGCACGAGCACGTACAGGTCGCCCGGGGCACCACCGTTCTCGCCGGCGCCGCCCTTGCCCTTGATGCGAATGCGCTGCCCGTCGGTGACCCCGGCGGGAATGCGCACCTGCATCGACCGGGTCGAGCGGCCGCGGCCGGAGCCGCCGCACACCGGGCAGGGCTCTTCGACGATCAATCCGCGACCGCGGCAGTCGTGGCACGGTTCGCTGACCGCGAAGACACCGCCTGAGGTCGAGGTCTCCATGCCGCTGCCCTGGCAGGTGGGGCACACCCGCGGCAGCGTGCCCGATTTGGCGCCGGTGCCCGAACAGGCCCCGCACGCCTCGTCCGACACCGTCTGCATGGTGACCGTGACCCCTTCGACGGCGTCGGTGAAGTCGATCGTCGCCTCGCCTTCGATGTCTTGGCCACGGCGCGGGCCGCGCTGGGTGGTGGTGCGCCGGGTGGACGTGCCGCCGAACAGGTTGCCGAACAGGTCGCTGATGTTGCCGCTCGCCGCGCCGGCGCCGGAGCCGCCGGCGTTGCGGAACAGGTCTTCCATGGACGGCCCCTGGCCACCGCCGGGAAAGCGGAAGCCGCCGCCGCCGAACAGGCTGCGGGCCTCGTCGTACTCCTTGCGCTTGGCGGGGTCGGACAGTACCGAGTTGGCCTCGCTGATGTCTTTGAACCGCTGCTCGGCCTTGGGGTCGTTCTGGTTCTGGTCGGGGTGGTTCTCACGGGCCAGCTTGCGGAACGCCTTCTTGATCTCGTCGGGCTTGGCGTCTTTCGACACGCCGAGAACCTTGTAGAAGTCCTTCTCGATCCAGTCTTTGGTACTCATTCAGACGCCTCCTTTCAGGTGCCGTCGATCGTAGTTGTGGCGAGCGCGGCCAGCGCTCATTCGGGTTCGGCTACGCCGACCCGGGCCGGGCGCAGCACCCGGTCGTTGAGGCGGACGCCCTTCTGCATGACCGCCGACACGGTGGTGACCTCGACGCCGGGCATCGGCACGTGCATGAGGGCCTCGTGCACGTTGGGGTCGAACGGGTCGCCGACCTCGCCGTACACGCTCAGCCCGTACTTGGCGCCGACCTTTTCGATCTCGTCGGCGACCAGCTTGAAACCGCCGGTCAACTCGTCGTGCTCGCGCGCACCTTCGATGCTGTCGAGCACCGGCAGCAGGTCGAGTACCACCGCCTCGATGCCGCCCTGCCGGGCCAGCGCACGGTCGCGGTCGACACGCTTCTTGTAGTTGGCGTACTCGGCGTGCAGCCGCTGCAGGTCGGCGGTGCGCTCGGCAGCCAGCTCTTCGAGTTCGCTGATCTTGGCCGAGACGATCGAATCGTTGAAGCCCTCGGGGGTGGCGTCGGCCAGGGTGGACTCCTCGACCAGGCCCTCGGCCTCATCGGGGGTCACGGGGTGGTCAGCGGGTAGCTGCTCCTCGTTCGTCACAGGTTCTCCTTCGCAGAACCGGGCCCGTGGGCGTCTCACCCACGGGCCGGAACACGTGCGTCACTTCTTGTCGTTGTCTTCATCTTCGACGATTTCGGCGTCGACGACATCGTCATCGGACGCCTCGGACGTCGGCGCGTCGCCCTGAGGGGCGGACTCGGCCTGCTGCTGCTTGGCCTGGGCGGCGGCGTACATGGCCTGGCCCATGGCCGAGGCCTTGGTGTTCAGGTCGTCCATGGCGCTCTTGACCGCGTCGTTGTCGTCGCCGGCCAGGGCTTCTTTCAGCGTGGCCAGCGCCTCTTCGACGGGGGTCTTCACGTCGTCGGTGATGTTCTCGGCGTTGTCGGCGATCAGCTTCTCGGTACGGAACGCCAGGGCGTCCGCCTCGTTGCGCATCTCGACGGCCTCGCGCCGCTTGCGGTCTTCTTCGGCGTGGCTCTCGGCATCTTTGACCATGCGGTCGATGTCGTCCTTGCCCAGCGCCGAGCCGCCGGTGACGGTCATCGACTGTTCCTTGCCGGTGGCCAGGTCTTTGGCGTGCACGTGCACGATGCCGTTGGCGTCGATGTCGAAGGCGACCTCGATCTGCGGCACGTTGCGCGGCGCCGGCATCAGGCCGGTGAGCTCGAAG
>ERZ724512.241-NODE-241-length-23388-cov-12.374534_pt1 | contig 23388 bp, 23 predicted proteins | sample MGYA00376045_ERZ724512 | MGnify/ENA primary metagenome ERZ724512 (study PRJEB28724, sample SAMN07190883) | activated sludge metagenome | isolation source: activated sludge of sewage treatment plant in Hong Hong | place: Hong Kong | collected 2016-03-17 ... | reverse complement strand
GGCGCTCCTGCGGGTGGCTGGCGAGGAATAAGCCGGGAAATGGCCGCGATCGTACGCGGGTACTTGAGCTGCCGTTTCCCGGCGTTGACGAAGCCCAGGCGCCCGCAGGTGCGTCCTGGGCGCGTTGCCCGGGGGGTTTACAGGTTGCCGAGCTCTGTGACTATGTCCTGGACGGTGCTCTTGGCGTCGCCGAAGACCATGGCGGTCTTCTCGTTGTAGAAGAGATCGTTGTCGATCCCGGCGAATCCGGCGGACATCGAGCGCTTGAGGACCAGCACCTGCTGGGCTTCGTCGACCTCGATGATCGGCATGCCGTAGATCGGGCTGGACTCGTCGGTCTTGGCGGCCGGGTTGGTCACGTCGTTGGCGCCGATCACCACGCAGACATCGGTCTGCGGCAGCTCGGGGTTGATCTCGTCCATTTCCTTGAGCTGGTCGTAGGGCACATCGGCCTCGGCCAGAAGGACATTCATGTGACCGGGCATGCGGCCGGCGACCGGGTGGATCGCGTAGTTGACCGTTACGCCCTTCTTCTGGAGCTCGTCGGCCATTTCCTTGACCGTGTGCTGGGCCTGGGCGACGGCGAGACCGTAACCGGGCACGATCACGACCGAGTCCGCATAGGCGAGTTGGATCGCGGCGTCCTGGGCGTTCATCGAACGGTATGGCCGCTGTTCCTGGTCCCCGCCACCACCGGCCGAGGTCGAACCGAATCCGGAGAAGAGGATGTTGGCGACGGACCGGTTCATTGCGGTCGCCATTTCCAGGGTGAGGATCGTGCCCGAGGAACCGACCAGGGTGCCGGCCACGATCAGCGCCGTGTTGTCGAGGGCGATGCCGGCGGCCGCCGCGGATAGGCCGGTGAAGGCATTGAGCAGCGAGATCACGACCGGCATGTCGGCCCCGCCGATCGGCATGACCACACCGAGGCCGAGCAGGGCGGCGACGACCAGCATGGCGATGAAGAGCGGCTGGCTCAGGTCGTTGACGTCGTTGTTGATGGCGAGGATGACCCCGCCGACCACGAGCGCGGCGAGCAACAGGCCGTTGATGATCTTCTGGCCTGGCAGGCCCATCGGCTGGCCGGGGATCAGTTCCTGCAGCTTGGCGAAGGCGACGTTGGAGCCCCAGAAGGAAATCGAGCCGACAACCATGGCGAGCAGGGTCGGGATCATCACCTCGAGCGGCACCGAAGCGCTGACGCTGAAGTTCTTCCCGACGAGGAAGGTGAGGTTGTCGAAATCGAGCAGGAACTTGTGGCTGAAGCTGGCCTTGTCGGCGAGCACGTCACCGAGGTGGACCCAGTGCCGGTACTCGGACCATGCGATCAGGGCGATCGCGCCGCCGCCGAGGCCGTTGTAGAGCGCGACCATCTGCGGCATTTCGGTCATCTTGACCCGCTTCGAGGCGACCGCGCCGACGATCGTGCCGACCAGGATGCCGGCGATGATGATGCCCCAGTTGCCGATCCCCTTCAGGCAGAGCGTGGTGATGACCGCGATCGCCATACCGACGGCGGCAATCATGTTGCCGCGCCGGGCGGTGGTCGGGTGGGTGCCCTGCTTGATCCCGATGATGAACAGCGAGAAGCTGACGATGTAGAGAATCGCGACCAGCGACGAATCCGGCGCCAGCGCAGCGAGAAGCGGACTCACGAGCCGGCCTCCGTCGAGTCCGACGCAGAATCGGTAGCTGCCGGTTCAGCCGCGGGTTCGGGCTTTTTCTTCTTCGGCCCGAACATTTCCAGCATGCGGTCGGTGACCATGAAGCCGCCGACGATGTTGATCGTGCCGAAGACGATCGCGATGAAGCCGATCAGCTGGCCGAGGAAGTCATCGGAGTAGCCGACCACGATCAGGCCGCCCAGCAGGACGATCCCGTGGATCGCGTTGGTCTGCGACATCAGCGGCGTGTGCAGCGTGGTCGGAACCTTGGAGATCACTTCGAAGCCGACGAAGACCGCCAGCACGAGGATGGTTATCTCGGTTACGAGGTTCATCAGCGGGCGGTCCTCTCTCCGCGAATTTCACCCTGGTGGGTGATCGTCGCGGCATCGATGATGTCGTCCTCGAAGTTCAGGGTGAGACCGCCATCCTCGGTGATCATCAGTCCGAGCAGGTTCTCGAGGTTCTTGGCGTAAAGCTGGGATGCGTGACCGGGCAGCTCCGAAGCGAGGTTCTTCGGGCCGACGATCTTGACACCGTCCTTGACCACGGTCTGGCCGGGCTCGGTCAGCTCGCAGTTGCCGCCGGTCTCGGCGGCCAGGTCGAGGATCACCGATCCGGGACCCATGTTGGCGACACCGGCCGCGGTGATCAGGGTCGGCGCGGCGCGACCGGGGATCGCGGCGGTGGTGATGATCACGTCCTGCTTGGCCGCGTTCGCGTCGATCGCGTCGCGGACCTGCTGGTTTTCCTCGTCGGTCAGGGGACGGGCGTAGCCGCCCTCGTCCTCGGCGTCGGGAATGAAGTCAAGCTCGAGCGGGCGACCGCCCAGGGAGGCGATCTGTTCCCAGGCGGCGCGGCGGATGTCGAAACCGGTGACGATCGCCCCGAGACGCTTGGCCGTGGCGATCGCCTGCAGCCCGGCGACGCCGGCCCCGAGCACCAGGACGCGGGCCGGACGGATCGTGCCGGCAGCGGTGGTGAGCATGCCCCAGAAGCTGCCCGACTCGCGCGCGGCGATCAGAGTCGCGGCATAACCGGCCGCGGTCGCCTGAGAGGAAAGTGCGTCCATCGCCTGGGCGCGGGTGGTGCGCGGAATCAGTTCCATCGCCAGGGCGGTGACCCCGGCCGAGGCGAGGGCGTTGTTGGTCTCCGCCGAGGTCAGCGGCGAGAGATGGCTGATCAGGTACTGGCCCTGCTTCAACTCGCCGATCTGGGCGCTCGAAAGCGGAGCGACGTGAAGCACGAGATCGGCCGCGAGCGCGTCGGCATGCGAACCGACCTTCGCTCCCGCTTCCTCGTACTGGCTGTCTGGATGCCCGGCGACATCGCCGGCTCCGGACTCGATGACGATCTCGACGCCTTCCTTTTTCAGGAGCGATTTGACCGACTCGGGAACCAGGGCAACCCGGTTCTCGCCTTCAGCAGATTCTCTGGGTACACCGATCTTCATGGACAAGGCCGACTCAGATTATGGGAATTAGCCGCAGAGGGGATTCCCGACCGGCGGACAGCCGCCGGCCGGATCAGATCCTCTCGGTCAGTCCTGCGTCAGGGCGGCCAGCCGCTCGACGGTGTGCCGCATCTGATCGAGCTCCGGGTGGACCGGGGTCATGATCAGCCGGTCGATCCCCTTTTCGCGGAAGGCGGTCAGCCGGTCGGCCACTTCGGCCTCGGTCCCGATCAGCGAGACCGCGTTGACGAACTCGTCGGGCAGCGCCTTGAACGCGCCTTCCTTGTCGCCGGCCTGGAAGAGCTCCTGAACCTCGTCGGCGACTTCGCCGAAGCCGAAACGGTGGGAGAGGTCAACGTAGAAGTTGGTCTTCTTCGATCCCATGCCGCCGAGGTAGAGGACCAGAGCCATGCGAACCATGTTCCGGGCCGCCTCGAGGTCACCGTCGATCGCGACCTGAACGGAAGGCGAGATTTCGAAGTCCTCCCGGGTGCGCCCGCCGGCGGCGAGACCCTTTTCGATGTGCTCGCCCCAGGCTTCCTCGAACTTCTCCGGGCTGAAGAAGATCGGGATCCAGCCGTCGGCGACCTCGGCGGCGATTTCGACCGAACGGCGGCCGATCGCACCGATGAAGATCGGGATGTCGTTGCGCAGCGGCTTGAAGTTGAGCTTCAAGGGCTTGCCCTGGCCTTCAGGCAGGGGCAGCTGGTAGTGCTCGCCCTGATGGTCGAGCTTCTCCTCGCGGGCGACGATCTCGCGGACCACCTCGACGTATTCCTTGGTCCGGCCCCACGGCTTGGAGTAGGGAACGCCGTACCAGCCCTCGGAAACCTGCGGGCCCGAGGGGCCGAAGCCGAACATGAAGCGGCCGTTCGAGAGGTAGTCGATCGTGGCGCCGGCCATCGCGGCGGCAGCCGGCGGGCGGGCCGGGACCTGCATGATCGCCGCGCCGAGATTGATCTTCTCGGTCTGGGCGGCAAGCCAGGCGAGGACGCTGACGCAGTCCGATCCATACGACTCGGCCACCCAGACCGATTCGTAGCCGATGCTTTCGGCGAACTGCACCGCCTCGATCGCATCTTTTCCGCGGGGTCCGATGCCCCAATAACCGAGATACAGCCCAAGCTTCAGTGACATGCGGGCATCCTACCCGAAAGTACAAATTCTGTTTTTGTTCCAACGGGACAAACCGGTAACAATCATTCCGTGACTGAAACGGCCACCCAGGTACTCCCAGCCGATGATCCGGGCCGCGGCCTGTCCGGTTCCGAAGCGGCCGAGCGCCTGCGCAGCCTCGGGCCCGCCCAGCCCCACTCCTCGCGGTCGACCTCCAGCATCGTCGCCGGCAACGTCTTCACGCTCTTCAACCTGATCATCGGGATCTTCTTCGTCCTGATCCTCTCGCTCGGGCTGATCGCCGATGCGATCTTCGGAATGATCGCGATCGTCAACACCTGGATCGGCATTCGCCAGGAGATGAAGGCGAAGGAGACCCTGGACCGGCTGGCGATCCTGGTCGCCCCGCGGGCCGAGGTGATCCGCGATGGCCAGCCGCTGGAGCTGCTGGCCGACGAGGTGGTGCCCGGCGACCTGGTCCGGATTTCTCCCGGGGACCAGCTGGTCGCCGACGGCCGGATGACCAGCTCCCGCGGCCTGACCGTCGACGAATCGATGCTGACCGGCGAGTCCGATGCGATCGGCAAGTCCCCGGGCGACGAGGTCTTCTCCGGCAGCTTCGTGATCTCCGGTTCGGGCTTTTGCGAAGTGACCGCGGTTCGGGAGGAGAGCTATGCCGGGAAGATCGCCGGCGAGGCGAAGGCCTTCCGCCACCCGCCTTCACCGCTCCAGGAAGAGGTCAACCAGGTGATCCTGGTCTGCACATGGGTCCTGTTGCCGCTGGCCGCGCTCCTGATCGCGTCGCTGATAGTCCGCCAGGTCGGGCTGGTCGACGCCGCCCAGACCGCGACCGCCGGCCTGATCACCCTGATCCCCGAGGGCCTGGTCCTGCTGATGAGCGTGACCTTCGCCGTCGCGGCCGTGAAGATGGCCCGGCGGGACACCCTGGTCCAGCAGATGAGCGCGACCGAATCACTTGCTTCGGTTGACACGATCTGCGTCGACAAGACGGGCACCCTGACCGACGGCGACCTGACCGTGGTCGAGGTGATTCCGGCCAAGGTCACCGACCGCAAGCTCGCCGCCCGCGAGCTCGGCCGCTACGCCGCCAGTGCCGGGGACCGCAACCTCACCCTGGAGGCGATCGGCGAGGAATTCCCGGCCGAGGCCGAAACGGTGGTCGGCGAGGTGGCCTTCTCATCCGAGTGGAAGTGGAGCGCCCTGAGCTTTGACGATGGGGGTGCCCGCTACAGCCTGGTGCTCGGGGCGCCGGACCTGATGATCGGGGCCGGCGCGCTAACCCTGGACGAACCGCTCGCCGCCCGGCTGGAAGAAGAGACCGGTGCCGGCCGTCGGGTCGTGGCCCTCTGCCGGACCACCTCCCCGCTGCCGGCCAGCGGCCTCGACGGACACCCGGCCGGGCTCGAGCCGATTGCCCTGGTGGTCCTGCGCGAGAACCTCAGGCCGGGGGTCGAGGAGACCCTGGAGCTGATGCGAAGCGAAGACGTGGCCCTGAAGCTGATCTCGGGGGACGCCAAAGCGACGGTCACCGCGGTCGCCGCAGCGGTCGGGATCCCTACCGACGCCGGGGTGATCGAGGGTCCGGACCTGCCGGAAGACGAGGAGGAGCTGGCCCGGGTCGTCGCGGAAAACACGATCTTCTGCCGGATCCGCCCCGAGCAGAAGCGCCAGCTGGTTTCGGCGCTTGCCGAGTCCGGCGCCTACACGGCGATGATTGGTGACGGCGTCAACGACGTGCCGGCCCTGAAGAGTGCCCGGATGGCCGTCGCGATGGGCTCCGGCAGCCAGGTGACCAAGTCGGTGGCCGATGTGGTGCTGCTCAAGGACCAGTTCAGCCGCCTGCCGGAAGCGATCGCCGAGGGTCGCCGGATCGCCCGCAACATTCACCGTCTCGGCCGCCTCTACCTGACCAAGACCGTCTACGCGGCGGCCCTGATCATCCTGGTCTCGGTGCCCGGCTTCACCTTTCCCTTCCTGCCGCGGCATCTCACCCTGGCCGCCTTCCTGACGATCGGCATCCCCTCATTCGTCCTCGCCCTCGCCCCGTCCGACGGGCCGCTCTATCGCGGCAGGCTGCTCAGGGCGCTCGGGGCCTTCGCGATCCCGGCCGGCCTGGCGACCGCGCTTTCCTCGATTCTCTCGTTCTTCCTCGTCGACATCGCCTTCGGCGGCAGCCTCGAGGATGGACGCACCGCCGCGACCACCACCCTGATCATCCTCGGTCTCTGCTTCGTGCTGCTTCTGGAGCGCGGCCCGGGCCGCGAGCACATCGCGATCCAGAGCTACATGCTGGCCATGGTCGCCGGGCTCGGAGCGCTGTTCGCCGGGATCCTGGCCGTGCCCCAGCTGCGCGAGTTCTTTGACATGACCATGCTCGGGGCCGAACAGTGGTTCATCGCCATGCTTTCGGCCGCGCTCGGCCTGGTCTTTGCCAGCCTGATGTGGCGCCTGCCCCAGATCCAGGCCTGGGAGGTTCCGGACGAGGATTCGTTCCCGCCCTTCGAACGAACCCCGCCCCCGGAGAACGACCGCAGGCCAATGCCCGGTCCGACCCACCACCGGCCCCGGCCCGAGGAATCTCCCACCGAAGTGATCCCCGCCGAAGCCGACCTGCTGGACGAACCCCCACAAAACGGAGCTCCGACCAACCATTAGATATTTCTAGTGGGCGGAGCGGGTTCCGATTGGAGGTCCGGCGAAGACCGGACCGACTGCAGTCATTTTCGGACCCCGCCCGACTCGCAGTCAGGCCTCTTCGCAGGCGCCGTCGGTGTTCAGTGACTCGTAGATGCCCTGGGAGACGCTTTCCATCACCCGGGCCACTGTCTCCGCGTCTTTTTCATCGACCAGGTCGATGAAACCTTCGGTGAAGACCCGTTCGCGGACGGGCTGCATCCTGGCCAGAGTCTCGCGGCCCTCTTCGGTGATGACGAGGAAGGTGCCGCGGCGATCCGAGGGGCAGTAGGTGCGCTCGACCAGCCCCGCCTTCTCGATCCGGTCGACCAGGCGGGTCAGTCCGCTCTTGGTCACGTTGACCTTGCAGAGCAGGTCGCGGGGACGGCTCGGCTCGGGGGCTTCGCTCAGCGCCAGCAGCACCCCGTAGAACCCGAGGTCGGGCAGACCGGCTTCGGCCAGTTCCTTCTCGAAGCGCTCCGAAAGCAGCAGGTAGGCGCTGCGCATTGACTGGAATGCGGCTTCGTGAGCCGATTTCGAGCCGGTCTCGTGCCCCGGGTCTTTTGCCGTCACCTGTGTCATAGAGCACATTGTAGCGCAAGTAGTTGACAGCGCAACTATTTTTGCTATGGTGTCCGTACAACAGTTGCTTACGCAACAATTTCTCAGTCAACTTGAATTGAAACGAAGGGAAACAAAATGAGCACCACCGAACAGGCAGTACGCATCGAGACCGGCACCTACGCCGTCGACCCCGTCCACACCCAGGTCGGCTTCGAGGTGAAGCACCTCGGCATCTCCACCTTCCGCGGCAGCTTCGGCGGCTTCGAGGGCAACATCACCGTCGGTGACGAGGGAATCGTCGCGATCGAGGGTTCGATCGACGTCTCCACCGTCGCCGTTCCCGAAGAGCAGCTGATCGGCCACCTGCTCAGCCCCGACTTCTTCGACGCAGAGAATCACCCCAAGGGCACCTTCGTTTCGACCGGCGTAAACCAGGTCGACGGCGAGACCTACGAGGTCACCGGCAACCTCACCCTGCGCGGCGTGACCAACCCGGTGACGCTGACCGTCGAGGTCGAGGGCGCCGGCATCGGCATGGACGGCAGCTCCGTCCTCAGCCTCAAGGCGAACGGTGAAGTCAACCGCAACGATTACGGGATCTCCTGGGGCGCCTCGCTCGACAACGGTGCCGCCGTCGTTGCCGAGAAGGTCCGGCTCGTCCTCACGGTCGAGGCCGTCAAGGCGGGAGAGTAACCATGAAGGTCCTCGCAATCGTCGGCAGTCTCCGCGAGAACTCGCTTTCGGAGCAGGTCGCCCGCGCCGCGGGTGACCTTGCCCCGGAGGGCGTGGAAGTCGGGATCTATAAAGGCCTGGCTTCAGTCCCGGCCTACAACGCCGATCACGATCCGGCTCTTGACCAGCCCGAGCCGGCTCCGGCGGAAGTCGAGGACCTGCGGGCACAGATCAGCGCGGCCGACGCCCTGCTGATCGTCACCCCCGAGTACAACGCGGGCCCTCCCGGCTACCTCAAGAACGCGATCGACTGGGCCTCGCGGCCTCACAAGGCCTCGTCCCTGGCCGGCAAGCCGGCGGCGATCGTCTCCCAGAGTCCGATGCCATTCGGCGGGATCTGGGCGAATCAGGCGCTGCGCAAGTCGTTCACGATCACCGGCACCCCGACCGTCGAGCGCGAGCTTGCGATCGGCAAATCCGACGAGAAGCTCGAAGACGGCCGCCTGGTCGATGACCAGGCCCGGGCCGACCTCACGGCCCTGATGGCCGAGCTGAACAAACTGGTCGCCGTGATCAGCGATCAGGAGCGAGAAGCCGTAGCTGCCTAGATAATCCCGGCATGAGCCGGACCGACCGCCCGCCATCCGCATGCGACATCGCGGTGGCGGGCGGCGGCATTCTCGGCCTCGCCGTTGCCCGCGAACTGGCCGCCCGCGAGCCTGACGCCCGGATCTGTCTGCTGGAAGCGGAGGGCCGGCTGGCCGCCCACCAGTCCTCCCACAACTCGGGCGTGGTCCACGCCGGGGTCTACTACGCGCCCGGGTCGCTCAGGGCGAAACTCTGCGTCGAGGGCGCCGGCCAACTCCGCGACTACTGCGCCGAGCGGGAACTCCCCTGGCGGGCGAGCGGCAAGCTGATCGTCGCGACCGGGGAGGCCGAGCTGCCCCGCCTGGATGAACTCGAGCGACGGGGACAAGCCAACGGTGTGAAGGGGCTGGCGAGGGTGGAACCGGACGAGATCGCGGAGATCGAGCCGGCCGCCCGCGGACTTTCGGCCCTGTACTCGCCCTTCACAGCCGTAACCGACTTCGCGGCGATCGCGGGATCCTTCGCCGACGATTTCGAGAATGCCGGCGGCAGCATTCATCTGGGCAGCCCGGTGCTCGGTGCCTCTTCGTCCGACTCCCGTCTTCGGCTTCGGCTGCCCTCCGGCTCCCTCGAGTGCGGCCGGGCCGTCTTCTGCGCCGGGCTCCAGTCGGACCGGCTCGCGCTCGCCTGCGGCGGCTCACCCGAACCGAGGATCGTGCCGATCCGCGGCGGCTATCTGAAAGTCAAGCCCGGCCGGGAGGATCTGGTCCGGGGCAATGTCTACCCCGTGCCGGACCCGGAACTGCCCTTCCTCGGCGCTCACCTGACCCGGACCTTCGACGGTTCGCTGCTGATCGGCCCGACCGCGATGATCGCCGGGGCACGGGACGCCTATGACCTGACCCGTCTCAATCGCCGGGACCTGGGAGCCACGCTGCGCTGGCCGGGCACCTGGGCCCTGATGCACCGTCACTGGCGGGCCAGCCTGAACGAGGCCGCCAACTCGATCCGGCCCGCCCGCCTGGCGCGCGAAGCGGCCCGGATGGTCCCCTCGCTTTCCCCGGCCGACGTGGTTCCGGGACCGGCCGGGGTTCGCGCCCAGGCCCTGGACCGCAAGGGAAACCTGGTCGAGGACTTCCTCATCGAGGAAACCGGTTCCGCGATCCACGTCCGCAACGCCCCCTCCCCGGCGGCCACCTCATCCCTCGCCCTGGCCGGGCTGATTGCCGATCGCGTTTTCGATCGACCGACCCTTTAAGAAAGCTGAAAGGGCGCTGGTTAGGTTCGCCTCATGACTGATGCTCTCGCCTGCCCCAAGTGTGGATCTGAAATGCGCTCCTACGAGCGAAACCAGGTCGTGGTCGACCAGTGCACCGGCTGCGGAGGACTCTTCCTCGACCGCGGTGAACTCGAACGCCTGGTCGAAGCCGAGAGTTCCTTCTACTCGAAGCCCCAATCCTCGGCGCCGCCTCAGCAGGAGCACCGCGATGACCGCAAGTACGACGATCGCGGCAAGGGCAAGAAGAAAAAGTCGAAGCGCTCCTTCCTCGAAGACTTCCTCGAGTTCTAGGCAGGAAAACCCGGCACCAACCAAGGTGCCGCACGTTGGGGCCCGTGATGGGCCTGTTTGTGCGGCACCTCGGGATTGATCCGGTAACGAGAAAGGGCCCGGCATCTGCCGGGCCCTTTCGCATGCAACGGGATGTTGCGGTGCCGCTACTTGAGGCGCTCGACCAGCATCGCCTCGCCCTGGCCGCCGGCGACGCACATGGTCTCGATGCCGAACTGGTGGTCATCGGTCTCCATGACGTTGAGCAGCGTGCCCATGATGCGGGCGCCGGTCATGCCGAAGGGATGGCCGAGGGCGATCGCGCCACCGTGGGTGTTGAGCTTGTCCATCGGGATGCCGACCTCTTCCGAGATCGGGATCACCTGCGCGGCGAATGCCTCGTTCAGCTCGACGGTGTCGATGTCGTTGATCGACATGTTGGCGCGCTCGAGGAGCTTCTTGACGGCCCAGATCGGGGCGACGCCCATCTTCTCCGGCTCGTTGCCGGCGGTGGCCGAGGTGATGATCTTCGCGCGCGGGGTCAGGCCGAGCTCGGCCGCCTTGGTGTCGCTCATGATCAGAACGGCAGCAGCGCCGTCGTTCAGGGGGCAGGAGTTGCCGGCGGTGACGCCGCCGCCGCCGAAGGCCTCGGGCAGGCTGGCGAGCTTCTCGCGCATGTCGCCGCCGTCGGCGCGGGGGCCGTCGTCCTTGCTGACCACGGTGCCGTCCGGCAGGGTCACCGGGACGATCTCGCGATCGAAGAAGCCGGACTCCTGGGAGGCGACTGCCAGATGCTGCGAGCGCAGGGCGTAGTCATCCATGGCCTCGCGGCTGACGCCGTAGTCGTTGGCGACGTTGACCGCGGTGAGACCCATGTCGATGTAGGCGTTGGGCTGGCCGTTGTTGCCGATCAGGTTCTCGTTCTGGTCATCCTCACCGGCGGCGATCGAACCGGCGATCTCGGTGCGGGCGTTGAACTGGCTGACGAACTCGACGCCGGCGGCGATGTAGATGTCACCCTCGCCGTTCTTGACTGCGTTCGAGGCGTGACGGATCGCGTCGAGGCTCGAGGCGCAGTAACGCGAGACGGTGACGCCGGTGGTGGCCTGGGTCAGCTTGTCCGAGAGCAGGACGAGGATGCGGGCGAGGTTGTAGGCCTGCTTGCCCTGCGGCATGCCGACGCCGCAGAAAACTTCTTCGACCGCCTTGGGGTCGACACCGGGGTTGCGTTCGAGGAGCTGGTCGATCACGAAGGCGCCGGTCTCGTCGGGACGGACCTGGGAAAGCGAGCCCTTGAAGGCGCGTCCGATCGGGGTGCGGACTGTGTCCACAATCACTGCTTCAGGCATGCGAAGTCTTTCTCCTTGGGTTTGTGTAGCTGAGGTGTGAGGGCACCTGGCCGGGACATGACGGATAAATGCCACTAAGCAGCGTAATGAACTGCGGAAATGCGGGACGGGTAGATTGACTGGCGATGAGCAATTCGCCCCAGGATGGCGGCACTTCAGATGTGCCCATAAACGCCCCGCAAGGACCTCCGCAGGCGCCGGCCGGTGGTCGTCCGGCACCCGCTTCAGCCGGGTCCGGCCGCCCGCAACAGCCGCCCGCTTCACCGCAGCCTGGCCGGCCTTCGCCCTCGCAGCCCGCCCCCGCTCCCGGCCAGGCCGGATCGTCCCGGGGTCAGGCGGCCGCCCCGCCCGGGACTCCCGGCCAGACCTTCGACCCCCAGACCGGGGCCCCGGTGCCGCCCGGGTCGCGTCCCGGCACCCCGCGCCCGATGCCCCGCAGCCTGCCCCCTCGCGGTACCGGATCCTCGGGCCGGATGCCGGCCGCCCAGCAGCGCCAGCCGATCGACCTCGCCACCCGGCTGGATGGCCAGCGGGGCTGGCTCGCCCAGATCGACCGGTCCCTGAAGCGACGCTCGATCCTCGCCTTGATCCTGACCTGCCTCGCAGTTGGTGTCGGTGCCGCCGCGCTCTACATATCGCTGACCAAGAACGCCGACAGCGACCGGATCGACGCTCTCCAGACCAGGGTCGAAGCGCTTGAAGCGGCGGCGGGCATCCCGCCGCCCGATACTTCAACCGAAGTCCCCGAGACCGGCACCACCCTCCCCGAAACCGGGGTGACCGTGCCCGACACCGGCGTGACCCTTCCTGACAGCACCACCGGCAGTTCCGGCGTGGTCATTCCGCCCACGACCGGCGGCGAATAGGGCCTTCTCACGTGGAAGGCGGCGCTACCGAGACGGTCCTCTATGAGGAGCCCTCGCCCGGCGTCCGCCTGATCACGATCAACCGGGCCGAAGCACGCAACGCGATCGGTCCGGTCGAGGCAAGGGCCCTGTTCGACTTCGTCGGGCGGTTCCGGGATGACGAAGACGCGAACGTCCTGGTCATCACCGGGGCCGGCACCGAGGCCTTCTGCGCCGGCGCCGACCTCAAGTCCGTGGTGGCGATGTTCGACCCGAACTCGGACCTCGAGCCGCTTTATGACGGCTCCGATCTGAACGCCAGGCCGATTCCTGCCGAGGGCAACATCGGCCCGACCCGCTGGACCGGAATCGGCAAGCCGGTGATCGCCGCGGTCAACGGAGCGGCCTATGCCGGCGGGCTCGAGTGGGCCTGCCTCGCACACATCAGGGTGGCCGACCAGCATGCGTCGTTCGGGGTCACCTGCCGCCGCTGGAACGTCGGCCTGGGTGACGGCGGCACCCAGCGCCTGCCCCGGATGATCGGCATGTCGAGGGCGCTGGACCTGATCATCACCGGCCGGGTGATCGGGGCGACCGAAGCGGAGCGGATCGGCCTGGTCAACGAGGTGACCGGGAGCGGAGGCTGCCTCGCCCGGGCCCTGGAGCTGGCCGCGGAGATTTCCACCCTCCCCCAGCCCGCTCTTCGCACCGACCTCGAGGCCGCCCTGGGCGGTTTCGGCCACCCGCTCGAGGAAGGTCTGAAGATCGAGGCCAGGCTCTTCAACAGCCTGCTCGACCAGCCGGAGATCAGGACCGGAGCGAGCGCCTTCGTCAGTCGCGAGCATCCCGACCGAGTCGCGGGTGCAGCCCCGCTTCACCTTCCGGGCGCCGCCTATTCCTTCGCCGAACGCGCCCATCGCGGCCAGCCCGACAAGGACGGAACCGGCAACTTCATCGACCATCCGGCCCGGGTCGCCCGGATCGTTGCCGGGCAGGGCGGCGGCAACATCGCGGTCGCGGCCGCCTACCTTCACGACACGGTCGAGAACACCGGCGTCACGGACGGGGAAATCGAAGCCGCGTTCGGTCCCGGGATGCGGGAGCTCGTGGCTGCGCTCGGACAGGACCCGGAGATCGACGACCGGGACGAACGCCGGCGCGACCACCGCAACCGGGTGGCCGTCGCGGGCCCGACCGCGAGGCTGGTCTATCTCGCTGACCGGCTCGACGGCATTGAGGCGATGATCGGCAGGATCGAAGCCGGAGAGGACCCGGAGGCGCTCGAGGTGGAGCGGCGGATCAGTCAATGGCGTGGCGACGTGGAAGCGATGGCCGGGCTCGAGCCGCCGCCCGGCCTCGTCGCCGAGATCAACGACCGGCTCGACCTGCTCGAACGACTCGCCTCCTGACCCGGGCGGCAGGCGAATTTCACAGCGACCGCTCCCAGCGGTTAGAGTCCGATTCGACCGGGGTAGCTGGAGATCTGTCCCGATCAGTTCCGTCAAATCCCGCAGTCGCGATCGACGAGAGGAGTGAGTACGTCCAGTCCGTCCACACCCGCCGACCAGTCCGAGGCACCCGACGTACGCCTGACGGGTCTCACCAAGCGTTACGGGAATTTCACTGCGGTCGATGCGATCGATCTCGAAGTCCGGCAAGGGGAGTTCTTCACCATGCTCGGGCCGTCCGGGTCCGGCAAGACCACGACCCTGAAGATGATCGCCGGCTTCGAGCAACCCGATGCCGGCACGGTTGAACTGGCCGGCCAGAACGTCAGCGGCCTGGCCCCGTACGCCCGCTCGGTCAACACGGTCTTCCAGGACTACGCGCTCTTTCCGCACATGACCGTGGCGGCCAACATCGAGTACGGCCTCTCGATCGCCAAGGTGCCGAAGGGCGAGCGGGCCAAACGCCGCGACGAGGCGCTCGCGATGGTCCGGCTCGAAGGCCACGGGGACCGCAAGCCGGCCGAGCTTTCCGGCGGTCAGCGCCAGCGGGTCGCCCTCGCCCGGGCGATCGTCAACCGCCCCCGGGTGCTGCTGCTTGACGAGCCGCTCGGCGCCCTCGACCTGAAGTTGCGCGAGCAGATGCAGGTCGAGCTGAAGCAGATCCAGGGCGAGGTCGGGATCACCTTCATCTACGTGACCCATGACCAGGACGAGGCCCTGACCATGAGCGACCGGATCGCCGTCTTCAACGAGGGCCGGATCGAGCAGCTGAGCTCGCCCCGCGACCTCTACGAACACCCGGGCAACGAGTTCGTGGCCGGTTTCGTCGGGGTGTCAAACGCGATCGAGCGCGACGGAAGGAAACTGACGATCCGGCCGGAGAAGATCCGCCTGATCGGTGAAGGTGAACCGGCCGACGGCCTGGTCACCGAGCGGGGCCGGATCGCCGAGAGCGCCTATGTGGGCATGGTGACCCGGGTCAAAGTCGAACTTGAGCAGGGCGGTGCGGTCCAGGTCGCCTTGCAGAACACAGAGTCTGAAGCCGAGCCCGGTGGGAGAGTCGGCCAGGAGGTGGTGGTCGGATGGCGGCCGGAGCACGCCGTTTCGATCCAGCAAGGAGAGAGAAATCAGTCCGTCCAATTGGAGGAGGAACACGTTTCATGAGTTATGCGCATAGAAACCCGGCCCGGTTTGCCTGGCTGCTCGTGCTGGCCATGGTGGCCGTGCTCGCGGTCGCCGGCTGCGGCTCGAGCGACGACGACAGCAGCAGTAGCAGTGACGAGGTGACCTCGATCGGCAAGACCGAAGGGGCGCTCAACCTGATCGCCTGGGCCGGTTACGCCGAAGACGGCTCGACCGACAAGACGGTCGACTGGGTTACCCCGTTCGAGAAGCAGACCCAGTGCCAGGTCAACACCAAGACGGCCAGCACTTCGGATGAGATGGTGAAGCTGATGCGGACCGGCCAGTACGACGGTGTCTCGGCCTCCGGCGACGCTTCGGTGCGCCTGATCGAGGGTGGCGACGTCAGCCCGGTTGACATGAGCATCCTCTCGAATTACGCCGACATCAACCCGAGCCTGAAGGACCAGGACTACAACTCGAAGGACGGCCAGAACTACGGCATGCCGCATGGCTGGGGCGCCAACGTCCTGCTCTACAACAAGGATGCGGTCAGTCCGGCTCCGGACAGCTGGGGTTCGGTCTTTGACCCGGCCCAGGCGTCGAAGTTCAGCGGCAAGATCACCGCTCCGGACAACCCGATCTACATCGCTGACGCGGCCGTCTACCTCGAGGCCACCCAGCCGGATCTCGGGATCACCGACCCGTACGAGCTCGACGAGGATCAGTTCAACGCCGCCGTCGATCTGCTCAAGCAGCAGAACAAGTTCGTCGGCGAGTACTGGCCGGATGCGACCAAGAACATCTCGTCCTACACCAACGGTGACTCGGTGATCGGCTCGAGCTGGCAGTACCAGACCAGTGCCCTGCAGGCCGCCGGCGAGAACGTCGATGCGGACCTGCCGAAGGAAGGTTCGACCGGCTGGTCGGACACCTGGATGCTGAGCTCCCAGGCCGAACACCCGAACTGCATGCTCGAGTGGATGAACTGGATGGGTTCGCCGAAGGTTCAGGCCCAGGTCGCGGAGTGGTTCGGCGAGGCGCCGGCCAATCTCGGTGCCTGTGATCTGACCTCGGATCCGAAGCACTGCGACACCTACCACGCGAAGGACGAGAAGTACTACGACCAGATCGCGTTCTGGAAGACCCCGATCAGCGACTGCGGCGATGACCGTGGAAGCGAGTGCAAGACGTACGACGAGTGGGTCCAGGCGTGGACCGAAATCAAGGGGTGATGAACCCCTTCAAGCACGAAGAAGTGCCCGGGACTGTTGGCCGCTGAGGCCACAGTCCCGGCTCCCCGGAAGTCGGTGGGCAGGAGGCTCGCCGACTTCTTCCAGGGGCGCCCGAAGCTGACCGTCGCGGCGCTTCTTGCCGCGCCGCTCGGCTGGCTGGTCATCGGCTACCTGGGCTCGCTGGGAGTGATGCTGGCTGCCTCGTTCTGGCATCTGAACGAGCTGAGCGGCGAGGTCACCCAGGGTTTCAGCCTCGACAACTTCGACACGATCCTCAGCGACGACGTCTACCGCACGATCACCCTGCGGACGATCGGCGTCGCCGCGGCGGTGACCGTCACCGATGCGATCCTCGCCTTCCCGATCGCCTTCTACATGGCCAAGCTGGCCAGGCCGAAGGTCCAGTCGATTCTCGTCGTGGCAGTGCTCCTGCCGCTCTGGTCCAGTTACCTCGTCAAGGTCGGCGCCTGGCGGCTGATGCTCTCCGAGGACGGGGCGATCAACTGGGCGCTTGAACCGTTCGGACTGCATGGCCCCGGCTACGGCACGGTCGCCGTCTGGCTGGTAATGAGCTACATCTGGCTGCCGTACATGATCATCCCGATCTACGCCGGCCTCGAGCGGATCCCGGATTCCCTGCTCAGCGCCTCCGAGGACCTCGGGGCCAAACCGGGCCGGACCTTCCGCAAGGTGATCATGCCGCTCACCTTCCCGGCGATCGTCGCCGGCTCGATCTTCACCTTCTCGCTAACGCTCGGGGACTACATCACCCCGGCCAACGTGGGTGACAAGCAGTTCATCGGCAACGTCGTCTACAGCAATTTCGTCGCCAATCTGCCGCTGGCCGCGGCGATCACCGTGATCCCGATCGTGGTGATGATCATCTACCTCCTGATCGCCCGCCGGTTCGGAGCCTTCGAGCATGTCTGAGCGATGACCTTCAGCCCGCTCACAAAGAACCTGCTCAGGGTCGCGGTCGCGGTCACCCTGGCCTTCATCTACATCCCGCTGCTGATCATCCTGATCTACTCGACCAACCCGAACCAGGTCCTCGCCTGGCCCCCGGACGGCTTCACCCTGAGCTGGTTCCCGAAGGCGATCCAGGACCAGGCCGCCCGTGACGCCCTCTGGAACTCGGTCAAGGTCGGTGCGGCCGCCACCCTGATCGCCTTGGTCCTCGGGACTCTGGCTTCACTGGCGGTGGCTCGTCACAAGTTCTTCGGCCGCGAGTCGATCACCTTCCTGGTCCTGATCCCGATCGCCCTGCCCGGCATCGTCACCGGTATCGCCCTGAACGCGACCTTCACCCAGGTCTTCGACATGAAGCTGACCCTGTTCACAGTTGTGGTTGCCCACGCCACGTTCTGCATCGTGATCGTCTTCAACAATGCCTCGGCCCGGCTCAGGCGAATGTCGACAACCCTGGAGGATGCCTCGGCCGATCTCGGTGCCACCCCCTGGGCCACCTTCCGGCGCGTCACCCTGCCGAACATGCGCTCCGCCCTCGTTGCCGGCGGCCTGCTCGCCTTCGCCCTTTCCTTCGACGAGATCGTGGTCACCAACTTCACGATCGGGGCCGGAGACCAGACCCTGCCGATCTACATCTTCAACACCCTCTTCCGACCCAACCAGCCGGGCAAGGTCTACGCGGTGGCGGTGATCGCGATTCTGCTCTCGATGATCCCGGTCTACCTCGCCAACCGGCTGACCAAGGAGGAGTCGGTCACCGCCTCCGGTGCGGGAGCCGGAACGCCGATTCCCGAGCCGTAACGGGCTTTGCGAGGTCGAACCGGAGGGCGCCGGGATGCGTCTGGTCGGCGATATTCGCCGACCAAGTGCATCTCGCGGCCGGCGCCGGCGGATTCACAGGGTTTCAACTTCGCGCCCTAGTTCCGGTCGTACCTTGATGCCATGGAACGGATCGAAAGCAGAGTGGCGAAGGTCGCCAAATCGGACAAGACCCCCAAGGCGGCAGCTGCGGTGGTGCTCTCCGGATCTCTCCTCGGCGGAGCCGACAACGTCCAGGCGGTCACCCTGACCGCGGCAACCCTGGCCGTTGCCGAAATGGCACGAAGCCGCTTCGGCGTGAAAGGCTTGCGCTCGAGTGGCACCCGCAGCTCCGACAAGAAGATCGGCGGCCGAATCGGATCGGTCGCCGGCCGCACCCCCTGATCCTCTCTCCCCGAGGGGGTTCGGCACCCGTTTCAGAAGGCTGGTCACTTTCCATCGGATGGAAGTGGTCAGCCTTTTCCATTCCTGCGTTTACACGGGCCTTTTGATCTGCGCCTTTTTGCTCGGCAAGCCGCAGCCGGTCACTTTCATCCTCGGCCTCTCCCACGGCCTGCTCTGGATCGGCATGTCGATCGCCTCGATCCTCGCGGTCCACTACCGGGTGATCAACCTGCGGCTCGCCCTCGCGATCACCCTGCTCGGCTGCATCGCCCCCTTCTTCGGCACGATCGAGTTCCTGCTTCAGAGCCACCGCCGGAAACTGGCTGAAGCCGATGCCGAGGCGGTGGCCTCTTGAGCGGGCATCTTCGCCTGGTCGTCACCAACGCGATGCTGGACGGCGAGGCGGTCTCGCTGACCGCGCTTGACGGAGTGATCACCGCGATCGGGCCCGACGCCGGCGGGAACTCACCGGCCACCGCGGATTCGAGCCTGGAATCGCTGGACGCCGGCGGCGGCATCCTCTGCCCTCCCCTGATCAATGGCCACACCCACGCCGCGATGACCCTCTTCCGCGGTCATGGTGACGACCTGCCGCTGATGCGCTGGCTGCAGGAAGCGATCTGGCCGGTCGAGGCGAAGCTGGAACCGGAAGATGTCTACTGGGGCACCAGACTGGCCTGCCTGGAGATGATCCGAAGCGGCACGATCGGCTTCTGGGACATGTACTGGCAGCCCGCGTCCACCGCCCGCGCGGTCGAGGATGCCGGCCTCCGCGCGGTGATCGGGCCTCCCCTTTTCGACGCTCCGGACAAGACGTTCGAGGAGCGGAACCGGGAGCTCGAGGGCTGGCTGGACGAGCTGGCCGGATTCGGCGACCGGATCGCCGCCGCCGTCGCACCGCACGCGATCTACACGGTCGGCACCGCCAGCCTCGAGTACGCGGTCGGCCTGGCCGCCGATCGCGACCTGCCGGTCCACATCCATCTCTCCGAAACCGAGGGCGAGGTGAACGACTGCGTCGAGGCCCACGGCATGCGGCCCGCCGCCTATCTGGACAGCCTCGGCATGCTGACCCCGACGACCACTCTCGCCCACGGGGTCTGGCTTGACCGCGAAGAGATCGAATTGATCGCCGACCGCGGCGCCACGGTCACCAGCAACCCGGTCGCGAACATGAAGCTGGCCGTGGGTGGAGTTTTCCCCTACCCCGAGGCGGCCCGGGCCGGCGTCCCGGTCGCACTCGGGACCGACGGCGCCGGCTCGAACAACTCCCTCGACCTGCTGGCCGACCTCAAGGTCTTCGCCCTCGCCCAGCGCCACGCGGCGGCCGACGCCGAGGCGATCCCCAAGGACGAAGCCTGGGGGGTCGCCACCGGCCAGCGCTCCGCCCTGATCGGCGGCCTCGGCCGACCCGCCCTCCCGGCTTCCGACCCGCTGACGGTCGGCGCCCCCGCCGACTTCATCGTCCTCGATCCGGCCACCCCGGAACTCGCCCTCGGCAACCTCGCCTCGAGCCTTGTCTATTCGGCCACTGGCTCGGCCGTAAAGGACACCGTTGTCGACGGCAAAGTCCTCATGCGAGACCGCCAGGTAGACGGGCACGAGGAAATCCTCACCAAATCCGCCGAACGCGCCCGCCGCCTCGGCCTCTAGAGGACGGTTTACGCCGTGGGGCCGGGTGGCCCTCCCAAAGATGCCCCTACCGTCGCGTGAACGCGTGCCTGCTCGATGATCGGAGCAGAAATCGCGAAGGCACTTTGGGAGGGCCACCCGACCCCACGGCTACACCAACCCGAAATCGAGGACGGTGACGCAGGTTTGCGACCTCTGCGGTTGCAAACCTGCGGCACCTTCCCCACCAACCTCCAGCGGGTAGTTCGCAGGGGCCTCCAGCCGTTCGCTGGCAAGGAGGCAAGCGAAGGCGGTGAAGGGGGCGTACTTTTCGTACGTTCCCGAGGCGTCGAGCGTCCGACGAAGTCCAGCGGGCGGCTGGTGGTTCCTGCGGACTTTGCCCGAGCCCTACAGGTAGCCGAGAGGATCCTGGGCTACGCCGTTGATGCGGACCTCGAAATGGAGGTGGGGGCCGGTTGATGATCCGGTGTTGCCTGAGTAGCCGATCACATCGCCCTGACTGACCGACTGGCCCGATGAGACGGCGAAGCTGGACTGGTGGGCGTAGCAGGTGGAGAGCCCGCTGCCGTGATCGACGCAGGTGTAGTTGCCGTAGCCGCCGTTGTAGGAGGCCATGATCACGGTGCCACTGGCGGCCGCCCGGACCGGGGTTCCCTCGGGGACGGCGATGTCAATGCCTTCGTGGTAAGTGGTACCGATACCGCCGGGTGAGCTGCGGGCGCCGAAGCCGGAGGTAATGGTGCCGCTGACCGGCCAGATCAGGCCGGCGGCGGAGGGTGAAGTCATAGGGCCGGCGGGCAGCACGCTGACGCCGGAGGCAGCGGCGATCTGCTCGGCGATCTTCTGCTGGAGGTCCGCCTCGATGTCTTCGAGGTGATCTACCTTGCTGTCGATGCTGTCCACCTGGGCCTGACGGTCGGCCCGGGCCGAGGCCAGTTTGGCCTGCTGGTCCTGGACCGCCTGGCGGGCCGTGGTCAGGTTCTGCTTCTCCGCCGCGATCGCGTCGCGGGCCGACTCAATCTTGTCCTTTGCCTTCTTCAGGCGGACGACGATCGCTTCCTGCTGGTCGCGAAGGTCGCGGACCCGGGTGACGATCGACTCGTTGCGGTTCTGGATCTGCTCGATGTAGGTGGAGCTTTCGATCAGGTCGCCGTAACTCTTGGTGGTCAGGACCAGGTCGCTGAGGTCCGAGTCACCGGCCTTGTAGATCGCGACCAGCCGCTCGCGGAGCACGACCAGCGATCGCTTGAGCCGGGCGGCCAGCACCTTGAGTTGCTTGTAAGCCGCATCGACTTCGGACTGGGCCTTGTCGAGTTCATCCTGCTTGGCGGCGAGTCGAAGTTCGGCGTCACGCTCCTCGGCGCGCAGGGCGGAAACCTGTGCTTCGTAATCATCGATCCTCGAAGAGAGACCGGCGATCTCGTCGGTCAGCACGCCCTTCTTCTCGTTTTGATCGGCGATCTTGCTCTGGGTTTCGTTCAGCTTGTCCTCGGTCGAAGCGGACGCGGGACGCTCGCCTGCGAACAGGATCAGGAAGACTGCGAGGGCCGCGAAAGCCAGTAGCAATGCGGCACGGGCCTGGTTTCTGCGGACCCTGGAAGGACCGGGATTGAGGGGATTGAGGGAGTGCACTCCGGGGAACTGTAAAGACATGCACATAAAAGACCTTTTCGCGGAATCTCCTGCAACCCGTTTTGCCGCGGGTCGCGGGCATAGGATCGACGGGTGAGTTCCGAGAGCGTTTCCGCCTCCCCCGTCCGCTTCGAATCAGTGACCAAGCGCTACCCCGGAGCCGACTCGGTCGCGGTCGAGGATCTCAGCTTCGAAGTGCCGGCCGGCGAGATCTGCGTGCTGGTCGGGCCCTCCGGCTGCGGCAAGACGACGGCACTTCGAATGGTCAACCGCACGGTCGAGATGACCTCCGGCGACATCCAGATCGGTGGCCGTTCGGTCAAGGATGGTGACCCGGCCCGGCTGCGGCGTGAGATCGGTTATGTGATCCAGCAGATCGGTCTTTTCCCCCACCGCACGATCAGCCAGAACATCGGCACCGTGCCCGCCCTGCTCGGCTGGGACAAGGAGCGGATCGTTGCCCGTTCGGCCGAGCTGCTCGAGCTGATCGGGCTCGATCCCGAATACGGCGATCGCTACCCGGCCCAGCTCTCCGGCGGCCAGCAGCAGCGAGTCGGGGTTGCCCGGGCGCTGGCGGTCGACCCGCCGGTGATGCTGATGGACGAGCCGTTCGGGGCGATCGACCCGATCAACCGGGCCCGGCTCCAGAACGAGTTCCTGCGTCTGCAGGCCGAGCTGAAGAAGACGGTCCTCTTCGTGACCCACGACGTCGACGAAGCGATCAAGATGGGTGACCGGGTGGTGGTTCTGAAGAAGGGCGGTCATCTGGCGCAGTACGCGACCCCGACCGAACTGCTGATGGAGCCGGCCGATGACTTCGTCGAGGATTTCGTCGGGGCCGACCGGGCCCTGAAACGCCTTGCCCTGATGCGGGTGCGGGACGTGAACCTCTGGACCGCCCCGCTGGCCCAGGCCGGCGATCCGGCCGAGCCTGTTCGAACAGCGGTCGCCGCGGCCGAGGTTCCCCACGCGCTGCTGGTTGACGCGGAGAACCGGCCTCAGGGCTGGCTCTCGGAGCGGGACCTGGCCGGGGAGCGGGTGCCCGAAGTTCCGGATTCCGCGGCAGATCCCCTGATCGACGCCGATTCGGTCCTCCGCGACGGCCTCGCCAACCTGCTCCAGAGCGGCTCCCTCTACGCCCCGGTGATCGATGCCCGGGGCCGGCTGACCGGTGTGCTCTCGGTCGAGATCGTCTCCGATTTCCTCGCCTCCGATGAAGCTGCGGAATCCGAGCTGACCGCGGCCGAGCGGCCCCATGATTGAGGCAGCAGCAGGCCCGCCGCTGATGCGCTTCGCGGCGATCGATCAGAGCTTCTTCACCGACCGCTCCGGCGGCAGCTGCATTCAGGACAACAAGCTCTTCTGCCCAGGCTGGGTCGCCGACAACTACGACCGCTACGTCGACCCGACCCTGCAGCACCTGGTCCTCGTCGGGTCCGCGGTCGCGGCCGGGTTCCTGATCGCCTTCAGCCTGGCGATCCTCGCTCACCGGCACCGCTTCCTCCAGACCCCGTTTCTGGCCGGCACCGGAATCCTCTACACGATCCCCTCGATCTCCTTCTTCTTCCTGCTGCTGCCGATCACCGGCCGCGGCGCGTTGACCGCGATCATCGCCCTGACCGCGTTCAACCTCCAGATCATCTTCCGCAACAT
>ERZ724512.239-NODE-239-length-23705-cov-13.026554_pt1 | contig 23705 bp, 18 predicted proteins | sample MGYA00376045_ERZ724512 | MGnify/ENA primary metagenome ERZ724512 (study PRJEB28724, sample SAMN07190883) | activated sludge metagenome | isolation source: activated sludge of sewage treatment plant in Hong Hong | place: Hong Kong | collected 2016-03-17 ... | reverse complement strand
CCTCCGGAAGGCCAGCGCAACCCCGTCGACCAGCACCGGGTCCGTGTAGCGCGGGTCGAGTGGGGTCGTCGAGGTTTCTCCCGGGTCCGTGTAGCCGTGGGGTCGGGTGGGGGATCGTCGAGGTTTCTCCCCGGTTCGTGTAGCCGCGGGGTCGGGTGGGGGTCGTCCGGGACACTCCAGGACCAGCGCGGCTGAATGCCGCGCGTGCGTCCGTCCCGGCTACCCCCACCCGACCCCACGGCGTAACCACCCGACCCCACGGCGTAACCACCCGACCCCACGGCGTAACCACCTGGCCCCACGGCGTGGCCGGACGGCCCCGTGGCACGGTCGGAAGGTCCGGGATTCCCAGCCGGTTCCCAGGTTTAGGAAACCTTAGAATTTGGCTTAGGAATGGTCAATGAGGGTGGTCTTTATTTCCCCGTCATGAACCAGACTTCCGATGCCCCAAAGCGCTCGCTGCGCTCCGTGTTCCTGGCCGCCCTCACCGGCGGCCTCGTTGTCGCCGTAGCCGGCATGATCGCGATCGCCGCCGGCTGGATCGGCAAAACCGAGACAACCGTGCAGTCGCTGACCGCGACCACCACCAACGCCTCCTCGAAGAACGACCAGAATCTGGTCAACCAGATCTACAACCGCGACAGCGACGGGGTGGGCTTCATCACCGCCTCGGGCATCTCCACCGGTTCGACCAATCCCTTCGATCCGTTCGGCCAGCAGCAGGGCACCAGCACCGCGACCGGTTCCGGTTTCCTGATCGACACCGACGGTCACATGGTCACCAACAACCACGTGATCGAGGGCGCAAAGAAGATCACCGTCACGCTCGGTGATTCGGACGCGGTCTATGACGCGAGCGTGGTCGGCACCGACCCCTCGACCGACCTGGCCGTGATCAAGGTCGACGCGCCGGAAAGCGAAATGAAGCCGCTCGCACTCGGTGACTCAACCGACGTGAAGGTCGGTGACCCGGTCGTCGCGATCGGCAACCCCTTCGGCCTCGACCGCACGGTCACCACCGGCATCGTCTCCGCCCTTCAGCGGGAGATATCGAGCCTCACAAACTACGCGATTTCGAACGTGATCCAGACCGACGCCGCGATCAACCCCGGCAACTCCGGCGGACCGCTGATCGACGCCAACGGCAACGTGATCGGAGTCAACTCGCAGATCGCCACCGGTTCCGGCTCCAGCACCAGCGGCAACGTCGGCATCGGTTTCGCGATTCCCTCGAACACCGTCAAGGACGTTGTCGGCCAGCTGATCGAGGACGGCAAGGCCGAACACGCCTACCTCGGAATCAGCGGCGCGACGATCAACGAGCAGCTTGCCAACGCGCTCAACCTCGGAACCGACACCGGCGTCCTCGTTCAGGAAGCGCCGAAGGACGGCCCCGCTGCCCAGGCCGGAATCAAGGCCGGTGACACCGCGGTCACGATCCAGGGCCAGCGGGTGATGGCCGGAGGTGACGTAATCACCAAGGTCAACGGCACGGACCTCGGTTCGATGGAAGATCTGATCGATGCCGTCAACGGGGCAAAGGTCGGTGACGAGATGGAACTGGAAGTCGAACGCGATGGGCAGACCAGCACGGTTACGGTCAAGCTCGGCACCAGGCCCGATGACACCCAGCCGTCGAAATGACGGCCGGACGGGCGGTTGTCATACCCTTGACTGGTGAAGGTAAAGGTCTGCGGAATAACCAATCGGGATGACGCCGAAGCCGCCGTTGAACACGGCGCCTGGGCGATCGGGCTGATCCATCACAAGGAGAGCCCCCGGTTCGTCAAGGCGTCGGTTGCGGCCGGCATCGGCGAGGAGTTCCGTCGCCGCTGCGAAGTGGTCGGCGTCTTCGTCAACCCGACCATCGAAAGGGTGGTCCAGGCGGCCGAGAACGCGCAGCTGACGATGATCCAGCTGAGCGGCAACGAGGGCGCGAACTTCTGCAGTGAAGTGAACCGTCGCACCGGCCTGAAAGTGATCAAGGCTTTTCACATCTCCAGCCAGGCGGATGTGAAGGCCAGCACCGCCTACCGCTTCACCGATTTCCACCTTTTCGACACCGGCCGCAAAGGCGTTTACGGCGGCACGGGAGAGACTTTCGACTGGGACCTCCTGACCAGTTACCACTCGCCGATCCCGACCATTCTGGCCGGCGGGCTGAACCCCGACAACGTGACCGAGGCGATCCGGATCGTCCGGCCCGACGCGGTGGACGTTGCTTCAGGGGTCGAGCGCGAGCCGGGGATCAAGGACCACGGCAAGCTGGCCAGCTTCTTCCAGGCAGCCCGATACACCCCGGTGGCAGGCGCATGAGCGGCCACTTCGCGGAGTCCACGGCCGGCGAGCTGCCGGGCCGCTTCGGCCCCTACGGCGGCCGTTACGTTCCCGAGACCCTGATCCCCGCGCTTGACGAGCTGACCGTCGCCTGGGCGGAGGCCCGAAAGGACCCGGCTTTCACCGGGGAGCTGAACGTCCTGTTGCGCGACTACGTCGGTCGGCCCTCGCCGCTCTATCTCGCTTCCCGGCTGAGCGAGGAGGCGGGCCGCAAGGTCTACCTGAAGCGGGAGGACCTCAACCACACCGGCGCCCACAAGATCAACAACGCGATCGGCCAGGCGCTTCTGGCCAGGCGGATGGGCAAGCCGCGGATCATCGCCGAGACCGGGGCCGGGCAGCACGGCGTCGCGAGTGCCACGGCCTGCGCCCTGCTCGACCTCGAGTGCGTCGTCTACATGGGCAGCGAGGACATTCGCCGCCAGAAGCCGAACGTCGAACGGATGAAGCTGCTCGGGGCCGAAGTGGTTCCGGTCGAGGCCGGCGCCCGCACCCTGAAGGAGGCGGTCAGCGCCGCGATTCGCGACTGGGTGGCAAACGTCGCCGACACCCACTACATCATCGGCTCCGCGGTCGGTCCGGCTCCTTTTCCGGAACTGGTCCGTGACCTCCAGCGGGTGATCGGGGACGAAGCCCGCGACCAGGCCCTGCAGGCCGAGGGCGAGCTGCCCGGCCGCGTGATCGCCTGCGTTGGAGGCGGTTCCAACGCGATCGGCACCTTCACGGCATTCATTCCCGACGAGGAAATCGAGCTGATCGGCGTCGAAGCTGCCGGTCACGGGCTCGATACCGACAAGCACGGAGCTTCGCTCACCGCCGGCAACACCTCGGTTCTCCACGGCTCGCTTTCGGCCGTGCTGACCGACGAGGAAGGGCAGATCCTCGAAGCCCATTCGGTTTCGGCCGGGCTCGACTACCCCGGCACCGGCCCCGAGCACGCCCATCTCAGGGACATCGGCCGGGCCCGGTACGTGGCGGTCGACGACCGGGACGCGATCGCGGCCTTCCGGCGCCTGAGCCGGCTCGAAGGGATCATTCCGGCGCTCGAGTCGTCGCATGCGATCGCCTGGCTGCTCGGCGAAGGGAAGATCGGTGACGCCGACGGCAATTACGACGTGCTTTGCCTGTCCGGCCGCGGCGACAAGGACCTGGCCGAGGTGCTGGGCCTGGAGGAGGCCGGATGACGGGCGCGGAGCGGATCGCCGCGGCCTTCGCGGCTGCCGGAGAGGAAGGTCGCGCCGCGCTGATGCCGTACATGATGGGCGGCTTTCCCGACCGGGAGACTTCAACCGCGATCGCGCGCTCCTATGCCGAAAACGGGGCCGACCTGATCGAACTCGGCGTGCCCTTCTCGGACCCCCTGGCTGATGGGCCGGTGATCCACGAGGCCGCGGTGAAGGCGCTTGAAGCGGGTACGAAGCTCGACGACGTGCTGGCGATCTGCCGCGAGGTGGCCGACCGGGTGCCGGTGGTGCTGATGGTCTACACGAACACGATCCTCGGTGGAGCGGGTCCGGAAGCCTTCGCTGCGAAGGCAGCCGAAGCCGGCGCCTGCGGGGTGATCGTGCCCGACCTGCCCCTCGGCGAAGACGAGAAGATCCGCGAGACGATGACCGCCGCCGGGCTGGCTGTGGTTCCGCTCGTGGCGCCGACGACCCTGGGCGAGAGAAGAGCCGAGATCTGCCGGATCGCCAGCGGTTTCGTCTATGTGGTCTCCAGTGTCGGCACGACCGGCGAACGAGCCGAGGTGCCCGCTCACCTGAAGGAGCTGGTCGAAGATGTGGAGTCGAAGTCGAAGGTTCCGGTGGCGGTCGGATTCGGCATCGGATCACCCGAACATGCGGCGATCGTGGGCCAGACGGCCGACGGAGTGATCATCGGTTCGAAACTGGTCCGGCTGGCCGCCGAGGCGGCACCGGGACAGGCAGCAGAGGCGGTCGGTGAATTCATGTCCGAAGCTGCCGCGGCCGTGGCATCAGCCCGCTCCGGTGTCAGGTAGGATTCCCGCCGATGCTGATCCCGGTCACATTCTTCGTCGCTCTCGCCCTCGCGGTGTTCTCGTACTCGCAGGGCCAGGGTGGTCCGGTTGCCGGCCTCGTCTTCTTCGGTGTGCTGTTCATTGGCGCGTTGATTCACGTCTGCCAGCCGCTCATCGAAAAGGGCAAGGCGCTCCGGCCCTCAAAGGACTAACCCCATGAAGATCGGGGTGTTGACCGGCGGGGGTGATTGCCCCGGCCTCAATGCCGTGATCCGTGCGGTGGTGCTCAGAGGAACCCGTGAATGGGGTCACGAGTTCACCGGCTATCTCGACGGCTGGAAGGGTCCGCTTGAAAACGAGTCGATCGAACTCGGGGTTGGCGACGTCCGCGGCATCCTCGCCCAGGGCGGAACCATCCTCGGTTCGTCCCGAACCAACCCGGAAGCGATCGAAGGCGGGGTGGACCAGGTGATCGACAATGTCCGGGCGGCCGGCCTCGACGGGCTGATCGCGATCGGCGGCGACGACACCCTCGGCGTCGCCCGGATCCTCACGGAGAGCGGACTCGGAGTGGTCGGCGTGCCGAAGACGATCGACAACGATCTGAACGCCACCGATTACACCTTCGGTTTCGACACCGCCGTCAACATCGTGATGGAGTCCCTGGACCGGCTGCACACGACCGCCACCAGTCATCACCGCTGCCTGGTGGTCGAGGTGATGGGTCGTCACGCCGGCTGGATCGCGCTTCACGGCGGGATGGCCGGTGGCGCCGACCAGATTCTCGTGCCGGAAGAGGAGTTCGACCTCGAGCAGGTCTGCCGTCAGGTCAACCGCAGCTTCGAGGCCGGGGTTGCCCCGATCGTCGTCGCTTCCGAGGGCGCGATTCCGGCGGAAGGCAGCGAGCTCACCACGGCCGAGGGGACCGACGCCTTCGGTCACGTGCGGCTCGGCGGCATCGGCGGCTGGCTGGCGGAACGGATCGAGGAGAACACGGGGCACGAGACGAGGTCGGTCGTGCTCGGCCATCTCCAGCGGGGTGGAACCCCGACCGCCTTCGACCGGGTGCTGGCCACGCGGCTTGGAAGCCGGGCGATCCAGGCGGCCAACGAAGGCGAATGGGGCACCATGACCACGCTTCGGGGTACCTCGATCGAACTCGCCCCGCTGGCCGACGCCGTGGACGAATCGAAAGTCGTCCCGCCGGAGCGGCTTCGCGAAGCACAGGCTCTCTTCGACTGAATCCCGAATCATCCTGCCCTCGGGAAAGGGAAGGAAGTTCACAACGGGGATCGCTCAGTCGAGCAGGTTGGCGAGGGCGCCGGCCAGTTCCGGCTGCTTGAACTCGTAACCGCCGTCGGTCGCCTTCTTGGGGAAGACCCTCTGACCCTCACGGGCGGCATGGCCGACTCCGCCGCCCTTGACGATGTCAATCGCGAAGCCGGGCACGGGCAGGAACGAGGGCCGGCCCAGCTGCTTGCCGAGTGCTTTCGAGAATTCCTTGTTGGTTACCGGGTTAGGTGCCGTCGCGTTGACCGGTCCGCTGACCGACTCGTTTTCAAGGGCCCAGAGCAGGATCCCGATCTCGTCGTGCCGGTGGACCCAGGACATGTACTGCTTGCCGCCGGCGATCGGCCCGCCAACCCCGGCCTTGAACGGCAGCATCAGTTCCTTCAGCAACCCGCCCCGGGGGTCGAGCACGTGGCCGGAGCGGATCGTCGCCACCCGCAGGCCGTGATCCTCGGCCGAGCGGGCCGCTTCTTCCCAGCGAACCACGATGTCCGCCAGGAAATCGTCCCCGGGCTCGGCATCTTCATAGAGAAGCTCGTCGCCACGGTCGCCGTAGTAGCCGATCGCAGAAGCGGAGATCAGGGTCTTCGGCCGCTGGTCGAGGGCGGCGATCTTGGCCACGAGGTTCTTGGTCGCCTTGATGCGGCTGCGGGCGATCCGGTCCTTTACCTCGTCGTTCCAGCGCTGGTTTATCGGCTCCCCGGCGAGGTTGATCACGGCGTCGACACCTTCAAAAGCATCTCTGGGAGGCCTTTCGCGTTCGCCTTCCCAGCCGTGCCACTCAACCCGGGGGAGGCTGCGGGAAGCCCTCTCCGGGTCACGGCTCAGGCCAACCACGGAATCGCCGCGGTCGATCAGGGCGTTGCAAAGGGTTGAGCCGATCAGGCCGGTCCCACCAGTGACGAGAATGCGCTCGGGGCGCTTGGAATTCGGGTCAGACATCCTGAACTAGTCTAGAGTTCCGGGTAACGGGGCATCGAATGCCTCGTCGCGGTGTTAGCAAGGGGAACAGGGATGAGATTGGTCACGTCCAACCGGAGTCGCACCTGGACCGTTGCAGCGGCCACGGCTGCCCTTGCCCTTTTCGGGATCCTTTCGGGTCCCGGGCCCGCCGGGGCGGCCCCGGCCAGATGCTTCGGCCAGAAGGTCGACCGCGTGATCACCGGTTCCAACAAGACCGTCAACGTCGGGGCCCGGGAAGTCGTGTTCGTCGAAGGCAACCGGATCACCGTCAAGGCCACGGCGTTCAGCCGGATCTGCGCCGGGGACGGATCCCAGACGATCGAGGCGGGGCAGGGATGGTCATTCACCGACGGTGGACCGGGCAACGACAGGATTTCCGCTGCCAAGGGCGATTCGACGGTTTTCGGCGGACCGGGCGACGATCAGATCGAGACCGAAAAGGGCAACAACATCGAGGTCCAGGGTGGCCCCGGCGATGACGAGATCCGTCCCGGCAAGGGAAACAACGTCAAGGTCGACGGTGACGAAGGCAACGACCGGATCTTCCTATTCACCCAGACCGCCAAAGGCGTCGTCGACGGTGGTCTCGGCAATGACCGGATCGAAGGCTCCCAGAGCCACGACAAGCTGATCGGCGGCCCCGAAAAGAACCCGCGGAACCTGCCTGACACCGACCTGATCATTGGCGAGGGTGGAAACGACTCGATTTTCGATTACGGCGGCAGCGGCAACCGGCTGATCGGCCTCGAGGGCGCCGACGAGCTTTCCAGCCTCGGCGATGCGGTTTCCGAACTTCATGGTGGCAACGGGTCCGACAAGCTGTTCTCCAACGGTGGCCGGACCGCCGCCGGGGTCACGGAACAGCTGTTCGGCGAGCAGGGCAACGACCGGCTTTACGCGGACCGTCCCGGCAGCAACGGACCGGCCTACCTCGACGGCGGCGAAGGTGACGACTGGATGTACGGGACCTCGAAGGCCGACACGATCATCGCCAACTCGGGGATCAAGAAGATCCAGGGAGAAGGTGGCGACGACCTGCTGATCTCGACCGCGCGCGGGGCCGGGAACTTCAGCGGCGGCGAAGGCCGGGACACGATCTCATTTGCCGCCCACACCCCGACCGACCGGACCGGGCCGAACGGCGGCGTGACGGTCGATCTCGGCTCGGGCAACGCGTCCGGCGCCTCGGACCAGAACCTGAGCGGCATTGAAAACGTGATCGGCTCCGCTTTCGATGACCAGATCGAGGGCGCGCCGGGCGTCGACAACGACATCGACGGCGGGCTCGGAGACGACTTCCTCTCCGGCCAGGGCGGCGACAACCTCGACGGCGGGCTCGGAGAAAACGATTGCTCCGGCGGCAGCCACACCAACTGCAACGAGAACTCCCCCGGCAACCAGAGGGGGCAGACACAGGTCGACATCATGGAAGGCGGAATCCCGATCGTCCTCGGCAGCAACCAGGCCGATGACATTTCGGTCGGCTTCAATCGCGGCGCCGGACGGTTCGAAGTCGCGGTCGCCGGCGGGGCCCTTCCATCGGGGCTCTGCGAAAAGGCGAACCCGGCCGGCAGCCAGATCAATTGCCCGGCCGACCCGAACGACCTCAACGGGCTGCTCGTCTACGGTGACAACGGCGCCGACCAGATCAAACTCGAGAACTCGATTCCGGCGACCCTGACCACGACGGTCAACGGAGGCACCGGAAACAACACGATCGACGGCGGTCCCAGCAAGGACTTCATTTCGACCGCGGTCGGCAGCGCCGGCAGCACGATCAACGGCAACGACGGCCTCGACGTCCTTTACGCACAGGACCGGGTCACCGTCAACGGCGGCGATGACACAGACATCTTCCGGGTCGTCGATCCCTGCCTCGGAGCGGAGCTGCGTGGCAATGCCGGCACCGACAGCGTGGTGTTCGCGGGTGCCCCGAACGGCGTCAAGGCAAGCCTGGCAGGCGGTTACGCGGAGTGGCGAAACGGCGGCTGTGGCAGTGACACGGACATCGCCAGGGACATCGAGAAGCTCGAAGGAACCGACTACAACGACTGGCTGATCGTCGGCAAGCGGAACTCCTCCCAGGACGGGCGGTCCGTGCTCTTCGGTCGCGGGGGCATCGACATTCTGGACGCGAAGAACGGCAGCGTGGACCAGATCACCACCGGCGCCGGCGGCCGTAACAACACGGTGATCGCCGACAAGAACGACCGGATCACCTGGGGCTACGGACTGGGCGATTACTGAGGCCCCGCCCCGGATCGGGCCGGTTCGCAGGCGGGACTGTTTACTTCCGTTCGCCTGCGGGAACAACAGTGACTTCGCAACTGTTACAGGTTGTCACGAGGAGCTCCCTGGACATGAGTACCCACGACGGGAGATCAAATGTTCGAAGGTAAATCTGCAGGTCGTCTGGTCAGGATCCTGGTTCTGGCCCTGGCCCTTCTGGTCGCGGCGGCCGGTCAACTTTTCCTGACCGCCAGGGCCGAAGCCCGGCCCTCCAGCTGCTTCGGAAAGACGGTCAACCGCGTCGTCAAGTCCAGCAACACGACGGTTCACCTGGCCTACCGGGATGTCGCCTGGGTCGAGGGGACCGGCGTCACCGTGATCGGCAAGCCCTACAGCCGGATCTGCGCTGGCGGTGGCCGTCAGGTCATCCATGCCGGCAAGGGCACCTCCTTCACCGACGCCGGACCGGGCAACGACAGGATCGTCCTGCACCCGAAGAGCAACGACAACCAGGTTCACGGCGGCGCCGGTGACGACGAGATCGACGGCTCGAGCGGAAACGACTTCATCTACGGGTCTCCCCGTCGCCTGCCCTCCGGGGTCAGCGACAGCGACGACCTGGTCGGCAAGGGCGGCAACGATCACATTTACGACTACGGGGGAACCGGCAACCAGCTTCGCGGCCTGACCGGCTCCGACCGCCTGTACAGCCTCGGCAGGGCGGTCTCCCAGGTGCACGGCGGCAACGGCACCGACTTCATCTTCTCCAACGGCGGCAAGAGCCGAAGCGGAGTGATCGAGAAAGTGTTCGGCGAGCAGGGCAACGACCGCATCCGGGCCGACCGGACACCGAACAACGGCCCCGCCTATCTCGACGGAGGCGAGGGTGACGACTGGATGACCGGCAGCAAACGCGACGACATCTTCATTTACAACGCCGGAATCAAGAAGCTGAGGGGGCTCGGCGGAGACGATCTCTTCGTAACCACCGGCCGCGGGCTGGGCAGGATAAATGGCGGCGGCGGAACGGACACGATTTCCTTCGCTGCGCTTACTTCCAGCAACGCCTACGTGCCGGGGATGGGCCCGATCAGCGGTGCCCGGGTTGACCTCCGGACCGGGCGCTCGATCGGCTACACGACCTACCGCCTGTCCGCGATCGAAGATGTGATCGGGTCCGCATTCGACGACTGGATCCGCGGCAAGTCCGGCACCGCCCACATCGACGGCGGGCTGGGTCACAACATCTGTTCCGGCGGGCGCGAGCTGCAGAACTGCAACGGGAATTCACCCGGCGGCGGCAACGGCTCGAGGGCGATCGTTGACATCAACGAGAGCGGTTTCCCGATCGTGATGGGCAGTCGCGGGGCCGATCAGGTCAAGGTCGGCTTCAACGGCGCATCCAGCCGGTTCGAGGTGCAGGTCGCCGGCGGCGCGGCCGTCTCCGGTCTCTGCCGCAGGGCAAACTCTTCCGGCAGCCGGATCAATTGCCCGGCCAACCGCAACAACCTGAACGGGCTCACGATCTCGACCGGTGACGGGGGAGACTCGGTCAAGCTGCTCGGCTCGATCCCGGCCACGATGACGACCAAGATCGACGGCGGCAACGGTCGCAACGTGATCCAGGGAGGTCGAAGCAAGGACCTGATCGAAACCTCGACCAGCAGCGCCGGCAGCGTGCTCAAGGGCGACGGCGGCCTCGACATCATCTACGCCAACGACCGGGTCCGGGTGATGGGCGGTGGCGACACCGACATCTCCCGCGTGGTGAACCCCTGCCGTGGCGCCACGCTTGACGGCGGCCCCGGCACCGACAGCGTCGTCTTCGCCGGTCCTCACGCCCGGCGCGGCGTAAAGGCCGACCTCGGCCGGGGCTACGCACAGTGGCGAAGCGGCGGCTGTGCGGCCCGGACCGACATCGGGCCCGACATCGAGAAGCTCGAGGGGACGGACGGCAACGACTACCTGATCGTCGGCCGGCGGCATCGCGCCCAGCAGGGCCGGTCGGTGATATTCGGCCGCGGCGGAGTGGACCTGTTCGACGCACGAAACGGGCGCAGGGACACGGTCACGACCGGCGCCAACGGTCACCGCAACAAGGTCAGGGCGGACCGGATAGACAAGGTGATCTGGGGTTACGGCCTGGCCGGCTACTGAGCAAACCGGGAATCTCCCGACGCCGAAACTCCGGTCGGTTCGGGGTGCTATCTAAAGTAGATAGACCTTGTTTCCAGCGTTTTGCTTCTCCCGACAATCCCGCCTGAAAGCGATCGGCGCCGGCCTGATGCTGGCCGCTGCCCTGTTTCTCATGCCCTTGCCCGGCCACGCCGAAGCCCGGCCTTCGACCTGCTTCGGCAAGAAGATCAACCGGGTCGTCGGCGGCAGCGGCCAGACGGTCCGACTCAGGTTTCGGGACGTCGCCTGGGTGGCCGGGGACCGGGTGACCGTGATCGGCAAGCCGTTCAGCCACATCTGCGCCGGGGACGGACCGCAGACCATCTACACCGGCAAGGGCATCACCTTCACCGATGCCGGCGCCGGCAGCGACCGGATCTTTGCGGCGAAGGGGAACGCGACCGTAAACGGCGGCCCCGGCAACGACTTCATCCGTACCGAGAAGGGCAACATCCTCCGCGTTTCAGGCGGTTCCGGGGACGATGACATCCGCACGGGCAAAGGCAACAGCGTCGAAATTGACGGGGCGGACGGCGATGACCGCATCGCCCTCAACTCGAAGACCACCAGGGGGGTGATCCACGGTGGCTCCGGCAACGACTACCTGCGCGGCTCAAGGAGCCACGACCGGATCTATGCCGGGCCGACCCGCAATCCCGGCCGGCTGCCGGACCGGGACACGGTGCTCGGCGTGGGCGGCAATGACCGCATCTACGATTACTCCGGCACCGGCAACCGGCTCTACGGCCTGACCGGCTCCGACCGCATTTACAGCCTCGGCAACGCCGTCTCCGAGATCCACGGCGGCAATGGCACCGACTTCCTTTTCGCGAATGGCGGCGTCACTGGCAGCGGCGTGAGGGAGAAGCTCTTCGGTGAGCAAGGCAACGACCGGCTTCGCGCCGACCAGCCGAACAACAACGGCCCCGCCTATCTCGACGGCGGGGAAGGCGACGACTGGGTGTTCGGCACGCCCAAGAACGACACGATCATCACCCACTCGGGCATCAAGAAACTGAACGGGAACGCCGGCGACGACCTCTTCGTGACCACGGCGCGCGGGCTGGCCAGGGTGAACGGCGGGTCTGGCAACGACACGATTTCCTACGCCGCACACACCCCGCCGGGTGGCCGCCGCATCACGGGAGTGATCGTCGATTTGCGGGCCGGCACCTCGCTCGGGACGACCCGCTACCGGCTCGCTTCGCTCGAGAACGTGATCGGTTCTGCTTTCAACGACGAGATCACCGCCGATCCCGGCGTGACCAACAACATCGAAGGCGGTCTCGGGAACGATTTGATCGTCGGCAACGACGGTGACGGGGACAGCGTCGACGGCGGCCTCGGTGTGAACGACTGTTCCGGCTTCGCCAAGTCGACTCGGTGCAACCGCGAATCACCGGGCAACTTCGGGAACCGGAGGACCCTGGTCGACATCAGCGACGGCGGCATCCCGATCGTCATGGGCGGAACCCAGGGGGACCGGATATTCGTCGGCTACGACGGCTCGAACCAGTGGTTCCGGATCATCGTCGCCGACGGCGGAGTTCCCTCCGGCAACTGCCGGGGCGTGAACCAGTCACCGGACTCGGCGATCGCGCAGAAGATCCGCTGCCCCGCCAATCGCAACAATCTCGACGGGATGCTCGTTTACGGCGGTGGCGGCGCCGACCGGATCAACGTCGAAAACTCGGTCCCGCCGGACATGTCCACGACCCTGAACGGCGGCGACGGGAAGAACGTCATCCACGGCGGTCGCAGCAAGGACTTCATCCAGACCAGTTTCGACAGCACCGGCAGCGAGATCTTCGGTGGTGGCAACAACGACCTGATGTACGCGAACGACCGGGTCACCATTCACGGGGGCGGCGGGACCGATCACGCCCAGATCCTCAGGCCATGTTCAGGGTCCCTCTACAGCGGCGGGCCGGGCAATGACAGCGCGGTCTTTGCCGGCTCTCCCCGCGGGGTCAAGGTTGACCTGGGGAGGGGTTACGTCGAGTGGTACCACGGTCACTGCGGCGCCCGGACCACGCTCAGGCCCGACATCGAACGGCTGGAGGGCAGCCCGCACAAGGACTGGATGATCCTCGGCCACCGCCACAGACAGCAGCAGGGGCGGTCCTCGCTGCTGGGCCGGGAAGGCGTCAACATCCTCAATTCCAGGAACGGTCGCCGCGACACGGTGACCACCGGCCCCGCCGCTCACCGCAACAAGGTGATCCGCGACCGCCGGGACAAGGTTGTCTGGGGCTGGGGCCTGGCCGCTTTCTAGCCGTTCCGGCTGCGGTCCGGCAGAATCCGGGCATGACCTCCGACCGGGCCAGAAGGGAACTCGATTCCAGGGAATTGCCGGCAGGGCAGTTCGCCCGGCTCCTGAAGGCGGTTGTGGTGCCGCGCCCGATCGCCTGGGTCTCGACCACTTCCGCCGAGGGCGTCGACAACCTGGCCCCGCATTCGTTCTTCACTTTCGCCTCGGAGGTCCCTCCGGTTCTCCAGTTCACCTCGATCGGCCACAAGGACTCACTTCGCAACGCCACCGGGACGGGTGAGTTCGTGATCAACCTGGCCGACCTCGGCAACCTCGACGCGGTCAACGCATCCGGGACCGCCTACCCGCCCGATGAGGACGAGTTCGCGGCGCTCGGGATTGAACGGGAGCCCTCGGTCGCGGTCAGGCCGCCCCGGGTGGCCGGTTCACCGGTGGCGATCGAATGCCGGACCGAAGACACCGTCGAGTTCGACGAATCGGTTGTCGTCTTCGGCCGGGTGGTTCATCTGGCAATCAGCGAAGCCGTGCTGGACGGAGATCATCCCGACATCGGGAAGCTCGCCCCGATGGCCCGTCTCGGCCGCAACGAGTGGTCGGAGATCGGCAAGGTCCACCGGATCGACCGGATCCCCCTGGATCGGGCGCGCCGAAGCGGGAGCTAGACCATCGAATGCCCACTTTGTGCCGGTATGTGGCGCAAAGCGGGTTCTCGCCGCAGGGAGACTCAGCCCAGGGCGGTGAAGGCGCCCGTCTCGACGTTGAAGCGCGCGTCGCCGGCCCGCTTGGCTTCCTGGATCACCGCTTCGGCTACCCGGGGTGCGACGTCACGGTCGAAGACCGAGGGGATGATGTAGTCCTCGGAGAGGTCGTCCCCGACCACGTCGGCGATGCCCCGGGCGGCGGCCATCTTCATCTCCTCGGTGATCTGTGGCGCGCCGGCGTCGAGCGCGCCGCGGAAGATTCCCGGGAAACAGAGCACGTTGTTGATCTGGTTCGGGTAGTCGGAGCGGCCGGTGGCCATGATCCGCACGTACTTGGCGGCCTCCTCGGGAGCAACCTCCGGGTCCGGATTCGACATGGCGAAGACGATCGGATCCCGATTCATCTTGCCCAGCGACTCGGGCTGGATGATGCCCGGGCCTGACAGGCCGACGAACACGTCCATGCCCTCGATCACCTCGTCCGGAGTGCCGAGCAGATGGTCCGGGTTCGAGTTGTCGGCGAACCACTTCTTGATCCCGCTCAGCTCGCCGGCCTGGTAATCCTCGCGAGTGACCGAAAGGGCGCCCTTGCGGTCGCAGCCGACCACGTGGGTGAGGCCGGCGGCAAGCATCATCTTGGTCACCGCCACGCCGGCGGCGCCGAGGCCGACCATCAGCACCCGCAGCTCCTCGATCGGCTTGTCGATGATCTTCAGCGCGTTGAACAGCGCGGCCATGGTCACCACCGCGGTGCCGTGCTGGTCATCGTGGAAAACCGGGATGTCGATCGATTCCTTGAGCCGGTCCTCGATCTCGAAGCAGCGCGGGGCGGAGATGTCCTCGAGGTTGATTCCCCCGAAGGTGGGGGCGATCATCTCGACTGCACGGACGATCTCGTCGGTGTCGGTCGTGTTGAGGCAGATCGGGAAAGCGTCAACCTGGGCGAACTCCTTGAAGAGCATCGCCTTGCCCTCCATCACGGGCATTGCGGCCTCGGGGCCGATGTCGCCGAGGCCAAGCACCGCGGTGCCGTCGGAGACGACCGCCACGGTGTTCTTCTTGATCGTGTACTCGAAGGCGAGCTGGCGGTCCTGGTTGATCGCCGTGCAGACCCGGGCGACTCCCGGGGTGTAGGCCATCGAAAGATCGTCGCGGGTCTTCAGCGGGTACTTGTTCTCGACCGAAACCTTGCCGCCCCGGTGCATCTGCATGGTGCGGTCCGTGTACTCCATGACCCGGGCGCCCCGGATCGAACCGAGAGCACGCAGGATCCGCTCCCAATGGGGCTGGTCAACCGCGTCGATCGTGAACTCGCGGACCCGCTTGCCTTCCGGACCGGCGCCGGGAATCAGGTCCACGCCTACGAGTTGGCCGCCGGCCTCGGCTACGGCTGCGGTCAGCTTGCCGAGAGGCTCCTGGCGGGCATCGAGTTCGACGCGGACGGTGACGCTGTATTGAGCGGAAACAGGTGGCATTGGCTCATCTTACGAGGGCGCAGCAGATCGCCCTGTCCCGACTGGCGAAAGACCTATGATCGGTCGGTGCCCGAAGAGAACCCAGCGCTTTTTTTGATCGACGGCAACAGCATGGCCTACCGGGCCTTCTTCGCCCTGCCGGACTCCATGGCGACCGCCGACGGCCGCCCGACCAACGCGATTTTCGGTCTGGCATCAATGATGGTCAAGTTGATCTCGGATTACCGGCCAAGGCAGATCGCGGTCGCCTGGGACGCCGGCATGTCCGGCCGCGAGGTCGTCTATCCCGAGTACAAGGCCCAGCGTCCGCCCAAGCCCGACCTGCTCCGCCAGCAGTGGCCTCATCTGCTGGAAATGGTCGAAGCGTTCGGATACACGAACGTCAAGGTCGACGGCTACGAGGCCGATGACGTCATCGCCACCCTGACCAAACAGGCCTCGATGGTTGACATTCCGGTGGTCGTGGTCACCGGTGACCGTGACGCCTACCAGCTGGTGACCGACACGGTTCAGGTCATGAGCACCTCCAGGGGCGTGACCGAAACCAAGCTCTACGACCGCGAGGCGGTCAAGGAGCGATACGGCGTCTACCCGGAACTGGTCACCGACCTGATGGGGCTTCGCGGTGACACCTCCGACAATATTCCCGGAGTCCCTGGAATCGGCGAGAAGACCGCTGCTCAGCTGCTCGACCAGTTCGGCTCACTGGAAGCGATTCTCGCCGGCGTCGACGAGGTCTCGGGCAAGAAGCGCAAGGAGAACCTGATCGAGTTCGCCGAGGATGCCCGCATCTCCAAGCAGCTCGCGACGATGGACTTCGAAGTTGAAACCGGGCTCGATGTCGATGAGTTGATGGCCCAGACCCCGGACCGTGAGGGCCTTCGCGCCTTCATGACCGAGTTTGAGCTGCGGGCCGCGATGAAACGGCTCGAAGAAGCCCTGGAGGACGAAGAGATCCCCGGCGTTTCCGAGGAAGCTCCGGCCCCGGCCGAAGTGGAAGTCTCGAAAGGCGGTGTCGGCGACCTCGACGAGGGGCCGATCGCGGTCGAGCTCTACGGCGGATGGGCGGCGACCGACGGCCGGAAAGTCGTCGGCGGCGAGGCGACCGCCGAACAACTGGCCGGCATGGTCCAGGGGAAGCCGCTGATAGCGCATGACATCAAGGCGGTCGGGGGCCAGCGGGTCGGGCTGCTGGCGGCGCTCGAAGCGACCGAACAGGGGCCGGTGATCAGTCACGACACACTGGTCGCCGCCTATCTCCTCGAACCCTCGAGGCGGAACTACCACCTCGACGAACTCGCCGTGCAGGCCGGTCTGGCACCTTCCGGCATCGACGGCGACGACGCCCAGATGTCGCTGATCGCCGACGAACAGGACTCCGGATCGATCGCCCCGGAGATCGCCGCCACGGTTTGGAACCTGGCCCGGGTCCAGCGGCCGAAGCTCGAGGAGGCCGGTCTGCTCGATCTGCTGGAGCAAGTGGAACAGCCCCTGATCCGGGTCCTCGCGGCCATGGAGCGGATCGGGCTGAAACTCGATCGTGAACGGGTCGCCGAGATGGCCGCCGGTCTCGAGGACCGGATAATCGAGCTGGAAACCGAGATCCACGGACTGGCCGGCCACGAGTTCACGATCGGCTCGCCGCAGCAGGTGGGCCAGGTGCTCTTCGAGGAGCTGGGCCTGACCCGCAAGCGGAAGGGCAAGACCGGTTTCTCGACCGACGCAAGGGTGCTGGCCCAGATCCGGCAGGAACACGCCATCGTCGCCCTGATCGAGCAGTGGCGCGAGCTGACCAAGCTCAAGAACACCTACCTGGAACCGCTGCCGGCGGCAATCGACCCGGCGACCGGGCGGGTTCACACGACCTTCATGCAGGTCGCCGCCCCGACCGGGCGGATCTCCTCGATCCAGCCCAATCTGCAGAGCATCCCGATCCGTTCCGAGGTCGGCCGCCCGCTCCGGGGCTGCTTCGTCGCCGAGCCGGGCAACCTGCTCACCTCGCTCGACTACAGCCAGGTGGAGCTCAGGGTGCTGGCCCATGTCGCCGACGAGGAAGTGCTGAAGGGATTCTTCCGGGCCGGGGAGGATGTCCACTCGGCGACCGCGGCTCAGGTCTTCGAGATCCCCCCGGAAGAGGTCGACGAGGCGCAGCGGTCGAAGGCAAAGATGGTCAACTTCGGCATCGTCTACGGCCTGACCGGCTTCGGCCTGGCCGACCGCCTGAACATCCCCCGCTCGGAAGGGGAGGAATTCGTCAAGCGCTACCACGAAAGGTTCCCGGCGGTCACCGCCTTCCGGGAGCAGGTGGTGGAGGAGGCGACCGAGACCGGTTTCGTCAAGACCCTGCTCGGCCGGCGGCGACCGTTGCCGGAGTTGCGTTCAAACCAGGCCCAGGTCCGGGCCCAGGGGGTGCGGCTGGCGATGAACACCGTGGTGCAGGGCACCGCGGCCGACATCATCAAGATCGCGATGATCCGCAGCCACCAGGCGCTTCTCGACGAAGGTCTCTCGAGCCGCCTCGTGCTGCAGATCCACGACGAACTGCTTTTCGAAGGCCCGGCGGAGGAAGCCGAAGCGGTCACCGAACTGGCCCGGCGGGAAATGGTCGGCGCCTTCGACCTTGACCCGCCGCTGGAGGTCGACGCCGGCTCCGGCGAGAGCTGGCTCGCGGCCAAGTAGCGGCAGCCCGGATTCCGGCATGAGCGATTCCCTGGTCGTCCTGCTGATGGTCCTGGTCGGGGTCCAGTTTGCCGCCCAGGCCCCGGTCAACGGCGGGCTCGGCCGCCACACTGGCGGGCTGGTCGCGGCTCTGATCTCCTTCCTGGTCGGCAACGTGGTGCTGCTGGCCATCGTCGCGGTCGCCGGCCAGCTCGGCAACTTCTCTTCCCTCGGTGAGGTACCGCTCTGGCAGCTGGCCGGCGGGCTCATCGGTGCCACCTATGTGGCCCTCGCGGCGACCACGATCTCGCGGATCGGTGCCGGCGTAATCGCCGCGGTCACGGTTACCGGTCAACTCGCCTGTTCGGTGGTGGTCGATCACTTCGGGTGGTTCGGGATCGAAGTCCACGACGTGACCGGGCCGCGAATCCTCGGTCTCGTGCTGCTCCTGGCCGGGGCAATGGCGATGCTCTACAGCCGGGAGGAGGCAGGCGGCGGAGGGGCTTCCCGGGCCGGCCGGCAGACGGGTCACGGGATCGGGTCGATGGCCAGCGGCGCCGAGAACCGCGAGCGTCTGGTCATCTGCGCGGTGATCTTCCTCGCCTCCCTGGCGGTCGGAATCCAGCATCCGCTCAACTCCGAGCTGGCGAATTCGATCGGCGATCTGCCCGCCGGGCTGACCAACTTCACGGTCGGGACGATCCTGCTGGCGTTGCTGGTGATCGTCACCGGGCAGGCAAAGGCGCTGCTCGGGGCCCGCGAGGCCCGGCCGCAGTACTTCCTTGGCGGCCTGATCGGCCTGATCGTGGTCGTCACTTCGCTTTCAGCCGTGACCTTGATCGGTGCGGCCGGCCTGACCGCGGCCCTGGTCACCGGCCAGATGATCGGCTCGCTGCTGCTCGACCGGTTTGGCGCCTTCGGCCTGACCCGCATCCCGATCGACCGCGTCCGGCTGGCCGCGGCGGCGGCCCTGCTGATCGGCACCTTCCTCGCCACCGGCTGATCCGGGCATGAGAGGATCCGGGCGTGGCCGGAACCGTCTCCTGGATATCGATCGCCCCGGTCAAGGGGATGCGCATCCAGTCGCTGAACGAGGTCGAGTTGACCTGCGACGGAGTCCCCGGCGACCGGGCCTTCTTCCTCGCCGATGAAGACGGCGCGATGGTCAACGGCAAGCGCTTCGGTTCGCTCATGGAAATCATCCCCGCACACGACCGGGAATCGGGCAGGCTGAGCCTTGAGTTTCCCGACGGCGCGACCGTTGAGGGCGAGGTCGGGCTCGGTGAGCCCGAGGAGGTCACTTTCTTCGGCCAGCCCGAGAGCGCCCGGCCGGTCACCGGCGATTTCTCCGACGCGGTCTCGAGGCACACTGGGGCCAGGCTGCGGCTGATGGCCCACCCGGAAGGGCGGCCCGGGGTGGATCGCGGCAAATGGGGCGGCGTGACCCTGCTCGGTGCGGCTTCGCTGGAGAGCCTGCGCGAGGCGGGGCGGGATTTCAACTGCGCGGAGCCTTCAAGCGGGGCGTCGCCGGGCGGAACTGCGAGCGATCCCGATCCGGGGCCGATCGACGGGCGGCGCTTCCGCATGACCTTTGGCGTCGAAGGAACCAGGCCTTATGAGGAGGACGGCTGGACCGGCCGGGAAATCCGGATCGGCGATGCTCTGGTCAGGGTCGCGGCCCACGTCGGCCGTTGCGCGGTAACCACCCGCGACCCCGACTCCGGGGTGACCGACCTGAAGACCCTGCATTTCCTCAAGCACTCGCGTGACGGGGTCGATTCGTTTGAGCCGCTGCCCTTCGGCGTCTATGGCGAGGTTCTGGAACCGGGGCCGGTGCGGATCGGTGACCCGGTCGGTCTTGCCGGGTGAGGGGTCCGCGGTTAGGTTGGGATCATGTTGTTCGGACAGCAGCACGTTGATCGTTATCAGGCCACCGGCGGTGAAGAGGGTCATGACTGGCAGGGCACTCACACCCTGCTGCTCACCACCACGGGGCGAAAATCCGGTGAGAAGCGGACCACGCCGCTGATCTACGACCCGGTCGGGGATGCCTACGCGATCGTCGCCTCGAAGGGCGGGGCGGACGAACCGCCGGCCTGGTACCTGAACCTGCAGGCCGACCCGACGGTCGAGGTCCAGGTGAAGGCGGACAAGTTCACGGCCCGGGCGAGGACCGCGAGCGAGGATGAAAAGGCCGGGATCTGGCCGCAGATGGTCAAACAGTGGCCGGCCTACGACGATTACCAGGCGGCAACCGACCGGCCGATCCCGATCGTCCTGCTCGAAAGGGCCTGAACCTCACCGATCAGATTCGGGCCCGGCCTCGACCGTGCCTTCCGCCTCCGGAGTTCCGGTCGCGCGGTCGGCCGGCGGGTGCTGGTGCCGGGACAGGAGGATGAACGGCAGGGCAAAGACGGTGATCATCGCGCCGTAGAGGTAGGAGGTCGCGTACCCGGAGGTGTCGGCGACCCGGCCGAGCGCGGGCTGGACCACGACCCCGCCAGTCGAGCCCAGCATCGAGTCGAAGGAAAGGATCGTCGCCCGCTGGCGGGAGGGGATCATCCCGTTGATGTAGGACTGCCGGATCGGGGTCGCCGCCGACGAAAGCATGGCCCAGGTCGCGATCAAACCGACCGCGACCCAGAACTGCTCGATCACCCCGATCAGGGCGAGCGTCACCGCACCGGCAGAGACAGCCAGGAGCAGCGCGGATGTTCGCAGCCTGAAACGGCGGCGGATCCTCGGGGCGAGGAAGCCGCCGATGATCTGGGAGCCCGCTACCAGCGCAGCGGTGATGCCGGCGATGCCGTAGGCATGCGGGTCTCCGACCAGCTCCAGCAGGTATGGCTGCAGCGCGTAGAAGGCATAAATCCCGACCCCGGCGGTGAAGGGAGCCGCAAGCATGATCCACTTGACCGAAGGGACCCGCCAGCCGTAATCGATCGAATTCCGGGTGATCGACTTCATTTCGCCGAAGGTGCTTTCGGCCTTGTGCGGCTTGAAACCGAGGTCCTTCATCGCCCATGCGGCAAAAAAGAACATCGCCAGCAGAACGACCGCTCTCATCACGAACGGCACCCCCAGACTGGTCACCTGGGCCACGTAGCCGCCGATCACCGAGCCGGCCAGCATCCCGATTCCGGTCACGGTCATGCCCCGGCCAAAGACCCGTTCCAGGTCTCCCGTGAACCCCGTTTCGTCCAGTGCGTCAACCAGCCAGGCATCGACGGCGCCGGAGAAGAAAGTGAAACCGAGCCCGAGCAGCAGTGATATGACCGCCCAGGCCCAGAAGGGTCCGTTGATCTCCCAGAGCATCACGTAGAGCAGCGTGGTGGCCATCAGGGTCAGGGTCCCGGCCATGTAGGAGACCCGGCGGCCGATCGTGTCGGCGACGACCCCGGTCGGAATCTCGAAGATCACCATGCCGGCCGTGAAGAAGGCGTTGGCGGCGAAGGCCTCCAGGTTGGAAAGCCCGGCATCCAGAAGGAAGATCGTGTTTATCCCCCAGATGAACGAGGCAGCAAGCGTGTTGCCCAGCATCAGGGTCAGGTAGACCCGCTGAACCTGCTCCGGCGTGGAGGTCACGTTGGGACCGTACCCATCACGATCGGATATACCCTTCAGTCATGACCAAGGTGAGGAGATTTCTGGCGGTTCTGTTGGTACTGGCGCTGGGTGCCGGGGTAGCGGCCTGCGGGTCGGACTCCGATTCGGGGTCGGGCGAGGGCTCCGAGGCTTCCGCGGTCGAGGGCGTGACCTGGCAGGCGATGAACCTCGTAACCCAGGGCGCGGCGACCAGCCTGCCCAAGGGAGTCAAGCCTCCGACCCTTGAGATCAACGACGGCCAGGCCAGCATCTTCGCGGGCTGCAACAGCGGCTCGGGCGAAGCGACGGTAAACGAGGCCACGATCGACTTCGGGCCGATCGCCCTGACCAGGAAGTCCTGCGAACAGGTCCAGAACCAGATCGAGTTCCTGGTCACCCAGGTGCTTCAGGGCGAGGTCAAGTACGAGGTCAACAGCGACGGCAACCTGATCCTGGAAAAGGGCACCGACAGCATCGTCTACACGAAGGGCTGACCCGGCCAGGTTCTGGACGTGGTGTCCAGTTTGGCGTTGAGACTTCACGGTATGTCCACTTTCGGTCTGGTCTCCGGGCGTTAGCCTGAGAAAGACCCGTTTTCCCCGAGGAGGCCGTATGACCGTCAGCACCGAGACCGAAACCACCACGCTTCAGAATTACGTTGGCGGCAAGTGGGTCGAAGCCGGCGGGGCCGAGCTTCACGACGTGGTCAATCCGGCCAACGGAGAGGTCATCGCCCGGGTTCCCTTCTCGACCGCCAGTCACCTCGACGAAGCGGTTCGCGCCGCCCGGAAGGCTCTTCCGGCGTGGCGCGGCGTAAGCACGATCGCCCGGGCCCGGATGCTCTTCACCCTGCGCGAGAAGCTCGAGGCGCGCAAGGACGAAATCGCTCGCTGCGTGGTCACCGAGATGGGCAAGACCCTGCCCGATGCCACCGCCGAGGTCGGCCGGATGATCGAGATGGTCGAGGCGGCCACCGCGATCCCGACCACGATGCAGGGCAAGGTGCTCGAGGACGTGGCCCGCGGCGTGGACGCGGAAACAATCCGCCAGCCGGTCGGGGTCTGCGGCATCATCGCTCCCTTCAATTTCCCGGCCATGGTGCCGTTCTGGTTTTTGCCCTTCGCGATCGCCTGCGGCAACACGATCGTCCTGAAGCCTTCGGAGCAGGTGCCGATGACCCAGCAGAAGGTCTTCGGAATCATCGACGAGCTCGACCTTCCGGACGGGGTGGTCAACCTCGTAAACGGCAGCCGCGAGGTCGTCGAGGGAATGCTCGATCACCCCGACATCGACGCGATCTCCTTCGTTGGATCGGCCCCGGTCGCCCAGCTCGTCTACGAGCGCGCGGCCCAGACCGGCAAGCGCGTCCAGGCTCTCGGCGGGGCCAAGAACCACATGGTGATCTGCCCCGACGCGGTGGTGGAACCGACCGTCAACGGACTGATCGGCTCCGGCTTCGGCGCCGCCGGTCAGCGCTGCATGGCCGGCTCGGTGATCGTCACCGTGGGCTCGGGCCATGACAGCGTGGTTCCGAAGCTGGTCGAGGAAACGAAGAAGCTCCATGTCGGCAACGGGCTCGACGAGAACATCGACGTCGGCCCGGTCATTTCCTGCGACGCCCGCGACCGCATCGACGGCTGGGTCGCCAGGGCGATCGAGGAAGGGGCGGAGGTCCTGGTCGACGGGCGCACGCCGCTGCCCGATGCCCCCGAGGGCTCGTCCTACGTGGGGCCGACAATCCTCGACAACGTCAAACCGACCGATTCGATCATCGAGAACGAGGTCTTCGGCCCGGTCATCGCGATCGTCAACGTCGACACTCTCGAGGAGGCGATCGAGGTCGTCAACGCCAGTCCCTTCGGCAACGGCGTTTCGATCTTCACCGAATCCGCCTCGGCGGTCCGCAAGTTCCGCCACGACGTCGAGGTCGGCATGGTCGGGGTCAACATCGGCGTGGCTGCTCCGGTTGCCTTCTTCCCCTTCTCGGGCTGGAAGGCATCCTTCCTCGGTGACCTCCACGCCCACGGCCCCGACGGAGTCGA
>ERZ724512.237-NODE-237-length-23796-cov-7.349648_pt1 | contig 23796 bp, 23 predicted proteins | sample MGYA00376045_ERZ724512 | MGnify/ENA primary metagenome ERZ724512 (study PRJEB28724, sample SAMN07190883) | activated sludge metagenome | isolation source: activated sludge of sewage treatment plant in Hong Hong | place: Hong Kong | collected 2016-03-17 ... | reverse complement strand
TGCGCCCATTGGGGGAGAGCAACTGCATTGCCGTGCCGCGGTCGCTGTTCGAGCGATTAGGCGGATTCGACGAAGCGTTCACGTCCAGGGGGGGCGGATTCGTGAACCTGGACTTCTACCGTCGGGCCGTGGACTCAGGTGACCTCGTCCTGCTGCCCTCGGAAGGCACGTTTCACCAGTTCCACGGCGGCGCGACGACCGGCGCCCCCGACGTCGACCGGAACGCGCTACTCGACCGGATGCACGAGGAGTACACGAACCTGCGGGGCGCCGTGCACGCTCCGCCGGCCCAGGAACCGCTCCTGCTGGGGCGGATCCAGCCGCAGGCATTGCCGTTCCTGAAGCACTCGGTGGACGCGTGGATGGAGTCACTATGACCCGCCTCTCGATTGTCGTCGTCGTGTACGACATGCCCCGACAGGCCCTGAACACAATCCGCTCGTTCAGCCCGCCGTACCAGCGGTACGCCGATGCGGCCGAGTACGAGCTGATCGTCGTGGAGAACCAGTCGCCGCGCATGCTCGGAGCCGTGGCGGCGCAGGCTGCCGGGTCCCATGTGCGGTACTACGAGCGACCCAATGAGGGCAGCTCGCCGGTACCTGCGCTGCAGTTCGGCGTCGAGCAGGCCACCGGTGACGTGCTGGGCCTGGTCGTCGATGGCGCACGCATGGTCACGCCTCGGGTCCTGCACTACGCCCAGGCTGCGTTCGCCATGACCGAGCACGCGGTCGTGAGCGTTCCCGGCTACCACCTTGGAGCCGCCGAACAGCACCGCAATCCCGGCCACGACGAGGCCGCCGAGGAGCGCTTGCTGGAGCGGCTGGACTGGCAGCGCGACGGGTATCGGCTGTTCGCCGCGTCGGTCTTCTTCCGCGGCCGGCACCAGCACGGCTACCTGCTGCCACTGATGGAAAGCAACTGTGTGTTCGTCAGCAGACAGGCCTTCGACGATGTGGGCGGCCTGGACCTGCGCTTCGACATGCCCGGTGGTGGCATGGTCAACCTGGATCTGTACAAGCGACTGGTGGAGCGTCCCGGGGCCCGGTTGTTCGTCACTGCCGGCGAAGGCACGTTCCACCAGTACCACGGCGGGGTCACGACTCGGGTCGACGAACAGCGGGAGGAGGTACTCGCGAAGTTTCGCGAGCAGTACCTCGAAATCCGCGGCGAGCCCTACACCATGCCCACGGCATCGCCGCGCCTGCTGGGTGCGGTGACGGGCTGGGCGATGCCAATGCTGACGTTCAGCGCATCCTGCGGAGTGCGGGGGTTGCTGCCGGCATGAGACTGCGTCGCACCACCCGCGATTCTCGGGTCCGACCCGACACCATCCCGGACATCTCCATCATCGTCATCGTCTACGACATGCCCCAGCAGGCCCTCAACACGCTGTACACGCTGTCCAGGGCGTACCAGCGCGACATCGAGGACGTCGACTACGAGGTCGTCGTCGTCGAGAACCGCTCGCGCCGCACGCTGCGGGAGCGGAAGGTACGAGCGCTCGGCCCCGAGTTCCGCTACATGCTTCGTGACGAGCAGGGGGTCTCCCCGGTTTGGGCACTACGCGAGGGAATCGCCGCGGCCAGGGGCCGGATCCTCGGCCTGATGATCGACGGCGCGCGGATGGTCACGCCCGGAGTCCTGCGTAACGTCGCGGACGCCTACAAGGCTTTCCCTGCGGCAGTCGTGGCCACACCCGGATTCCACATCGGTGACGACGACCACCACAACAGCCTGGACCGGGGACACGACGAAGAAACCGAGAAGCAGTTGCTCGCCTCCTTCCCATGGCGTGAGAACGGCTATCTGCTCTACCAGTTCGCGACCCCGAGTGGGGCGAATCCCTACGGCTTCCTGCACCCGCTCATGGAGTCGAACTGCATGTTCGCCACCCGTGACGCACTCGCGAAGATCGGGGGACCGGACGTCCGCTTCGACCAGGAGGGCGGCGGAGTGCTCAACCTCGACCTGTACCGCCAGCTGGTCGAACTGCCCGAGTCGCAACTTGTCGTGCTGCCGGGCGAGGCGAACTTCCATCAGTTCCACGGTGGAGTGACCACCCGCCAAGACCGCGATCGCGACGAGATGTTGCAGCGCTTCCGCGATCGCTATGTCGAGGTGCGCGGGATGGGGTTCGACGCCCCTCTGCGCGAACCGATGCTACTGGGAGAGGTATCGGCTTACGCCATGCCGTTCCTCTACTACTCTTCCTGGCAAGCTGGTGATCGTTTCCAAGGCCGCATGCGCCGCACGACCCCGCTGCCCTCGTGGGAGGATGACGGGATCATCCTGGATCGCGGCATTCTGGACAATCCCTTGAGCGTCGACAGAGAGGACCACGGTGTGACCATCTACCTGCCTGACTCCATCCGTCACTTCTACCCCCGACATATGGTCTTCAGCACGTGGGTGGACCACATGCAGTTCGGCTACGACCTCGTGGCCGCTCTCCGACCGCGGATGCTTGTGGAGCTGGGGACCCAGGCCGGGTTGTCCTACTTCACGTTCTGCCAGTCGGTGGAGGAGCATGACCTGCAGACCCTTTGTTACGCCGTGGACACCTGGGAAGGCGAAGAGCACACCGGACAGTACGACGAAAGCGTCTTCGACCTTGTCTCGTCGGTGAACCGCACGCGATACAGCGGGTTCTCCTATCTCATGCGTATGTACTTCAAGGACGCCTTGCAACACTTCGCCGACGAGAGCATCGACCTGCTGCACATCGACGGTCTGCACACCTACGAGGCTGTCCGGGAGGACTTCTTCACGTGGGAGCCCAAAGTGGCTCCTGGCGGCATCGTCTTGTTCCACGACATTGAAGCCCGGCTCAAAGACTTCGGCGTGTGGCGCTTCTGGGAGGATCTGCGCCACGATCAGCCCGGCGACACATTCGGCTTCCGTCACGGCTTCGGACTCGGCGTATGGCGCAAGCCCGGTGGCGCACCGATCGAAGACCCGCTGTTGCACTTCCTGTTCGAAGGAACTCCCGGTGAGCAAGAGGACCTGCGCAGGTTCTACGTGCACGCAGCGATGTTCCATGACTACCGTCGCAAGGCGACGAACGGCCCATAAGGACACTGCGACGACCGGACAGCGGTTAAGATCACGACCTGACAAACAGTGAGGCAATTGCATGGGCGTGCTGATTACGGGGATGCACCGGTCGGGCACGAGCATGTTGGCCGAGTGGATATCCCAGACCGGGCTGGGAATGGGCGATGGTCCGGCGTTCGAGACGGACACCGCCAATCCGCACGGCCTGTTCGAGCGTCGCGACGTCGTGGGTTTCAATGACCACTGGCTAGGAGTCCTCGGCGGGTCCTGGTGGGCGCCACCCAAGGTGCCCGATCAGACGTGGCGCTCGATCAGCGGAGAACAACTCAGCGAAGCCCGCCGCAACCTCGACTTCTTCCGCGCCCGGTTCAGTGACTGGTACGTCAAGGATCCGCGGCTGAGCCTGCTGCTGCCACTATGGGATCGACTCGCGCTGCAGACCCTGCCCGTCGTGATCTGCCTGCGGCCGCCGCGCGATGTCGCCATGAGTCTGCGGATGCGCGATGGCATCACGCTGCGCAGAGCACTCGCGCTGTGGCTGGCCTACAACCGCGCCATCTACGCCAGCACCGCCGGCCGCTCTTTCCTCACTGTCGATCTCATGCGCACGCTCGAGCGGCCCGAGACCACAGCGGGCACGGTGATGGACTTCCTGCACAACCTCGGGCTGAAGGGATCGGGCGACGCCTTCACGATGGCACGCAGCACAGATCCTGGTCTGCTCCGGCAACGGTGCGAGCGCCTGCCAGGCAGTGCGGAACGGCTGGCAGAAGACGTGGACGAGGTCTACCAGCAGATGCGTCGTCTCCACGGTGTGGCCAGCCAGGACGAGACCTTCGATCTGCAATTGCCGGACTGGGCCGTGGAAGCGCTCGACGAGGCCACAGAGGTTTGGGATCTGCAGGTCCGGGGGGAGATTCTTGAGTTCCACCTCGACCACGAGCGGGCGAAACTCGAGGAGTTGCACAATGCGCTGACTGTGCGCTTGTGGCGGCTCATCAAACGCGGCCGCACCACGCAAGGGCCAGGCTCCAGTGGCGTGGATGCGTGACGGTTACCGCGCCCGCGCACGCTCGTAAAGAGGTCGGCGGTTTCCTTGTCGTCGGGATCCTCGCGGTGGTTCTGGACTTCGCACTCTTCAACGCCTTGATCTGGTGGGGCTGGCCTGTCTGGGCAGCGAACGCCGTGGCGCTCTTCCTGTCCATGACGTTTGCTTTCGTGGGCAACTACAAGTGGACGTTCGCCCACCGTGAGATCAAGTCCCTGTGGCATGCCTATAGCGCGTTCGCCGGCATCAATCTCGCGGCCGTCGCATTCATCGAGGCGGTCGTGGTGGGTGGCGAAGTCTTGTGGCAGCCGGACGCCCTGCTGCTCAACCTGATCAAGGCCTTGGCCACGGCCATAGCCACGGTCGGCCGCTTCTTCGCCTACAAGCGGTGGGTGTTCTTCTGACGTCGTCAGTGACACAAGGAGTAGGTGGCACCGGGTTGGCTGGCCCGGAACTCCACGCGCAGCGGTCCGCCTGTGAGGGGATCCTTGCCAACCACCAGCAGTGTGTCGCCGCCAGGCCCTGCGGAGTAGTCGACCGGCCAGGATTGGGCTCCGGCCAGCCGCACGTTGATCGACGACTGGCCATTGGAACCGCCTCCGCGGAATCCGATTCGGACACCCGGAGCCACCGTGCGTACGAGCGGGCGTGTATACGTCCGGCAGTTCTCGGTGGGTCCTTCCCCCAGTTGCACCACGCGCAGCCGCACGATCGCCGCCGAAGCGGCCGCTGGAGGTACCGGGACATCGTCAAGGCTCAGCCGGCCAGTCGCCTGGGCATCCCTTAGGTAGCCCCACGTCGTGTTTCCCAGGCCGAAGAAGCCCGTTGACCACCATGGGCGCACCCATGCTGGAGTGTCCTGCGCAGCAGGTGACCTGAGCATGGCTGCCACGAGGACGCGCTGGTAGTTCGAGAGCTGATTGCTTACCTCGGTCTCCTCGCGAAGCGCCTGCACGTTCATCAGCACCCCCACCGCAAGGGGTACCGCGATCAACGATCCCCACGCCCAGTGCCTGATTGCCAGGCCCTGCCACCCCGCCGCCACCAGCGGCAGGAGCATGGCAGCAGACAGATAGAGGAACCTGTTCTGGGTCACTGCCGAGGGGTCGAATCCGCGGCCGAAGTAGCTCAGACCCAGCAGCACCGGTACCGCCAGCGCCACCACCGTCGGTTCAAGGAGCCGTATCGGCGCCCTGCGCCTGCGCACAGTGAGTAGCCCGGCTCCTACCGCAAAGCCCACGAGGACTGCCAGAGGCCATACGCCAGCCAGGGACGCAGTGGTGCTCGCGACTCCTCGCACGATCCAGGTGACGAAGCCTTCGACCGAAGCGTGCCACTGGCTCAGGGCCGGAGGCTGCGGGGAGTCCCATATCCACCACGCCACGTAGACCACGCCAACCGGTACCGTCAGCCCGATCGCCCGCCGCAAGCCGTGGCGTCGCCAGGCGATCACTCCGGCAGCGCCCAACATGGGCAAGGCGACCCCCGACGTTGCGATGGCCAATAGACCAAGTCCGATGCCGGCAGACATGGCCCACGCGCCGACATGGGCTCTCATGGCGATCAGTACTACGCCCCACCCGAGCAGCAACCCAAGGGGCATCTGGAACTGCGCCAGAACCAACGGGCCGCCGTTGAACAAGGCCAGCGAGCCGGCCGTCGCAGTGGCGATCCACGGTCCCACTCCGATTCGTCGAATGAAGACCCGAACGATCATCACCAGACCCAGGTGGATCGCCACTCCCACCAGCCGGTAGGGGCCGTAGTCACTGAAGCCGATGACGCTGAACATGGTTTTGTAGATCAGCACGGGCACCAGTGAGAAGTGCTGATTGTGATCGCGAAGCAGCGAAGCCGGATCGCTCCAGTTCCGAGTCGCGCTGAGCATCCAGTCGTCTACGGCCGCCCACTGTCCGCGGCCGATCAGCAACAAAGTGGCTGCAGAGAAGCCCAGCCAAAGGCAGAACACGATCAGCGCTGCCCGCGACTCACCGCGTGTTCTAGTCCCCGTCGACACGGCGCCGCCTTCCGTACCAGGCACCGGCCGCGAGGACCAGCAACCCCGACCCGACGTAGGGGTTCAGGACCAGTAGGGCGGCGGTAGGTGAGAGCGTGACCGCCTCGTACCAGTGACCGTTGAACCACGGGTTACCGACCATGGAAACGACCATCAGCCCTACCGCACCTGCGACCAACGGGAATCGGCGGACAGACGAGACGGTCGCCGCGGCCAGGGGTACGACCCACACCCAGTGGTGCGGCCAGGAGATAGGGGAGACCAGAAGCCCTGCGGTAGCGATGTATCCCAGTGCAAGCGCTCGATCCACCTTCGTGTCCAGTCCACGCAGTGCCAGAAGCAGCAAACCGATCACGAGCAGGACCAACGCCAGCCACACCACATTCACAGTGGTGGTCGGCATCGATTGGTCCTGTTGCAGTGCGCCGGGATGCACGAGCCGCAGACTCAAACCGCGCAGCGACTGGTTCAGACTCAAGCCCGGATAGGTCGCACCGGGGCGATCCTGCGCAAGCATCCCGTCGGTGAAGTACCAGAAAGTGCTTCTCGGCATGATGACAATGGACAGGATCAGACAAACGGCACTCGTGCCAATCAAGTTGCGTGCGGCGCTTCGCTCTCTGAGCCACAACGGGAATGCGAGAAACGCCAACGGTGTGAGTTTCACCATCGCCGCCAAGCCGGTCAAGATTCCCCGCCACCGGGGATTCACCACGAGCATGTCCACCACAACCATCGCCATCAGAACGACGTTGACCTGGCCGAAGCGGGTGGTGTTCGTGATCGGCTCCAGCGTCTGGGCGCCGAGCAGAATTGTGGAGCCAATCATGGCCTGTGAAGCCGTGAGGCCCGCCGTGGTCCGGCGATCGGTCTGTGGGTAACTGCGCAGCACCGCCCAGATGACCATCGCCAACAGCAGTGTGTTCACTACGGCGATGACTTGCAGCTTGGGTACCCACACGGCCAGCGGAAGGAACACCAGTAGCGAGAACGGCGGGTACGTGTACGGCAACTGTCCGATCCCCAGTCTGGCCGAGTAGGGGTTGCCGCCCGCTGTGAGTAGCTCCACCCCCTCTCGGTAGACCTGAAGATCCGGTATGGGCCAGTGGTCGACAGGGCGTGGCAGAAGCCAGACGGCCAACAACAGTGCGGTCACCGATACCGCAGCTGCGCTCCACCACAGCAGTAGGTCCTGCCGACGATTCAGCGGTGACGGGGCGAAAGTCGTCATTTCGTCGCGCCCAATGCCCACTTGCCCACCCGCAGCACCCCCTGCTTCACCCCCGACCGGTGGTGACTTGGTCCGCTGAGGTCGTCACGGTGAACCAGGAACCAGTCGTAGGCCTCGATGACCATGTCCGCGTTCGAGAACTGCGCGTGCCAGCCGAGATCCTGCTGGGCTGCCGTCGTGTCGAACCAGAAGTCCCGGGCGTACATCAGCCAGTGGTAGTCGGCGAAGGGAGCCAGCCCAGAACGGGACGCTGCCTTCATGAGCGGTGCTGCCATCCGGCTCGGTACGGAGCGCACCCGCGCACGCGTCCCGGCGTGGTCGCACAGAGCCTGCAGCGTCTCGCGCATGGTGCCGAACTCCTGAGCACCGATGTTGTAGGCCGCCGGACCCGGCCTGGCTCCTGCGAGCAGGCAGGCGTGCGCCAGGTCGGCTGCGTGGACGAACTGGTACCGGTTGCGGCCACCGTCGAACACGACCGTGTCGGCGCCGTCGGCCACCCAGTCGAAGAGGATCGCAAAGATCCCCAGCCGGCCGTGACCGACGATCGTACGGGGCCGAACGATCGTGACATCCTGCCCCCGGGTGACCGCCGCGGAACACAGCAGTTCGCCGTCGAGTTTGGCTCTTCCGTACGCCTCACGCGGCGCTGGAGCGGTGGCTTCGGTGACTGGGTTGCGCGCAGGCACGCCGTACACGGCCGAGGAGGACGTGTAGACCACCTTGCCCACACCGGCTCGCTCGGCTGCCCACAACATGGCCGCCGTTCCTTCCCGGTTCACCGAGTCGAACAGGCCGGCATCGCGAGCCAGTGGGACCTGCGCCACGTTGTGAAAGACCACGTCGGCACGAGCGAAGGCGGCGCGTACCCGCTCCCGGTCGCGGATGTCGGCCTCGACGAAATCGACTCCGGGCTGGCTGACCGGACTGATGTCGAGGTTGACCACGTCATGGCCCTTCTGCACCAGCGCCGTGCACAGCACATCGCCGAAGTAGCCGGACCCTCCGGTCACCACGGCACGCATCAGACGTCCTGTCCGTTCTGCAGCGCCCACCGGTAGCTGCGGCGCATGCCCTCGACCAGGTCGCTGGCAGGCTCGAAGCCCAGGTCGCGCACGGCTCCTTCGACGCTGCACGCGATCGTCAGGTCCAGTTCACCGGCGACGTGGATCTCCTGCTGGTAGCGGCCGCGCCGCTGCAGGGCGGCGTCCACGCGGCGAGCGACCATGCCGGCCAGTGCGGGCAATCGCAGATGTCCTGCCCGCGCCGATAGCCCTTCCAACCGGGCCGCTTGCTGGACTGCCGCGAGGATGTCGGTCATGGCGTAGGGGTGGGCATCGGCGATCCAGTAACGGCGCACTCCGTGGGTGTCCGCGCGCAGCGCCAGCGCTGCAGCCTGCGCCAAGGAGTCCACGTCGACCATGGACCTGCGGCTACTGCCATCGCCCACCAGCGGGAATCGGCCGGAACGCACGGTCTTAAGGAAGCGCGCCTGCCGGTCGGGCTGGAAGCGGCCGTAGAACCAGGGCGGCCGCAGGATCACGCCCGGGATGGCAGCCTCGGAGAGTACCTGGGTCACGGCGAGTTCCCCGAGCATCTTGGACCGGCCGTAGCCCAGGTACGGGTTGTAAGGCTCCTCGTCCCGGAACACGTCCTCAGGACCGGGGTTGGTGCCGATCGCGGAGTTGCTGGAGATGTGCACGAAGCGACGAACCCCTGCCGCTAGCGCCTGCTGAACGACGTTGCGCGTGGCATCGGCATTGACCCGCTCGAACTGCGCCACCGACCGCGGATGGATAACGCCCGCCGCGTGTACGACCTCACACTCGCGGACACCGGCGAAGACATCGGCGACGGCGCCGGGCTGCGTGAGATCGGCCACGTGCACAGCAGCCCATGGAACCGCTGCTGTCACCAGCGGGACGTCTGCCGGATGGTGCACGACAAGTCCCACATCCTGCGGGTCGCCTTGGGCGAGCAGGTCAAGAAATGCCCGGCCGAACCAGCCCGCGGCACCGGTCACGATCAGGGTCATGCGAACTCCCGCGGGGGCGGCTGCTGACCCCGGCTGCGCAGGAAGTGCTCCGCGTTGCGGATGGCCAGCGCCATCAGCGTGCCCTGCGGGTTGATGCCCGGGGCCTCGTTGATGATCGACGCGTCGTTGACATACAGGCCCGCCACCTCGTGACTGGCCCCGAACGAGTCCACCGCGCAGCGCGCCCGGTCCTCCCCCATCGGCACAGAAGAGCACACGTGCACGGTCATCAGTTCAGCCGTGCGACGGGTCAGCCGCTGCACCTCTTGTGTGATCTGCTCGGGTGCCCTGATCGCCTCGCCGCCGCCCACGCTCGGCACGACCTCTTCGGCCCCAGCGGCGAGCAGGACCAGCAGCAGCCGTCCCAGTGCCGAGCGCAGCCGGGCCATGTCCCTGTGCGAGGTCGGAAACGTCACCACCGGGTCGCGCGTTCTCGGCAACACCCGGACGCGGCCCCGGCCGGGACTGCGGATGGCTGCGTAGTAGATGCCGGCGTCCAAGCCGTACTGCAGAACACCTCCCACACCCACCGCGGTTTCCAGCAGCGCCAGTGCCAGCAGGGCGGGATCGGTGGCCGAACCCCCGATCGTCATGTTCGGGGCGAATTCCCGGACCTGCGTCACCGGGACATCGCGCGGGTCGTTGCCGATGCGGGGGCTGCGGGCCACCGCCTTGACGGTTGGATGCAGCGAGAGCGTGCGGCCGACCTTGCGCCGGATACCGCTGCGCAGCAGCAGCGCGGGCGACTGCACGGCGCCGCCGCAGACAAATGCGGCGTCGAACGCGATGCGCTCGGTGCTGCCATCCGCATATTCCACCCAAGCGGCGCCGGCTCGGCCGTTGTGCACCTCCAGCCGCCGCACCCACGCACCGCTGCGGATCTGCGCGCCGGCCTTCACCGCTTCCTGCAAGTAGGTCCTCGACATCGACTGCCGCTCACCGCGGTCGTGCCGGTACCAGCGCGGAACCTCCACGGCACGCCAGCCCAGCTGCCTGGCACCGTCAGCCAGGAACTGCGACGCCGGAGGAAGCGGACCCGGGAACATGCCGACACTCAAGTTCTGTTCCAGGGCGGCGCTGATCGGTGCGACGTCCTGGCTGTCGAGGCCTTCGATGTGCCAGATCCGGCTCCAGCGCGCCAGCAGTTCCGGGCTTGGTGGGTGGTAGAGCCCGGAGTTGATCTCCGTCGAGCCGCCGACACAACGACCTTCCGCATAGGCGATCGGCGGGATGCCAAGCGCCACCAGCTGACCCCGGTTGCGGTACTGCGCACGCATCTGGTCCTGACTGAACTGCGGCAGGACACCCGCGGCGATGTCCGGGCCTTCCTCCAGCACCAGGGTGTCTACGCCCGCCCGCGCCAGGGTCGCAGCCGTCGTGGCACCGCCGGCACCGGACCCGACCACCAGCACGTCGACGTGCTTCACGCGGAGAGTTCCACCTGTTCAGCCGGTGTCCGCTGGGCCGGGAGCGTCCCAGAGCCAGCACGCTCGAAATAGGCGACGGCCGTCAGACTGGTCACGAGGCGGACCCATTCGCTGCAGCCGGGCAACCGCAATGCGGCCCGCCGGACCGTCTGTGGCATAACAGCGAGCACCCGGTCGGCACCAGTGGATCCCCAGCGCAACAACGAGGGCAGGTCGGCCAGCCGCTCCTCGACGTCGGCAACGATGGCGTTCTGCGCGCCCGCCGGGACGCCCATACCCGTCAGCCAGTGCCTGCTCACAGCCGACGCGGTGTCCACGCGGCACACCTTACCGGCGAGGAACGGGTCACGTGCCGGGCTTGGGCACGCGCGATCCGTCGGCACCACGGCCCGTACAGACCTCCGCCGCGCAGTGTGTGACCGAAGGCGAGAGATGCCACATGCCCACTCCCCCGCGACCGACCACCTCATATTGGGACCACCGAGCTCAAGTCCCAATCGGTGCTTGCCTAACCGCGCCGAGCGCCTCGGCCATGTCCGACCGCCCCGAAGCACTACCCTGAAACCCGGAGGTACACCGTGGGTCTGTTGGATCGGTTCGAGCAGCGGGTCGACCGCGCGGTCAATGGCGCGTTCGCGAAGGCCTTCAAGGCCGAGTTGCAGCCTGTTGAGGTCGCCTCGGCCCTGCAGAACGAGATGGACGCGCGTGCTGCTGTGGTCTCCCGGTCGCGCACTGTGGTGCCCAACGTCTACACCGTGCACGTCAGTCCCGAGGACTACGAGCGGTTGAGCGTCTACGACGAGACCCTGATGGCCGAGTTCGCCGTCATGATCCGCGATTACGCCCAGCAGCAGCAGTACTCCTTCCTCGGCAGTGTCACCGTGGCGATGCAACCGGACGCCGAACGTCCGCAGGGGACCGTGGACATCGTGAGCGAGGCGAAGGTCGACCACGACGTCGCACCGGCGGCCGGTCCGCAGGGCGGGTCCCCCCGGCTGGAAGGCGCATCCGGCACCTACCACCTCGCGAAGCCCGTGACCCGCATCGGCCGCGGCATGGACGCCGACGTACGGATCGAGGACCCGGGCGTATCGCGTCACCACGCGGAGATCCGGGTGGCCGGTCCCAACGTCGTCATCAAGGACCTGGGCTCGACCAATGGGACCTACGTCAACGGCACCCTGGTCGCCGAGCAACCCCTGCGCGACGGCAACGTGGTGACAATCGGCTCCACGAATCTCACGTTCCGGAGCGTCGGATGAGCGAACTGGTCCTCACCCTGCTGCGCTGGGGAATCCTGATTGCCCTGTGGCTGCTGGTGCTATTCGTGCTCGGCGCCCTGCGCCGCGACCTTGAGGCGCCGCCCGAGTCGGCCACCGCGCTGCCGCCCCGACCGCGCCCGCAAGCCCAGCCCAAGCGGCAGGCCCGGCCGTCCCGGCGCCGCGCGAACAACCTGGTGGTGACCAGCGGGCACCTCTCCGGCACGGTGATCCCGCTGGGCACGGCGCCGATCACGATCGGCCGCGCACCGGACTCGACCCTGGTGGTGGACGACGAGTACGCCTCGGCCCGGCACGCTCGGCTGTTCCCGCACGAGGGTCAGTGGGTGGTCGAGGACCTGGGCTCGACGAACGGTACGTGGATCGGCAAGACCCGGCTGACGGCACCCACTGTCCTGCAGATGGGTCAGCCGCTACGAATCGGTCAGACCGTGATCGAGCTGCGGAAGTAGGCCCGGACATGCCGTTGGTCTTCCGGTACGCCGCGCGCAGTGACGTGGGTCTGGTGCGTTCTGGCAATGAGGACTCCGGCTACGCCTCCGACGGCCTGCTCATCGTCGCCGACGGCATGGGTGGCCATGTGGCCGGCGAGATGGCCAGCGCCACGGTGACCGCGATCATCGCCGGACTGCCGATCGCCGACAGCGAGGACGTACTGACTCAACTCGCGGATGCCGTGGACGAAGCACAGCTTGAGATGCGCCATATCATCGCCGAGCGGCCGGACTTCCGCGGCATGGGCACCACGGTCACCGCCGTGTGCTGGCAGGGCGACCGGGCCTCGATCGCTCACGTCGGAGACAGCCGCGCCTACATGCTGCGCGAGGGGCGCCTGCTGCGGCTGACCAAGGACCACACCTACGTGCAGACTCTGGTGGACGCCGGGCAGATCACCGAGGCAGAAGCCGCGACCCACCGCCGGCGCAACCTGCTGATCCGGGCCATCGACGGGGTGAACACCGTGGAACCCGACCTCAGCATCCGCGAGGTCCACCCCGGCGACCGGATCATGTTGTGCACCGACGGGCTGTCCGGGGTGCTGTCCGACGACGAGATCGCCGCCCTCGTGCGGCAGGCCGACCCGCCGGGGGCGGTCACTGCCCTGGTGGACGCCGCCATCGAGCGGGGGGCACCGGACAACGTGACCTGCGTGGTGGCCGACGTCGCCGAGGTAGCAGACACCCCCGCCGCGAACCGCCCCGTTGTCGTGGGCGCGGCGGCCGAACCCCGCACCCGCTCGCAGTTACCCGGCGTCGACTTTCCGCAGGACAGCCAACTCGAAGCGGGCGCTGAGGAATCCGCCGAGGAACCGGAGCCTGCGACCCCGCGCGGAAGGCGGCGCCGGTGGCCCCTGCTGGTGGGAGCTCTGGCCATCGTCGGCGCCCTGCTGCTGGGGGGCTGGATCTGGGTGTCCCAGCAGTACTACGTGGGCAGTCAGGACGGTTACGTCAGCATCTACCGCGGCATCCCGCAGACCATCGGCAGTGTCGCGCTGTCTTCACCCGTCGAGCAGACCACGATCCCGACGGTGCAACTCCCGACCTACGCCCAGGAACTCGTCACGGCCACCATCGCAGCGGCCAACCGCGCCGACGCCGAGCGGATCGTCGGCATCCTGGACGAGCAGGCCGCGAACTGCCGGGCGAAGCCCAAGACCGAGGGCTGCCCAGGAGCGACCACGGCGGCCACGCCATGACCCGCAACCCGCGGCGTACCGAACTCGGTCTGCTGCTGTTCGCCTGGCTGATCGGGGTGGTGTGTTACGCGACGGTCGACTTCGCCACCTTGGGCACGCTGCCGGTCAACTACCTCACGCTGCTGATCGGCAGCGCCGTCGTGCTGCTGGCCGGGCACGTGGTCATCCGGCGGCTGGCCCCGCACGCCGACCCAGTGCTGTACCCCGTGGCAGCGATGATCAATCTCCTCGGCTTGGTGATGATCCACCGCCTGGACGTCGCCGACGAGTTGACTGCCGCGGCCAACGACAAGAAGCCGCCGAGCCCGGACGCCTTCGCGCAAGCCACCTGGGTGCTGGTCGCGCTGGCGCTGTTTACCCTCGTGCTGTTCCTGGTCTCCGACCATCGCAAACTGCAGCGTTACACGTTCACCAGCCTGGTCGCCGGCGTCGTGCTGCTGCTCTTGCCGCTGCTGCCCCTGATCGGCACCAGCATCAACGGCGCGCAGTTGTGGATTCGGGTCGGGCCGCTGTCGTTCCAGCCCTCCGAGCTGGCAAAGATCGCGCTGACGATCTTCTTCGCCGGCTACCTGGTGCGCAAGCGGGAGGCGCTGGCCACCGTCCGGCGCAAGGTGCTGGGCTTAGGAATCCCGCGTGGCCGTGACTTCGGCCCCCTGGTCGTCGCCTGGCTGGTGGCCGTCGGCATCCTGGCGTTCCAGCGCGACCTCGGCACCGCGCTGATGTTCTTCGGGGTCTTCGTGATCCTGCTCTACGTCTCCACGCAGCGCCGCAGTTGGCTGATCATTGGTGCCGTCTTGTTCGCGCTGGCCTGCCTGCTCGGCTACCTCGCGTTCGGCCACGTCCAGCTGCGCGTGAAGATCTGGCTGGACCCCTGGCAGTACGCCAACAACGAGAGCTACCAGCTCGTGCAGGGCCTGTTCGGACTGGCCAGCGGCGGGCTGTTCGGGACGGGTTTGGGCGAGGGCTATCCGCAGTTCATCCCGTTCGCGAAGACCGACTTCATCGCCGCAGCCCTCGGCGAGGAACTCGGGTTAGCCGGACTGTTCGCCATCGTCATGCTGTTCGCGATCCTCGTGGAGCGCGGCCTGCGCACCGGCCTGGCCTGCCGGGACGCCTTCGGCACGCTGCTCGCGGTGGGCCTGTCCAGCGTGTTCGCCCTGCAGGTCTTCGTCACCATCGGCGGCGTCACCCGGCTGATACCGCTCACCGGTCTGACCACGCCGTTCCTGTCCTACGGCGGCTCGGCGCTGGTCTGCAACTGGATGATGATCGCGCTGCTGTTGCGGATCAGTGACCGCAACCGACGGCCAGCGGCCATTGCGCAGAGTGCCGACGAGGCCCTGACCCAGATGATCCGCGTCGGGATCGACCGGTGATCCGCGCCATCCGCCGGCTGGGCTGGGTGTTCGGGATCCTGGCCATCGCGATCTGTGTCAACCTGACGTTCCAACAGTTCATCCTGGCGCCGAGCATCAACGCCAAACCGGGCAACCAGCGCACAGTTCTGGCCGAGTACGAACGCGAGCGCGGGCCGATCCTGGTAGGGACCAAGCCGGTCGCCCGCTCGGTCGCCACCCCCAAGCAGAACTTCAAGTTCCTGCGCACCTACCCGGACGGGGTGCTGTACGCCCCGGTCACCGGCTTCTACTCCTCGCTGTACGGGGCGACCGCGCTGGAGCGCACCGAGAACGACATCTTGAGTGGCAACGACTCCCGGTTGTTCGTCGACCGGATCGAGCAGCTGATCGCCGGCCGGGTCCCCGAGGGCGGCGCAGTACAGACCACAATCCTGGCCGCGGCACAGAAGGCGGCGGCAGCTGGACTCGGCAGCCAGGTGGGTTCGGTCACCGCGATCGACCCCAAGACCGGTGCGATCCTGGCGCTGGCGCAGTCCCCCAGTTTCGACCCCAACGGCCTGGCCACCCACGACGCCGCGGCCCAGCAGGACTACTACGAGAAGCTCTCGGCCGACCCCAACAAGCCGCTGCTCAACCGTGGTCTCGTGCAGACCGTGCCGCCCGGCTCCACGTTCAAACTGGTGACTTCGGCAGCGGCACTGGAGAACGGATACCAGCCGGACTCGGTGCTGCCCGGCCCGGCCGCCTACCAGCTCCCCGGCTCGGCACGGCAGCTGAACAACTGGTCCAACGCCCCTTGCGGTCCGGACGGCAAGACCACTCTGGCCAACGCCCTGGCCATCTCCTGCAACAGTGCGTTCGCCTACCTCGGCAACCAACTCGGTGACGACGCGTTGCGCACGCAAGCTGAGAAGTTCGGCTTCGGCACTAGCTTCGACGTTCCCATGACCGCCGCGACATCGCGCTTCCCGGAGGACCCCGACGACGCCCAGACCGCGATGAGCGCGATCGGCCAGTTCGACGTCGCGGCCACCACGCTGCAGATGGCCATGGTGACGGCGTCGATCGCCAACGGCGGCAAGACGATGTACCCCTACCTCGTGAATCAGGTGCTCGCCCCCGATCTCACAGTGCTCTCCCAGACCCAGCCGCGCAATTTCGATCAGGCCATGAGCCAGCAGAACGCGTCGGAACTCATCGGCATGATGGTGCAGGTCGTGAACTCCGGTACTGGGTCCAACGCCCGCATCCCCGGGGTCAGCGTGGCGGGCAAGACCGGCACCGCGGAGACCGGTGGCGGGCGGCCCAACATCGCCTGGTTCGTGGCCGCAGCGCCTGCCGAGGATCCGCAGGTGGCTGTCGCGGTGGCCGTGGAGAACGCCGGGCAGCCGGAAGTGAGCGGGAATGCGGTGGCCGCCCCCATCGCGCGGTCGGTGATCGAGGCGGTGCTGCAATGACGACCTGGAGGAACCTGTGACGACTCGACGCCTGGGGGACAGGTACGAACTGGGTGACACGCTCGGCCGCGGCGGTATGGCCGAGGTGTTCTCGGGCCAGGACCTGCGCCTGAATCGCAGAGTCGCCGTCAAGGTGCTGCGGCCCGACCTGGCCCGCGATCCAGCGTTCCAGACCCGCTTCCGGCGGGAGGCGCAGAGTGCGGCATCGCTGAACGACCCGAACATCGTCGCGGTCTACGACACCGGCGAGGACGTGCTCGACGGCGGCGGGGAGCACGTGATGGTCCCCTACATCGTCATGGAGTACGTGGACGGCCACACCCTGCGTGAGTTGATGAGCAGCGGCCGGCGGTTGTTGCCGGAACGGGCGCTGGAGATCATGGACGGGGTCCTGAGCGCGCTGGACTACTCCCACGCCCACGGCATCATCCACCGTGACATCAAGCCCGGCAACGTCATGCTCACCCGCAACGGCGACGTCAAAGTCATGGACTTCGGGATTGCCCGGGCCGTCGCCGACGCGCAAGCGACGATGACCCAGGCGAACGCCGTGATGGGCACCGCCCAGTACCTTTCCCCCGAGCAGGCGCGTGGCGAGGTCGTCGACGCCCGCTCGGACCTGTACTCCGCCGGTTGCCTGCTCTACGAACTGCTCACCGGACGGCCCCCGTTCCAGGGCGAGAGTGCCGTGTCGGTGGCCTACCAGCACGTCAGTGAGAGTGCCGTGCCACCGTCGCAGGTGGACCCGGCGGTCCCCCCGGAGCTCGACGGTCTGGTCCTGAAGTCGCTGGCGAAGAACCCCGGCGACCGCTACCAGACCGCCAACGAGTTCAAGGCCGACGTCGACCGCGCCATGCAGGGCCTGCCCGTCACCGGCACGATCCCCAGCGTGCGGGCCACGGTGCCGTCGTCGAGCACGACCGCGAACCTGTCGCCGGTCAGCGTCGCCGAGACCGGACCCGCCAAGCGCAGCGCCTGGGCCTGGGTCGGTGTCACCGCCCTGGTGCTGGCTGTCGCGGCGGCCGCACTGTTCCTGGGGCGCAACGTGTTCAGCGGCAACAACGGCCCCCGCGTGACCGTCCCGGACGTGGTGGGCATGAGCGTCGATGAAGCGCAGCGCAGTCTGGAGGCACAGGGTCTCAAGCTCGGTGCGCAGACGCCTCAGACCTCCGACAAGCCCGAGGACACGGTGTTGAGCCAGGACCCGGAGGCCGACACCCAGCTCGCCTCTGGAGAGGCGGTGACCGTGGTCGTCTCCGCCGGCAAGCAGCAGACCCAGGTTCCGCCCTTGGAGGGCCTTACCAACCTTGACGACGTCCGCTCGGCACTACGTGAGGCGAAACTGGATCTGGGCAACGTCAAACAGGTCGATTCCGATCAACCCGAGAACTACGTGCTGAACCAGAGCCCGGAGGCCTTCAGCACCGTCGACGTCGGCACCAAGGTGAACATCGAGGTGTCCACGGGCGTGGTGGAGGTGCCGGATGTCACTGGCTTCACGCAGTCGGCAGCGGCCAGCGCGCTGTCCAAGGCTGGGATGGATGTGAACGTCGTGACCCAGACCTCCGACCAGCCGGCCGGTATCGTCATCGCGCAGGATCCGGTGGGTGGCACGCAGGTTCGCAAGGGAACGACGGTCACCATCACCGTGGCGACCGGTGGTCCGACGCAGACCCCGACCCCGACGCCTACACAGACTCCGTCGCCGGTCGAGTCCGCACAGCCCTGAGGTGAGCGGTCGACGCGAGTCCTGAGCCTTCTCTTGCGCGGCGCCGGAACGCCCGATCCGTGAGCATTCCGGGCATCCGTGAGCACTATGGACGGCTTTTCGGCGCCCTGCATGCTCACCGATTGCGGCTTCACCCGCCGGGCGTTGGTCAGCCGACGACCGGGGCCAGCCCCTCGCTGCGCTGCACGGCACCCTCGTCGCCGCACGCCAGCAACCAGTTGGCGAGCATCCGGTGGCCACCCTCGGTGAGCACCGACTCGGGGTGGAACTGCACGCCCTCCACCGGCAGTTCCCGGTGCCGCAGGCCCATGATCACCCCGGTATCCGTCCGCGCGGAAACCTCGAGTTCGGCAGGGACGGTGTCCGGTTCGACTGCCAGCGAGTGGTAGCGGGTGGCGGTCATGGGGGTTGGCAGACCAGCGAAGACGCCCCGTCCGTCGTGCTCCACAAGCGACGTCTTGCCGTGCAGCAACTCCGGCGCACGGCTCACGGTCGCCCCGTAGACCTCCGCGATCGCCTGGTGGCCCAAGCAGACGCCGAAGATCGGCACCTGCCCGGCACGCTCGCGAATCAGATCCATGCAGATGCCGGCTTGATCCGGGGTACCGGGTCCCGGTGAGAGCAGGACCCCGGCGTACCCCCGTACGTCCTGCACGCCGATCTCGTCGTTGCGCACGACCTCGCACTCGACCTGCAACTGCCCCAGGTACTGCACGAGGTTGTAGACGAAGCTGTCGTAGTTGTCGACCACCAGGATCGTCATGGTGTCTCCTTGTCCGGCACCGGTGTGGCATGGCTGACGTTGATGGGTCCGTCGTACCCGGGCAGCGTCACCGTGGCCAGTCGCTGCTGGTCGTATCCCAGGCCGAAGAACTCCACGGCCGCCCGGTAGCCGCGCAGGTAGTCGTCCTGTTCGAGTTCGCGCTCGATCTCAGCCTGGTCCCCGACCGCGGTCACGACGAACGGCGGGGAGTACACCCGGCCCTGCAGGATCAGCGTGTTCCCGACGCAGCGCACGGCACTGGTCGTGATCAGCCTCTGGTCCATCACTTGGATCCCTTGGGCACCGCCGCGCCACATCGCGTTGACCACGGCCTGCAGGTCCTGCTGGTGTACGACCAGGTCATCCGGGTTGGCTTCCTCATTGCCCTTCTGCGGTGCGTCGGTCAGGGTCACCTCGACACCGGTCCCGGTCAGCGGCAGCAGGCCGACGGGTCCGGACAGCCGGTCCACCACCCCCTGGGCGCGAGCCGCTGCGGTGCCTTCCTGCTCCTTGGTCAACTGGGCCACCTCGGCCTGCATCGCGGTGACCCGGTTCTGCTGGGCGTCGACCTGCGCCGCGCGCTCGGCCACGACATCCTTGAGCCCCTGGGTGTCGCTGCGCAGGTTCGTCCCCTCGGCGGTGTTCGCACTGGCAGCGAACAAGAAGCCGACGGCGGCGAACAACAATGCGCCGGCGATCGACCACCCGCGCTGCCTCATGCCCACCACATTAAGGGCGGATAGACTTCCCGCCATGGCCGCATTCCGCTCCAAGAAGACCGATCAGGTCGTCGACAAGCGCAAGCCCGTGAAGATCGGCAGCCCGCCCTGGGTGGCACCGCTGATGATCGCGCTGTTCGTACTCGGCCTGGTGTGGGTGTGCGCCTGGTACATCGCCCCCGACGCACCCGTGCTCGGTGACCTCGGGTTCTGGAACCTGATCGGCGGTTTCGTGCTCATCGGCGCTGGCTTCGTGGTCTCCACGAAGTGGAAATGACACCTGTGTAGTTAATCCCCAGCTGGGGACAACCCTGTGGATAACCCCTGTAGCTTGAGTCGGTGATGTCCGGTTCTGCAACACGTTCCCGGGTCAAATCGTCCCAAACCGGGCGAAAGGCCCTTCATCAGCCGGGACGTGTTGCAAATCCGGACCTCACACCAGTTCGACGATCGTGGCGTTGGCCATGCCGCCGCCCTCGCACATCGTCTGCAGGCCGTAACGGATGCCGTTGCGCTTCATCTGGTGGATCAGCGTGGTCATCAGCCGCGCGCCTGACGCTCCGAGCGGGTGGCCCAGCGCGATTGCGCCACCATTCGGGTTAGTGATCTTGGGGTCGGCGCCGGTCTCGGCGAACCACGCCCCGACCACCGAACCGAAGGCCTCATTGATCTCGACAGCACCGATCTCGTCCAGGCGCAATCCAGAGCGCTCCAGCACCTTCGCCGTCGCCGGAATCGGACCGGTCAGCATGATGATCGGGTCGACACCGGCCATCACGCCGGTGTGGAAGCGCACGATCGGAGTCAGGCCCAGTTCAGCCGCCTTCTCGCTGGTCGTCACGAGCAGCGCCGCGGAGCCGTCGGAGATCTGCGAGGCATTACCGGCGGTCACCACACCACCTTCCTGGAAGGGCGTGGGCAGCCCGGCCAGCTTCTCCACACTCGAGCCAGGACGGATGCCCTGGTCGGCAGTGACCTCGCCAACCGGCACGATCTCCTCGGCGAACAACCCGTCAATGGTCGCGCGGGCGGCGCGCTCGTGGGATTCCACTGCGAGCTCGTCGAGATACTCGCGCGACAGGTTCCACTTGGCCGCGATCATCTCGGCGCTGACGCCCTGGTTGACCAGCTTGCCGTCGTAGCGGTTGACCATCATCGGGCCGAACGGGCCATCGCCGCCCTTGCCGTTGGAGAACATCGGGATCCGGGACATGGACTCCACGCCGCCAGCGACCACGACGTCGTACTGCCCGGCCATGACAGTTGCCGCGGCGAAGTGCAGCGCCTGCTGGCTGGAACCGCACTGCCGGTCCACGGTCGTGCCCGGCACGGACTCGGGGAAGCCTGCTGCCAGCGCGGCGTTGCGCCCGATGTTGAAGCCCTGCTCGCCCACCTGCGACACGCAGCCCCAGATCACGTCCTCGATCAGCGCCGGGTCGATGCCGGCCTCGTCGACGAGGCCTTGCAGAGCCAGTGCGGACAGGTCCACGGCATGGATCCCGGACAGGGCGCCCTTCTCGGGCTTTCCCACTCCGATCGGCGTACGGACGGCGGCACAGATCACAGCATCACGAGTCATGCCGGTCATGTTACCCGCCGGTAACTTCAAGCGGAAGGCCTCGGACGAAATGCCGACCATCTGTTCGACTAACCGACCGGGATCAGCGCCTGAATCTCCTGTGCCCGATACACCGCGATCCCCGCCAGGACAGCCACAATCAGCGCGCAGCCGAGCACCTGCACCAGTGTCTGACTGGCCCCGCGCGGCGCCTTGGAGAACACGAACGCCACCGCACCACCGACGAGCAATCCCCCGAGGTGCGCGCGCCAGTCGATGCCCGGTGCAAGGAATCCGATGACCACGTTGATGCCGATCAGGACCAGCACCTGCGTGATGTCCGCTTTCAGATGGCGGCCGGCGACGACCAGCGCCCCCATCAACCCGAAGATCGCGCCGCTGGCCCCCACGGACACGGTGTTGATCGGGGAGAAGGTGAATGAGGCCACGGCCCCACCCAGTCCGGCGATCAGATAGAGCGCGAGGAACCGAGTGTGCCCGAGCAGCCGTTCCAGCGGGGGCCCGAGCACGTAGAGCACGTACATGTTGAACAGCAGATGCAGCCAGCTGCCATGCAGGAACACGCTGGTCAGCAGCCGGTACCACTCGGAATTGACCGCGACCCCGGCCGGCCACATGCCCCAATCCGCTGCGACCTTGTTGATGCCCGTCAGGAACTGGAGCAGGAAAACCCCGGCACTGATCCCGATCAGCGTCAGCGTGACTGTGCTCGACGAGGTGAGTTTTCCCCCGAAGACCGTCTTCGGCTCGCGGGTGGTCGCCTGCGCGGCAGCCACGCACTCCGGGCACTGGAACCCGACGGGGGCAGGGATCATGTCCTCCGGGCAGATCGGGCGGTCACAGCGGGCGCAGCGGATCCACGTCGGGCGGTCGGGGTGCCGATAGCAAACCGGCGCCGGGGCGGGTTCAGTCAATGTCGACCGATTCGATGACCACGTCGTCCACGGGCTTGTCCATCCGCCCGGTGGGGGTCGTGGCGATGGCGTCCACGACGTCCCGGCTGGCCTGATCAGCAACCTCGCCGAAGATCGTGTGCTTGAAGTTCAGGTGCGGGGTCTTGCCCACGGTGATGAAGAACTGCGAGCCGTTGCTGTTCGGCCCGGCGTTGGCCATCGCCAGCAGGTAGGGCCGGTCGAACTGCAACTCGGGGTGAAACTCGTCGGCGAACTTGTACCCTGGGCCGCCGGTCCCGTTGCCGATCGGGCAGCCGCCCTGGATCATGAAGCCGCTGATCACCCGGTGGAACGTCACGCCGTTGTACAGCGGGCCGCTACCCGGCTGCCCGGTCTTGGGGTCGGTCCAGTCCTTGGAGCCGTCGGCCAGGCCGACGAAGTTGGCGACCGTCTTCGGGGCCTGGTTGTCGAAGAGGTTCAGGCGGATGTCACCACGGTTGGTGTGCAGTACGGCTTGGGTCATGGGGCGATCCTTTCACACCAGAAACCTGTGGATCCGGGCCCTATATGACCCCGATCCGGCGTTCTGCTGAGCTGGCCGGGACAAACGTGTAAATGCGGGCCGGATATGGCCCCGATTCATGTGTTTGTCCTCACCCGAGGTGCTTGAGCGCTTCCCGCCGCGACAGCGGCGCCAACTCGTGCGTCGTCACGAACTCCCGCACCCACGGCCCATCGATGTAGGCGAAGTCCCGCAGCGCCCAGCCGATCGCCTTCGTGATCCAGAACCGGCGGTCCCCCAGGTTCGGCTCCATGACGTCGGCCAACAGCACCGGGTCGGTGTCAGCCTTGCGCCCGACCTGGCAGATGATCGCCGCCCGCCGCATCCACATGTCGTCGGCCTGCGCCCATACCCGCACGTCCACGTCGTCCGGGTCGAGCAGCTTCGTCGCGATCTCGTCGACCAGATCCCACCAGGCGCCGGTCACCACGAGATGCCGCAGGACCTCCTCCGGCACCACCTGTCTGCGGGCCCGCAGCACCGCCAGCGCCGCATAGCGCTCCTCGCGGTACTCGGCCTCGTCCCACAGCACCAGAGCGTCGTCCAGAGTCCCCTGCGTACGCAGCGGCCGTAGGGCCCGCGTGAGCGGGGTCCTCTGCACACCGAGGAACGGCATCTCAGACTTCATGTACGCCTGCATGCCGGCAGCTTTCGCCGGGTCGGCGACTTCGCGCAACGCTGCCCGGATCTGGTGGACGAGGTCGGTCACAAGAACATCATGCAGGTGGGGTGGAAGTGCAATCGGTGAGCATTCCGGGCATCGGTGAGCACACCGGGCGCCGAAATGGTGCCCGTGACGCTAACGGATGCCCGGAATGCTCACGGATCGGTCGGGCAGCGAAGAATCGGGCTGACGCGGCTGCATCTCGGCGAAGTGGCGCGAGAGACGCGCAACAGTGGAGACGAGGGGACTTGAACCCCTAACCCCCGCCTTGCAAAGGCGGTGCTCTG
>ERZ724512.234-NODE-234-length-23880-cov-6.852046_pt1 | contig 23880 bp, 24 predicted proteins | sample MGYA00376045_ERZ724512 | MGnify/ENA primary metagenome ERZ724512 (study PRJEB28724, sample SAMN07190883) | activated sludge metagenome | isolation source: activated sludge of sewage treatment plant in Hong Hong | place: Hong Kong | collected 2016-03-17 ... | reverse complement strand
CCCGACCTCAAGGGCAGCCTGAAGACCCGATCGTGGGAACCGGGCGCACCGGCACACGTTCCGCCGCCCGAAAAGGACGCCTGATGGCCCTTCGCTTTCCGCCGGGATTTCTGTTCGGCTCCGCCACGTCCGCGTTTCAGATCGAGGGCGCCGCGCACGAGGGCGGCAAGCAGGACTCGATCTGGGACGTCTTCTGCCGGGTGCCGGGGGCAGTGGTGAACGGCGAGAACGGCGACGTCGCCTGCGACCACTACCACCGCTACGCCGACGACGTCGCACTGATGGCGAAACTGGGGCTCGACACGTACCGATTCTCGACCTCGTGGCCGCGGGTGCTCGACGGTGACCAGGTGCTCAGCGCGGGCATGGACTTCTACTCGCGCCTGGTCGACGAGTTACTGGCCAAGGGCATCAAGCCGTGGCTCACCCTCTACCACTGGGACCTGCCGGCCGTGCTGCCCGGGGGTTGGACGAACCGCGACACCGCGAAACGCTTCGTCGATTACGCGATGGCGATGCACGACCGGCTGGGCGACCGGGTGCGCACCTGGACGACGCTGAACGAGCCGTGGTGCTCGTCGTTCCTGAGCTACGCCGCGGGCGTGCATGCACCTGGCCAGACCGACATCGCCGACTCGATCAGGGCCGCGCATCATCTGCTGTTGGCCCACGGCTGGGCCACCGAGGCACTGCGTGAGGCGGATCCCGAGGCCGAACTCGGCATCACGCTGAACTTCACCCCGGCCCTTCCGGCCGAGCCCACGGCGGCTGACCTCGATGTCGTCCGCCGGGTCAACGGCACGGCCAACCGGTTCTTCGTCGAGCCGATCATCGACGGCGAGTACCCGATCGACGTGCGTGACGACCTGGCAGAGTACTGGCCCGACGACCTCGTGGTCGACGGGGATCTGGCCGCGATCAGCACCCCCATCGACGTGCTGGGCGTGAACTACTACACCACCAACGTGTTTCGGGCGGGCGAGATCGAAGCCGGCCCGACGCCGCACGTCGCGGCGCCGGACGCGGTGCAGGTGGTGCGTGACCTGCCGCGGACCGAGATGGGGTGGGAGATCGATCCCGACGGGCTGCGCGACCTGCTGACCTGGCTGCACGACGAGTACACCGGCCCGGCCGAGGTGAAGCTGGTGATCACCGAGAACGGGGCGGCGTTCGACGACCAGCCCGACGCCGACGGTTACGTCGACGACACGAACACGCGGGTCGACTACCTGCGCCGGCACCTCACCGCCGTGCACCAGGCGATCGAGGCGGGCGCCGACGTGCGCGGCTATCTGGCGTGGTCGCTGATGGACAACTTCGAATGGGCCCTCGGCTACGACAAACGGTTCGGTCTCGTCGCCGTCGATGCGAACCTGCGGCGGGTGCCGAAGGCCAGTGCCGACTGGTACGGCCACGTGGCGCGCACCGCAACCCTGCCTGACTGAACCTCAACTGATGCGGTGCCGGCCATGAACCGGCACCGAATGACAAGGAGATCTGCACATGCTGCCCAATCTTGGAGGCTGGGAGTGGGTGATCATCGCCGTGGTGGCGCTGATCCTCTTCGGTGGCGCACGGCTCGCCAACTTCGGCAAGAACGCCGGCAAGGCGATTCGCGATTTCAAGGAAGAGACCTCGGCGGCCCCCGGCGTAGCCGACAACGTCACCGCGGACGACGCCCGGGCCTGAGCCGAACGCGTTCGAGCAGGACGCCATGACCAGCACGAACCGGCCCGGGCGCCGGGTAACCATCAATGACATCGCGAAACGTGCAGGAGTGTCGATCGGTGCGGTCTCGTTCGCGCTGAACGGCCGCAAAGGCGTTTCGGACGAAACCCGCGAGCGAGTTCTGCGGGTCGCCGAAGAGCTCAACTGGGCGCCCGCCAGCGCAGCACGGTCGCTCGCTGAGGCCAAGACCAACACCTATGGACTGGTGCTGGCCCGCGACCCGCAGACGCTGAGCATCGAGCCCTTCTATATGCGTTTTCTGGCCGGCGTAGAGGCCGAGCTCTCCAAGCGGGCGACCGGGTTGCTGCTGCAGGTGGTGGGTTCACCCGAGGACGACCTCGAGACGCTCAAGCGGTGGCGGGCCGAGCGCCGGGTCGACGGGGTGCTGCTGGTCGACATCGCCGTGGACGACCCGCGGGTGGCCTGGTGCAGCGAGCCGGGCGGCCTGCCCGCGGTGGTGGTGGGCGACCCCGCCATGGCGGGTCGGCTGAGCTGTGTGTGGACCGACGACGTCACCTCGATGCGCGAGGCCGTGGCGCACCTCGCCGCCCTGGGGCACCGGCGCATCGGCCGGGTGGCGGGCATTCGTGCGTTCATGCACACCCGAATTCGCGACTCGGCGTTTCTGGCGGTCACCCAGCAGCTCGGCGTCGAGGCCCAACTGCTGCGCGCCGACTACGGCCCCGAGTCGGGCCGGTTGGCCACCGAGGCGGCGCTGCGGGCCACCGACCGGCCCACCGCGCTGATCTACGACAACGATGTGATGGCGGTGGCCGGGCTCGGGGTGGCGCACGAGTTGGGCCTGGCCGTGCCCGGCGACGTGTCGATCATCGCCTGGGACGATTCGGTGCTCTGCGAACACACGTACCCGTCGTTGACCGCCCTCAGCCACGACGTGCTGGCGTTCGGGTCACACGCCGCCCGCCGGCTCACCGAGCTGATCTCGGGCGGAACGCCGGCGCACTACCTCGACTCGGCCCCCACGCTGGCGGTGCGTTCGTCGACCGGACCGGTGGCCGTCCAGACAGCACCGCACCACTGATTCGTCATTCCGGCGAAGGCCGCAATCTTCCAGCGCGCCGTCCGGGTGAGTCAGTCCGCGGAGCCCAGCCCATCGGCTCTACGGGCGGCCCGGCGGCCGACCACGCCGATGGTGGCGCCGCCCACCAGAGCGAGCACCGCGCAGACCAGATAGATGCCGGGGTAGCCCGCGGGCGTGCCGGCGATGGCGATGATCGGACCGATCGCGATGTTGCCCACCCGCCGGGTGATCGTGTACAGCCCAGTGGCAAACCCGGGCCCGGCGATGATCTGCTGAAACAGCGTCATGCCGACACCCGAGACGGTCGCGACGAACAGCGCGTTCAGCACCTGCAACGCCAGCAGCGCCCACGGCTCGCGCACCAGAGCCATGCCCACGTAGTAGCCGATGCCGCAGACGCAACCGAACAGCATCAAGCGCACCAGCGGGAAACGTCCGGTGAGCCGTCCCAAACCGATCAGGGCGGGAATCTCGAGGGCGGCGGCGATGGCCAGGGCCAGGCCCGCCCAGAACACCGGCAGGCCGAGGCCCACGCTGACGTACAGGGTGAGCACAGCCGTGCTGGCCGCGTTGGTGGCCTGTACAAGCACGAAGGCGACCACGATCACGGCCACGCCGACTCGGGTATGGCCCATTTCTGCGGCCTTCGCTGCCGGACGTTCGTCGCGACTGTGTGTTGGTTGTCGGCGAGACAGGCGCAGCAGCACCAGCGTGATCGCCACGTTGCCGAGCGCGATCGCAGCGATCACCAGCAGCACCGACTCAGGGCCGAACCAGCCGATCAGGGCGGTGGCGATCGGGGGCGCGGCCACCCAGGCGAACGACACGATCGCGCGATTGTTCATCAGGTCGGCGGGGGCGGCGCCCCCGTGCGCCAGGTGCGCGAAGATCAGCGACATGCCGACACCGGCGGGTGCGCCGAACACGACCAGCGCGACGGTCACCCACGGCAGGCTGGTGGCGAGGGTGAGTGCCACGGTCAGGGCCAGGTTCAACACCGAGCACACCAGCAGCGGCCACAGGTACTGGCGCTGTCGGTCGGCCCAGGCCGGCACCAGCAGCGACACCACGAACCCGGCGGCGTTGTAGCAGGCCAGCACCCAGCCGACCTCGGCCGGGGTCGCACCGTACAGGCTGACCAGAATCAGCGCGAGCGACGGGCTGAGAAAGGCGAACTGCAGGCCCCAGAACAGCGACGCCAAAGGAATCAGCGGACGCTCGAGCATCGACTTCACCGGGCCCAGACTCCCGTCGCTGCGATGCGGCGCTCGAGATCTTCGCGGGCCCCGACCATCGCCGGGCCGTACCACGACAGGGCCCGGCCGGGCACCAGCACCGAGTGGGTCGAGCCCAGCGCGTCCGGGCCGTCCTCGGACGAGAACGCGTACGGCTCGTCGGGCAGCAGAACCAGATCCGGTCGCAGGCCCATGACGTCGGCGAGGTCGAGATGCGGGTAGCGCGGCGCGGGGACCACGTTGCGCAGCCCCAGGCGGCGCAGCACGTCATCGATATAGGTGTCAGGGCCGACCCACATCCACGGCCGGCGCCAGATCGGCAGTGCGACGGTCAGGGCGGGCAGGCGCGGCGGAGCCGACCACACCGCCTCGGCCTCATCGAGCCAGTGCACGTGCGGCGTGGCGAGAGGGCCGGTGAACAGCCGGCGCAGGCTGGTCAGGGCATCGTGCACCGTGTCGATGCGGGTGACCCACACGGCGATACCGCGGTCGCGCAGGCGTTGCACGTCGAGCTTGCGGTTCTCTTCACGATTGGCCACCACCAGGTCGGGGGCGAGCCGCGCGATGGCGTTCACGTCGGGGTTCTTCGTGCCGCGCACTCTGGTGACCGCGAGCCCCTCGGGGTGGGTGCACCAATCGGTGGCGCCGACCAGCAACTCGGGCCGGGTGGCCGCGATTGCCTCGGTGAGCGACGGCACCAGCGACACCACCCGCCGCACCTGCGCGGGCAGGTCGACGGGGTCGTCCAGGTCGTCGCGCATGGTCACACGCTAACGCGGCACGGCCGCCGCAGCTCGAGGTGAGTCGCGGCGGCCGTCGGGCAACGGGTGCTCAGGCCAGCGCCTTGGCCTTCAGCGCTTCGTACTCGGCAGGCGAGATGGTGCCGGCGTCGAGCAGGGCCTTGGCCCGCGCGATCTCGTCGGCCGGGCTGCCGGCCACCGAGCGAATGTAGTCGTCGGCGGCCGCCTTGTTGCGTTCGGCCTGGGCGACGGCACGCTCAGTCATGCCACGACCGCGCACGATCAGGTAGATCAGGGCGGTGATGAAGGGGAGGAAGATCAGGCAGACGATCCACACGGCACGCAGACCGCCGGACATCTCGCGATCGCGGAAGATGTCACCGACGATCGAGAACAGCACCATCAGGTACGACACGAAGATGATGATCGTGAGCGTGTACCAGAAGATGCTGCCGAGGTTTGACCAGAATTCGGGCATTGGTTGAGAAAGGCCTTTCGTGAGTAGGCGTACCGGCTCGGGCAGGCACGCTGATTCGAGCGTAGTGGCTACCGGTTGTGCGACGTGCCTGGCGACCCGCCGGTGACACACATTACACTACTGTCGTTTCGACACTGTGTGTCGCAGTCATCGAGGCACGAAGATCGGACCCACTGCAGCCATGACCGCCCAGGCCACACCGCGTGAACCCTGGTTCCGCCGCCGACTGAGCATCGCAGCCCCGCCCCGTCCGGCCGGCGATCCGGCGCCCGGCCGCGCCGCCGCCCTGCAGCGGTTCGATCAGTTGGTGGCACTGGACGCCGACATTCCCGCCGACACCAGCACCAAGCTGTTCGAGCCCGATGAGAACGCAACGATCACGCTGGTGATGTGGCACGGCTTCACCAACGCGCCCTCGCAGTTCGCGGCGGTGGGCGAGAAGCTGAGCGAGCTGGGCTACCGGGTGCTGGTGCCGCGCATGCCGCGGCACGGCCTGCCCGACGTGCTGAACCGCGAGCTGGCCGAGCTCACCCAGCACGAGCTCGTCGACCACGTGAACACCTGCATCGACATCGCCGCCGGTCTGGGCGAGCAGGTGTGGCTGTTCGGGCTGAGCGCGGGCGGCACCCTGGCGGCGTGGGCGGCCGCCACCCGTCCTGAGGTGAACCGGGTGGTGCTGGCGGCACCGCTGGTGGCGCCGAAGGGCTTTCCGATGCCGGCGGTGCGGCTGTGCGTGAAGTATCCGCGCATCGTGCCGCGGTTCTACATGTGGTGGGATCCGCGGGTGAAGGCCGATCTCGGCCACAGCCCGTACGCGTACCCGGGCTTTCCGCTGCCTGGGGTGATGCCGTACCTGCACCTGTCCGAGGCCATGTTCGATCGCAGCGTGGTGGTCGGGCACCGGCTGGCTCGTGCGGTGTTGGTCACCAACCCGAACGACATCGCCGTTCGGCAAGACGCCGCGCGAGCGTTCGGCAGCACGGTGTTCGCCGGATCGTCCGACTACTACGGCGAGGCCAAGATCGACCCGGCTCTGAAGTGGGCCCACGACTTCGTCGACCCCTGGTCGCCCAACGCCGGCACCACCGAGCAGGTGGTCGTCATCGTCGAAGCCGGGCTGGGCGTGGGCGACCCGTCGGCCGGGGGACTGCTGGTGCCCCCGCTGGTCACCGAACAGCCCTGACGCGCATTTACCGTCATCCCGGCGAAAGCCGGGATCTCACTCTGGACCGACAGCAACGTGCGATGAGATTCCGGCGTGCGCCGGAATGACGACCGCCCGCACGATGTCATCCCGGCGAACGCCGGGATCTCAATCGATGCCGTTCGCTCGATGCGATGGTGACTTGTCGGCAGGCTGCGCTTGGCCGGGCATGAGATTCCGGCGTGCGCCGGGATGACGAAAGAACGCCGTGGTGACCAGCCGAGGTCAGTACGTGCGGCGCTTGCCCTTGTGCCCCTGCCGGTGCTGGTGCGTGGAGCCCTTGCCGTAGCCGCCGCCCGCGGGTTTGCGGCGCGGCCGGTCTCGGTCGAGGCTCTCGGCTCGCGCGGGCGTGAGCTCGATCAACTTGCCCGAGATGCGGGTGGACTTCAGCGCGTCCCACGCGTGCTGCGGCAGGTGGGCGGGCAGTTCGACGAGAGTGTGGTCGAGACGAATGTCGATGTGGCCGAAGTCCTCACGCCGCAGGCCGCCCTCGTTGGCGAGCGCACCCACGATGTGCCGCGGTGTGATGCGGTGCCGCTTGCCGACCGCGATGCGGTAGGTGGCCAGTGGGGGAGAGTCGCCCCGCTGGCGTCGCTCGGGTCGGTCTGGACGAACGGCGTCGTCGTTACCACGCTGCGGACGGCTCTCGCGTTCCCTCGGCTCGGGGTCGGGTTCGAGCAGCAACGGCTCTTCGCCCTGCGCGGCCAGCGCCAGGGCGGCCGCCACGTCGAGTTCGGGCACGTCGTACTCGTCCACGTAGTGTGCGACCACGGCCTTGAAGAACTCCAGCCGCTCCGAACCCAGCGCTTGGGTGATCGCCTCGTCGAAACGGCTCAGCCGGGTGGCGTTCACGTCGTCTGCGGTGGGCACCGGGGTCTGGGTGAGGGCCTGCCCGGTGGCGCGCTCGATGGCCGACAACAGCCGGCGTTCCCGCGGCGTGACGAACGAGATGGCCTCGCCGCTGCGACCGGCGCGGCCGGTGCGTCCGATTCGGTGCACGTACGACTCGGTGTCGAGCGGCAGGTCGTAGTTGACCACGTGGCTGATGCGGTCGACGTCGAGCCCCCGGGCGGCCACGTCGGTGGCCACCAGAATGTCGAGCGCACCCGACTTGAGTTGGTTGATCGTGCGCTCGCGCTGCGCCTGCACCACGTCGCCGTTGATCGCAGCCGCCGAGAAACCGCGGGCGCGCAGCTTCTCGGCCAGCGTCTCGGTCTCGTTCTTGGTGCGAACGAACACGATCATGCCCTCGAAGTTCTCGGTCTCGAGAATGCGGGTGAGGGCGTCCACCTTCTGCGGGTAGGGCACCACGAGGTAGCGGTGTTTGACGTTGGCTGCGGTCGCGGTGCGGCCCTTGACCATCACCTCGACGGGGTCGCTCAAGTACTTCTTCGACAGCTTGCGAATGGCCGGCGGCATGGTGGCCGAGAACAGCGCCACCTGCTTGTCGGCGGGCGTGTCGGCCAGAATCGTCTCGACGTCGTCGGCGAAACCCATGTTGAGCATCTCGTCGGCCTCGTCGAGCACCAGAAAACGCAGGTGCGACAGGTCGAGGGTGCCCTTCTCGAGGTGATCCATGATGCGGCCCGGCGTGCCGACCACGACCTGCACGCCGCGGGCCAGGGCGCTGAGTTGCACCCCGTAGCCCTGGCCGCCGTAGACCGGCAGCACGTGCACGCCGGGCAGCCGCGAGGCGTAGGTCTGAAACGCCTCGCACACCTGCAGGGCCAGTTCTCGCGTGGGGGCGAGCACCAGCCCCTGCGGCGCCTTCTGCCCGCCTTCCAGACGCTGCAGAATGGGCAGAGCGAAGGCGGCGGTCTTGCCCGTGCCGGTCTGGGCCAGGCCGACCACGTCACGTCCGGCGAGCAGCGCGGGAATGGTCTCGGCCTGAATCGGCGACGGGTTCTCGTAACCGATGTCGGCCAACGTTTCGAGCAGCCGCTCGTCGAGGCCCAGGTCGGCGAAGGCGGGTTCTTCTGTGGTCACGTACAGACGGTAGTGGCACGGGCCCCGATTCACCCCACCCGTCGCAGTTCGGGCCCCAACCAACCCCCGCGCGCATTGACCGGGACGGCCCGGCCGCTGTCGTGGCGACCGGCGGGTGATCGCCTGTTCGTGCCGGGGCCGCGGTTAGGCTGAACGAACCCCTGAGAAAGGCCACTCGTGCAAGCCCTCGAACCCCGCCGACGCTCGCGCTGGGTCGCGACGCTCGACACGGCGTTCTTCGTGCTGGCCGGGGTGGCGTCGGTGTGGCTGGCCTATCAAACGCTGCGCGAGGGCATTCAGCCCGGCTGGCCGATGCTGCTGGTGTTCGTGTTCTGGGTGCTGGTGGCCTACCTGGTGCTGCCGCGGCTGCACCGAATCTTGAGCACGATCTACGTGCCCGACTACTTCATCGGACGAACCCGCACCGCCGACGGTCTGCTGGGCGACCCGGTGAACCTGGCCCTGCGCGGCACCGCCGACCAGGTGCACGAGGCCATGACCGCGGCCGGCTGGGCCAAGGCCGATCCGGTGACCCTGTACACCAGTTGGCGCATCGTCGCCTCGACGCTGGCCCGGCGCAGCTACCCCAATGCGCCGGTCAGCCCGCTGGTGCTGTTCGGACGCCGCCACGACTTCTGCTATCAGCAAGAGGTGGCCGGCAGCCCGTCCAAGCGGCACCATGTGCGGTTCTGGCGCTGCCCGCCCGGCTGGTTGCTGCCCGGCGGGTTCGCGGTCGACTGGCTGGCCGCCGGAACCTTCGATCGCAGCGTCGGGCTGTCGCTGTTCACCTTTCAGATCACCCACAAGATCGAAGACGACGTCGACGAAGAGCGCGACTACGTGGTGGGCGGTGTCAGTGCGGTGCCCGGCACGGCAGTGACGGTGCTGCGCGACTTCTCCACCGGCTATCACTCCCGCAACGGGGGCGGTGACCGCATCGTCACCGACGGCGACCTGCCGGTGATCGACCTGACCGCGGTGTCGGTGGCTCCCGTCGACGAGCCACCGCCCAGCCTGCGGCGCAGGCTCGTGCCGGTCTCGGTCGCGTTCGGGGTGGCAATAACGGCTCTGCGCGCAGTCGGCTCGCTGCTGGTCGCAGGCCTCGCGATCGCCGCCGGCACCTTGCCCGGTGCGGCCGAGCTCGAGCAGGGCCCGGTGAGTCACGACGTCGTGGTGTTCGTGGGCGTCGCACTGATGGTGTCGGGGCTGGTCGACGTGTTGTTGGCCGGCGCCACCCTGGCCCGCCGCAACTGGGCGCGGCTGCTGCTCTGCGCCGACAGCGTGATCAGCGTGGCCGGCGTGATTCTGCCCCGCCTGGCCACCGGCTCGTCGGTGATGCTGCACGCCGGGCTGCTGCCCGTGGCGGCCAGCGTGCTGGTGCTGCTGGGCCTGTCGAGCGATTCGGCCCGTGAGTACACCATCGGCAAGCGGGGCACGGTGGTCGGCTGATTCGTGCGGACGCCGCGGGTCTACAGCCGATCTGAACACCGCGTGAGGCGTCCGGGGCGAACCGTCCTTCACATCGGACGTAATCTCGCGGCGGGTTGGTGCGGGCGTCGCAGCTCGGGCTCAGACTGCGAACGTGGCCGGCCCCGGGCGGCACTTAGGTTAGCCTCACCACATGTCTGCTCCGGCGTTCGCTGCCGTGCGCTCGATTCGGCTCAGTGCGACGGCCACGCTGACGCTGGGGTTGGCTGTGGTGCTGATGGCCAGCCTGGCGCTGGGCAGCAACCCGATCTCGCCCGCGCAGGTGGTGCAGGCCCTGCTCGACCCGGCCTCGGACGTCGATTCCGTGGTGTGGGGGTCGCGTGTGCCGCGCACCCTGCTGGGCATCGTGGTCGGCTTCTGCCTCGGCGTGGCGGGCGTGGTGATGCAGGGCCAGACCGGCAACCCGCTGGCCGATCCCGGCCTGTTCGGCGTCTCGGCGGGTGCCAGCCTCGCCGTGGTGCTGGGCGCGTTCGTGCTGGGCTACAACTCGATGACCGCGTCGCTGTTTCTGGCCATGCTCGGCGCCCTGGTGGCCAGCGTGCTGGTGTTCGCCATCGCCACCTTGAGCCGCGACCTGGCCAACCCGGTGCCGCTGGCCATTGCCGGCACCGCGGTCAGCGCCCTGCTGGGCGCGGTGATCTCGTTTCTGGTGCTCACCAACGCCGCCTCACTCGAGGCCTACCGGGTGTGGGTGGTGGGCTCGCTGTCGGGTCGCGGGCTGGACGGACTGCCGCCGGCTCTCGTGGTCGCCGCGGTCGGCCTGGTACTGGCCCTGCTGAACGTCCGTTCGCTCAACAGTCTGACCTTGGGCACCGAGCTGGCCCAGGGGCTGGGCGAAACGCTGTGGCGGGCCCGGCTGGTCGGCTTGGGCGCCATCACGCTGACCACGGCCAGCGCGGTGGCGCTGGCGGGGCCGATCGGCTTCATCGGCCTCACCGCCCCCCACATCGGCCGCGCCCTGGTGGGTGGCAACCACTGTCGGCTGCTGCCGGCCTCAGGCCTGGTGGGCGCCATCACGCTGTTGGCCTGCGACGTGGTCGGACGGGTGATCGGCGGCCAGGCCGAGGTGCCCGTCGGGGTGGTGCTCGCCACGCTGGGCGGGGTGGCGTTCGTGGTGATCGTCCGACGAACGAAGTTGGCGGCGCTGTGAGCGGCCGGCGCGGCGTCGACCTGCGCGTCATCGCGCTACCGTGGCGGGCGCGGGTGTTGTGGATCACCCTGGCCTGCCTGGCCGCGGTGCTGGCCGCCCTCACCTTCGGCATCGTGGCCGGCTCGTCGCGCATGGGGGTCGCCGACGTCTGGACGACCCTGCTCGGTGCCGGCAGTCGCACGTATCAGTTCATCGTCTTCGAGCTGCGGCTGCCCAGGGTGGCTGCCGGCATCGGAGTGGGGCTCTGCCTCGGCCTGGCCGGAGCCCTCACCCAGACCTTCTCGCGCAACCCGCTGGCCACGCCCGACATTCTGGGGGTCACCTCGGGGGCATCGGCGGGCGCCGTAACGGCCATCGTGATCGGCGGCGGCGGCTATTCGGTGGGCGCATCGCTGCTCGGGTTTGGCATACCCGTGGTCGCCACCGTCGGCGGCCTGCTGGCGGCGGCCGTCGTGTACGGATTGTCGTGGCGGCAGGGTGTCGACAGCTTTCGGCTGATCCTCATCGGCATCGGCGTCACCGCCATTCTCAGCGGCCTGACCAACTACCTGCTGGTGCGCGCTCAGATCACCCAGGCCACCGCCGCCACCCAATGGCTGGTCGGCAGCCTGTCGGGGGTGTCGTGGGCCAGCGTCTGGCCGATGGCCGTGGTGCTGGCCATCGTGCTGCCGTTCGCGCTCACCCAGTCGGCACCGCTCGAGATCAACCAGCTCGGTGACGAGTTCTCAACCGGCCTCGGCGTTGCGGTGCAGCGGCATCGGATGCTGGTGATCGTCGCTGCCGTGGTCCTGACCAGCGCCGCGGTCTCGGCGGCCGGGCCGGTGGAGTTCGTGGCCTTCGTCGCACCGCAGGTGGCACGCCGACTCGCGCGCACCGCCCGTCCACCGCTGATTGCATCGGCCCTGGTGGGGGCCGCGTTGGTGACGCTGGCCGACGTGATGGCACGGGCCGCGCTGGGCACCGAGATACCGGTCGGGGTGGTCACCGCCATCGTCGGCGCGCCGTACCTGATCTGGCTGATCACCCGACCCAACCTCAAGGAGCGCGCATGACGACGTCCGAGCCGATGCTGCACGCCGACACGGTGACCCTGGGCTACGACCGGCACACCGTGTTCACCGGCCTCGACCTGCAGATCGAGCCGGGCACGGTCACCACGCTCATCGGGGCGAACGGCTGCGGCAAGTCCACGCTGCTGAAGGCGTTCGGACGGCTGCTCGCCCCCAGCGCAGGTCACATCAAGCTGGGCGGCACCTCGGTGCGGCACTTGTCGGCCCGGGCGGTGGCCCGTCGGCTGGCGATTCTGCCGCAGAAGCCGCTGACGCCGGCCGCCACCAGCGTGCGCGACCTGGTGATGCGCGGACGGCACCCGCACCAGACGCTGCTGCGGCCCTGGAGCGGTCACGACGCCCGCCTGGTCGACGACGCCCTGGCCGCCACCGGCATGACCGAACTGGCCGATCGTGACGTCACCTCGCTGTCGGGCGGTCAGTTGCAGCGGGCCTGGATCGCGCTGGTGCTGGCGCAGGACACCCCGGTGATCCTGCTCGACGAGCCCACGACTTTTCTCGATCTCAGCCACCAGCTCGAGGTGCTGCGGTTGGTGCGGCGCATCAACGCCGACCAGGGCAGCACCATCGTGATGGTGCTGCACGACCTCAGCCTGGCCGCGCGCTACTCCGACCGGCTGGTCGTGCTGCACGAGGGCCGGGTGCTGGCCGACGGCGAGCCGTGGCAGGTGATCACCCCCGAGGTGTTGGCCGCGGCGTTCGGCCTCGAGGCGCTGGTCATCGCCGACCCCGCCTCGGGGCGTCCGATGGTGGTGCCGCTGGAGCCGACCACTGCCGGTGCAGCCGAGTCCGATTCGACCGAGCTCGCCTCGGAGCAGTCGGACGCACGGAGCGACGTCCACGAGGGCAGACGGGCAAGCCAGGCTGGTTAGGTTAGGCTAGCCTTCGAGGCATGAATCTGAAGAAGAACCTTCGCGGGCTCATCGTCGCCCTGGTCGGTCTGTTCACCCTGGCGGCCTGCAGCTCGGGCGCCGGCGCATCGGCACCCGCAGCCTCGCCCAGCGAGTCGTCGTCGGGGCAGTGGAGCTACACCGACGACACCGGCAAGACCGTCACGCTACCGACCAAGCCCACCAAGGTCGCCGGCTTTGCCGATCAGGTGCTCACCCTGATGAGCTACGGCGTCAAGCCGGTTGCGGTGTTCGGCCGGGTCGACGTCAAGACCGATCCCCGCTTCGCCGGCGTCGACCTCACCGGCGTCACGATTCTGGGCAACGCCTATGGCGAGATCGACCTCGAAGCGCTCGCCGAGGTGGCACCCGACCTGATCGTCACCGGTGTGTACCCCAGCGACCGCCAGGGCACCATCGACACCACCCAGCCCTACTACGGCATGAAAGACCTCGAACAGCAGAAGAAGATCGAGGCGATCTCGCAGGTGGTCGCGATCAAGGTGGGCGGCGAGGGCATCAAGGTGATCGAGAGCGGTGCCAAGCTGGCCCTCGCCTTGGGTGCCGACCAGGCCAAGGTCGACGCCGACAAGGCAACTTTCGAGGCCGCCGAGGCCAAGCTGAGTGCCGCCGCCAAGTCGACCGACATCGAGGTCACCGAGATGTACGCCGACGCCGACGGTATCTACCTGGTGAAGCCCGAGGACGAGCCGCAGACCCAGTTGTACAAGAGCCTCGGGGTGAGGCTCACCGAGCTCAAGCCCGACGGTGACTACTACTGGGACATCTACAGCTGGGAGAACGCCGGCAAGACGATGACCGGCGACGTGATTCTGCTGTCGGTCGAGGGGTACCAGGTGGACGACCTGAAGAAGCAGGCCACGTTCGCCAAGCACCCCGCCCTGGTGGCCGGGCAGGTGTACCCCAACCCGTACATCGCGATGAACTACTCGGCGCAGGCTGCGGCGATGGACACGCTGACGGGCTACCTCACGTCCGCCAAGAAGGTCGCCTGAGCCTGCTGGTGGGCTTTGCTTCGCGTTAGGTGCTGGTCGAGTTGTCGGGACCCGTCCGCCGGCTCTGACGTAGCTGCCTTTGTGACACGTAGCTGCCTGCACGCGGGCAGTTACGTGTCACAAAGGCAGTTACGTTGGTATCCCTCGCCGGTGGCGCGTTCTCAGTCGAGCATCAACTGCCAGAACTCGGTGTCGATGCGTCGCCCGAACTTGTAGCCGACTCGGCGCAGCACACCGGCCTGCTCGAAGCCCAACGAACGGTGCAGGGCGGCGCTGGCCGGGTTGGGTGAGGCGATCACGGCGATCACCGTGTAGACGTCGTCGTCGCGCAGGCGGTCGAGCAACGCGGCGTACAGCGTGCTGCCGACGCCCCGACCCTGAGCACCCTCAGCCAGGTAGATGGAGGTCTCTTTGGTCTGGGCGTACGCTCCGCGCGGCCGGTAGGCCACGCTGTAGGCGAAGCCCAGCACCCTGTCGTCCTGCACGGCCACCAGCAGGTGATGCCCCGGTGTGGTGTCGGACGCCTTGTGCTCCCAGCTGCTCTGGTCAGGGGGAGTGGTGTCGAAGGTGGCCGTGCCCTGCTCGACTTCGTGGGCATAGATGGCCGCGACGGCCGCGAGATCGGACGGCTGTGCCGCTCGGATCAGCATGACAGCACCCTAACGAGCGCGACGAGGCTGTACGGCTTATCGCTACAGGTCACAATCACGCTGTTTGTTTGTGAGTTTGGGTGATGATTTCGTGGCCAACCCCTCGTTGTCGGCGTGATCACCTGCGATACTGAGGCGGTCGCACCCTGTGCTTCGCACGACGCACCAGGGTGTTGCAACCCAGGTTCGGTGGCCCGACGCAGTGCCCGCAAACCGAGGCCCGCAGTCGGCTTGGCGCACAGTCGCGCACGATGAGAGGACGACCCCATGAAACGACTGCTCAACGACGGCTACGACGCCGTCGAGGAACTGCTCGACGGCTACGTGAAGGCGCACGGCGACGTGGTGAAGCTGGCCGACAACGAGCGCGTCGTGGTGCGCACGACGCTGAGCCCCCAACCCAAGGTGGGCATCATCTTCGGTGGTGGCAGCGGCCACGAGCCGCTGTTTCTGGGCTATGTCGGTGAGGGAGTCGCCGACGCCGCGGTGATCGGCAACGTGAACACCTCGCCCGACCCGATCGCGTGCTACGACGCGGTCACCGCCGTCGACCAGGGCAAGGGCTGCCTGTATCTGTACGGCAACTACCAGGGCGACGTGCTGAACTTCGACATGGGCGCCGAAATGGCCGCCGACGACGGCATCACGGTCGAGACCGTGCTGATCACCGACGACGTCTACTCGGCCAAAGACCGGGCCGATCGCCGCGGCGTGGCCGGCGACGTGATCGTGCTGATGGCCGCCTGCGCCGTCGCGAACACCGGCGCCGACCTGGCAACCGTCAAGGCGGCCGCCGAGAAGGCCAACGACAACACCTACTCGATGGGCGTCGCCCTGTCGTCGTCCACCCTTCCGGTCACCGGCAAGCCGATCTTCGACATCGGCCCCGACGACATGGAGGTCGGCATGGGCATTCACGGCGAGCCCGGCATCGAGCGCAAGAAGCTCGAACCGGCCGACGCGGTGATGGACGAGATTCTCGGCATCGTGCTGCCCGACATGAATCTGCAGAGCGGCGAACGGGTCGCTGTGATGATCAACGGCCTGGGCGGCCTGCCGCTGATGGACCAGTACATCTGCTACCGCCGCGTGCACGACGTGCTCACCGAGAAGGGTGTCACCATCGCCAAGTCGATGGTCGGCAACTACGCCACCAGCATGGACATGATCGGCATGGGCGTCACCCTGGTGCGGCTCGACGACGAACTCGAGGGCTGGCTGAACGCCCCCTTCGACGCGCCGTACCTGAAGCAGGGCTGAGGCGATGGCCGACTTCGATCGCGGCTACTTCGTGGGCGCGTTCCGCCGCATGGCGGCCACCGCCGAAGAGCATCGTGACGAGTGGACGAAGCTCGACGGCGATATCGGCGACGGCGACCACGGCATCAACATGAGCATCGGGTTTCGCGAGGTGGTCAAGCAGTTGGACGCGCTGCCCGACGACACCGACGTGGCCGGCCTGTTCAAGCTGGTCGGCATGACGCTGCTGCGCAAGGTGGGGGGTGCCTCGGGCCCGCTGTACGGCAGCTTCTTCATGAAGGCCGGCGCCGAGGTGGCGGACCAGAGCGAGGTGAGCTTCGACGACCTGCGGCGCATGCTGCGGGCCGGCGTCGACTCGATTCAGCAGCGCGGCAAGGCCGAACTGGGCGACAAGACCATGCTCGACAGCTACCTGCCGGGCCTGGACGTGCTGGAAGCGGCCGATGCCGCCGACCCGCAGGCGGCGCTCACCGCGTTCGTCGATCGCATGCGGCAGGGCTCGGACGACACCATTCCGCTGGTGGCCAAGAAGGGGCGGGCGATGCGGTTGGGCGAGCGGTCGGTCGGCCACCGAGACCCCGGTTCACAGTCGTCGTGGATGCTCATGAACTGCCTGCTGGACGAACTCAAGGGCTGACGGAAGGTTCTCGGCGTCGGCCGGGATGGCGCAACGGTTCATCAATACGGAGGCCCGTCGTTGTCATCCCGGCGGACGCCGGGATTTCAGAACCGCCAGGCGAAGGCCGCGACTCACACGCTGGCGCTGACCCGCCACTGCGCCGAGTCACCCAGGCTGTTCATGTACCGCACGCCCGAGAGCTGCGCGCCCGAGGGCACGTCGAAGACGATCCAACCCTTCGCGCACTGACCGGGCTTGTACAGCCGGCCTTCGCCGTTGGGGTAGGCGGGGGTTGGCTCAGCGTTGCCGCGGACGGTGCTGGCCGGGTACTCCTCGCTGTCGGGGCCGAGCAGCACCCAGGTGTCCCAAGTCAGCTCGATGCCGGAAGCCGCCGACACGTTGCAGGTCTTCACCATGGCCAGAACCTGGTTGCCGCGGTGACCGTTGACCTTGGCTCGCTTGCTATCGAGCACGGTGATGGTCACCTCGCCGTTCAGATCGAGCACCTCACCGGGCGCGCGAAAGCTACCCGCCGAGCCGGTGGTGGTGCTGCTCGGCGAGGCCGACGTGCTGCCGTCGGTGGCGGACGGCGACGCGCTCACGTCCGTGCTCTGCGAATCGGACGGGCTGGCACTGGTCGACATCGTGTCGCTCTCGCTGGGCGATGGCGAGGGTGACGCACTGAGCGTGGTCTCGGGCGTCGGCGGAGGACTCGAGGCGTTGGGTTGCCCGACTGTGCAGGCACTCAACAGCAGCAACAATGGCACCAGGCGCTTCATGCGCCCGACCCTACGGCCGCAGCCGGTTTCGCGGTACCCCACAAGGCGGGATGATCAGCACCGAACGGAGCGGGATCGCTCCGCAGTGGTGGCGCTGAAGTTGCGGCAGACGCCCAGGCCACGTTCGGCGAGGCCCACCTTCATCTGGGCCAGCGCAGACACCGCGAAGCCGTGCCATTGCATGTGCATCAACACGGTGCCGCCCGTGGTGGCATGACGGACGACGCGGCTGACCACGGCCTGCTGCGAGAGCCCCCGCCAATCGTTGGTGTCGAGACTCCACGTCCAGATTCTCATGCCCTTGGCGGCATAGGCACGCGCGACGGTGGCGTTGTACGAGCCGAACGGCGGACGTCCGTAGCTCGACTGAATGCCGGGGGCGCCCAGTTGGGCCAGCACCGCCTGGTACGACAACCGGGCCAGGTCGGGGTGGCTGATCGAGTGGTTGAACACGTAGTGGCCGTGGGCTCGCGCATAGGCGGGCGAGAACAGCCCGGCACGCACGCAGACGCCGGTCGGAAACAGCATCAGCGCGATGCCCAGCCGCTGCGCGCCGTCGATCACCGTGCGAAACGCCGCGCGGCTGGCGGGGCAGTCGTCGAAGCTGAGCACCACGCGGCGGGTGGTGTTGGGGCCGTACGAGTTCCAGTAGCCGCGGCGTGACGGTTTCGAGGCCTGCTTGTCAGTGGGCTTCTTCGGCTCCGTCGTGGCCTGCGTGGCCTTCTTCTTGGTGACCGTGGCGGGTTGCTTGCCGGTCTCCGCGCGGTCGCTGGTGCGCCGCTTCGTGGTCGTCGCGCCGCTGTCGGTGGCAGGCTTCTCAGCGGTGGGGTCCTTCTTCTTCTTGCCCGACACGCCCGCTTGCGCCTTGGCTTTGGCCGCCGTAGCCGACGGCGGGCCTGTGCGCTCACTGGTTTCGGCCCCGGCGCGCAGCGTGCCGATTGCTACGCCGAGAATCAGCAGCGGCACCGCCGCCTTGACCACCCACCGTCGACCCGACACCGTTCGCCCCCTGAGCCCGGGCCGCGCCGGCCCGAATCAGAGGCTAAACGCGGCTCCGCGATCGTTCAGGGCACGACTCGCTCACCCTCAACCTCACCTCTAGCGTCGCGTCGTCCCGGCACGGCTGCTCGCGCCGCGGGGTGAGCCAAAAGGAGAACCGTCCCCTGAACGCCAGGGACGGTTCTCGTTTTGGCTCAGGGGACGGTTCTCCTTTTGGCTCAGGCCAGGGCGGCACGCACCAACCCGGCGGCCACCTTGCCGTCGCCGCGGCCGGCGATGCGTGGCGTGACCGCCTTCATCACCAGACCCATCTGCTTCATCGACGGCTTGTCGCCGAGCGTCGCGGTCACCGCCGCCACCTCTTCGTCGACGATCGCCGCGATCTCGGCCTCGGTGAGTTGCTGCGGCAGGTATTCGGCCAGAATCGCGGCCTCGGCCAGCTCTTTCTCGGCCAGTTCGGGCCTGTTGCCGCTGGTGTAGGCCTCGGCCGAGTCCTTACGCTTGCTCACCTCACGGGCCAGCACCGTCTGCTCTTCGGTGTCGCTCAACTCGCGGGCCGCCTTGCCGGCGACCTCTTCGTTGGCGATGGCGGCCAGCGCCATGCGTACGGTCGACTTGCGGGCCTCGTCGTGTGCCTTCAGCGCCGCCACCAGGTCGGTCTTGAGGCGGGTCTTGATCGCAGCCATGTGATGTGGGTCCTTTCGGGTAACGCTCCATTGTCGCACCTGCGCGTCGGGGCCCCTGCCGTAGGCTGCGAAGCGATGACCATGCGCCTGTTCGCCGCCGTCGTGCCGCCCCCTGCCGTACTGGACGCCCTGGACGCCTGCGTCGAGCCCCGTCGCGACGCCGACCCGAACCTGCGCTGGGCGGGACGCCACCACTGGCACCTCACGCTGGGGTTCTTCGGCGACGTCACCGACGACCGCCTCGAGCCTCTGCAGCAGGCACTCGGCAACGTCCACGGAACGCCCTTCACCCTCACTCTGGGCGGCGCCGGCACCTTTCCCAACCCGTCCAAGGCGCGGGTGCTGTACCAGGGCGTCACCGACGGCTCGGACGAACTGGGCGCCCTGAGCCGCCGCGTGCGCACCGCCGCCGACCGCGTCGGTGTGCCGGCGGACAACGCCAAACACGTGCCGCACCTGACTTTGGCGCGCACCCGGCGGCCGGCCCCGCTGACCCGCTGGCTGACCGTGGTGAGCAGCTTTCCGCGACTCAGCTTCGAGGTGGCCGGCTTCGTGCTGATGCGCTCCGAACTGCATCGCAGCGGCCCCGACTACCGGGTGTTGCAGAGCGTGGGGCTCGACGGCCGTCCACGCACCGATTGAGCCGAGCGCGCCAGCACTGGCCCATTAGGCTGAACGGGCCAATTGCGACGAAGGTGAGCGATTCTTCATGACCTACCAGCCCGAAACCCTGGCCGTACACGCGGGGCAAGAAGACGCCGACTCGGCGACCAACGCCCGTGCGGTGCCGATCTACCAGACCACCTCATACGTGTTCGACGACACCCAGCACGCCGCCGACCTGTTCGCGCTGAAGGTGCCGGGCAACATCTACACCCGCATCATGAACCCCACCCAGAACGTGTTCGAGACCCGCATGGCGGCACTCGAAGGCGGCGTCGGTGCGCTGGCGACCAGTTCGGGCGCGGCGGCGATCACCTATGCGGTGCTCAACCTCACCTACTCCGGCGACAACATCGTCGCCCTGTCGACCCTGTACGGCGGCACCTACGCGCTGTTCGCGCACACCCTGCCGCAGTTCGGCATCGAGGTGCGCTTCGTCGACCCCGAGAAGCCCGACGAGCTCGCCCAGCACGTGGACGACAAGACGAAGCTGGTGTTCGGCGAGACGATCGGCAACCCGCTGGTCAACGTGGTCGATCTGGACGCCTGGTCGGCCGCCGCCCATGATCTCGGCCTGCCGTTCATCGTCGACAACACGGTGCCGACGCCCTACCTGTGCCGGGTGTTCGACCACGGTGTCGACGTGGCCGTCCATTCGGCCACCAAGTACATCGGCGGCCACGGCACGAGCATCGGCGGCGTGATCGTCGACTCGGGCAACTTCGACTGGGCGGCCCACGCCGAGCGGTTCCCGGGCCTGACCAGCCCCGATCACGCCTACCACGAGGTGGTCTGGACCGAGGCGGTCGGCAACCTCGCCTACATCATCAGGGCGCGTACGGTGCTGCTGCGCAACACCGGTGCCGCCGTGACGCCGATGAACAGTTGGCTGTTCCTGCAGGGCCTTGAAACCCTGCACCTGCGCATGGAGCGGCACAGCAGCAACGCCCTGGCCGTGGCGAAGTACCTTGAGCAGCACCCGGCCGTGGCGTGGGTGAACTACCCGGGCTTGGAGTCGTCGCAGTGGCATGAGGTCGCGCAACGCATCCTGCCCAAGGGGGCGTCCGGCATCGTGTCGTTCGGGCTCAAGGCGGGCCGCGAGGGCGGCTCGAAACTGGTGGAGTCGTTGCAGCTGTTCAGCCACCTTGCCAACATCGGCGACGCGAAGTCGCTGGTGATTCACAACGCATCGACCACCCACAGCCAGCTCACCGAAGACGAACTCAAGGCCGCGGGCGTGGCGCCCGAGATGGTGCGGCTGAGCGTCGGCATCGAGAACGTGGACGACCTGATCGCCGACCTCGACCAGGCCCTGGCCCAGTTCTGAGCCCGATGACCCTCCCCGGTTCGGTCGGTCTGGTGCAGACCGAGACCGCCCGGCTGTTCACCGTTGATGAGCCCTTGCGGCTGGCCAACGGCGAAACGCTCGGACCGGTCGACGTCGCCTACGAGACCTACGGCACCCTGTCGGCCGACAAAGACAACGCGGTGTTCATCTGCCACGCCCTCACCGGCGACGCGCACGCCGCCGGGCTGCACGCGGGGGCGAAGCGTCCGGGTTGGTGGGACAACCTGATCGGCCCGGGCAAGCCGCTCGACACCGACCGGTTCTTCGTGATCAGCGCCAACCTGCTCGGCGGCTGCCAGGGCACCACGGGGCCCGCCACCATCGACCAGGCCACCGGCCGGGCCTACGGGCTCAGCTTTCCGCTGCTCGACATGGCCGACTTCGTCACCGTCCACCGGCAGTTGCTGGCACACCTCGGCATCGAGCGCCTGCTGGCGGCCCTCGGCGGCTCGCTGGGCGGCATGCAGGTGCTGCAGTGGGCACTGACGTACCCCGAGCAGGTCACCAACGCGGCCATCGTGGCGGCGTCGTCACGGCTGACCGCGCAGAACATCGCGTTCTCGGCGGTGGCCCGGCGGGCGATCATGGACGACCCGGATTTTCACGGCGGCCGCTACGCCGAACAGGGAGTCGTGCCGCGGCTGGGGCTGCGCACGGCCCGCATGATGGCGCACATCACCTATTTGAGTGAGGACGCGTTTTCAGAGAAGTTCGGCCGCAACCCGCACCCCGAGCGCGACAAACCGGGTTTCGGCATCGACTTCGCCGTCGAGAGCTACCTCGACTACCAGGGCCGGGTGTTTCTGGACCGGTTCGACGCCCTGTCGTACCTGTATCTGTCGCGGGTGATGGACTACTTCGACCCGTTCAACCGCTCGGACGCCACCGCGCTGGTCGAGGCGTGTCCGGTGAACTTTCTGGTCATGTCGTTCGACACCGACTGGCGGTTCAGCACCGAGCACTCACGGCGCATCGTGAAGCACCTGCAGAACGCCGCCCAGCCGGTGACGTTTCGCGATATACCGTCCAGTTGGGGGCACGACTCGTTTCTGCTGCCGGTGCAGCGCTACCACGACACCCTGCGGGCCTGGTTCGACCGTTCGTTGCGCGAGGGGGTGCGATGACCCTTCGTCCAGACCTCAACCTGATCGCCCAGCAGATTCCGCGCTCGTCGCGGGTGCTCGACCTGGGCTGCGGCGACGGCAGCCTGCTGCAGCACCTGATCAACGATCACGACTGCACCGGCACCGGCGTCGAGATCGACCCCGAGAAGGTGCTGGCCGCCATCGTCTCCGGCGTACCCGTGATGGAACTCGACGTCGACGCCGAACTGTCGCTGTTCGCCACCGGCTCGTACGACACCGTCGTGCTGTCGCGCACGATTCAGACCCTGCGGCTGCCCGATGAGGTGCTCACCCAGATGGCCCGCATCGCGGGCCGGCTGATCGTCTCGGTGCCCAACTTCGGCCTGCTGCAGCACCGGTTGATGCTGTTGCGCGGCCGCATGCCGATGTCACGCGAGCTGCCCTACAGCTGGTACGACACCCCGAACCTGCGCTTCACCACGCTGGTCGACCTGGAGGACCTGTTCGCCACCCTGGGACTGGTGATCGAACAGCGCATCAACCTGTCGCTGACGGGCGAACCGCTCGGCAAGGGCTTCCGGGCCGCCAACCTGCGAGCCGGTGCCGCGGTCTACGTGCTCAGCTGCCCCTGAACGGTATCGGGGACGGTTCCGATTACCGTTCACACGACGCTGCTGAACGGTATTGGGGACGGTTCCGATTACCGTTCACGACCCATTCAACTGCGCTGACAAGCGGTTTCAAGCAGTTCCTGAATGGGAATCGGAACCGTCCCCATTATCGACCAAGCAATGGGCGCAACCTGGTGAACGGGAATCGGAACCGTCCCCATTATCGGTCAGAGGGTCTCGATATGCTCGACCAGCGCTGCCTACGCGGCGCGTTCCTCGGTCAGCCGCTCCGGCACCATCAACTGCGAACGGCTGGGCGCGAACGGTTTTTGCCGCAGCGGCATACCCGCCTCGGACGGTGTGTGGTTGGCCTTGCGCGCGTTGCAGCCGTGGCAAGCGGCGACGGTGTTGGTCCAGGTGTTACGGCCACCTCGGCTGATCGGCAGTATGTGGTCGACCGTGGCGGCCCGCTCACCGCAGTAGCCGCAGGTATGCCGATCGCGCTTGAGTACGCCGCGCTTGGTCCACCCCGGCACCCGGCTGTAGAGGAAGGTCGTCTTCACGTACCGCACCAGGCGCAGCACCTCTGGTTGCGGAAACGAGCCGAACACCAGTTCGGGGTGCGCGGCCTCGACCACGGCGACCTTGCGCACCAGCATGCCGATGGCGTGTTGCAGCGACACGGTGTGCAGCGCGGTGTCGTCGGTGTTCAGAATCAGCACGGCCATGCAGGTACTCCCGTCCGGTCAGCGGCGTTGGGTCGTCGCGGGCAAAAAAAACCCGCCCCGCGCGAGCGCGGGACGGTGCCATCACCTTCGACTGGTAGCGGGGTCTCCATCGATATCTGCACACCGGCGAGCGGACGCTCAGCGCGCGCACGCGGGAGTGTGTTCATCTCGAACCCCTCGACTCCAGGACGAGCACCAGCGTAACCCCGCACACCCAATCGCAGGACACGACACGATGGGTGGACGGTCACGGTTTGAGATCCCGGCGTCCGCCGGGATGACGGGATCCCACACGCTCCGGACGCGACCCCGACAAGCTCGACCGACGGATCCACTACTTGCCGAGCGCCTTCAGCACGTCCGCCACCAGGGCGTCGGTGCGAATGTCGTCGGCCGAGGGCGAGAAGCCAAGCCGCACCACCACG
>ERZ724512.231-NODE-231-length-23952-cov-5.547893_pt1 | contig 23952 bp, 25 predicted proteins | sample MGYA00376045_ERZ724512 | MGnify/ENA primary metagenome ERZ724512 (study PRJEB28724, sample SAMN07190883) | activated sludge metagenome | isolation source: activated sludge of sewage treatment plant in Hong Hong | place: Hong Kong | collected 2016-03-17 ... | reverse complement strand
GGGGCTGAGCGCCGGGCCGCACCTTGCGACCGGTTCGGCGGGTCGCGGTCGGCCGGCGGGGATGAAGGCCGACTCAGGAGGGCCGGATGTTCTGGTTGTGGCGGAACAGGTTCTCCGGGTCGTAGCGGTCCTTCAGCGCCACCAGCCGGCGATAGGCGTCCTCGCCGAAGGTGCCGACCACGCGGGCTTGGTCGACGTCGGTGAGGAAGTTGGGCGAGATGCCGGGACTGGCCCAGGGGCGCAGCCGGTCGCCGGTCGCCCGGACCCAGTCGCGGTGTCGCGAATCGTCGCCGTCGGACCAGATCCCGTAGCAGTGGTAGAACCACGGCGCCGATCGCCCGCGCAGCGGGGTGCGGTCGTCGGGCACGTCGTCGATCGCTCCGCCGGCGCGGCCGACGATGATGACGCTGGCGGGCGACGTGCTGCGATCGGCTCGGTCGACCAGCGCGGCGATGACATCGTCGGTCAGGTCCGCCAGCAGGTCGGAGTGCCAGTAGTTGCGCCGGCCCGGCGGGTTGCCCGGGTCGGTGATCGCCTGGAGCGCCTGATAGGTCATCGGACCCACCGTGCTCGCCGCCGGCGCGTCGAGACCGTCCAGGAGCGGGGCGATGGCCGCGGGGCCGTCGGCCGGGTCGCCGAGATGGGCGAGGAGGACGGTCGCGACCGGCTGGCCGTGGAGGTCCGGCGGCACGAACGGCGCGGGCGGCGCCGTGGCCAGCAGGATCCCGCCGGTCAGCTCGCGTGGCGCGGCCAGCATCACGTCGCGGAAGCGGCCGGCGACCTCGACGGCACGCGACCGCGGGTAGATGAGCAGTCCGCCGTGGATGTCCGGCCCGACCGGGTGCAGGCGCAGCAGGAGCTCGGTGACCACGCCGAAGTTCCCGCCACCGCCGCGCAGCCCCCAGAACAGCTCGGCGTTCTCGTTCTCGCTCGCGGTGACGACGCGACCGTCGGCGATGACCAGCCGCGCGGAGAGCAGGTTGTCGCACGCCCAGCCGTGCATCCGCTCGAGCCAGCCGCTGCCACTGCCCAGGACGAATCCGGCGACGCCGGTGGTGGTCATCCGGCCGCCGGTCGTCGCCAGGCCGTGCCGCTGGGAGGCGGCGTCGACCTCGCCCCAGGTCGCGCCCGGGCCGACGCGCACGGTGCGGGCGACCGGATCGACCTCGACGCCGGCCATCGCACGGAGGTCGAGCAGCAGCCCGTCGTCGATGGCCGAGTAGCCGGCCACGGAGTGCCCGCCGGACCGTACGGCGAGAGGCAGTCGGGCAGCCTGGGCGAAGAGCACCGCGGCCACCACGTCGCCATCGCACGTCGCCCGCGCGATCGCCGCCGGCCGCCGGTCGAAGAGCGCGTTGAACACCGCGCGCAGCTCGTCGTAGCGGGCACCGTCTTCAGCCGTCAGGATCTCGCCCGAGAAGCCGGCCCGTAGCGCTCCCAGGTCGAGGGTGGTCGTGTCGTCCATGGCTCGATCCTCGGTGCTCGGGTGGCGCCGGCTCAGTGCCGCACGTCACAGGTCGCTCACAGATCGAGGTGGCGGGTGGCACCTGCGACCCGTTCGACGACCGAGCGATCGTGGACGTGGAAGTGTCCGTGCCGCTGGCTCACCGCGCCCGAGGCGATGAGGTCGGCGAGCGCGCGGTTGACGTTCTCGCGGGAGGCCGCGACGCGGGCGGCGATGTCGCCCTGGGACAGGCGCGGCACGATCCGCACGCCGTCGCCGGTCACCTCGCCGTGCTCGTCGGCCAGCATCAGGAGCGTGACCGCGACCCGGCGGGCGATGTCGTCGAAGGCGACGGTGCTCAGCGAGTTGGCGACCATGACGGCCGCCATGCTGAGCTGCTCGAACATCCGCTGCATCGCCGCGGGGTGGCGGGCCAGGAATGCCACGAGGGGCGCCCGGCGGACCATCAGGCAGTCGGCGGCCGTCATCGCGCTCAGGCAGAGCCACCGGGTGCCGGCCGGATGGAAGAGGCCGACCTCACCGGTGGCCTGGCCCGCGGTCAGCACGTCGATGATCACCTCGCGGCCGGTGTCGCTCTGGCGGTGCACCTTGAGCTGCCCGGACGCGACCACGACCAGCACGTCGGCCCGGTCGCCCTCGATCCAGATCGGCCGGCCGCGGGCGAAGTGACGCTCGATCAGGTCGGGACGCAGCTCCTCGACGTCGGACACGGACAGGTCGCCGAACAGCGTCGTGCTCAGCAGCAGCCCGATCGGATCCACAGGGCAAGGATCGAGCCCGAGCGAGGCCTTTGACCAGCCTCGGCGGGCGGGACGCCCAGGATGAGGTCGACGGCACTCATGGCCGCACCGTCGTCGCCGAACGGGTCGGACTGGTCGATGTCCTTCGACGAGCCGCCGTAGCCGGGCAGGTCCGTAACGATCACGCGGAAGTGCTCTGCCGGCGCGTCGATGTTGCGAACGTAGTTGTTGGCGCCCGTCGCGGGACCACCGCCGCGTTACGATCATGCCGTCAATGGCCGCCGACTGGATGGCGTGCGGTCGTGCAGCTCAGGCTCAGTGGACGTCGACCACATCGTGCACATGGCGGGTCGTTCGACGGGCGCGGCGTCGCGAGCCCCGCAGGACCAGGCCGATGCCGACCAGGGTGCTGATCGCGTTGACCCCGCCGTAGGCGATCACCTCCGGCGGCGATCGGCATCGCGATCGTATGGAAGCCGATTGCCTCAGCGCCCGGTCGAGGCGCTGGCCAGGGGGCGGCGGCGCACCGGCCGGCGGATGACGGAGCCGGGCTTCGAGGCGAGGAGCGGGTCGAAGTCGTCGGTGATTCGCGTCAGCCGCGCCTGGTCGACGAAGACGGCACCGTCGCGCACCTCCTGGACCAGGTCGCGGCCCAGGACGGTGCCGGCCGTGCCCATGCCGCCCCAGATCGTGGCGTTGATGCCGAACATGTGCTCGGTGCTCCCGCCGGCGAGGAACAGGCCTGGGATGTGGGTGGTGACCCGCGGTCGGAAGGGGCCGAGGTTCCTCAGGAGCGGGGCGATGCCGTAGCAGGAGCCGTCGGTGCTCAAGGTGAAGCGCTCCTGGGTGATCGGGGTGGACGCCTCGCAGAAGACCATCCGCTCTCGCAGGTCGGGGATCATCAGCTCGGCGGTGTCGAGGACGCGTCGGGTGAGCTCGTCCTTGAGCTGGAGGTAGCGCTCGTCGCGGCGGTAGCTGCCGCCGTCCGCCCTTCCGGTTCCGGCGTTCCAGAACGCGTGGCCCCGAGGCGCCCAGCTCACGAGCTCGAGCGTCGAGTATCCGGGCGGAGCCGAGTGCGTCCCCTCCGGATCCTTGGCGGTGGGACAGCTGATGCCCACCGGCATCTGCTCAGGGCAGCGACCGGCGGCGACCTCCCGGTAGTACCCGTCGACGTCGTTGGTCGGCCACACCCAGGCGAGCGGCGGCGTCCCCCGTTCGCGCAGGTCGACGTCGAGCGCGACGTACACCGCGAACATCGGCAGCGTCATCTCCAGCTTCGCGAGCCGGCGTCGCAGCCGCCGGGTCAGGTGCTCCTCGCCGACCAGCTCCGCCCACGTCCTCTTGTAGTCGGCGGCGGAGACCACGGCCCCGGCGCGGATCTCCTCCCCGCCACGCAGGCGCACGCCCACCGCACGGCCGTCCTCGACGAGGATCCGCTCGACCCGGGCCTTGGTGCGGACCCGACCGCCGTGCGTCTGGACGACGTCGGTCAGGTGCGCGCCGATCACCTGGCCACCGCCACGCGGGTAGAAGGCACCTGCCTGCAGGTAGTGGTGGAGGAAGCCGGCGTGCATCGCGGTCGGGGTCCGGTGCGGAGGCCACGTGTAGTCCCCGTTCTCCGCCAGGATCACCGCCTGAGCGTCGGCACTGAGCCCGCACGCGGACATCAGGGTGGTGATGGGGCGCACGCCCCAGCGCAGCAGCGCGAACGGGCGCCGACGCGGCCGCTCGCCGGCCGCGATGGTGCGCATGATGCCGACGCAGCGGCGCAGGCCCGACTCCTCCTCGGGGAACGCCGCGACCAGGCGGTCGAGGTAGGTGTCCCACCCGGTCGGCGTCTGGAACGTCGTGCCGGGGACCATGATCTGGCAGTGGCCTTCGGGGCGCTGACGCAGCCACTTGATGCGCTCGGTGAGCGCCAGCCCCGAGAGCGCGGTCTGCATCCGGCCGCCGGGGCCGCACTCGCCGACGTAGTGGGTGCCGACGTCGAACTCGAACTTGTTGCCCGCACGACGGAAGACCTGGGTGCTGCCGCCCACCACCTGGTTGGCCTCGAGGACGAGCACTCGCCTCCCGTTGGCCGCGAGGTACGCCGCGCAGGTCAGCCCGCCGGGGCCGGCACCGACCACGACGACGTCCCAGGCCTCGGGGTCGGACCCGCCGCTGGGGCTCGGGCGGGCTGCGGTCTGCGTCATGGTGGGGGTCGCCTTCCGAAGACGGTTTCTGGAGTCTGACTCTAGATCACTTTCCCGCTCCGCGGGATGAGGCCCTCGAGCAGCACCAGCCCGGCCTCGATCACGGCGTGCTCGACGCGCTCGGGCGGCAGCGTCAGGGCGTCGCGGCGAAGGGCGAGCGCGGCGACCCCGTTCCAGGCGCCGAAGAGGAAGTAGGACATCGCCTCGGGGTCGACCCGACGGATCGCGCCCGTCTCCACAGCGTCACGGATGCTCTGCTCGAACTCCCGCCTCAGCTGGCCGAACCGGTCGACAACCTCGCTCTCGACCGTCGTGCGGGGACCGCGCTCTCCCGTGACGGTCAGGTAGCGCACCACCGCTGGGTGGTCGAGTAGGAGCCGCAGGTAGGCAGCGCCGACTCCGGCGAAGCGCTCGAGCGGCGGCACGTCCGCGGCGTACGCCGAGCGCAGTGCCTCGGTCGCCACGCCCAGCACCCGCTCGGTGACGGCGGCGAGCAGTCCGTCCTTGGTGCCGAAGTGCACGTACACCGAGGCCGGCGAGATCCCGGCCCGGGCTGCGACGTCCTCGATCCGGATCTCCTCGGGCGGGCCTTGCGACAGAAGGTACTCGGCCGCGTCCAACAGCTGCGCACGGGTGCGCTCCCTGCGACGCGACCCGCGCGCGCCGGCGTCCACGGCTCAGTCCTCTCGGGCGGCCAGCACTCGCAGCGCCAGCTCGCCCCAGCGGATGTTCTCCTCTTCGAAGGAGATGCCGCGCAGGAGGGTGAGATAGGGCCCGACCCGGTTCGCGGTCTCGAAGAAGTCACGCTCGGTGCGACCCTCCAGCAGATGCTGCCGGAGCCGCTCGTAGCGCTTGAGCTTGGTCTGAGCGAACTCGATGCGTTCGCCGATCGCGGCGCGCACGGCCTCGGCGTCGCCGGACTCGATCGCCTGCACCTGCACGAGGAGCTCGTCGCGGATCGCCGCCGGCTTCGGCTTCCGCTGGCTGTAGGTCCGCATCTCGTCCTCACCTGCGGGGGTCAGGCTGAAGACCCGCTTGTTCGGCCGCTTCTCCTGCTCGACCACCTCCGCCGAGATCAGTCCCTGCGACTCCATCCGGTCGAGCTCGCGGTACAGCTGTTGCGGCGTGGCGGTCCAGAAGTTCGCAGTCGTCGCATCGAAGCCCTTGGCGAGGTCGTAGCCGGACGAGGGGTCCTGCAGCAGCGCGGCCAGGATCGCGTTTCGTAGGGCCATGGAGCGATCGTAGGAGGAGACGGGTGAATAGTCACCGAGTTGAGTAGTAGCAGGGCTGGACACGGAGGGCCAGCCTCGTAAGGTTCGAGCCGTATACTCACTTTGTTGACTAACCTCAGAGGTGGCCAATGGCGGACCGAGCCGGGATCGATCCAGCGATGACGATGGCCGTGCGATGAGGGACTACGACGCGATCGTGGTCGGTGCCGGCAACGCCGGCCTGATGGCGGCCGCCACGCTGCAGCGGGGTGGACTGCGGACGCTTCTCCTCGAGCGTCACAACGTCCCCGGGAGGACCGGCACCTCGTTCCGGCGCGGACGATTCGAGTTCGAGGTGGCGCTGCACCAGCTCTCGGGCATCGGCCTCGACGGACAGCCCGGTCCCCTGCTCCAGGAGCTCGACCGGATCGGCGTGGCCGACAAGATCGAGTTCGTTCGCGAGCACGAGCTCTACCGATCGATCGTGCCGGGCAGCCACGACGTCGTCGTTCCGGTGGGTTGGAGCGAGGTCGTGGACGCCCTGGAGGCAGCCTTTCCCGGGAACCGATCGCGGTTGGAGAAGCTCTTCGATCTGGTCCGCAACGTCACGATCTGGCAGGTCGCCGCGATGCGCGGACTTCCCGCAGATCAGCTCGGCGACGTGCTGTTCGCGAACGGACTCCGATCGCTCAAGGCCGTGCTCGACGAGCACTTCGACGATCCTGCTCTGAAGAACGTCCTCGGCATCTACTGGACCTACTCCGGCATGCCATCGGGCCGGATGCCCTTCCAGGACTGGGCGCTGATCTTCTTCGCGTACGTCGAGTTCGGCCCAGCGCACGTCAAGGGCGGATCCCAGGCGATGTCGGCCGCCATCCTCGACTCGTTCCTCGAAGCGGGGGGCGAGGTGCTCTTCAACACCGGGGTCGACCGCTTCACCGACGCCCACGGAGTGACCGGAGTCGTCACCGAAGACGGCGACGCGGTCTCGGCCCAGCACATCGTCTCCAACGCGTCGCTCCCGACCACGGTCGCGATGCTGGACGACCCGCCGACGGCGTTGACGGACGACCTGGCCAAGCGCCGGGTCGGCGTCTCCGCCTTCCTGCTGCACCTTGGGTTGAACGCGACCGCCGACGATCTCGGCTTCACGACCAGCACCAGCTTCATCGGCCGCGATCTCGATGACGACGCGGTCTTCGCGAACTGGGGCACGCTCGAACCCGCTCGCAGCGTGTGCATGAGCTCCTACGACGTGACCCCCATCGGGTTCTCCCCCGCCGGGGCCAGTCACGCGAGCCTGCTGACCTTGGCCTACGAGCACGTCTGGGACAAGGTCGAGCCGGCCGACTACCACCGGCAGAAGTTCGCCTACGCCGAGGGTCTCCTCGACGTGGCCGAGATCATGACGCCCGGCATCCGGGACGCGATCGCAGGTTCCATCTGCTCTACGGATCGCGCACCGCCGACGACGTCATCTTCGACCTCCCGAGGATCCCACCAGCCAGTCGCACTGGCCCTCCGACGTCGACGCCGACGAAGAGATCACCGTGACGGTGCGGGACCGAAGCTTCCGCACGAAGCGCGGCCGCCCGCTTCTCGACGCCCTCGAAGACAACGGCGTTCGGCCCGAAGCGGCCTGCCGCTCCGGAGAGTGCAGCCTGTGCCGGGTTCGTGTCCTCAAGGGAGAGGTGCACGAGGCCGAAGAGGCCAAGCCACGTCTGTGTGACAAGCAGTACGGCTACGTGCACTCCTGCGTGTCCTACCCGCTCACCGACGTCGAGCTGGACGTCTGAGGAGGCTTCGCCCGCGCGAGGCATCTGGCACCATGTCGATGTCCGAGCGCACCGTCGAGACCCACATGCGCGCGATCTTCAACAAGCTCGGGCTGCTCGACGGAGAAGGGGCTGCCGACCACACCGGGTCGGTGGCGTCGGTCACCGGCCGCACGCTACTCGCGGACGACGGTCAGGAGAGCACCGCTGCCGGCGCCGGTACCGCCACGCTGTTGACGACGTGCAGCTGGCGGAGCGTGTGCGTGCGCAGGGCAGCGAGACCACGCCCGTCGAGGCGCTCGCAGACCCAGTCCCAGTGCAGCGCCACCCAGTCGCCCGGCCCGACCGGCCCGGCGAGCCCGTGCTGCTCGGTGCTGACCACCGCCTGCTCCTCGACCGGGTCACCGAGCCCGAGCCGGCGACCGTCCCAGGTCAGAGGTTGGAACCGGACCGTGGCCAGCCCGCCCGAGACGGCGCTGACCTCACCCCACCGCACGCGGCACCGGTCCAGCACCCGCAACGGCTCGTCGACCCGGCCCAGCCGCAGCAGGCCCAGCCACGGGTACACGCCGAAGACGTGGAAGGAGTGGTGCGGCAGTGCCCCGGCCGGCACCGGGGCGCACAGGCGCGACCAGGAGCGGCCGGCCCGGTCGCGGAACCGGAGCTCCAAGGAGTCGCCCATCAGGCGGGGCGAGACCCGGGAGAGCAGCTCGTTGCCCACCCAGTACGCCTCCACCACCCGCTCGTCGAGCGGGTCGGCGATGCCGTTGGCCGCCGCGATCAGGCAGAGATAGGGCCAGGCTCCCTCGAACCCCCGGACCAGGCGCCGCAGGTCGCCGTCGTCCGCACCGGCGGCCACCTGCTCCAGCAGCCGGTGTGACCCGTCGGGCCCGCAGTAGCCGAGCTCGTTGGGCGGGTAGGCGTAGCGGGCGAAGCGCAGCGCTCCGCTCCCACGGACCCCTGCCGGCTCAGCCACGGGCGGGTGCCACCTCGGCGCGCCCGCGCCAGCCGAGCCACACCGCCAGCACCCCGCCGGCCAGGAGCACGACGAGCCACCCCGGCTGCAGCGGCGTGCCCTCGACGACCGAGCTCAAGATGGTGGTGAGCGGTGCCGCGAGCACGAGGACGGCGGTGACGTCGATGGCCAGGGCGCGCTGGAGCGCGGCGAACCACGACGCGACGTACGCCGCCAGGAGGGCGCCCGTCAGCAGCACCCAGCCCACCTGGTGGGCGGTCATCGAGGTGAGCAGCGAGAGGTCGCCCCGCATCGCGACCCAGGCCAGCAGCACCACCGAGCCGAGCGTCATCCGGGCCACCGCGACCGTCCAGGACGACAGCGTCCCGAGCAGCAGCTTGGCCACCACGACCTCGACCGCCCACAGCAGGGTCGCGCCCAGGATCATCAGCTCCGGCGTCCCCAGACCGCCCGGCACGCCGCCGGCGAGCCCGACCTGGCCGGCCACGAGCAGCCCGATCGCCAGCCAGTGGCCCCACTGCAGCCGCTCCCCGAGGACGACCATCGCGAGCAGGGCCACCCAGAGCACCAGCGTCTTGTGCAGGAACGCCGCCTGGGGCGAGGACGAGCGGGCCAGCCCCTCGAAGAACAGCACGAACGGCACGCTGCCCCCGATCACGCCGACCAGGGCCAGGGCGCCCCACTGGCCGATGCCCTGCGGCAAGGTCAGCCGGGCGCCGTACCTCCGGCCGCCGGCCACCGCCAGCAGCAGGAGTCCTGCGGCGACGACGTTCTTGGCCGTGGTGAAGGCCGTCGGGTTGCCGAAGGCCTTGACGCCGTAGGAGTTCACGAACACCGAGACCCCGCTGACCGTCGCGGTGACGAGCGCCAGGAGGATCCCGGTACGACGGCGTCCGGTCATCCTCTCGGTGCGCTCGGCTCTCGTCGTCGTCATGGTGACTCCTCCCTTCCTCGGGCCGCGGCCCGGATGAGGGCGGCCTCCTGCGCTTGTTCCGTCGTGATTCGCTCGAGGGCGAACCCGGCGTGTACGACGAGCCAGTCGCCCGCCGCGACAGGCTCCCCGAGGACCAGCAACGACACCGTGACGCGGCGGTCGCCGTGGCGGACCTCGACCGTGTCGGGGCCACTGACGCGGACCACCTCGACCAGCTCACCCAGGCACATCGACCGCCACCTCCTCCCACACCAGCGCGGTCGCGGCGTCGACCGCGGCGGCGACCGGCGCCGAGAGCGTCGACCCGGTGTCGACCTGCCCGGCCTCGACACCCACCACGACGACCCGGGCCGGCAGCCGCCGCAGCGCCCGCGCCAGCTCGACGGCGGTCGCGAGCCCGAAGGCATGTGTCCCACCGCGGTCAGCGCGGACCTCCGGCGGCAGCGGCGACCCAGTGGCGCCGAGGTCGAACCGGTGCAGTGATCCGGCGGGTCCTCCGGTGACGACGGCGTCCACGACGACGACGTGGTCGTGGCCCTCCCAGAGGTCGAGGAGGGCAGTCGGGTCCTCCTGCTCGAGGACCCGGACGGGTGCGTCGGGGGACAGCCGGGACGCGACCGCGCGAGCGACCGCCGGCCCGACGCCGTCGTCGCCCCGGTCGCCGCGGCCCAGCCCCACCACCAGGGTCGCGCCGGTCATGACCGCTCCACGGTGAGGTCGAGGAAGTGGGTGGCACACGAGATGCACGGGTCGTAGTTGCGGATCGCGTGCTCGCAGCGGTGCTGGAGGGCGTGGTCGTCGAGGTCGGTCCAGGTCTCGACCATGACGCGCAGGTCGGCCTCGATGCTCGCCTGGTTCTGCGAGGTCGGCGGGACGATCTGGGCGTCCCGGATGATCCCCTGCTCGTCCAGGACGTAGCGGTGGAACAGGATGCCGCGGGGCGCCTCGCTGGCTCCGAAGCCCTCCCCTGCGCGGCGCGGGACCGACACGCTCGGCGCGACCCCGTCGGCCCACCCGTCGATGATCCGCAGCGCCTCCACCACCGCTTCGACCACCTCCACGGCGCGGACGACGATCGACCGGAAGGGGTTGCGGCACTCGGGCCCGAGCCCCGCCTCCTCCGCAGCCTGTCGGGCGGGCTCACCGAGCCGGTCGTGGTTGAGGGTGTAGCGGGCGAGCGGCCCGACGACGTACGGACCGCGGGCACCCCCGTCGAGCCGGGCGTGGAGGGCGTGCGAGTGCGGCACCTGGAACTCGTCGATGTGGGCGGGGAAGTCGCGGACGTCGAACCGCACCCCGGAGGAGGTCACCACGTCCCCCACCTCGATCGGGTAGCCGGTCTCGGGCCGGAGCGCGACGTACTCGTGCGGCTGCTCCAGGTCCGGGAAGTCGAACCCCGCGACCAGGCGCACGGTGGCCAGCGCGTCGTCGAGGGCCTGCTCCAGCACCGGGCGCAGGGCGCGCAGCTCGCCCACCCGCGGCATCCGGTGGAAGCCGCCGACGCGGACGTTGACCGGGTGGATCGAGCGACCGCCGACCACCGTCATCAGCTGGTTGCCAGCCTTCTTCAGTCGCAGTCCCAGCTCCACGACGTCCGGATGATCGCCGGCGAGCTCGACCGCGCCGTCGTACCCCAGGAAGTCCGGCGCGTGCAGAAGGAAGATGTGGAGCGCGTGACTCTCGATCCACTCGCCGCAGTACAGCAGCCTCCGCAGCTGCCGGATCGCCTCCGGCACGGCGACCCCGCAGGCGTCCTCGACCGCCCAGCAGGCACTCGTCTGGTAGGCCACCGGGCAGATCCCGCAGATGCGCGCGGTGATGTCCGGGGGCTCGGTCCAGGCCCGGCCCCGGAGGAAGGCCTCGTAGAAGCGCGGCGGCTCGTAGATCTGCAGCTGGACGTCGGTCACCCGGCCGTCGCGGAGCTCGATGTGCATCGCGCCCTCACCCTCGACCCGGGCGAGGGTGCCGACGTGCATCACCTGCCCGCCGTCGGTGAGCTTGTGGTTCACCGGGCCACCTCCTCGGTCGCCGTGCCGCCGTCGCCGGTCCGGGCCTCCGCCGCCTCGCTCGCTCGGAGGAAGGCCTCGGAGGCCGCGGTGAAGGTCCGGAATACCCGCAGCACCTGGGACTCGTCCATGCCGTGCCCCCGCAGCCGGGTGGCCAGGGAGGCGGGGTTGGGCGTGTCCTGCGGTCCGAAGCAGCCGTAACAGCCGCGGTCGTACGACGGGCACAGGGCGCCGCAGCCCGCCTGCGTGACCGGGCCCAGGCAAGGCGTGCCGTGCGCCACCGTGACGCAAACGTTCCCACGCCGCTTGCACTCGAAGCAGACGCTGTGGCTGGGGATCCGGGGCTTGCGTCCCTGGAGCTCGGCGGCGAGCACCTCCAGCAGCTGGTGCCTGTCGATGGGGCAGCCGCGCAGCTCGAAGTCCACCGGGACGTGGGCGGCGATCGGGGTCGACCGCGCGAGTGTCTCGACGTACTCCGGGTGGGCGTAGACGACCGAGCGGAACTCCTCGACGTCGGCGAAGTTGCGCAACGCCTGGATCCCGCCGCTGGTGGCGCAGGCACCGATCGTGATCAGGCGGCGCGAGGCGGCGCGGACCTGCTGGATCCGCTCCAGGTCGTCCGGGGTGGTGATCGAGCCCTCCACCAGGGAGATGTCGTAGGGACCTTCGACGACCGCCCGGGTCGCCTCGGGGAAGTAGGCGATCTCGACCTCGCCGGCGAGCGGGATCAGCTCGTCCTCGCAGTTGAGCAGGGTGAGCTGGCACCCGTCGCACGAGGCGAACTTCCAGACGGCGAGCTTCGGCCTGGCCATGGCTAGAGCTCCACCCGGGTCAGCAGCGGCGCGAGCCGGTCGTAGGAGAGCACCGGGCCGTCGACGCAGACGAAGAGCTCCCGCAGCTGGCAGTGTCCGCACAGGCCGACGCCGCACTTCATGTTGCGTTCCATGGACAGCCGGATGCGGGCCGGGCCCACGCCGCGGTCGTGCAGCGCCTGGACGGCGTACCGCATCATCACCTCGGGACCGCAGACCAGCGCGAGCGTGCGGGCCGGGTCGAAGCCCCCACGGGCGATGAGCTGCGTGACCAGGCCGACGTGCCCGTGCCAGCCGAGGGTGCCGGCGTCGACGATCTCCTCGACGACGACGCCGTGCTCGCGGGCCCAGGAGTGCAGGTCGGCGCCGAACAGGATGTCCTCGGGGGTGCGCGAGCCGTAGAGTAGGCGGACCTGGCCGTACGACGCACGATCGGCGCAGACCTCCAGGATCGCCGGACGGAGCGGGGCCAGGCCGATGCCACCGGCGACGAAGACGACGTCGCCGCCCCGCCCGTCCGCCACGTCCCAGCCGTGGCCGAACGGGCCGCGGACGCCGAGCGCCGTTCCGGGCGCCGCGTGCGCCAGCGTGCGCGTGACCCCGCCTACGTTGCGGATCGTGTGCTGGAGCACCTCGGGGTGGGCGGGGTCACCGCTGATGGAGATCGGCACCTCGCCCGCGCCGAAGCCCGACAGCATCGTGAACTGTCCCGGCGCGAACACCAGCGGGTCGTCGTCGGTGGCCACCAGCTCCAGGGTCACCGTGTCTCGCGTGTCGCGCCGGTTCTCGGCGACCACGAACGGGCGCGGCACCATCACCGCCTCCCGGACGAGGAGGTCGCTGCCGGCCGAGCCCTGCCGCGGGCTCATGTCGGCGTCCCGTAGAGGTCGAGGAGCCGCACCCGGGCCGAGTGCAGGCTCGCCGACATCACGCGGACCACGCGCTGGAGCAGCGCGTACCCGAGCTCGGGGTCGTCGTTGCACTTGCCACGCAGGCAGGCACCGTCGAAGGCGACCAGGCTGGTCTCCTCGGTGGCCCGCGCGTCGAAGTTCCAACGGTACGGCGCCACCAGCCACGACCACCCGACGACGTCGCCCTCGTGGACCGTCTGGATCACGCACGGGCCCGTGGGGGTGGGGGCCTCGATCGCGACCCGGCCCCGCCGGATCACGTAGAACGCGTCCGCCGGACCGCCCTCCTTGAACAGGTAGGCGCCCGGCCGCAGGTGGAGGTTGGTCGCACATCCGGTGACCAGCTCGACCCACGGCTCCTCGAGCCCGTGGAAGAAGGGGTGCTCGGGCAGGTACTCCGCGATGGTCCTCATGGCTGCTCCTCCTGTTCCGGCTGCTCGGCCTCGGCGCGCAGCGCGGCGGCCTCCGCGGTGATGTCGATGGCCGCCGGGCACCAGGTGACGCAGCGGCCGCAACCCACGCAGCCGAAGGTGCCGAACTGGTCGACCCAGGAGGCCAGCTTGTGCGTCATCCACTGGCGGTAGCGCGCCTTGGTCGAGGCGCGCACGGTGCCGCCGTGGATCCAGGAGTAGTCGGCGTCGAAGCAGGAGTCCCAGACGCGGGTGCGGGCGGCGACGTCGCCGGTGAGGTCGGTGACGTCCTCCACGTCCGTGCAGAAGCAGGTCGGGCAGACCGCGGTGCAGTTCCCGCAGGCCAGGCAGCGCGTGGCGACGTCATCCCAGACCGGGCTGTCCGCGGCGGCGTACAGGAGGTCCTTCAGCCCGGCGGTGTCCAGGCGTCGGCCCATCCGCTCCGTCGCGTCGACCGCGACCCGGTCGGCCGATGCCACGTCCTCCGCCGCTGCCGGCTCCGCGCCGACCTCGTCCATGAGGTCGGTACCCCGGTCGCTGGCGACCTCGACCACGAAGCGGTGCGGCCCGTCGTCCAGCAGCTCGGTCAGGGACAGGTCGTACGGAGCACCCCTGCCCTGCTCGGGGCGCGGGCCGGTCTCCATCGAGGCGCAGAAGCACGTGCCGGACGGGTCCGAGCAGGTGACGGCCACGACGAACGCGGCCGCCCTGCGCGCCGCGTACGCCACGTCGGCATGGGCCCGGCCGGTGAGGACGGTGTCGTGGATGCCGATGGCGGACAGGTCGCACGAGCGCACGCCGAGCAGGGCGTACGGCGAGCCCGGGGGCTCACCGGGGTCGACCGCGAAGCCGTCCTCGGTCCGGTGCCCTCGCCACAGCAGCTCCTCGGCCGGGAAGAACACCGGCTTGGCCGACTGCGCCCCTGCGGCGAACCCGAAGATCGCGTCGTCGTCGCGTCGTCGTAGCCGGTAGGTCCCGGCGTCCTGGTCGTCACCCCAGCCGCGCGGAAGCTCCTCGACGGTGGTGACCGGTGCGTTGACGATCGCGCCCGACTGCACGGTCGGCCCGATCACGACGTACCCACGCCCGACCAGCCGGTCGATCACAGCCTGCAGCCCGGCCACGTCGATGACGCGGTGGTCGGCTCCGTGCGACCACTGCTCCCCCACGGTCGCTCCCTGGCGGGTCACACTCAAGAGTCTTCTGGTCCTCCGGACCCCCGACTAGGGCCAACGGTCCTCGCGCACACCGCCTGAAGTCGGGCGACGACGCGTGGGCCACGGGGCCCGGACGCCGCGTAGTTGCCGCCATGAGCATCCGGTCCCGCTCCCTGGTGTTGCTGGTGTTCACGATCGGGCCCTCCGGAAGACGACGTGCGTCGCCCGGACTCGACCCGGGCGTGAAGCCCGGGCCGGTCCAGCACCGTCCGTCAGCCTGCCGCCAGCTGCGCGCGGGTCGGCACGTACGGCTCCACCAGCAGCCGCATGCGGGCTTCCTGTGGTGTCCGGTCGGCCTTGCGCACGTTGCACGACTCGCACGCGGCAACCGTGTTCAGCCACGACCACGGGCCACCACGGCTCGCGGGGAGTACGTGGTCGATCGTGGTGGCCCTTCCACCGCAGTAGGCGCACCGGTGCCGATCTCGCTTCAGCACACCCGCCCGGGTGTAGCCCGCGGGGCGATACATCCACTTAGCCGCGACATAGCGCACCAGCCGGATGATCTTGGGCCACGGATGTGGTCCGACCATCCGGTCGTCGTGGCCCTCCTCCACGATCGCGACCTCACGGAAGAGCATGCGGACGGCGTGCTTGAACGACACCTTGCCGAGGGTTTCGTAGGAGGCGTTCAGCAGTGTCACCGAGGACACCGAAGACACGGCCACGGTTGTGGTGCTCACCGCTGACACCTCCTTTCCTTGGTCTCGTCGAGTGTGCGGTGTGGTCAGGTTCGGCGGCGGGCGCCGGGGCGTCGCAGGCCGTCGCGAGTCGAGCGGCTGAGCTTCTGGGCGACGGCGGCCAGCTTCACCTTGTCTTCTGGCGTGAGGTCCGGTCGGTCGTGCCCGAGGAGCACGATGCGGTCGGCGCTGGGCAAGGAGGCCCAGACTCGGTCGAACTTGTCTCTTCGTGCTCTCGGTGGGAGTCGAACCCACACGCCACCACGAGAGCATCGGTACCCCCAGCCGGGCTCGAACCGGCGTCCTCCCGGCTGAGAACCGGGCGTCCTTGACCGCTAGACCATGGGGGCGCGTGTGGTGTGCCGTGGACGGGGATCGAACCCGCGCGGCCCGGATTGAAAGTCCGGATTGGCAGCCAGCAGCCACCACGGCGCTGCGCGCTCCGTACGGGACTCAAACCCGTGATCTCCCGCTCGACAGGCGGGCGTCCACTCCGGCTGGACCGACAGAGCCTGGCGGAAGGTGGAGGAGTCGAACCTCATGGCCAAAGCCACGACCCGGGTAGCAACCGGGCGCCGGGCCACCCCGGCGTCGCCTTCCATCCGCGGAGGGAGCGAGGATCGAACTCGCACGCCCGTGTGGGCCTTCCGTCTTCGAGACGGCTGCCTGCGCCGGCCATCGGCTGGTCCCTCCACATGCCAGCAAGTGCGTCGGGCAGGACTCGAACCTGCATGCCCGCGAGGGCCCCCTGGTCTACGGCCAGGCGGGCCAGCCAATTGCCCAACCGACGCGTGTGCCGCAGCGCTGGCATCCCCGACGTCTCCGCCGTGGGTCGCTGCGGCGACAGGAAGCGCTCCCGTCGTGCGGGTCCGGCTCCTGCCTGATGCTGTCCACTATCGAGTTCGCCCTCACTCCCCATCGCTGGGGTCTGAGTGGGGAGAGGTGTCCCCACGGCCATGTGACCGTTAGCCCGGTGCCACGTTGCTTCGCTGGCCTCTCGGCCAGGTCGCGGGTCCGGTGCCCGTGGGACCTTCCACGATTCGCATGGACGGAGGGAGTCGAACCCCCAGCCGCCGGTTCTGGAGACCGGTGCTCTTCCAGTTGAGCTACGTCCACTCGCTGTTGTTGAGTTGTGCGCTCTCCGCTGTGATTCGTGGCGCGGGAACCGCGGCCGGAGATGCAGAAGGGCCGCTCCGTGAGGCTGCGGGTCCTGGGTCCTGGTGACCTCATGGACTTCCGCCTCAGCTGGAGCGGCCCGGCATGTACCGGTGCGTGTCGCACCTACATGGGCGGCTCCAGCTGGCTCGGCAGCCACTGACCCTTGGTCTCAGAGCAGGGCTCATGGCTTTCGATCCTCGACCGCAACTGGGCAGCATCCAGCGCACGGGCCGCATTGCGACTCGTGACGGCGTGGATGTGGCGCATGCCCACTTCGCTGGTCCTTCCACTACGTACGTCATGGCCCGGTCCCATTGACCTGGCCACGAACCAGGGTAAGGCTCGCCCTGCCAACCGACCTAGCAATTTCTGCTCGGCCGCCCACCCAGCCTGAGGGTGAGGCGGACTGGTCGGTGACGGCCATCCGCGGACATCACGACCCGGCAGACCTCTTGTCGAACGCTTCCTGGGCTGTATGCACTCCCAGCACGGTGCCGTCGAGTCCGGCGGCTTCGGCGCGGGCGCGGAGCATTCGGGCGCGGACGTGGCCGGAGAGACGGTCGGAGCTGACGTTGCTCCCCCACATGCGGGTGAACAGGGCGCCGGGAGCATCTCCGCGGAGAGCGCGCCAGGCGTTCAGCGCGGCGACGGGGCCGGTGGTGGCGTGCAGTCCGTGGGCGACGGCGACCTGCTGGCCGTGGCCTTCCTGGTCGGTCTTCGATTGCCGGATGTGGAGCAGGAGGCCGGCGGGCTTGTGTTCGACCGTGATGCTGCCGCTGTTTGCTCCGGAGGAGTCGCTGGCGCCCGCAACTGCTGACTCACCGCCGGCTGGCTGATCCCGAGCGCCGTCGCAATCTCGCGCTGACTCATCCCAGTCGCCACCATCGCCCGAAGCGCGAGCACACGCCGCAGCCGCGCGACCTCCTCGTCATGCCGCGCGCCGAGGTAGTCGGCCAGCAGTTCCATGAGGCAACCTCATCGCCACTACTGCGGCGTCGCTTCCTGATCGCCGGTCCACCAGGGTCACTTTGCCCACAAAGACGCGGGTCCACCCTCGATCGGCCTCGAAGGTTCTTCAACGCCGAGTCACAGCTGCGGCAAGCGACGTCGGATGCTCGAGCCACACTCGGCCATTGTCGTCGATTGGACCTCGGCCTCGACTGAGGTCGAGGCCGAGGCCCTACGACTAGCACGCAGGCAGAAAGCCATCCCCAACGCTGGTGCCTAGGCCGTTTTACTTTCACCGGCCGCATCAGAGTGCGCCACGAATCAGACTACCGGTAGCTGCTCGCAGACGCTGGAGGCCACTCCATGCCACTGAAGGCCGACCACCCGGGTGGAACCCGCCCGGCGAGGCGCACAAGCAATCGCATGTGCCATGGCGCGGAGGGACCGTTGTTCTGCAGCACGGTGATGCTTCCGCCAGATCCAACGACCTCTCGTGCGTACTCGATCAACAAGTCCGGAATCCAGCCGACCGGCGCTCCAGCAGCCGTCAGCAGTATCGCGGCCGGGTTTGCCTCGTTAGTCACGTCATCCCGCGCATCCAGTGCCTCGCCGTGCCGCAGTCCAGCTATCGTCGATTCCGAGCCATGCGAGCGGACCGCATGACCCGACCCGCGAACTATGAACGTCGCTGACGTCGCGCCGTCGTCATCAACGGCGGGCGCCTCAACGAGCGATACGGTGTCGCCCTTCTGCTCACCGCCGTTACGGGCCAAGATATCCAGCCGGTCTGCCTCCGTTGAAAGACCGAGCCAGTTCACGTACTGCTCGTAGTCGGGTCGCTTTCGGTCCATGACCCGCAGGTCGAAGAACGGCCAGAGGCGCGCCGATTCGTAGACTCGATCGAAATCAGGGAACCCGATGAACGGCCGGAACCCCTCCACGCGCTCGACGCCCGGGCAGTACTGAAATCGGTAGACGCCGGGATCGGCGTCGAGCACCGCGACGTCGTGAATCGAGCGAAGGACGCGATTGCGCCAAGCGATGCCGAAGCGTCGGCTCCTCCGTTGAGCTCCCAGCACCGATGCCTCAACTGAGCTCATCGAGTAGCCTCCTCCGATTCGCTAGAACGAGTTCGACGAGAAAACGGCGTGTCGTATCGGGTAGCGCCGGCGCGGCGCCAACGATGTCCGCTACGGAACGGTCACTCACGGATCGAGCCCGATCCTGCCAGTAGGTCCGGACATCATCGGTGCAGAGGCGTGCGGCCGTTCCCGCGAGCGTCACCAAAGACTGCCACGGTGTCCCGCGGACGTGTTCGAATCTGCTGGCCTTGCCCTGGCTCGCCCAGCGTGCAACGGACGCAGCACGCAGGTGCTCGGCACAGTCTGCCGGCGAGAGCGTGAAGCCGAGACTCGCAGCGTGGTCGAAGGATGCGCACAGCGCCTCCGAAGACTCGCTGCCCGGGGGCGGTACGAGAACGGCCCAGTTTCTGTCATGACGGTCGACGTGGGCGACGAGCGCGTCGAAGACCAAGTAGCCGGCGAATGCGTCGAACGCACCGAAACCCGGCGGAAGACCGCTAGAGGGCGGGGACGCGAATCGTCGTAGCGCAGTTTGGATTGCCTGCGGCCCGTGTCCACGATGCTCACGGTCATCCGGGTTGTAGTCCTCGACCGCCTCGCTCATCAGCACTCGACCGTGTTGGAGCTCCCAGTCGGGCGGCCGAGCATCCTCGACAAGAACGCCCCGCACCTCACCCCGCGTCGCCAGCTCGACTCGCGCCGCCGGCACGCCCAGGAGCCGCGCCAGCTCGCTACCCAACTTTTCAACAATGTCTTCGCCGAACGCTCTCTGACGTTCCTGGCGGGCCGGTTTGAACAACCAGGTGCGCCGCTCTGAATCGTGGCGGTACCACTCGTGCGCGTGCAGGCCTTGCTGCTCGACGCCAGCGAGTGTCCAGGCGGAGGCATCGACCGTGGGCCACTCGTTGGACACACCCTTCATTGTGCCCTGCACAAGTACTGACCCAGTTTCGCCTGGCGGGAAGACCGGTCGATCTCTTGGATCAAAGTGGCGGGTGCCGCACCGAGGAGGTCGCATGCCCGTCGGAAGATCATTCGCCGGACTGCGTCACTCCGCCGCCTGTTCGCGGGCCCGAGTTGCCGGATCCGTCGACGAGCGGTCGTGATCCGAGTGCCAGCGACACTCGTTATTGTGGATGCGGTGAAGATCGTCCAGGTCGATGAGCGGGACTCCGACTGGGAGAACCCAAGTCCCCGATTCCGGGTCTACCACCACGGCAGCGGACCCTCCTCAACGCACGGCTGGACCAAGCCTCCGACGTGACCGGAGCAGACGTGGCGCAGGTCATCGATTGGGCGCAGCGCCAGGCAGGCGACGCCCTCACGTATGCCATCGCCTTGGTGTACGACGACGAGGCCAGAGAGCGGCGACACCCCGACTCCGGGCGGGGCTTGGTGTGGCTGGTCGGCACCGACGGCAGCGACAACGCGATCGATGTGCTGGAAGAGGACCGCCAGCGGCGCATGCTGGCTCGCCGCTTCGACCCGCTGATCGTCCCGGCTGGGCCGGATCCCGACGGGCGTCCCGGGAGCCGTACAACGGTGGGACGAAGCAGCGCCGGAATTGACCGGTCATTCCGCCGCGTACCGTTCGGTCGCATCCTTGCGCCGCGAACAGGCAAACTCGTGGGGCCTGCGCGCAACTGAGCGTGTGTTAGCCGCGAAAGCACGGCGTCACCTCGGCATCGGGAACGGAACAGTTGCCAGTAACTGCCGTGCAAGTGGAGCTAATGCCGGGCGTCAATCACGACGGAATCGCGACCGCTTTCTAGGCTTAGCGAGCGTATAAGAGGGATCGAACTTCCTTATCTCTGCTGCTGTCCTAGCGATCAGTCCTTGTAGCTCAGCCACCTCAGCGGGCGGAACTTGAAGTGAACCGCTCCGATACGAGTCGCGCCCAGGGTCAAAATACTTGTAGGGAACGCCCGCAATCAGGGTCCGCGCGGCCTCCATTAGATTGTCGAGAGCTGGCCGAGATGGCCTCCAGAAGTACGACCATTGGAACGCACTGATCGCCTGCTTGTTGAGGCTTACGTTCTTTCCCCAATGGTCAGGGTCTGCGCCGGCGTCGGCGATCCAAGCGTTAGACAGGTTCCGGCAGGCTATGCCAACTGAGTTTGCCTCCTGGGCGCACCGCCCCCTCACCTCCTCACGGTCGCGATCGCCCGCCTTCTCGATCGCGATCTCAAGGCTGCTCACCATCTCAGCGACGCGGGGGGTCTCAAAGCTCGACAGCCTTCCTGCCGCAACTCCTTTGAGGAACCAGCCGGCAACACTGCCGGGGTCAATCTCCAGCGCGCGTGCCGCGTAACTGAACGCTTCTTGATATGAACGGGCACGCATGCACTGATCGGACAGTGTGAGGAAGTTCTTGGCCTCATCGGTGCGATCGACCCGAACAGTGCCCTCCACCATCATCGACTTCGCCTGATCCGGGGTGTACTTAGTCCGGCAGAAGTCGCACGCGAACAGGCCATCGTTGTCTTTGGTGAAATCGTTGCTTCCGCACAACTCGCATACCAGTTTGTTCACGATGGCTCGCCCCTAAGTGTCTTGGGACCAAGTGGTAGGCGAAGGGTAGCGCCCTGCGCCCCCACAGCCCGTCAGACGCCCTGGCCGCGGCAGTTCGCGCATGCGGGTCGGCTGTCCGGTCCAACGGGCGCCTTCCGACCGACCCGTCCGGAGACGGGCATCGCCATAGACTGCCGGATTCTCCATCGCGGCGCGCGCCAACCTGCTTGACTCCAGATGTCCCCTAGCAGTCGGGACCAGCGGTTGCGCCGTTTCCTTCGCCGGGAGGGAGTCACGTGGGACTCATCAAAGCCGCCGTCGGCTCACTGGGTGGCACGCTCGCCGACCAGTGGAAGGACTTTCTCACCGTCCCTTCGGCCATCGAGCCGACAGCGGCGTTGTTCCCAGCCGTTCTCATGGGGACCAACGCGGCCCGAGGCTCAAACACGCAAGCTTCGACGGCCATCATCACGAACGGATCGAAGCTCGTCGTCCCTGAAGGCTTCGGATTGCTGCTCTTCCAGGATGGAGAACTGACGGGCTTCGCGAGCGAACCTGGCGCCTACGTCTGGGACGCGGAGGCTACAGACTCTCACTCCGTGTTTGCGGACGACGGGTGGTCGGATTCGCTCATCAAGCAGTCCTGGGAACGCTTCAAGTTCGGCGGCCGACCCACTTCCCAGCAGTTGGCGCTCTTCGTCAGCCTGAAGGAACTGCCGAATAACCGGTTCGGCACCCAGTCCCCTATCTACTGGGACGATCTCTACTTGAATGCCCAGGTGGGCGCGGTCGCCCACGGCTCGTACAGCATTCGCATCGCTGACCCGATCGTGTTCGTGAAGCAGTTCGTCCCTGCCAGCTACCTGCAAGCGCAAGCAGTCTTCGACTTCACCGATCACAGCAACCCCGCAGCCCGCCAGTTGTTCTCCGAGGTCATTGGATCGCTGGCCGCCGCTTTCAGCGCATACACGAACGACGCCGAACGCGGCCAACGTATTGTCCGGATCCAGCAAGACTCCATCGGCTTCGCAAGAGCTCTGTCGGAGGCTGTCGACGCCTCCTACCAGTGGAGAGCGACGCGTGGCCTCTCCATCTCGAAAGTCACCATCGTCGGCATCGAGTACGACGAACCGACGAGGGAGCTACTCAAAACGATCCAGCGCGCGGATGCGCTGTCTGGCTCTCGAGGGAATGCCAACCTCCAAGCCTCCGTGGCTGCAGGTCTCGAATCCGCTGGCGAGCAAGCCGGTACCGGCGGAATCCTCGGGATGGGTATCGCTGCCGGATCCTTGAATCTGTCGAGTCTCGCGCAGTCGGATCCAGCAACTGGAGGCGTACCGCCCGAGGCTTCAACGGACCAAGACCTGGTGACGCGACTCGAGGGACTCAAACGCGCTCTCGACGCCGGACTAATCAATGAAACGGAGTTCGCTGCGGCCAGGGCAAAGGCTTTAGGGCTCGGGTAGCGGGAGCCCGGCACAGAGAGTCGAGACGGACCCATGAAACTCCTCGAATGCAATCGATGCGGCAGCAGAGAGCTCAACGAGGTCGACGGCTACATCGTCTGCGCCTACTGCCGATCACGCTTCGCCCCCCAAGCAGACGACTTGCCAACAACCGACAGCGCGATCGGAGTCGCTGATGACATCACCGCGCTGCTCCAGCGATGCCGCGATGATCCGGCCAATCGGCGCGCGTACGCGAACCTGATTCTCGACATTGACCCTACCAATCGGGAAGCTGCTGCCTACTTGCGTTAGGAAGGTCTGATGAAGACGAAGGATATTGCAAAGCAATACGGCCTTGACCAGGCATCCTTCGACCGCTGGCTCAAGCAGTCCGGTTGTCAGTTCAGAAGCACCATGACGGGCCTCGCGATCGACGATCACGTAGACACACGGGAACTCGTCGGTCGGTATCATCGATACCTGGTCGGAGAGCAGGAGCGGGCGGCCGCAGAGCAGGATCGCTTGGCAAGAGAGCAGGCAGAGGCCGATCGAGTCGCGGAGGCCAAGCGTCGGGCCCTGGCGAGCATGCTCATCACGTCGGGCTTCAACTTCGACGGTTATCGAATCACCAAGTACTCGGGGTACATCTCCGGCGACGATGCCGTACAGGTGGCTCGTCCGCGAGACGGCTGGCTGGGCGTTCGAGGCGATGTCGGAGCTGATCTCCTAGCATCACTTGTCACGATCAGACGCAACGCATTGGCTGAACTCAAGGAAGCTGCGTTCAATCTGGGATGCAATGCGGTCATCGGGGTTGACTTCGACTACCTGACCTTGGACCCAGAGACGGTGAATTCGAACGGCGGGACGCTCTATCTCCCGTTCCTCTTCGGCGTGACGGCAAATGGAAACGCCGTGATCATCGAGAAGGACGACCGCACGTCACCGAGGTGACAGCGAAGCGCCCGGGTCTGTTCCTCGGCGGCAAGCCCAAAGTTCCTGAGCGCACGGGCGCGAGCCGCCAACACGAGCCCGGGCTCCTCAGCAGTCGGCCGGCACGTCGACGGCGGCATCGGCGTGACGGGCACCGCCGTCACCCTGGCGGTCGAGGTGGTCGCGGCCGAGACTGCCGGTGAGGTCGCCGTAGGCCGTGCCGTCGCCTGAGCCTCCGGTGATTTGCTCGTTGCCGCCGAGGCCGCAGATCACGTCGGGGCGCGGCGGGTGCCATGGAGCACGTGGTCACCCGATCCTTGAGTGCGGTCGAGCTGAAGACTGGGAACGCTGCGCGGGTCGGTGTCAGCAGACCTAGCCCATTCCGCCGCGAGCGATGCGGCCGCTGGCGCGTTGAGATCCGGGTTCTTGCCGGTCGCCTCTCCTACGCGGACAACATGAGCGTGGACCGCAACGAGTTGCACGAATGTCGGGGTACGACCTCATTTGTCGGACCGGGTACGGCCTGATGTGTCGGTCTCG
>ERZ724512.230-NODE-230-length-23984-cov-7.701032_pt1 | contig 23984 bp, 21 predicted proteins | sample MGYA00376045_ERZ724512 | MGnify/ENA primary metagenome ERZ724512 (study PRJEB28724, sample SAMN07190883) | activated sludge metagenome | isolation source: activated sludge of sewage treatment plant in Hong Hong | place: Hong Kong | collected 2016-03-17 ... | reverse complement strand
CGAACGGGTCGTCCCGGGGCTGGCCGGCCGTCGGGCGATTCTGTACGCCCCCACGTGGCGCGACGGCGAACCCGACCCGGGGGTTCCGACTGAGCGGCAGTGGCGTCGCATCGACTCGTGGTGCGCCGGCACCGACAGCGTGCTGCTGATTCGGCCGCACCCGCTGGGTGTGGGTTCGTACACCCATGCGTCACGGCACGTGCACCTGATTCCTCCGTCGCTGCTGCCCGAATCGATGCCGCTGCTGTGGGGGGTGGACGCCCTGGTGACCGACTACTCCTCAGTGCTGTTCGACTTCGCGGTGACCGGCGGGCCGATGGTGTTTCTGGCGCCCGACCTGGAGCACTACGGCGCCACCCGCGGGCTGTACCTCGACTACGCGCAGGTCACCGGCGGCCGCTGGCAGCAGAACTGGGACGGCGTGCTCGACGCCCTGGAGCGGCTCGACAACAACACGGCGGCCAAGGATCGGGCATTGGCGCACACCGCCAAGGTGGCGGCTCTGGCCCACCGGCACACCGACGGACGCAGCGCCAAGCGGGTAGCCGGCTACTTGCTGGAGCTCACCAGCCGTTAGTCGGTGGTCGAGGGTGTGCTGTTGGTTGAGCTTGTCGAGACCCACCTCGTGGGTCGAGCCTGTTGAGTTGCCACCCGGGCTGACCAGCCTGCCTGCTGGCAGCCGGTCGTCGACGATCACGCCTTCGACTTGGTGAGCCGCGAGGTGTCGACTGTGGTTTCGGCCCCGGTCAGCAGGCCTCGAATGAACCCCGCCCCCCACGACAGGTGCATGATGCCGAGCACCGCCACGTTCAGCGCCCACTCACGCAGGTTTGCAGCACCCAGCGACTTGGCCGACACCCACCCCAGGCCGGCCGCGTAAGCCAGCGGTGCTGCGTGCACGACGCTTGCGGTGCGTCCGAGCCGTCCGGGCAGCAGCCCGTTCAGTTGCGCCACGGTCACCACGGCCGAGGCGCCCAGTGCCACCACCACCAGCGGCGGCGGCAGGTACTTCAGCGGCGTGCGGCGCTGCTCGCGAATCAGGTGCCCCCGCCACACCCCGGTGGCGAACATCTGCCGGCGCAGGGTGGCCGGCTTCGCCCGCGGCCAGTAGGTGACGGCGACGTCGGGGGTGTACCAGATCAGGTGCCCGGCGGCGAGAATGCGCGAGTTGAGTTCCCAGTCCTCAGCCCGGCGCAGCGTCTCGTCGTAGCCGCCCACCTGCTCGAGCACCTCGCGCCGAAACACCCCCAGGTAGGCCGAATCGGACGGCCCCGCCTGCTTCGCCCCGTGGTACTGGCCCCCGCCGAGCCCCCACGGCGAGTTGTACGCGCGGGCGACCGCCGACTGAAAGGGCGTGCGGCCCTTGGCGTGCATCACGCCGCCGACGTTCACCGCGCCGGTCTGGTTGAGCAGGCCGACCATGGTGAGGGTGTAGTTCTCGGGCAGTTCGGCGTGCGCGTCGACCCGCACCACGATGGGGTGCCGGCTGGCGGCGATGGCCAGATTCAGCCCCACCGGAATGTCGTTGGCCGGGTTGTCGACCAGCCGCACACGGTCGTCGGCGGCGGCGAGTTCGTGGGCGATCTCGGTGGTGCGGTCGGTGGACGCTCCGAGCGCGATGACCAGTTCGGCCTCGGCCGGGTAGCTCTGCGACAGCACCGCCGCCACCGCGTCGGCCAGGTAGCCCTCTTCGTTCAGCACCGGCATCACGTAGCTGACGGGAGGAAAGTCGCTCACCCGGCGAGGCTATCGCGAGCAGTCAGCGGCTGCCCCACTGCCACGTCGGGCGGGTCAGCAGTCCCTGATCGGCTACCTCGGTTTCGCCGTGCGGCTTGACCAGTTCATGGTGCAGCGCACCCGCCTCGACCAGGGAGCCGACCAGCACCGCCGAATGGGTCACCACCACGAGTTGGCAGCGCTTGGCGGCGGCGATCATCAGCCGGCCCAGGGCGGGCAGCACGTCGGGGTGCAGGGACGTCTCGGGCTCGTTCAGCACCATCAGGCTCGGGGGTCGTGGGCTGAACAGCGCCGCGGCCAGCAGCAGATAGCGCAGCGTGCCGTCGGAGAGTTCGCGGGCCGACAGCGGACGCAACAGGCCGCGTTGGGTGAGGGTCACCTCGAACCGTCCGTCGTGGTCGGCAACCGTGACGCCGCTGCCGTCGAAGGCGTCGGCGACGGCCGCCTGCAGCGGCCCGGCCCAGGCCGATTCGAGAATGGTCGCCACGGTGGCGGCCAGGTCGTGCCCGTCGCCGGCGAGCACCTCGGTGCGCGTGCCCACCTGGGGCTGCCGGGCGGGCGCGTCGGGGTCGACGCGAAAGCTGTCGTAAAACCTCCAGCCGCGCACGACGGCCCTGATCGCGGCCACCTCGGGCCGGTTCACCGGATCGGCGAACTCGTCGAGCACCGACGCCCAGGGCGGCAAACCGACGTCGTCGAAGCCGCGGGCCGTCCGCTTGAGCAGCGTCGCTGCCGGGCGTAGCACCGGACCCGCCCAGATCAGCTCGCGCTTGATGATCGGGTCGCGGCCGAACATCGTCTGGCCCTGCTGTTGCGGCACGGGTAGACCGAGGTCGATCAGGTACCCGAACTCGTCGGCGGTGAACCCCAGTTGCAGGCTGACGGGCGCCAGCCGCCGTCCGGTGCCCTGAATCGGCACGTCACCGCGCCGCATCGCCCCGGTGATCTGTTCTGGCCCGGCCCACAGCACCGAACTGAGCCCGCCGGCCGCTGCGAGTGAGCCGATCAGGCGTCCGGTGGCGGTGTCGGCCAGCAGATGGAACGCGCGGTACAGGTTCGACTTGCCCGAGCCGTTGGCCCCGGTGACCGTAGTGAGCTCTGCCAGCGGCAGCACCACATCGCGCAGGGAGCGATAGCCGTGCACGGCGAGGGTGTCGATCATGGCCAGACCCTAAGCGTCGCCACTGACACGATTGGGTGGGTTCGAGCCGTCCGGTGAGTTCGGTCGCGTCGCCAGCCGCCGATGATCCAGCGCCACAGGCGTTCAGGTGCTGCCGGGCTGACGGGCGATCTCGAGATCTCGGCAGGCTTTCGCCGTGGCTGCACACTTTCGCCCTGCAACACGACACCCTTCGGCCCGGGTGACATCGTGCAGCAATCTCGAGATCGCGGCTCCCCACCGAGGGCACTCCGGCCGACACCTGGCAACCTGAAACCACGAAGACGCCCGCACCATCATCTGGCGAGCCACGGAGGCGCTGGCCCGATTGCGACACCCCTCGCCATTGACCCGGGACGCGAGGCGTCGCCCGAGACGATCCGCCGTGCGTACGCGGTGCACCCGATCACCGCGCTGCAGACCGAGTACTCGCTGTTCACCCGCGACCTGGAGGACGAGATCCTGCCGGTGCTTCGCGAGCTGGGCATCGGCCTGGTGCCGTACTCGCCGCTGGGCCGCGGCCTGCTGACCGGCTCGATCACTACAGAGCCACCGGCCGGAGACAGCCGTGCCACCGCCTACTTTCCGCGGTTCCAGGGGGAAGCGCTCGAGGCCAACCTGAAGCTGGTGGACGCCATCCGCGGCCTGGCCGATGCCCACGGCTGCACCCCCGGCCAACTCGCGCTGGCCTGGGTGCTGGCCCAGGGTGACGACGTGGTGCCGATTCCCGGCACCCGTCGGGTGACGTACCTGGAAGAGAACGTCGGCGCCCTGCAGGTGCGACTCAGTGCGGCCGACCTGCGCGCGTTGGCCGACGCCGTGCCGCGCGGCGCCGTGGTCGGTGACCGGTATGGCGACCTGAGCACCATCGACCGGTAGCCACAAGCAGCGACGCCGTCATCTCGACGAACTCCGGGATCTCCTTCATGCGTTCCGCCGTGGTCAGATCCCGGGTCAAGCCCGGGACGACGGGGGAACACCGCGGTCCACGGCGACCACCACCTTGCCGATCTGGCCGCCACGATCAACCAGCGCCAGCGCCTGCGGAGCCTGCGCCAGTGGCAGCGTGGCCGCCACCAACGGCGTGAGCCGGCCCGAGGCCACGAGTTCGAGCAGTGATCGGGTGATCTCGGGCTTGGCCGTCGCCATCAGGGGCACGAACTTTCGCGATCGTCCGATCGACAACACCACCCCGCGCAGCATGCGCCCCAGCGGGCCGAACACGTGGGCCTCGCCGCCGGCCACCGACACGAGCCGGCCACCGTCGCGCAACAGTTGCAGCAGGCTACGAAGCGGGGCCACGCCGCCGAGGTCGATGATCACGTCGTAGTGGTCGCGCGGCAGCGTGCCCAACTCTGCCCGATCGCTCACCTCGTCGGCGCCCAGCCGGGTGAGCGCGTCGAACGCCTCGGGACGACTGAGCGCGTGCACCCGGGCGCCGCGCAGCTTCGCCAGTTGCACCGCGAACGTGCCGACCCCTCCCCCGGCGCCGAGGATCAGCACCCGGCAGTCCGCCGAAACCGCCGCGGCCTCCAGCGCCTGCCAGGCGGTGCCACCGGCGAGCGGCACCGCGGCCGCGTCGACGTCCGAGACGTTGTCGGGAATCGCCACCACCTTGGCCGCCTCGGTCAGCACGGCCTGGGCGAGCCCGCCGCCGTCCAACTCGCCGGCGACGCGGTCGCCGAGGCTCAGCCCGGTCACTCCATCGCCCAGAGCCGTCACCCGGCCGGCGACGTCACGGCCCTGCACGGGCTGCTTGGGCCGGCTCAACCCGAAACCCAGCCGCACCAGCAGCGGCTCTCCGCGCATCAGCCGCACGTCGGCCGAGTTGAGCGCGGTGGCAGCCACGTCGATGAGAATCTGGCCCGGGCCTGGTTCGATGACCGGCAACTCGTTGCGGGTGACGGTCTCGGGGCCGCCGTAGGTGGCCTGGGTCCAGGCGATCATCGTGGTCGTTGTGGTCATGGTTCCTCCGGGTAGGCGAAAACGTCGGTGAGTGGACGATCGAGGGCGTTGGCCAGCTGAAACGCAAGTTCGAGCGTGGGCGAGTAACGCCCCTGTTCGATGGCGATCAGGGTCTGCCGGGTGACGCCGACGCTGGCGGCCAGGTCGGCCTGAGTGCGTCCAGCCGCTTCACGCAGGGTGCGAATGTGGTTGATCACGCGGGTGGGTCGCACCATCACTGAAACCCGGCGCGATAGGCACCCAGCCGGGCGAGTCCGCCGACGAACGCCGAGAGAAAGAAGCCCGTGAACAGGGTGACGCCGATCCAGAAGTGGGCCGCGTCGACCATCGCCAGAATCAACGCGGCGATGCCGCCGATGGTCAGAAAGCTCTGCCCCACCCGGTCGCCGAAGTGCTCGATCTCACGATCACGCTGGTCTTTGAGGTGGGCGTCACGGTCACCCCGGCCGGCGACGATGCCCCAAACGATGCTGAGGGCGATGGACGCCACGATGCCGACGCCGATCGACCACAGCATCGGCGTGATCCAGTCGATGTCGTCGGGCGACGTGCCGGCCAGTTGTGGCAGCACGATCAAGAAGTAGGCGATGCCCACCGGTGCGCTCACGATCACCTGCGACCAGGTGACCCGTTCGATGTAGCCCACGCGATCCTCCGTGTCAAAGATTCTTTACACGTCGAGGGTAGGCGTCACTCTGTGCGATGTCAAGAATTCTTGACATCGGCTGCCGCATGGCTAGCCCGACCGGCCAAGCCCGTGGGACGATTCCGCCGGACGCCGCCCGCATCAAACGGCCCACCTCACGGCTCCTCGGTGTGACATCACCCGATCGGAGGTTCATGACGCTCACCCGTGAGGATCCACGCCCGCTGGCGCCACAGGTTCGCTCGGCGACGCTGCGCGCCGTCGCGCTCGCGGTGGTCTCGGTCGCCGTCTACTGGGTGGTGACCACCTATGCAGACGACGCCGTGCGGTTTCTGCGCTCTCTGGGGCTGCGGCAGCGAGACATCCAACCGTGGCAGTTGCCGGCCATGGCGGTGCTGATCGCGATACCGGTGTGGCACGTCCTCAGCGCCCTGCTGCAACTGGCCCGGGTGACTGGGCGCTACCTGACCGCTCGGCGCTGGGAACGCCAGCTCGACGACCCCGCCCGGGCCGCGGACGTGCCGCCGCTCGGCTCGCACCTGATCACCGGCACTCGGGTCAGCGTCGCCACGGCGATCGGCGCCATGGTCGGTGCCGTGCTGCTCACTCTGGGCTCGTTCGGGTTCGCCGTCGGCGCCGCGTTCAACCGGCTGCCCTTCCAGGCCTCGGACGACGCGATCGGCTACGCCTGGCTGCTCGCGGTCAGCGGGTGTTGGGCGATCTACCGCAGCAGCAAAGGGCTGGCCGTCGCCCGCCGCGCGGCGAAGGTGGAGCGGTTGTCGTCGTCCGGTCCGGCCGAGGTGGCCCTCAGTGCCGGCGCAAGGGCGGCGCAGGTGCCCACGCTGCACATCGAGTTCGCCGGCCCGCTGCGGCCCGCGCCGGGCCGCGGGTCGGTCGGCCGCATTCTCTACCTGCGGCTGTTCGACAACCTCGCCGGCACCAACCGGTTCGTGGAGCGCTGGCGGCGGCACGGGGTCGTCCATTACCTGCGCAGCGCCGACCAGGTGAGCGCCGACGAACTCAAGACCTGGAGCGGACGGGTCGGCGACCTGTCGGTGTTCATCGACAACGACGCCGAACTCGACGAGTTTCTGGCCGCGTCGCAGCCCGTCGAGGGTCCCGACGGCTACCCGGCGGGCGAGTTGCTGTGCCACGGCAGCTACTGGAAGCGAGCGGTGCAGCGGCTGCTCACCGAGGTCGACCACGTGGTGCTCGACCTGACCGGCTTCACCGCCGACCACGGCGGCACCGCGTTCGAGGTGCGCTCGGCGTTCGACCTGGTGGACGTCGCCCGGCTGAAGCTCACCGCCTCGCACTCCAGCGATACCCGGTTTCTGAACGCGCAGTTGCAGCACGCCTGGTCGCAACTGGCGGCCGATTCGCCCAACGCGGGCACCGGCGTCCGTGAGGTCACGGTGTACGTGGGCTGATCAAAGACAGCGCCGATCGAGCCTGTCGAGATCATGGCCCGCCCCTCGTCATTCCGGCGGAAGCCGGAATCGCTGCCCGCACGGCGCCGTCGGGTGCGGTTTGTGAGATCCCGGCGTCCGCCGGGATGACGAAAGGGAGCGTCCGCCGGGACACCCAAACCCACCGGCCTGGGATTGGTAGTCTCCTGACGTCCCAGTCACCGCCAGGCACCGAAGGGTCATGATGAGCTCGATCATCTACACGCACACCGACGAGGCGCCGCTGCTGGCGACCTACTCGTTTCTGCCGATCGTCCAGGCTTACGCGGGCGCAGCCGGGGTCGACGTGCAGACCCGCGACATCTCGCTGGCGGGCCGCATCATCGCGCTGTTCCCCGAGCGGCTCACCGACGAGCAGCAACTACCGAACGCCTTGGCCGAGCTCGGTGAACTGGCCAAGACCCCCGAGGCCAACATCATCAAGCTGCCCAACGTGAGCGCGTCGATGCCGCAGCTCAAGGCGGCCATCGCCGAACTGCAGGGCAAGGGCTACGACCTGCCCGACTACCCCGACAACCCCGCCGACGACGCCGAGGCCGACGTCAAGGCGCGCTACGACAAGGTGAAGGGCAGCGCGGTCAACCCGGTGCTGCGCGAGGGCAACTCCGACCGGCGCGCGCCCGAGTCGGTGAAGAACTACGCCCGCCAGCACCCGCACTCGATGGGCGCCTGGAACGCCGACTCCAAGACCAACGTGGCAACGATGAGCGCCGACGACTTTCGGCACAACGAGAAGTCGGTGGTGATCGAGGCCGACGACGACCTGCGCATCGAACTCGTGCCCGCCGACGGCGGTGAGGTGGTCGTGCTCAAGCCGTCGACCCCCGTGCTGGCCGGCGAGGTCGTCGACGGCACCGTCATGCACGTGGCGGCCCTCGATCGCTTCCTGGCCGAGCAGATCGAGCGCGCCAAGGCCGAGGGTGTGCTGTTCTCGGTGCATCTGAAGGCCACCATGATGAAGGTGTCCGACCCGATCATCTTCGGCCATGTCGTGCGGGCGTTCTTTCCCAACACGTTCGACGAGTACGGCGACGACCTCGCCGCCGCCGGGCTGAGCCCCAACAACGGTCTCGGCGGCATTCTGGCCGGCTTGGACGCCCTGCCGAACGGCGCCGACATCAAGGCGTCGTTCGACGCCGAACTGGCCGCCGGCCCGGCGCTGGCGATGGTCGATTCCGATCGCGGCATCACCAATCTGCACGTGCCGTCCGACGTGATCGTGGACGCGTCCATGCCGGCGATGATCCGCATCGGTGGCCACATGTGGGGCCCCGACGGCGCCGAGGCCGACACCCTGGCAGTGATTCCCGACTCGTCGTACGCCGGCATCTACCAGGCCACCATCGACGACTGCCGCGCCAACGGCGCCTACGATCCGGCGACCATGGGCTCGGTGCCCAACGTCGGGCTGATGGCGCAGGCCGCCGAAGAGTACGGGTCGCACGACAAGACGTTCGAGATCGGCCAGTCGGGCACCGTCCGGGTGGTCAACCGCGCCGGCGACGCGCTGATCGAGCATCAGGTCGAGGCGAGCGACATCTGGCGGGCCTGCCAGACCAAGGACGTGCCGATTCGCGACTGGGTGAAGCTCGCCGTCAGCCGCGCGCGTGCCACGGGTGACCCGGCCATCTTCTGGCTGGACGAGAGCCGCGCCCACGACCGCGCCTTGATCGGAAAGGTCGAGACGTACCTGGCCGACGCCGACCTGGTGGGCGACACGACCGGGCTCGACATCTCGATCATGTCTCCGGTTGAGGCGACGAAGGTTTCGGTGGAGCGCATTCGGCAGGGGCTCAACACCATCTCGGTCACCGGCAACGTGCTGCGCGACTACAACACCGACCTGTTCCCGATTCTCGAACTCGGCACCTCGGCCAAGATGCTGTCGGTGGTGCCGCTGATCAACGGCGGCGGCCTGTTCGAAACCGGCGCGGGCGGCTCGGCACCCAAGCACGTGCAGCAGCTGGTCAAAGAGAACTATCTGCGCTGGGACAGCCTGGGCGAGTTTCTGGCGCTGGCCGAGAGCTTCGCCAAGTACGCGCAGGCCACCGGCAACACCTCGGCCAGGGTGCTCGGCGAGACCCTCGATCGCGGCACCGGCACGTTCTTGAACGAGAACAGGTCGCCGGGCCGGCGGCTGGGCACCATCGACAACCGCGGCAGCCACTTCTACCTGGCGCTGTACTGGGCCGAAGAACTGGCCAAGCAGACCGACGACGCCGACTTGGCGGCCCGATTCGCTCCCCTGGCGGCGACGCTGCGCGAGCAGGAGTCGACGATCAACGCCGAGTTGCTGGCCGTGCAGGGCTCGCCGGCCGAGCTGGGCGGCTACTACCGTCCCGACGACGCGCTGGCGAGTGCCGTGATGCGTCCGTCGGCCACCTTGAACGCCGCCATCGACGCGCTCTGAGCCGCTGGTTGAGCTTGTCGAAACCAGGTCTCGCCAAGCTCGACCAGCGATGCACCGAGGTCAACGACCGGTACCCTTGCGCGGTGATCGACTCCACCCACTGGCTGCTGACCCTGTCGTGCGACGACCGGCCCGGCATCGTCCATGCCGTCACCGGAGCGATCGCCCAGGCCTACGGCAACATCACCGAGTTGCAGCAGTTCAGCTCGGCGGAATCGAACCGGTTCTTCATGCGGGTGCAGGTGCAGTCGGGCTTCGACCGATCGGTGTTCGAGCGGGCGGTCACCCCGATCGCCGAGTCCATCGGCGCCGACTGGACCCTCGATTTCGTCGGACGCCCCCGGCGCACGCTGATTCTGGCGTCGAAGATGGGCCACTGCCTCAACGATCTGCTGTTTCGACAGCGCTCCGGCTCGCTGCAGATCGAGGTGCCCCTGATTCTGTCGAACCACCCCGACCTGCGTGACCTGGCGAACTTCTACGGGGTGGCGTTCGAAGACCATGCGGTGCTGCCCGACACCAAGGCCGCGTTCGAGGCTCGGGTGCTGCAGACGGTCGAACAGCACGACATCGAACTGGTGGTGCTGGCCCGCTACATGCAGATCCTCTCCCCCGAGCTGTGCGAGAAGCTGGCCGGGCGCGCGATCAACATTCATCACTCGTTCTTGCCCGGTTTCAAGGGCGCCAACCCCTATCGGCAGGCGCACGCACGTGGCGTGAAGCTGATCGGCGCGACGGCGCACTTCGTCACCGGCGATCTCGACGAGGGCCCGATCATCGAGCAGAACGTCCGTCGCGTCGACCACTCGGTGGACGTGCCCGAACTGGTCGAGATCGGGCAGGAACAGGAGTCACGCACGCTGACCGACGCAGTGAAGCTGTTCGCCGAGCACCGCATCATGCTCGACGGGCAGCGCACGGTGATCTTCCGCTGAGCCCGCAGGTACGGCACGTCGTCGTCAGCGCGAACGCCGGCATCTCGCGTCACCCCGCCGGCCCTACGCCACGAGATTCCGGCGTACGCCGGAATGACGGGTTACGTTCGCCGGAATGACCGGCCAATGGAGTCGCTGGGCGCCCTACCTGGTTTCGGAGTAGATGCCCTGCTCATAAGCCTGCCCGTAGTACGCCTCCAGTTGCTCCAACGTTTCGGGGCTGTCGGGAATCGTTGCCTTGCTGATGGCGGCCACGCTGGGCAGCACGTCCGGCTGCCACGTCTCGGGCTGCCACAGTTGCGAGCGCATGAACGCCTTGGCGCAGTGGTAGAAGACCTCCTCGATCTCGACCACCAGGGCGAGGATCGGGTGATGGCCCTTGACCACCAGAGCTTCGAAGAAGTCGGCGTCGCTGACCAGTCGCGCCCGTCCGTTGATGCGCAGGGTGTCGCCGCGGCCGGGCACGAAGAAGTTCAGCCCGACGCGCGGGTTGACCAGCACGTTGTGGTAGCCGTCCACCCGGCGGTTGCCCGGACGCTCCGCGATCGCGATCGTGGTGTCGTCGACGATGTGCACGAGTTGACCGGGCGGGTCGCCTTTGGGCGAGGCGTCGCAGCGGCCCTGGTCGTCGGCGGTGGCGAGCACGCAGAACGGCGAAGCCGCCAGCCAGTCGCGGTCGATCGGTAACAGTGCAGCCCTGACCTTGTTGGCAGCCCGATACGCCGGCCGACCGACCAGTTCCTCCAGCTGTTCGACCGTGGTGAGTTCGCTCCACGTCATGGCGCGAGCCTACGCCGACGCGGCTTGAGTGATCAGCCGGCCGTCACCGGAGGCAGCGCCGACCAGGGGAACACGATCCAGGCGTCGGTCTGCTTCCAGGCGAAGTCGACCCGAAACACCGAGGTCGGCTTGGTGTACAGCACCGCGGTGCGCACTTCGGCACCATTGGCCACCAGTATTTCGATCACCAGTTGCATCGTTCGGCCCGAGTCGGCCACGTCGTCGGCCACCAGCACCCGGCGCCCCGCAATGCTCTCGATGTCGAGCAGCGGGGCCAGCAGCACGGGGTCGGGCAGCGTCGTGGCCACGTCGGTGTAGAACTCCACGTTCATGGCGTCGGCGAGCTTCACCCCCAGCGCATACGCGAGCGCCCCCGCCACCACCAGGCCGCCCCGAGCGACCGCCACGATCACGTCGGGCCGAAACCCGCTGGCGGCAACGTGTGCAGCCAGCTCACGGCTCGCGTCGCCGAAGCCCGCCCACGTCAGAATCTCTTTGCCGTCGAGTTCGGACGCCTCCGCGTGGTACGCCGTCATGTCCGGCACCCTAGCCGAACGGCGCGATCACCTCTGCCCTACAACCGCTTCAGTCCGGTGGCGTCGAGCAGTCGTCCCTGGTCGTCGTACATCGCCACCGCGACCTGCCCGTTCATGATCGAGCGAATGCGCGATGCCGTCTGAGAGTCGATTCTGAGCGCAACGTACCCCGCCAGCTCGGGGTTGCTCAACAGCACACTGGCCGGCAGCCCCTTCCAGTCACGGGTCAGGGTGGCAACCTGGCCACCGGTGACCGCCTCGGCATCGAGCCCCAGCCCACCCTTGGCCGACCAATGCAGCCGCCAGTTGAGCCCCCTCGGGTCGACGCCGAACGGCAACGCGTCACCGGGGTAGGCGATCACGTTGTCGCGCACCAGCACCGCCTTTGCCACGGTGAGGTCGGGGGTGGCCGCGGCCTGGGTCACCGACACGGTCACCGCATGCGTCGCCAGGGCGTAGTTGATCGTGACCAGCATGCCGTCGGCGGGCACGTTCACGGTGACGTTGTCGGCCGGGTAGGACTCATCCCACGACAAGCCGTGAGTCACCTTGAACTCGTAGGTGCCGGCCGGAATCTTCACCGACGCGAAGGTGTAGGTGCCGTCGCCGTCCAGGTCTTGCAGCCAGGGCCGCATGCAGTCGGGCTGCCAGTCCCCGGGGCAACCGAGCTCGCTTTGGAAGCTGCCCGCCGCGGTCAGGATCGGGCCCTGGGCGTTGCTCGTCACCCAGTGGGTGGCGTGGTCGTAGTAGAAGTCGACCGTGCCACCCGGGGGCTGGTAGTTGATGTTCGAGCCGTTACGGGCGCCGCCGGCGCCGTAGTTCTCGTCCCACGTGCCGTTGATCGCGGCCTTGTACTCGTAGTCGCCGGCCGCCACGGGAACGCTCAACTTCCAGATCTGGTCGTCGGCGTCGAGGGTCAGCTGGGCCTGCGGGCAGACCGGGAACCAGTTGCCGTCGCCGTTGGGGCCGCCGGTGCAGCCCATCGACGCGTTGTGCGAACCGGGCACCGACACCGAGTCGGGCTGCTTCTCGGGCGGGTCGTAGCTGATAGTGCTGGGCCCGGTGGTGCCGCCGGCGTCGCCGACGAAGCCGTACGTCGAGGTGGCCGAGTAACGCCCCTGCAGGTCTTTGGCCACGACCCGGTACTCCAGCAGCGACCCCTTGGGCATGCCGCTGACGTCTTGGTAGACGCGGTAGCGCGGGTTGTCGTCGGTGCCGATCAACTTCCAGGCCTGCGTGCCCGCCGGACGGTAGTAGAAGCTCACCTCGGCGAACGAGCCCGTGTTGGCCAACGCGACCGACAACTCGGCCCGACCGCCGACCGTGCCCCCCATGGTGGGCGTCAACGGCACGATCACCGGGGCGGCCGAGGCTGCCGGCATGCGCGAACCGGCCCGGAACACCCTGGTGCTGAGCGCCGGCACCCGCACCGTGACCCGTCCGAACCGGTCGGCGCGCTCATCACCACCGCCGCCGAGCAGCGGAGTGAACCGACCGCCCGGGGTGTAGGTGGCGAACGTGGCGGTCTTGGCGGTGGTGGCGTTGTTGGTGACCACCAGGTACTCGCGGTTGGCCGCCTTGTCGATGCGGCTCACTGCGAAGATGCCCGCATCAGAGCTGGCGTACCGCTCGATCTGGGCGCCGTCGGCCAGCGCCGGGTGCTTGGCCCGCAGCTTGGCCAGGTCGGCGATCTGTCGATACAGCGGCGCGTTGGTGTTGTAGCGGTCTTTCGAGCCCGACGCCCCGCCGATGACTTCCTCACTGTTGTACGAAGCGACCTTCGAGGCGAACATGTCTTGCCGGGCCGCCTTGTCGCCGCCGGAGCCCTCGAAGCCCTGCTCGTCGCCGTAGTAGACCACGGGCTGGCCGCGGGTGAGATACAGCAGCGAGTTGGCCAGCTTCAGCCGCGTGAGAGTGTCTTCTTTGCTCACCCCGGACGTGCGCAGCATCATCGCCAGCCGGCCCATGTCGTGGTTACCCAAGAAGGTGGGCAACTGGTAGGCGTTGCTGTCGCCGTCGGTGTACCAGTCGTCGCCGGCGTACATGTCGCGAAGGCCCGTGGTGGCCTTACCCTGCGCGAAGCCCAGCGCCGCGTTCTGGAACCCGAAGTCGAGCGTGGCCTGCAGCTTGGCCGTGGTCGTGTACTGGCTGGTGAACGTAGGCGAACTGTCGTACACCTCGCCGAACATGAAGAAGTCGTCGTTACGCGCCTTGGCATGGTTCAGCACCGAGGGAATGAACTGCTGCCAGAACTCGGTGTTGACGTGCTTGACGGTGTCGATGCGAAACCCGTCGATGCCGAAGTCGGCCCAGGTCTTGTAGATGTTCTCCATGCCCGTGACCACTTCGTGGTTCTCGGTGAACAGGTCGTCCAGCCCCACGAAGTCGCCGTAGGTGGACGACTCGCCCGCGAAGGTCGAGTTGCCACGGTTGTGGTAGAGCGTCGGGTCGTTCAGCCAGGCCGGCACCTTGACGGTCTTGTCGGCTTCGCTGCGGAACGTGGGCACGTACGGGAACGAGGTGCCGGCGTCGAGCTTCGGAAAGTCGTCGGTGCCGGCGTAGTCACGGTCGTCGAAGTCTTGGCCGCCGGCGGTCTTGTAGGGCGAGGTTTCTTTGTTGATGTAGCTGTAGTCGCCCGGCTTGGTGTAGTCGATGATGTCGGCGGTGTGGTTGGTGATGATGTCGAAGAACACCTTCATGCCCTTGGCGTGCGCCTTGGCGATGAGGTTCTTCATGTCTTGGTTCGTGCCCAGGTGTGGGTCGATCTGGGTGAAATCGGTGATCCAGTAGCCGTGGTAGCCGGCGCTGACGTCGTTGCCCGCGCCCTGCACCGGGTTGTTCTTGAACGAAGGCGTCAGCCAGATCGCGGTGGTGCCCAGGCCCTTGATGTAGTCGAGTTTCTGCGTGACGCCCTTGAGGTCGCCGCCGTGGTAGAAGCCCGAGTCGGTGGGGTCGAAACCGGTGGTCAGGCGCCCGCCGGTGAGACCCCCGTTGTCGTTGGACGTGTCGCCGTTGGCGAACCGGTCGGCCATCAGAAAGTAGAACCGCTCCTTGGTCAGCGACTCGCGCAGCGACCCTACGGCCAGCTTTCGGTCGGCCGCCGAAGTCGAGCCGGGGAGGTCGACGGGCTTCACCGTGACCAGGTGGCTGGTGTCGTCGTAGCTGAACAGCAGCTTGGTGGCCGTGGTGAGGGCCAGCGGAATGTTGGACGACCCGCCCTGAGCCCCGTAGCTCTCGTCCCAGGAGTGGTTGATCGCCACCTTGAACTCCCACTGCCCCGCCGGAACGGTGAAGGTGCGGCTGTAGGTGGTGCCCTTCTGCACCAGGTCGGTCTCGGTGCACACCGGCTGCCAGTCGTCGGAGCAGCCCAGTGCCTTCTGCAGGCTGCCCACCAGCGTTGCCGTTCGTTCGGCGGCGCTGGCCGGCACCCCAGCGGTGAACCAACTCACGATCAGGGCGACCACGACGGCCATTACGAGACTCTTGCGACGATGCACGACGGCTCCCTTCGACAACCCCGTTGTGCAACCTAGCGGCCCGCTCTGACAAGAGCTAGAGGCCGGCCCAACATGGCGTGGTGATCACGAAACTGTCGGCGCCGCCGGGCATGGTGTCGTTGCATGAATGCCGATGACCTGCTGACTCGATTGGGCGATGTGCTCAACGGGCACCGCTGGGCGCAACTGCCCGACCTGTTGCACCCCGACTTCACCTGCCTACTGGTGCACACCGGCGAACGGTTCACCCGTGACGAGTGGGGTGCGGTTCAACGCCGAGTACCCGGGCTTTCAGGGCTACGAACTGGTGGACCGCGTGGTCAGTGGCGACCGGGCTGCCGCCCGTGCCCACGTCACCGGGCTGGTCGCCGGCCGGTTGCGGCATTTCGAGGTGGCCGAGTTTCTCACCGCGAAGAACGGTCTGATCGCCGACCTCGTCGAGGTGTGGGCCGGCCTCGATCAGGCCCCGCCGACCCGTGACAATCGGTGAAACCCGTCGTCGGGATCGTGTTCGGGGTAGTCGATGCCCAGCAGGCGCCAACCGGCGTCGGGGTCGCCGTCGGCCACGATCACCGTGGTGTTCGGCAGCCCGCTGGCACCCAACTCGACGTGCACCTGCGGCATCACGTGGCCGGCCCACGTGCGAATCGCCGCACCGTGGCTCACGATCAAGGCGGTTTCGTGCCCGGCGTTCGCCACCAGCCGCACCGCGTCGCCGAATCGGGCCACGAACTCGTCACCGCTCTCACCGCCGGGTATGCGGGCCGCCGCATCACCCTGCCCCCACGACCGCAGCACCGCCAGATAGCGCTGCAGATCGGCCGACATCTCGTCGTGCCCGCCACCGATCTCACGCAACCCGGGCAGCGTGACGGGTCGCAGCCCACCCGCCGCTGCCACCGGCGCAGCGGTCTGCACGGCCCGCACCAGATCGGACGAGTACACCCCGCCCAGCCGAGCACCGGCCAGCCGCGCGGCCAGCCGCAACGCCTGGGCGTGCCCGTACGCATCCAGTTCGGGGCCCGGCGGCGCGGTGTCGAGCAAGGCTGCGACGTTCGAGGCGGTTCGGGCATGGCGGGCCAACAGCAGACGCACGAACCGAGCCTAATCGGCGGCGCTGCGCTGATAGCGTGAAGCAGTCACCATTCGCGCAAGGAGAGAAACTCGTGAGCACACCAGTCAAGGTCGCCGTCACCGGTGCCGCCGGCCAGATCTGCTACAGCCTGCTGTTCCGCATCGCCAGCGGAGCCCTACTCGGCCCCGACCAGCCGGTCGAACTGCGGCTGCTCGAGATCACCCCGGCGCTCAAGGCGCTCGAGGGCGTAGTGATGGAACTCGACGACTGCGCCTTCCCCACGTTGGCCAAGGTCGAGATCGGCGACGACCCCAACAAGGTCTTCGACGGGGTCAACCTGGCCATGCTGGTCGGGGCCCGTCCCCGCACCGCCGGCATGGAGCGCGGCGACCTGCTCAGCGCCAACGGCGCCATCTTCACCGCCCAGGGCAAGGCGCTCAACGCCGTCGCGGCCGATGACATCAAGGTGCTGGTCACCGGCAACCCGGCCAACACCAACGCCCTGATCGCGATGAAGAACGCTCCCGACATTCCCACCGAGCGGTTCAACGCGCTCACGCGGCTCGACCACAACCGGGCCATCAGCCAGCTCGCCGCCAAGGCCGGGGTGCCGGTCACTGCCGTCAAGCAGATGACGATCTGGGGCAACCATTCGGCCACCCAGTACCCCGACGTGTTCAACGCCGAAGTCAACGGCCAGAACGCCGCGGCACTGATCGACGACCAGGCGTGGATCGAGAACGACTTCATTCCCACCGTCGCCAAGCGCGGTGCCGCGATCATCGCTGCCCGCGGGTCGAGTTCCGCCGCGTCGGCCGCCAACGCCACCATCGAGCACATGCGCGACTGGGTGCTGGGCTCGCCGGCCGGCGACTGGATCTCGGCCGCGGTGCCGTCCGACGGCTCGTACGGGGTGCCCGAGGGCATCATCAGCTCATTCCCGGTGATCACCTCGGGCGGCACCTGGACCATCGTGCAGGACCTCGACGTCAACGACTTCAGCCGCGCCCGCATCGACGCCTCGGTCGCCGAACTGCAGGACGAGGCCGCCGCAGTCACCGAGCTCGGGTTGATCTGAACGCGTCACGCCGCATCGTCCACTGTGGTCACCGTTAGCGGTGCCCACAGTGGGTCAACCTCTGCCGCCACGGGGCTAGGCTCATCAACCACCGTCTCCAGGGAGTGACGCCGATGCCGAACGACTACCAAGGACGCCCCGCGACCGCCGGCACCGAGGCCGTCCGAGCGGCGCGCGATTTTCTGTTCGACCACGCCACCGACTACGACGGCGCCGTCGAGGGGTTTCAGTGGCCGCAACTCGACCAGTTCAACTTCGCCCTGGAGTGGTTCGACGTGGTGGCGGGCCAGCACCCCGACCGAGCCGCCGTCACCATCGTCGACGCCGACCTCAACGCCGCCACCACCACCTACGGTGAACTGGCCGCACGCTCCGATCAGGTGGCGAACTGGCTGACCGGGCTGGGCGTCCGACGAGGCGACGCGATGATCGTGATGCTCAACAACTCCATCGAGTTGTGGCAGATTCTGCTCGGCCTGCTCAAGGTCGGCGCCGTCGCGATTCCCACCTCGACCCTGCTCACCGATGTCGACCTGGCGTTTCGGGTCGACCGCGCCGAGGCCCGGTTCACCATCGCGCCCACCGCGCTGGCCGACCGGTTCACCGGGCTGCCCGCCGACGTCACCCGCATCGGCGTCGGCGACCCGACGGACGGCTGGCTCGACTTCGCGGCATCGGCCGATGCCGCCGCCGACTACCAACCCGACGGCCCCACCCCCGCCGACGACACCTGCCTGCTCTACTTCACCTCGGGCACCACCGCCCGGCCCAAACTGGTGCAGCACACCCAGGTGAGCTACCCCGTCGGCCACCTGTCGACGATGTGGTGGCTGGGCGTGCGCGAAGGCGACGTACACCTGAACATCAGTTCGCCGGGGTGGGGCAAGCACGCGTGGAGCAACTTCTTCTCGCCGTTCCTGGCCCAGGCCACGGTGTTCATCTTCAACTACGCCCGCTTCGACGCGGCCGCGCTGATGCGGGTGATGGACACCCACCAGGTCACCACGTTCTGCGCGCCGCCGACGGTGTGGCGCATGCTGATTCAGGCGGATCTGAATCAGTTGAGCAGGCCGCCCCGCGAACTCGTGGGGGCGGGTGAGCCGCTCAACCCCGAGGTGATCAGCCAGGTACGTGCGGCCTGGGGTTCGACCATTCGTGACGGCTTCGGCCAAACCGAAACCACCTGCTGGATCGGCAACTCCCCTGGTCAGCTTGTCAAGGACGGTTCGATGGGCCGCCCGATGCCCGGCTACACCGTGGTGCTGCTCGACCCGGCGACGGGCGAGCCCAACCCCGACGAGGGTGAGATCTGCCTCGACCTGGCGAAGCGTCCACTCGCCCTGATGGGCGGCTACTGGCACGAACCCGACTACACCGCAGAGGCCATGCGCGACGGCTTCTACCATTCGGGCGACATCGCCGGCCGAGACGCCGACGGCTACCTCACCTACGTCGGACGCGCCGACGACGTGTTCAAGGCGTCCGACTACAAGATCAGCCCGTTCGAACTCGAATCGGTACTGCTCGAACACCCGGCGGTGGCCGAGGCCGCGGTGGTTCCCAGCCCGCACCCGGTGCGCGCCGCGGTGCCGAAGGCGTACGTGCTGCTCACGTCCGGTTTCGAGGCCGGCACCGACGTGGCTCGTTCGATCTTCGCCCACGCCAAAGCGAACCTGTCGGGCTTTCAGTTGGTGCGCATCATCGAGTTCACCAACGAGCTACCGAAGACCATTTCGGGCAAGATCCGCCGAATCGACCTGCGCACCGCCGAGGCGGCACGCGTCGACAACGGCTCGGACGACACCGACCAGTTCCATTGGCGCGACCACAAGTAGGCCCGCAACAAAGCCTGACCGCGTCAGTTGCGCAGCGCCGGCACCAACCAGGCCAGCACCGTGATGCCGATGCCGAGCGTCAGCAACACGATGGTGTCGACCAGTTTGTTGCGCACCGTCAGCAGACCGACGCGACGGTTCGGCAACAGCCGAAACAGCCCGCCCATGGTGATCGACAGCCCGATCAGCGTGGTGCCGGCGCGCCAATGACTGGACGCGGCCACGATCAAGCCGGCGAACGAGCCCAGTAGCACGGCCGCCAGCGGCCACTGCCCCAGCACCTGCTGTGCGAAGTTCTTCGGCGGACGCTCCGCGGGTGCGGTCATGGACTCGATCGTGCCAGAGGCCGGCCCTGCTCGGCGGAAGGCACGGGCTCAGTGGAAGAAGTGCCGGGTGCCGGTGAAGTACATGGTCACCCCGGCGGCCTTCGCCGCCTCGATGGTCTCGGCGTCGCGCATCGAGCCACCCGGCTGCACGATGGCCTTGACCCCGGCCTCGATCAAGATGCCGGGGCCGTCGGCGAAGGGGAAGAAGGCGTCCGACGCCGCCACCGAGCCCGCGGCCCGATCACCGGCGCGCTCGACCGCGAGCCGGCACGAGTCGACCCGGTTCACCTGGCCCATGCCGACACCGACGGACGCCCCGCCCGAGGCCAGCAGAATCGCGTTGCTCTTCACCGCCCGACACGCGCGCCAGGCGAACGCCAGGTCGGCCAGGGTGGCCTCATCGGCAGGCTCGCCGGCCGCGAGCGTCCAGTTGGCGGGGTCATCGCCGGGGGCGTCGATGCGGTCGGGCTGCTGCAGCAGCGCCCCGCCCGAAATGGGCTGCAGTTGCCGCTCACGGTGCTGGTAGGGCTCGGCCTGCAGCAGGCGGATGTTCTTCTTGCGGGTCAGCACCTCCAGCGCGCCGGGTTCGAAGCCGGGCGCGATCAGCACCTCGGTGAACACCTCGGCGACCTGCTCGGCCAACGCCACGCTGACTGGACGGTTGGTGGCGATCACCCCGCCGAACGCGCTCACCGGATCACAGGCGTGCGCCTTTCGGTGCGCCTCGGCGATGTCGGTACCGACCGCGATGCCGCACGGGTTGGCGTGCTTGATGATGGCCACCGCCGGGTCGGTGAAGTCGTAGGCTGCCCGGTAGGCGGCGTCACCGTCGGTGTAGTTGTTGTAGCTCATCTCTTTGCCGTGCAACTGCTCGGCGGCGGTGATGCCGGCCGGACCGTTGGGGTAGCGGTACAGCGCGGCGGTCTGGTGACTGTTCTCGCCGTACCGCAGGCCACCGACCTTGTGCCAGGTGCCGGCGATCCACGCCGGAAAGTCGTTGGGCTGAAACTGCTCCCCCAGCCAACTCGCCACCGCCATGTCGTAGGCGGCGGTGTGCCGAAAGGCCACCATGGCAAGGCCCTGCCGCTCGCCGAGGGTGAAGCCGCCGGCGGCGAGGGCGTCCACGACGCAGGGGTACTGGTCGGGGGCGGTGACGATCGCCACCGAGGGGTGGTTCTTGGCCGCGGCACGCACCATGCTCGGCCCGCCGATGTCGATCTGCTCGATGCACTCATCGGGCGTGGCGCCCGAGGCCACGGTCTGGGTGAACGGGTACAGGTTGCTCACCACCAGCTGGAACGGCTCGATGCCCAGTTCGGCGAGCTGGTCGCGGTGCGACTGCAGGCGCAGGTCGGCGAGCAGGCCGGCGTGAATGTGGGGGTGCAGGGTCTTCACCCGGCCGTCCAGGCATTCGGCGAAGCCGGTGACCTGCTCCACCGGGGTCACAGGCACGCCCGCATCGGTGAGCGTTCGAGCGGTCGAGCCGGTCGAGACGAGCTCGACGCCCGCGTCGGCCAGCGCCCGGCCGAGTTCGACGAGGCCGGTCTTGTCGTACACCGACAGCAGGGCGCGGCGAATCACTGTGCGGTCGGTCATGAGTCCCCCTGATGGGCCAGTTCGTTGACGGTGCGGACGAGCAGGGCGCGCTCGGCCACCTTGATGCGTTCGTGCAGGCTCTCGACGCTGTCGTCGGGCAGCACCGGCACGGCCTCTTGGGCGAGAATGCGTCCGGTGTCGACGCCGGCGTCCACCTCGAACACCGTGGTGCCGGTGATCTTGACGCCGTGCGCCAAGGCGTCGCGGGGGCCATGCATGCCCGGAAAGCTGGGCAACAGGGCCGGGTGGGTGTTGATCGTGCGGCCCCCGAAGCGGCCCAGAAAAGCTGGGCCGACCAGTTTCATGAAGCCGGCCAGCACCACCAGATCGACGTCGTGAGCAGCCACCTGGCGGGTGAGTTCGGCGTCCCAGGCGGCGCGGTCACCGCCCTTGACGAACGGGTGCACGAAGGTGGGCACCCCCGCCTGCTCGGCGCGCCCCAGCCCCTGCGCCGCGTCGTTGTCGGCACCCACCACGACCACCGTGGCGTTCAGCGTGTGGTCGGCCTCAGCATCGAGCAACGCCTGCAGCAAGCTGCCGGTGCCTGAGACGAGCACGGCGATGCGTAAGGCCATGGACGGCAGCCTAGTGGTGCCCAGCCACGGCCACCGACGGGTGTCCGAGAGCGCGGCGCTGCACGACCCACACGACCAGGGCCACCCCGAGAGTGGCGGCCGCCGCCGCAATGATGGCCTGCCAGCCCCCGACCCCCCACAAGCCGCCGGCCAGTGCCGAGCCCACCGAGCCACCGATGAAGTTGCCGACCACGAAAACCGTGTTGAGGCGGCTGCGCGAGGCAGGGTCGACGGCCAGCATGCGGGTTTGGGTGAGCACCATGGTCGACTGGATGCCGATCGAGTAGACGGCGATGGCCACGAGCAGCACCGGCAACGACGAGCCCCCCAGGCCCGCGACCACGAAACCGGCAAGGGCCACGACCAAGCCCACTCCGATCGCGGGCACCGTCAGCCCACGATCTGCCAGACGGCCCACCCGCTGCGCCGCGAGCGCCCCGAAGATGCCGGCGAGACCGACGAGCCCGATCTGGGTGGTCGAGAATCCGAACGGCGCCGCGGCCAGCAGCAGAGTCAGTCCGGTCCAGAACAACGTGAACGTGGCCATCGCTGCGGCGCCGATCAGGCCGATCCAGCGGGCCGTCGCGTTGTGCCCATAGGTACCCAGCACCGATGCCAGCAGTGCGCGGTAACTGACTCGAGCCCGCGGCGCGAGCGTTGGCAACGCGCGGTACATGACCAACGACAGCACCAGCATCGACCCTGCGACGATCAGATACAGGGCGCGCCAGCCGATCAGGTCGGTGACGATTCCGCTGATGGCGCGGGCGATCATCACGCCCAACAGCATTCCGGACGCGACCGTGCCCAGCACCCGTCCGCGCTGGTCGTCGTCGGCCAGGTCGGCCGCCAACGGGGCAAGCAACTGACCCGAGACGGTGCTGGCGCCGACGAGCGCGAGCGTGACCAGCAGTACCGAGAACGTGGGGGCGAGGGCGCTCGCAGCAAGCATGGTGGCGGCCACCATCATGAACGCGGGAATCACCACTCGTCGGTTGACGATGTCACCCAGCGGTACCAGCAAGAAGACCCCGATCGCGTAGCCGAGCTGGGTCACCGTGATCAACTGACCCGCAGCGCCGATCGAAATGCCGAAACCCGTGGCGATGGTGTCAAGAATCGGCTGCGCCCAGTACAGGTTGCCGACCGCTGCGCCTCCGGCCACGGCGAAAAGAAGGGCCTTGCCGGGCGCCATTCCCGAGCGCTCTGCAGGCGTGGTTGTTGCGGACACTCGTCCTCCAAAGATTTCCAACGTTACCGTTGGAGATCACCGTAGTACGCTTGCGGCAGATTTGCAACGTAACCGTTGGAGATGGGAGTTCTGCACATGGCCTGGGACGTGGAGGGCACCAAGCGCAAGATTCTCGACGCAGCCACACGTGAGTTCGTGGCGCATGGCCAGCACGGCACCACGATCGAACGCATCGCGCGCCGTGCGGGGGTGAACAAAGAACGCATCTACCACTACTACGGCGGCATGACCGACCTGTTCGCGACCGTGCTGCGCGAGAAGGTGGCCGAAGGTGCTGGAGCGGTTCTGTTGCCGGCCACAGGGGTCGACCAGGTGGCCGAGTTCGAGGCACGACTCTTCGACTTCAACAACGAGCATTCCGACCTGATCCGGCTGCTGATGTGGGAGGCGCTCGCCTTCACCGACGAGGTTCCAGACGAAGGCAAGCGGGTGGCCATGTACCGACGTCGCACCGACGAACTGCGTGCCGGCCAACAATCGGGGGTGATCTCGGACACCCTTGATGCAGACATGCTGCATCTGTTGCTGTTGTCACTGGTGGGCTATGGCGCCCTGCTGCCCCAGGTCGTGCGCATGATCACCGGCGACGGCCACGATGCGCGCTACCGGGCAGCCGTCGTCGAGGGCGCTCGGCGGCTCACCACCCCGGCCTCGAACCACGTGGATCGGCCGGCAGGCTAGCGATCAGTCGCGCCCACGCAGCGGAACGGTCTGCTGCTCGAGCTCTTCGGTGGGTTCGTCGAGCACCTGCGTGGTGTCGTCGGGGCCGGTCTCGCGCGGCGCCGGCGGAAGCGTGCGAGCCTTCGCGAACCAGTGACCGAGCGCGCCGAGCGTGCCCCCCACCACCAGCGGCAGCGGCGCCAGCCAGATCAGGTTGAGCAGCACCGGCCCCATGCCGACCAGGCGGTCGGCACCGAGGTCACCGCGCGACAGTGCTCCCACCGCAACGATCAGCACCGCTGCGCCGACCCCCGCCGACGCACCCCGCGCGCAGGCCCGCAACCACGTGCCGCCGACCGCTGGACGGGCTGAGGCCGCCCAGCGGGCGACCACGCCCGACAGCACGCCCGAAGCGAGCCAGACGTAGGCCCACGCCGAGCCGCCACCCGGCTG
>ERZ724512.229-NODE-229-length-23993-cov-8.266104_pt1 | contig 23993 bp, 24 predicted proteins | sample MGYA00376045_ERZ724512 | MGnify/ENA primary metagenome ERZ724512 (study PRJEB28724, sample SAMN07190883) | activated sludge metagenome | isolation source: activated sludge of sewage treatment plant in Hong Hong | place: Hong Kong | collected 2016-03-17 ... | reverse complement strand
TCAGCCGGCTGAAACCGACCGGCCCGCGCTGTGCAGGTCGTTGCAGGCCTCCACGACGCGCTCGCTCATCGACGCCTCGGCCTTCTTCAGGTAGCTGCGCGGGTCGTAGACCTTCTTGTTGCCGACCTCGCCGTCGACCTTCAGCACGCCGTCGTAGTTGCTGAACATGTGCGCGGCGATCGGCCGGGTGAACGCGTACTGCGTGTCGGTGTCGACGTTCATCTTCACCACGCCGTACTTCAGCGAATCCTCGATCTCGGACTTCAGCGAACCCGACCCGCCGTGGAAGACGAAGTCGAAGGGCTTCGACCCGGCCGGCAGGCCGAGCTTGGCCGTGGCGACCTGCTGGCCCTCGGCGAGCACCTCGGGCTTGAGCACGACGTTGCCCGGCTTGTAGACGCCGTGCACGTTGCCGAACGTCGCGGCCAGCAGGTACTTGCCGTGCTCGCCCGCGCCGAGCGCCTCGATGGTCTTCTCGAAGTCTTCCTTGCTGGTGTAGAGCTTCTCGTTGATCTCGGCCTCGACGCCGTCCTCTTCACCGCCGACGACGCCGATCTCCACCTCGAGGATGATCTTGGCGGCCGCGGCGGCCTTCAGCAGCTCCTGTGCGATCGACAGGTTCTCGTTGATCGGCACCGCCGAGCCGTCCCACATGTGCGACTGGAACAGCGGATTCTGGCCCTTGGCCACCCGCTCCGCCGAGATCGCCAGCAGCGGACGCACAAAGCCGTCCAACTTGTCCTTGGGGCAGTGGTCGGTGTGCAGCGCAACGGTGATCGGATACTTCGCGGCGATCACATGCGCGAACTCGGCCAGCGCCACCGCGCCGGTCACCATGTCCTTGACGCCCAGGCCGGAACCGAATTCGGCTCCGCCAGTGGAGAACTGGATGATTCCGTCGCTGCCGGCGTCGGCGAAGCCCTTGATGGCGGCGTTGATGCTCTCGGAGCCGACGCAGTTGATGGCCGGAAACGCGAAGGAGTGCTCCTTGGCACGGCCCAGCATCTCGGCGTAGACCTCGGGCGTGGCGATGGGCATGTGACCTCTCCTTAAGCGTTGCAGCTTCGACAGATGCTCCGCAGTATCTCAGGAACCGGCAGCCGATGACACCGGTGGTCGCGAAACGGTCGTCAGTGCCAATAGCCGACATGGCTTCGGGCCGCCTCGTCTTCGAGGAGTGGCCCGACCACCGCGACGGGGCGGCTGCCGTGCTGCACGATGTCGCGGCAGGGCAGGGCGAACGACGTCTGCCCCGGCTTGTCGCCGGTGAACTCGAACAACCGACGATTCGACATGCCGTAGACGACCCTGCCGATGCCGGTCCAGTACGCGGCGCCCGCGCACATCGAACACGGCTCGGTGCTCGCGTAGAGGGTGCCCTGGGCCATGCCGTCATAGCCCAGCGTCCGCCACGCGGCCGCGGTCGTCACCAGTTCGGCGTGCTGGGTCGGGTCGCCATCCGTCAGCGCGGAGGTGTTGCCCTGTTCCGCGACGACGTTTCCGGCGGCGTCTGCCACCAGCGCGCCGTAGGGCGACCCGCCGATCCGGCGGGCCTCGTCGGCCAGGGCGAAGGTCCGCCGGAGCAAGGTGAGGTCGACATCCGCTGCGTCGGCGTCCGGCTCGCTTCGGGCCGCGGGGATTCCGGCGAACCCCGATCCGGCGAGGCCGGCCAGCACACCGGCGCCCACCAGCAGCGTGCGCCGGTCCAGACCTGTCATGGCGCCGGCGCGGAACTACCGCTCGCCGCGGGCACAGTTGGGGTCGGCCGGCTTCGTCGGCCAGGTGCACACGTCGAGGTAGGTCTTGTTGTCGTATCCGCCGCCGTCGAACACGCCGTACGCGGCGCCGTTGGTACCAGTGTAGGTGGCACCGCCGCCACCGCCGTTGTCGGAGGTGACGATGGTCGTCACGTCCCAGCCCTTGCCCTCCAGGTCGATCTTGAAGGCGTCCATCACCTCTTTCGGAGCGCCGTTGACCTGAAAGTGAAGGTGCACACCGTCATTGGCGATGGCATCGGGGCCCTTGGTCTCCGCGGTGTTCGCCGGTGTGGGCACGAGTGACTTCACGTCGGCGGGCTTCGCGGTGGTTGCGGCGGCCGTGGTGGTTTCGGCGGCCGTGGTGGTTGTGGCCGCCGACGCCTCCGTCGTCGTGGTGCTGCTCGTCTCCTTGGTGGTCGAACACCCGGAGGCGACGAGGCCGGCCGCAACCACGACGGTCGCGGCCGTCAGAGCGCTGAATTTTCGAACAATCGCCATTCGAGGACCCCCTTACTCGGATATCGCCGCACCGTATCAGCTACATGCCGTAGCGGTGCCGGAAAACTGCACAGTCTCGCGTGCGGAAGGAGCGCCGGTACCCTTGGGGCCCGTGAACACCCTCGCGCTCATGCCGGACTTCCTGGACCCGGTGAAACTCATCGGCTACTTCGGGCCGTGGGCCCTGATCGGCCTGCTGGTCGTCGTGTTCATCGAATCCGGGGTGCTGTTCCCGGTCCTGCCGGGCGACACCCTGCTGTTCGTCGCGGGCATGCTCGCGGCCGGCACCGCCGCCGCCGCCCACGAGAACGCCAATTTCCAGCTGTGGCAACTGCTGCTGTTCATCCCGATCGCGGCGGTCCTCGGCGGTCAGGCCGGCTACTTCATCGGCCGCTTCATCGGGTTGGAGATGTTCAAGCCGGATGCGCGCTTCCTGAAGCAGAAGTACCTCGACGAGGCGCACGCGTTCTTCGAGCAGCGCGGCCCGTTCGCGATCGTGCTCGGCCGGTTCGTCCCGATCGTGCGGACGCTGGTGCCGCTGACCGCCGGCGCCGCCAAGATGAGCTACGGCGTGTTCACGTTGTTCAACGTGATCGGCGCGGTCGTCTGGAGCACCGTGCTGGTGCTGCTCGGCTACTTCCTCGGCCAGTTCGCCATCATCCAGAAGCTGATCGAACCGATCTTCATCCTGATCGCCGTGCTCTCGGCGCTGCCGATCTTCTTCGAATGGCGCAAGCGCCGCCGCGCCGAGAAGTCCAAACCCGCCGAGACGGACGTCTCGCAGGAGAACGTCGAGTAGACCCCGACTACCCGTTCAACCCCAGCGCCGCGGCCAGGTCCCGCAGCGCGGGCCGCGGATCGGCGGTCGGATTCTCGCCGAGCGCCTGGACCACGACGTGGTCGGCGCCGGCGTCCAGATGCGCGCGGACCACGGCGGCCGCCTGCTCGACGGTTCCCATGCCGACCAGGGCGCGGGCCAAGCGGTCGGAACCCCCGCGCACCAGATCGGACTCGTCGAACCCTTGCCGCAGCCACGAATTCCGGTAGTTTGGCAGACCGCTGTACACGTCGAGATGCGAATGTGCGCGGGCCAATTGGTCCTCGTCGTCACCGCCGATGGCGACCGCCTGCTCGGAGACCACCCACTTGTCCGGGCCGAGGATCTCGCGGGTGGCGCCGGTGTGTTCGGGTGTGACGAGATACGGGTGCGCTCCGTCGGCCAGTTCGCCGGACAGCTCGATCATCTTGGGCCCCAACGCCGCAAGCAGCCGGGGCGGTCGGCCCACCCCCGGTTCGATCTGCGGCGGCACGGCCGCCATCCGCTCCAGATAAGAACGCATCGTCGCCAACGGCTTGTGGTAGACGCCGCCCAGGCCGTGCTCCACCAGTGGGCCATGACTGACGCCCAGGCCGAGGACGAACCGTCCCGGGTGCAGCGCGGTCAGCGTGCGCGCCCCGGACTCCGCCGCCGACGGCACCCGGACGTGGATGTTGGCGATGCCGGTACCCACCACGAGTCGTTCGGTGGCGGCCAGGAAGGCCGCGGACTGCGTCAGGCACTCCTTGCCGACGACCTCCGGGATGAACAGCGAGCCGAAGCCGAGTCCTTCGACGTCCCGGGCCACCTGCTGCGCGTCGGGCATCGCCCAGGTGTCGCCGGCCCACCAGACACCGATGCGGGACGGGAAGTCGATGGATGCGCGCGTCATGACCGCGATGCTATGCCGATCCGTGAACATACGCCTTGACCGCCTAGTGTATGGTCTGGCTGAGACCCCGATCACAGCACCGGAGGCCCCGTGACCAGTACGCTCGACCGTCCGTTCGACTTCGTCGACCCCGACATGATGCAGCGCGGCCTGCCGCTCGCCGAGTTCGCCGAACTGCGCCGCACCGCCCCGGTCTGGTGGAACGCCCAGGAGCCGGGCACCGGCGGCTTCACCGACGGCGGCTTCTGGGTGATCAGCCGGCACGCCGACATCAAGACGATCTCCCGCGACAACGACAACTGGTCGGCGAACGAAAACGGCGTGGTGGTCAGCTTTTTCGACGGCATGGAGCCGGCGGTGGTCGAATCCACCAAACCGCTGCTGATCAACCACGACCCGCCGGAGCACACCCGGCTGCGCCGTATCGTCTCCAAGCTGTTCACCCCGCGCGGGGTCGCCGACCTCGAGGACAAGCTGCGCGGCGCGGCGTACGCGATCGTCGAGGAGGCCCGCGAGAAGGGCGCCGGGAACTTCATCGACGACGTCGCGGCCAAGCTGCCGGTGCTGGCGATCGCCGACCTGATCGGCGTGCCGGAAACCGACCGGCAGGACTTCTTCGACTGGGCCAACTCGTGCATCAACTACACCGATCCCGAGGCACAGACCATGGATCCGGCCATGGCCAGCGTGCAGCTGCTGGGCTACGCGTACAACATGGCCGACGACCGTCGGAAGAACCCCAAGGACGACATCGTCACGATGCTGGTGCAGGCGGACCAAAAGGGGGAGGGCGGGGAACAAATCACCGAGGAGGAGTTCGGCTTCTTCGTCATGCTGCTCGGCGTGGCCGGCAACGAGACCACCCGCAACGCGATCGCCCACGGCATGAACGCCTTCCTGGACCACCCGGACCAGTGGGAGCTCTTCAAGCGCGAGCGGCCCAAGACCGCGGCCGACGAGATCGTGCGCTGGGCGACGCCGGTGACGTGCTTCCAGCGCACCGCCCGCAACGACGTGCGGCTCGGCGAAACGACGATCCGCAAGGGCCAGCGCGCCGGGCTGTTCTACGCCTCGGGCAACTACGACGAGGACGTCTTCGACGCCCCGAACACCTTCGACATCCTGCGAAACCCGAACCCGCACTTGGGTTTCGGCGGCAACGGCACCCACCACTGCATCGGCGCGAATCTGGCCCGGATGGAGATCGCGCTGATGTTCGACGCCATCGCCGACGTGATCCCCGACATCGCCAAGGTGTCCGATCCCACCCGGGTCCGCTCGCCCTGGCTCAACGGGCTCAAGACGTTCGCGGTCGAGTACCGCTGACCGCCGTTCCGACCCACCGGCCCAGGTAACGCCGGAGTTCGGCGCCGCGGGCCGGCGGGTCACCGGGGTCGACGATGAACGACTGGAGCGTGCGCAACACATACTCGGTCAGGTCGTCGAGCTCGGCGTCGCCGTAACCGCTTGCGCGCCAGTCGACGTCGAACCTGTCCAGCATCGACCGGCCGAACGTGCGGGCCTGCCCGGAGGTGACGGCCACCGAGAACTTGTTGGGCCGCAACGGGGAGAGCAGCAGACCCATGTGCGGCGGCAGCGTCTCGAGGACATACGCCAGCCCCTCGGTGACCGCGGCGGCAGGATCGGTGACGCCGGCCAGGTGCGCCTCGATGCGGTCCAGAAAGGCACCCACCGACGCGACGGCGGCAGCCTCCATCAGCGCTTCGGTGTTGGGGAAGTACCGGTAGACGGTCTGGCGGATCACGCCGAGCGAGCGTGCGACGTCGGCGATGCTGATCTCCGCACGGGTCTGGTCGATCAGCGCGACGGCCGCGTCGACGATGCGCGCGACGGCCTCCTCGTCGGTTGCGGGCGGGGATCCGCCCCAGCCGTGTCTGCGCGCCACCGCTCAACCTTGCTCGCGGGCGTGCGTGCCGGTCCGCCGACACGCCGCGCGGGCCGCGATTTCGCGCACGCTCGCGCGCTGTCAGTCGAGCTTGAACCGCCCGGCGAAACCGCGCAGCGGAAGGTCGGCACTGGTGATCAGCCCCGGTGGCGCCGCGACGACGGCCTTGATCGAGTTGAGCGCCGGCAGGCCCGTCACCGTCATCCCGATGGAGGCGAAGTTGTCCGGATCCGACAAATCCACACCGGGTTTCGGGAAGATCATGTGCTTGTTGTAGACACACGGATCACCCTTGATCTGAGTGATGTAGCAGCCCTTGATATCCCAGTTCGGTTCGGTGTGCGGCGTCATCTGCCACTCGAGGTGTGTCTCGACCCGCGGCACGCCGTCGACCATGCCCTGGTACTTGATGTAGTTGCCGCCCAGCGACCCCTTCGGCAGGACATACCAGCCCAGATCGACGTCCTTGGTGCACGCTCCCAGCTCGTAGCTGAATGTGACCTCGTCGAGTTCGAGGCCGAAGCAGTCGGCCATCATCCGCACGCTGTCGGCGAACACTTCGGTGTACTTCTTCAGCTTGGCCGGAATCTCCGGATCGTCAACGGGCAGACCGTAACCCACTTCGATCCAGGTGTCCTTGCTGTGGTGGCAGGACACGTCGACGGACTCGATGGTGGTGACGTTCTCGATCTCGGCCACGTCGGCCGAGCACACCACGCCCAGGATCTGGTTGAGGCCCGGGTTCATTCCGGTGCCGTAGAACGTCGAGCCGCCCTTCTTGCACGCCTCGGCCAGCAGCTGGGTGACCGCCTTGCCCGACGGGTGGGGGTGGTTGGTGTCCCGATGCCAGCCGGTGATCCAGTCGGCCGTGGTGACGATGTCGATGCCGGCCTCGAGGATCCTCACGTAGAGGTCCTCGTCGGGGAACACGCCGTGGAAGGTGAGGACGTCGGGCTTGGCTGCGATGATCTCGTCGACGGTGCCGGTGGCCGTCACGCCCACCGGGCCGATGCCGACCAGCTCCCCGACGTCCTTGCCGATCTTCTCGGGCGAATAGCAGTGCACACCAACGAGTTTCAGGTCGTCGCGCTGCTGGTAGCGCTTGATCATCTCGGAGCCGACGTTGCCGGTGGCCACCTGGAAGACGCGGATGGGTTCGGTCACGGGAGTCTCAGCCTTTCTGCGCTGCGTACACGTCGGCGGCGCTGCCGCCGATACCGTCGGGGTAGAACTGCTTGGCCCAGTTGCGGATTGCGGTGAAACCGGCGTGCTCCGATCCCGCCAGCGCCGGCGGGTCGGAGTACCGCTGGTGCGACCAGATGTGGATGTCCTGGGTGAACTGCCGGATCACTTCGAGGCCGAAGTCCTCGGCCTTGGCCCGGGCGCGCTCGGGATCGCGGGCGGCGGGGTTGCGGCCGATATAGACCATGAACCGCACGTCGGAGGTGGAGTCGTCCACCGGGGTGATGCAGGAGATCGTGCGGTTGTCGATCATCCCCCAGCTCTTGGTCACCGCGATGCCGAGGCCGGCGTTGATCGCTTCCACTCCGCTGTTGACGTCCTCGATGCGCTGCCCGTCGTCACCCTCGAACGTGATGGTGAAGTCGACGTAGGACGTCGGTTGGTCGAAGTCGTGCCGGGTGAAAATCGGGCTGATCGGGGTTCCGTGCACGTACTTGAAGTGGGCGACGTCCACCCCGTTCTCCAGCACGTACTGCGGGTGCATCTCCAGTCCGGGCTCGTAGAGGCGCTGCTGCGGGTAGTAGTCGTCGACGGTCCGGTCGTCGAAGCTGGCGAAGACGTCCGGCACCTCGAAGAACGGCTCCCGGCCGAACTCGTCGTGCCAGATGTAGACCGACGCGTTGCGCTCGACCACCGGGTAGGTCTTCATCCGGCGGCCCCGGTTCGGCCGATCCTCGTACGGAATGCACACGTTTCGGCCCTCGCTGCTCCACTGCCAGCCGTGGAACGGACACTGCAACACCTCGCCCACGACGGTGCCGCCGAAACCCAGGTGTGCGCCGAGGTGCTCGCAGTAGGCGTTCATCACGCTCAACTGCCCGGACTCGGCGCGCCAGGCGACCATCTCCTGGCCGAAGTACTTCATCTTGTGGACATCGCCGACGCCGATCTCGTCGGACCAGGCGACCTGATACCAGCCGGTGGGCTTCATCGACAGTGGCGGCTTGGCCATGCGGCTAACAATCACAGATGGTTCTATGAAAGTCAACCGTCGGCCGCTACGATCACTCGGGTGACCCAAGGCACCGCAACAGGGCGGCGTCCCAACAAGCGTGGGCACGCCACCCGGGAGGCGATGCTCGACGCCGCCCTGCGCTCGCTGGCCGACGGTGGGCCAAATGCGGCCTCCGCCAATCGAATTGCCAAAGAGATCGGCGCGACGTGGGGTGCGGTCAAATATCAGTTCGGTGACATCGACGGGCTGTGGGCGGCCGTGCTGCAACGGACCGCCGAACGCCGCAGCGACCTGCCCACGCTCGCCGACCCCGGCGCGCCGCTGCACGAGCGGGTGGCGACCATCATCGACATCCTCTACGACGGGCTCACCGCACCGGACTCGCGCGCCATCGAGACGCTGCGGATGTCGCTGCCGCGCGATATGGCCGAACTGGACCGGCTCTATCCCAAGACCGCGGCCGAGCTCTCGTCGTGGGGCGCCAGCTGGATCGAGATCTGCCAGAAGGCTTTTGCCGACGTCGACGTGGACCCCGAGCGCATCAGCGAGGTGGCGGCGTTCATCCCCGGCGCCATGCGCGGCATCACCTCGGAGCGTCAACTCGGCGGTTACTACGACTTGGACAAGGCCCGCCGCGGCCTGACCAACGCGATCGTCAACTACCTCCAGCACTCGCGTCGGTGACCGCGGCATCTCAAGGCCGCACCCAACCGGCGGTGCTCTGCTGTGCCTGCCGCTCACCGAGCAAACACGTGACGGCTGCCGACAGCGACTCGCACGACCCGCCGGCACCGCAGGGCCGACACCAAAGCCGGTAAATCCGAAGCTATCCGGGAACGACAAGCGGGTCCACGCCGGGAATGGCAGTCGACGGCCGAATTCTCCTACGCGGCCGTCAATTTACGATCGTCCCGAGCAACCACAACTTGCCCGGCGGGCATACGGTCGAATGAGAGCCTCGCACCACTCCGGTCAACAGATCTTCGGCGGCACCGATCGCCAGGGATTCGTTTGAGCAAATACTGAAATGTTTGCCGTAAGTGCCACCGGTATGTATACACTCCCGTTGCCGAGACGCGCGGGGGCGTTGCGGAATATGAGCTTCATCCGCATTTGACGACCGGAGGGACCGCACCATGGGACGGCACAGCATCGCCTATATCGAGCAGAAACAGCGATCCTCGGCAGCAAGGCACGGGGCATACGTCGGCCGCATAGGCGTGCTGGCCGTGGCTCTCGGAATCGGGACGGCGTTGGCCGCCGGTGTCGGCACCGCCAACGCTGATTCCGATACCGGCAAAGACGCCGACCACGCGACACATTCCACACCGGGTCCCTCGGCGGGCGCCAGCGCGGACCGCACCCCGTCCGCCAAGACCCCTGATGCCGATGAGGCGAGCAAACCCGACGAGGCGGCCAAACCGGTCAAGCCACAGCCGGACAACAAGACCGCATCGGAGACCAAGCCGGCCGATGATCGTCCGTCGGACGACGCCACCGACCTCGAGTCCACGGCGCCGAAGGCCGCCACGCCCGATCAGCGCGACCAGCCGGACCGAGCGAAGGCACCGACCCCGTCTCGCAAGTCCCGGCCCGCTCCGGAGCCGAAGCCCAAGAACGAGCCAGTCGCCACGGATCACCCGGCCGCAGCCAGAGCGGAGAAGCGAAACGTCCCGGCCGATTCGGTCGAACGGCCCGACGCCGGCGTCGAAACCGCCCGACCGATCGACACCGTTCAGGTGAAGAGCCTCACCACCAACGCGCGGAGCGCCGCCATCGACGCAGCGCCGAGCCAGATCGAATCGGCGACGCCCACCGCGATCATCAAGGCCGCCGTCACGCGCCTCACGGCCGCCAACTCCACAACCACCAGCAGCTCCGGCAATTCGCCGGCGGTGCTGGAGTCGATCGTGCTCGGTGCCCTGCAACTGGTTCGCCGCGAACTGGAGCAGAGCACCACCTCCGCCACCACGACGCGGATGGCCGCGGCGACGGTCGCGACCGCACCCGCGGTTCCCAACGCCAAGGACCAGGTCGCGACCGAATACGGCAACATCGGCAAGTGGATGCTGCAGCCCAGCGGCCAGATCGCGAACTACGGCGGGCAGAAGTACCAGGGCAAGACACTGCTGGAACCGGTCAACGTGATCATCGTCGACCCGACTTCGACCAGTGCCGCGGCGGCGAAGAACAAGCTCACCACCGCGATGACATCGGGCGGATTCCCGGCCCAGACAATCCACAGCGGCGGCTTCAAGGGCATCATCGACGGCAAGACCTACCAGCAGCAGCCGACCGGTTTCCTCGAGGCCTTCTCCAACAACTCCTACACCCAGACCAACGACCACGGGCGGATCTTCGGGCCCGACCCGGTGGAGACCAGCGGCGGTTACGTCTGGACGGGCGCCTTCAGCACCGAGAGCGTCAGTTCGTACTTCTTCGGAATCCCCGTGCACTCCTACGTGTCGTCCAACGCGGCCAGAGCGGCGCTGGCGGCCGGCCTCATCGCCAGCGGGAAAGCAACCTACGGCGGCACGGTCGACCTGCAGAATTCCTACAACACCGGCACGACGACCACCGGTGACCATGACGGCAAGGCCGTCGTCCTCATCCTGAAATAGGTTGTCGCTCAGGGGATTCGGCGTGAATCGGCCCGGCGGTCTGCGTCAGTGGCCGCCCGCCGCCACCCCAGCGTGCCGCGATGATCTCCGCGGCGATCGACACCGCGGTCTCCTCCGGCGTGCGCCCACCCAGATCCAGCCCGATTGGGCTGTGCAACCGTGCCAGTTCGGCGTCGGTCAGCCCGGCGGCACGCAGCCGGTCCAGCCGGTCGGCGTGGGTTCGGCGCGAGCCCATCGCGCCGACGTAGCCGACTTCCGTTAGCCGCAGGGCGATTTCGAGCACCGGCACGTCGAACTTCGGATCGTGGGTGAGCACGCAGATCACCGTCTGCGCGTCGATCAGCCCCGCATCCACCTGCCCGCCCAGGTAGCGATGCGGCCAGTCGACCACCACCTCGTCGACGCCGGGGAAGCGCGCATTGGTCGCGAACACCGGGCGCGCGTCGCACACCGTGACCCGGTACCCGAGGAGAGCGCCCTGCCGGGCGACCGCGGCCGCGAAGTCGATGGCGCCGAACACCAGCATGCGTGGCCGCGGCGCGTATCCGGCGACGAACACCTCCATGCCCTCGCCGCGGCGTTGTCCGTCCGGTCCGTAGCTCAGCACCCCGCTGCGTCCGGCGGCCAGCAGTCCGCGCGCGTCGTCGGTGACGGCGTCGTCGGCGCGGGCGGAGCCCAGGGTTCCCGCGACCCCGTGCGGGCGTATCACCAGCCGGCGGCCGACCCTGTCCGCGTCGGGATGGGCGATGACGGTCGCGACGGCGACCGGGCGGTGCTCCTCGATGTCGGCGGCGACGGCGTCCAGCTCGCCGAACGTGGTCCGGGATACCGGTTCGACGAAGATGTCGAGAACGCCACCGCACGTCAGACCGATCTCGAAGGCGTCGTCGTCGCTGATCCCGTAGCGCTGCAGCACCGGCACACCCGTGCCGGCGACCTCGGTGGCCAACTCGTAGAGTGCGCCCTCCACGCAGCCCCCCGACACCGAGCCGCTGACCGTGCCGTCCGGAGCGACGACCATCGCCGCACCCGCCAGCCGCGGGGCCGAGGCGAAGGTGCGGACCACGGTGCCGACGCCGGCCGTGCCACCGGCGCGCCACACCGCTAAGAGGTCGCTCAGCACATCGCGCACGATGACCAGATTAGGCGCATCAGGCCTGCAACCTGACGGACAACGCATGTGCCCGCTCCAGGAGCAGCTTGCCCAGTTCGTCGCGGCGCTCGGGCTTGAAGCGGGTCTCGACTCCGGTCAGACTGAGTGCCCACGCCGGCCGGCCGCTGCGATCGAACACCGCCGCGCCGAGGCCCCAACTGCCTTCGACGATCAGCGCCGGGTTCACCGCGTACCCCGTGCGACGGGTGACCTCGATACGGGCCCGGATGGCGTCCTCGCTGTGCTCGGGACCCCACGCCGAATCCGGTCGGACGCGCTCGAAGAACGCGTCGACCTCCGCCGCGGGCAGGTGGCTGAGGATCGCCAGCCCGGCGCTCGCGACACCGAGCGGAAACCTGATGCCGACGTGCAGCACGTGCGAGCGGACCGGGAAGCTGCCCTCCTCACTGAGCACGCACACGGTCTCGTCGCCGCGCCGCACGGACAGGAACGCGCTCTCGCCCGTCTCCCGCGCCAAGCCGGCGATCACCTCGCGCGCCCGGTCGGTGACGTCGTAGCGGTCGGCGGCGCCGACCCCGAGCAGATACAGTTCCGGGCCCAGCGACCACCGCCCAGTCCTCGCATCCCGGTTGACCAGGCCTTCGTCGGCCAGTGACACGAGCAGGCGGTGCGCGGTCGGGCGGGCCAGGCCCGCGCTGCGGCCCAGTTCGGTGGTCGATGCGCCCGTGGGCTCCACGGCGGCGACCGCGCGCAGCACCGCACCCACCCGCGCGACGACACTCGCCGACGGCGGATCGCTGGTCACCCGTCGAATCCTATGCGTTCACTCAGTGAACACAATTGCGACGCACGACCACCAGTCGAACGATTTCCGCTGCGCACGCCTCGAACGCTTGCGTCGCCGGAGCGTTTCGTTGTTGATTTGACGTTCACCATCTGCGGGCGTTTACGGAGTGGACGCAGCATCGGCGCAAGGAGAGGCATGACGTCAAAGGTGTACGAGTCGGCCGCCGCCGCCGTCGCCGACATCGCGAACGGGGCCACTCTGGCCGTCGGCGGCTTCGGTCTGTGCGGCATCCCCGATCAGTTGATCGATGCGATCGCCGCGTCGGGGGCCACCGACCTCGAGGTGTTCTCCAACAACTGCGGGGTCGACGGTGTCGGGCTGGGTGTGCTGTTGGGGCTGGGCCGGGTACGCCGGGTGACCGCGTCGTATGTGGGTGAGAACAAGGAGTTCGCCCGCCAGTACCTCGCCGGTGAGCTCGAAGTCGAGTTGACGCCGCAGGGCACGCTGGCCGAGCGGATGCGCGCGGGCGGCGCCGGCATCCCGGCGTTCTACACACCCGCCGGTGTCGGCACCCCGGTCAGCGACGGCGGCCTGCCGTGGCGCTACGCACCGGACGGATCGGTCGCCGTGGCCTCGCCGCCCAAGGAGGTGCGGGTTTTCAACGGCAAGCGGTACGTGCTGGAGGAAGGCATCAACGCCGACTTCGCGCTCGTTCACGCCAAACGTGGCGACACGGCCGGCAACCTGGTCTTCAACAAGACGGCGATGAACTTCAACCCGCTGGCGGCGATGGCGGGCCGGATCACCATCGCCCAGGTCGAGGAACTCGTGGAACCCGGCGAAATCGACCCGGGCGCAGTGCATCTCGCCGGCGTGTTCGTTCAGCGGATCGTGCACACCGGCCCGCAGGACAAGAAGATCGAGAAGCGGACCGTGAGTCCGAGTGAGCAGAGCGAGCGCAGCGAGTGATGAGAACGAGGCGAACGAAATCAGGGACCGTGAGCAAGTGATGGGAACGACGCGAGCGAAGACAACCGTGATCTGTTCAGTCCTGAGCGCGAAGTTGTGCGAGTACATCTCGCAGAGGACGCTGAACAGATCGAGTTTGTGGCACGGGAACGAGGCGGACACATGAGTTGGACCCGTAACGAGATGGCGGCCAGGGCCGCCGCGGAAATGACCGACGGCCAGTACGTCAACCTCGGAATCGGTTTGCCCACACTGATTCCCGGCTACCTCAACGACGACGTGCACGTCACCCTGCACTCCGAGAACGGCATCCTGGGCACCGGCCCCTACCCCACCGACGACGCGGTCGACGCCGACCTGATCAACGCCGGCAAGGAGACGGTCACCGTGAATCCCGGTGCGGCATACTTCGATTCGTCGCTGTCGTTCGGGATGATCCGCGGCGGCCACATCGACACCGCGGTGCTCGGCGGGATGGAGGTCTCCTGCCACGGCGACCTGGCCAACTGGATGGTGCCCGGCAAGATGGTCAAGGGCATGGGCGGTGCGATGGACCTGGTGCACGGCGCCGCGCGGGTCATCGTCCTGATGGAGCACACCGACCGGGCCGGCAACCCGAAGATCGTCCAGACCTGCACGCTGCCGCTGACCGGTCAGGGCGTCGTCGACCGCATCATCACCGACCTGTGCGTGATCGACGTGCCCGGCGACGGCACCCTGGTGCTGCGCGAACTGGCGCCCGGTGTCTCAGTCGACGACGTCGTCGCCGCCACCGGCGCCCCGGTCACCGTCGACCTGGACTGATCCCGCCGTCACCGAATACGCGGCTTCCATCAACATCCAGCCCGAGACCTGAACCGACAGGTCCCGTTCACCGATCCCGCCGGCGGGGACGAAGTGCGGCTCGGCCAGCAGTTCGGGCGCCTCTTCGGCGGGCTCGGCGGACTCGGTGGACTCGTGAGTCTCGGCGCTCACCGCCTCGGCGCCGACCGGAGGCGGAGCGGCCGGGGCGGCGCCGTCGGGCAGTTCGGCGGCCGTGTCCCAGAACGGGCCGAACAGCGGCAGGCTGTTGACGGTCTGGCGGTTCTCCCAGGCCGCTTTCGCGGAAGCCAGGACGATGTCGGCGGCGGTCTGGCGGGCCTGCGCGGATTCGGCATCGTCGCCGGGCAGCGAGGTGGCCGCCAGTGCCAGATAGCGCGCGGTGATGCCGGCGAACAGTCCGCCGTCGCCGTCGCCGGCGCCCTTGAGCACTCCCGCGGGCGCCATCTCCCGTGCGATCGCGGCGATCAGCCGGCGGGCCCGCTGCCCGTGCCGCTCGTCATCGGTGCGCACGGCCAGCTCGGTCTCCAGCCCGACGACCACGCCCTGGCAGTAGGTGTACTGGGCGCGCACCAGCGACCCGGCCTTGATCCCGTCGAAGATCAGATGGGTGTCGGGGTCGAGCAGCGTCTCATCGATCCAGTCGGCCATCTGCTGGGCCCGGCGCAACCGGTCGGCGTAGCGGGCCAGGAAGATGCCGGCCGGACCGTTCGCGGGAGCGTTGAAGAACTGGTCCTGCTTACGCCACGGGATGCCGCCGCCGTCCTCGGGCACCCAGGCGTTGATGAACTGTTCGGACAGCTTGCGCAGCGCGGAGTGCTTCTCGACGCCGACCAGCCGCCCGGCCCGCTCGATCGCCAGCGCCAGCCAGGCCATGTCGTCGTAGTAGTTGTTGGTCCAGGTTGCGTTGTTACGCAACCAATGTCCGCGGATCTGCCGGGTGATCGACTCGACGCGTTCGGGCCGGGGATCGCGGACCTGTGCGTCGACGAGACAGTCGAGCAGGTGCGCCTGCCACCAGTAGTGCCAGGTCTTGAAGCGCCGGTCGTGGGAGGTGGCCGGCCAGGCCACCACACCGAGCTGCGTGCCGGGCAGCCCCCACAGCTTCTTGAGATGCCGCGCGGCGATCGCGGCTTCGGCCGACTCCGCCCGATTGGCCCATACCTGATCCATGACCAGTCATCCTGCCTTACCACGCGCGGCTGAGATCACCCCATTGCCTGATCCACGCGTGCATGGCGATACCGGCGGCCACCGAGGCGTTGATGCTGCGGGTGGATCCGAATTGCGCGATCGACACCACCAACCCCGCACCCTCCTTGGCGGCGGCAGTGATTCCCGGGCCTTCCTGCCCGAACACCAGCAGACAGTCGCGCGGCAGCGTCGTCTGTTCCAACCGGACCGACCCGGGCACGTTGTCGACGGCGACGACGCTCAGCCGGGCCGCCGCGGCGAACTCGAGGAGCTCCGCGCTGGTGTCGTGATGGCGCAACCGCTGGTATCTGTCGGTCACCATCGCCCCCCGGCGGTTCCACCGCCGCCGCCCGACGATGTGAACCGTGTCGACCGCGAACGCGTTGGCGGTGCGGACCACCCCGCCGATGTTGGCGTCGTTGCCGAAGTTCTCGATCGCGATGTGGAGCGGGTGCCGTCGGCTGTCGATGTCGGCGACGATCGCCTCGCGGGTCCAGTACCGGTAGGCATCCACGACGTTGCGCCGGTCCCCGTCGGCTAGCAGAGCCGGGTCGTAGCGCGGATCGTCGGGCGCCTCGCCGGGATGCTCGTCGTGCCAGGGGCCGACGCCGTTGGGCTGCCCACCCCATTCCGACGGCCCCGGCGCGTCCGGTCCGAGTTCGGTCATCGGCGGTCGGTCCGCGTCCAGACCGCCGCGTGGGTTCCCGCGACCGACACCGTCGCGTACAGCAGCGCTTCGTTGATCTCGCCCTGGGTGCACAACGAGGCATCGATCTGCACGGCGTCCAGCGATGCCTCCGGCAGCACCAGGACCGAACCGCCGTACGCCGAGCAGGCCGGGCTCAGCCCGGGCGGTGGCAGGGTGGGGCCCACCAACAGCATGATCGGACCGCCACGAGTGATGGACCGGTCCCGATACTCGGCGGCCGCCGCGCTCGCGCGCAGCCCGAGCAGCATGAAACCCTTGCCGGTGAACGCATTTGGGTCCCCCAGCGCGGCGGGTGTCACCGGTGAGCCGTCGGCCCGCCAGGCCTCCACGCTCTCGGTGCTCAGGGTCAGACCCGTGTCGGCGGGCGTGGTGGGCGGCAGGCCCACCGGGAACGCGGCCGGGTAGGCGACGGTGCTGCCGGGAATCCGGTCGCGCGGCGAGTACAGGTAGACGCCGCGCACCTGAGCCTGGTCGGAAATCGGGCCCAGGCAGACCGTTCCGCCCACCCGGGCGGGTCCGCCGTCGGCGGACAGGATGGCCAGCGGTTTGGTCTGGATGCCGGCCAGCGTCGCGCAACTGTCCAGTCCGTTCGCCTCGATCGGATGCGCCAGCGACCCGTACAGGCCGAATCGCAGGTCCGCCAGCGCCGCGCGCGGTGCCGACGGATCGGCGGGAGTCGCGTCGACGTCGACGAGGACGTGGTCGGCCTCGAATCGCAGATTTGCGACCGACACATGCCAGCCCAGCATGTCGACGGAGTCGCCGACACCGGCCTGCACGGCGCCGTAGGGCCGCGCCGGCGGCTCGGCGGATCCGCAGCTCACGACCGTGCACGCAAGCACCGCAGCAACGCCGGCTGCGAGGCCTCTGCGGCCACGGATGGTAACGGTGTGCACTTTCAGCTCCCGGCGTCGACGAGCCAGTGGGGTTGACCCACGATGCACTGTACGGCCCGGCTGAGGTCGTCGGGAACGCGGCGACCGGGCGACACCGCGGCCTTCCGGACCCGTCCCGGACGCGCTTTCAGGAGTTCGCCAGAATTGCACACCCGTGACGGGTTGTGAATTTCCCAGAGGCCCTGTCGGAAAGCTGCGAGAGCGGCTCCAGCAAAGAATTGTCAGAACTACTCAGATTCGCGGACGGCCGCCGGACGGTCCGCCGGCCCAGTCTCCCCGGACCCCGGCGGGCCGTACCGTAATCCGACGTACTCACGCTCCGCATCGGCGCGTTGAGGTCGTGGATGCGCGCGCCGGTACGAAACCGGGCCGAGTTAGCCATCGGCCCACCCAGCTGACGATTCCGCAAACACAGCTAAGACATGCGAAGATTTTTTTCGAAGCGCTTTTCCGCGGTCCACGGCGGCTATTGGAGGCCCGAGTCGGCCATCCGGTGCGCGCATACCCCTACTTCTAGCAGCGCGGACCGCCGCAATGCGCCCTGAACAGGGCGAATGGCACAGTTTAGGCGCTACTGGGAGGGATAATTGAACAGCAACGAAGTCTCGTCGGGGGGTGCGCAAACATGCCTTGGGCGCCGGGGAGCGTTCGGGACATGCCGACCAACTGAATGGATTGCCGTGAACCTTCACCTTGTCGATTCCGCTGACCGCACCCTCGCCACTCGCACCAGCGCCAGCTGGTGGGACGCCGAGACCGAGTGCACCCTCGTGGTCGCGCGCCCCGCCGATGAGCGCGAGCTGTGGTCCGAATACCTCGACGGAGCCGTTCACAGCTACCGCAAACACGGTGTGGAGTGCGCCCTGGACATGGATGCGCTACGGTCCGCGTCCGACACCGTCCTGTTCTTTGCCGCGATCGACAACAAAGGCCGGATCGTGGCGGGCGTGCGGGCGAAGGGTCCGCTGCGCGACGCCGACGATTCGCATGCGGTGGTGGAGTGGCAAGGGCAGCCGGGGCTGGCTGCGGTCCGCAAGATGATCAACGACCGCGCGCCGTTCGGCATCCTCGAGATGAAGTCGGCCTGGGTGACCGACGACCGCGAACGCAACCGGCCGCTGACGAAGGCCCTGGCCCGGTCGGGTTTCCATGCGATGGCACTGATCGACATCCAGTTCTGCATGGCCACCGCCGGCGCCTACGTGCTGGACCGCTGGAAGTCCTCGGGCGGCGTCGTCGCCGACAACATTCCCCCGACCCCCTACCCCGACGAGCGGTACCAGACCAAGATGATGTGGTGGGACCGCAACACGTTCACCAAATATGCTGAACCCCAACAGGTTTCAAAAATATATCGCGAGACGATCGCGTTGCGGAACCGGTTCGACCGCGTGTCCAACGCCGATCTGCGCAACGGCAGCACGTGGTGACGACCGTCCCACTCGCCGGTCTGCCTGATCACATCCAGATTCTCGACCTCAACTCGACCGCCGACTGCGGCGCCGTCGACGAGTTGCGCGGAACACCGGGCATCGCCGTCGTCGACCGGCTCGACGAACAGCGCGCCGGCCTGGCCCGGCTGATCCCCGCACCAGACCGCGACCTCCTCGACGAGCCGTCCCGGTGGGTGTACTACCCGTGGCGCCGGACGCTCGTGCACGTCCTCGGTCCGCTGGCGTTCCGCCGGTTGCGGCTGGACCGCAACCGCAACATGATCACCGCCGACGAGCAGGACCGGCTGGGCCGGCAGCGGATCGGAGTCGTCGGACTCAGCGTGGGGCACGTCGTCGCCCATACGCTGGCCGCCGAAGGCCTGGCCGGCAGCCTGGTGCTGGCCGACTTCGACGAACTGGAACTGTCCAATCTGAACCGGGTGCCGGCGACGGTGTTCGACCTCGGGGAGAACAAGGCGGTCGTCGCCGCCCGCCGCATCGCCGAACTCGATCCCTACCTCGACGTCCAGGTGCTGACCGCCGGCCTGACCACGGACACCATGGCCGAGTTCCTGTCGGGACTGGACGTGGTCGTCGAGGAGTGCGACGCGCTAGACATGAAGGCGCTGGTGCGCCTGTCCGCGCGGGCGGCCCGGATTCCGGTGGTTATGGCCACCAGCGACCGCGGAATGGTCGACGTCGAACGGTTCGACCTCGAACCGGACCGCCCGATCCTGCACGGCCTGATCGGTGACACCGGGATCGACGAGCTGGCCGACCTGTCCAGCCGCGACAAGGTGCCCCATGTGCTGCGCGTCGTCGACGCCGCGAACGGGTCGGCGCGGGGCGCCGCGTCGATGCTGGAAGTGGGCCGGACGATCTCGACGTGGCCGCAGCTGGCCGGCGACGTGATCATCGGCGCGGCCGCCGTCGCCGAGGCGGTCCGACGGATCGGCCTGGGCGAGCCACTCCCGTCCGGTCGCGTCCGCATCGACGTCGGCCAATCCCTCGGCGCCCTCGCCGAACTCACCGAACCCGCGCAGAGCGCCGACTCGACTGGCCCGGACGTCGCCGACACCCCGGCGACGCCCGGCACTGCGTTCGACACCGTGGCGGCGATGGCCGCCCGGGCACCCTCCGGCGGAAACGCTCAGCCGTGGCGGATCGACTACGACGAGCGCACCCTGACGGTGGCCATCGCACCCGAACACTCCTCGACGGTGGATGTGGGCTACCGCAGCAGTGCGGTGGCGGTGGGCGCGGCGATGTTCAACGCCCGGGTGGCCGCCGCCGCCCACGGGCTCCTCGGGCCGGTCGACTGGGCAGAGGACGCCGGCGCCGACCCGCTGCGCGGCGTGCTGCACTTCGCCGACGGGGACGACGCCGACCTGGCGGCGCTGTACACGCCGATGGCGGCCCGCGAGACCAACCGGCGGATCGGAACCGGCGAGCCTCTCGACGGCGAAACCCTCGCCGGACTGTGTTCGGCGGCCCACCGGGAGGGTGCCGAACTGACCGTGCTCACCGGCGCGCAGCAACTGGCCCGGGCCGCGGCCATCCTGGAGGACTGCGACCGCATCCGCTTCCTGACGCCGACCCTGCACGAGGAGATGCGCACCGAGGTCCGGTGGCCCGGCGATCCCGATTTCGACTCCGGGATCGACGTGCGCACTCTGGAGCTCGACCCGGCCGACGAGGCCGCCCTGGAGATCTTGCGCCGCCCTGACGTGATGGACCTGCTGGCCGCCTGGGACGCCGGCGCCGCGCTCGGCGAGGGCACCCGAACCCGGCTGCTGTCGAGTTCGGCGGTCGTCGTCGTCACCACCGGTGGCGGATCGCTGCGCGACTACGCCCGGGGCGGGTCGGCGGCCGAGGCGGTGTGGATCGAGGCTAACCGGCGCGGCCTGGCCGTGCACCCGTGCTCCCCGCTGTTCTTCCACGCCCACACCGCTGCCGAACGACACGCGCTTTCACCGCGATTCGCCGATAGATTGGATATGCTCGCCTATGACTTCAGCGACCTCGTCGCAGCCGCGCCAGAACAGGTGACGGTCATCGTGTTCAGACTCAGCCGCGCCGCGGCACCGTCGGTGCGCAGCCGTAGGAGACCGATCAGTCCTCAGCATGTCCGATAGCCTGGAACTCGTCGTCACATCGACCGCCACCAAACTGATGGCCGCCACCTCGACGAACACGGCCGAGGTGCTCGAGTCAGTCCTCGCCGACCTCGTCGAGGCGTTCGCCGTGGATCACGCGTTCCTGCGGTACAACGACCACCAGATCCGCGCGTCCCGATTGATCGCCGAATGGCCACCCCGGCCGGACATCCCGGACCCGGACCCCATCGGCCTGGTGTACTTCGCCGACGACCCCGTGTTCGCGATGGCCGAATGCGCCAAGCAGCCCCTGGTACTTCGCCCGGAGCCCGCCACCGACGAATTCCAGCGCCTCATCGAGGAGTCCGGCGGCTACGTGAGCACCTTCGCCGCCGCTCCGCTGATCTCCGGCGAGATCACCACGGGAACCCTGGGGTTCGTCAAGTCCGGTGACCGCGAATGGCTTCCGCGCGAGCTCAGCGCCGTCGAGGCCATCGCGTCACTGCTGGCGCAGGTGCAGGGGCGGATCGCCGCCGAGGACCAGTTGCGGCATCTGGCCGACCATGACGATCTGACCCGCGTCCACAACCGACGTGCCCTGGTGGCCCATCTCGGCGACCGGCTCAAGGCGCGCCGCCGCGGTCCGGTCGCCGTGTTGTTCTTCGACCTGGACCGGCTCAAGGCGATCAACGACTACCTGGGCCACAATGCCGGCGACCGGTTCATCCGGGTGTTCGCCGACCGCCTCCGGGAGACGGTCGGGGACCGGTGCCTGATCGCCCGGCTCGGCGGCGACGAGTTCGTCGTCGTTCCGAACTCCCCGATGACGGCCGAGGCCGCCCGGGAGCTGGCCACCGAACTGCAGTCCGCGCTGCGGGAGCGGGTGTCCATCGACGGCGAAATGCTGACTCGGACCGTGAGTATCGGGGTTGCGCTCGGCACCCCGGGCCAGGACTCGACGTCCGATCTCCTCCGCAAGGCCGGCCACGCGGTGCTCAACGCGAAGAACGACGGCGGCAACGTGATCGCCGTCTACTCCGAGGACCTGGCGCTCAAGGCCGCGTTCCGCAACGACATCGAACTGCACCTGCAAGGCGTCGTCGAAAGCGACGCGCTCGTGTTGCACTACCTGCCCGAGATCGACATGCGGACCGGGGAGGTCCTGGCGACCGAGGCGCTGGTCCGCTGGCAGCACCCGACCCGGGGCCTGCTGCTCCCCGATTCATTCATCGGTGTCGCCGAATCCATCAACCTGGCGGGCGAACTCGGGCGCTGGGTGATGCGCAGGGCCTGTGCCGAGTTCAGCTCGTGGCGGGCCCGCGGTATCGGGCAGCACGCCACGCTGCGACTCAACGTGTCCCCGGTCCAGCTGGTGTCCGAGGGGTTCGCCGAAGCGGTGGCCGAGACGCTCGCGGACTTCGACCTGCCCGGCGAGTCGGTGTGCCTGGAGATCACCGAAAGTCTGGTGGTGCAGGACATCGAGACCACCCGCATCACGCTGGCGGCCCTCAAAGAGGTCGGTGTCCAGATCGCCATCGACGATTTCGGCACCGGCTACAGCGTGCTCACCCACCTGAAGTCGCTGCCCGTCGACACGCTCAAGATCGACCGCAGCTTCGTGCGGGACCTCGGTGAGAACGCGGGCGACCTGGCGATCGTGCGCGCCGTCATCGCCCTGGCCGACGCGTTCGGCCTCGCGGTGGTCGCCGAGGGAGTGGAGACCAGTGCCGCGGCCGAGATCCTGCTGCGGCACGGCTGCTACCGGGCGCAGGGCTTCCTGCTGTCCCGGCCGCTCAGCAGTGCCGCGATGTCGAAGTTGTTCGCGCGCAAGTACATCGAACTGCCCTTCGCGACGTCCCGGCGCGCGGTGCCCTGACTCAGCCGGCGGACAGCTGCAACCGGGCGAACCGGCTGAACGGCCGCGGCCGGATGACGAGTTCCCTGACGTCCGCCTCCACCACGGGATAGGTCCCCGGCCGTGCCGCGGCGCCGGCCGAGAACACCACACCGGCGGTTGCCCGCACGACGCTCTGACCGGCGAGCGTGCCCAGGACTGCGCCGACCACGCGGTTGCCGATCAGCACCAGATCACGCAGGACGGTGCCGTCGCGGGCGCCGAGACCGTATTCCCGCGCCAGTTCCGGCAGCCAGGCGTCGAGGTCGACGGGCGCACCCTCCGGCACGTCCGCCACCGGGATCGGCGTCGCGTCGGGCCCGGCGACCGCGGTACTCACCAGTCCGTAGGGTGACGCCAGACAGTTGCCGGCCCAATCCCGAAGTGCCGCACCGGAAAACAGCACGCCCGGGCGAAGTTCGGGCCAGTCCGGTTCGCCGGGACGGTGAATCCACGGTTTCGGCCCGGGCTGTTCCGGCGCGGCGAGGTCGTCCGACACCTCCACGAGAAAAGCCGTCGCATCCTCGGCGAGGTCATGCCCCTGCGACAGGCGTCCGAACTCCGCGGCATCGTCGGTGAGCAGGACATCCAGCCCGGCACGCTCGGCGGCGATGGCGACGGCGAGTGCGGCGACGCCGGTGCCGACGCAGATGAGATCGACCACCTCGTCCGAGTCCCAGTCCGGTCCGTCGAGTTCGGTGAGGATCACGCCTCAGCCATCGCCGAGCCCGAGGTCGGCGAGCTGCAGCACGCTGCGATAGGGCACGCCTTCGGCCCCGATGACCTCGGCCGCGCCGGTCGCCCGGTCCACCACGGTCGCCACCCCGACCACCTCTCCGCCGGCCTCCCGCACGGCGCGGACCGCCGTCAACGGCGAGGCGCCGGTGGTGCTGGTGTCCTCCACGACGAGCACACGCTGGCCCGCGACGTCGAATCCCTCGATAAGACGTTGCATGCCATGGGTTTTGGCGGACTTACGCACGACGAACGCGTCGATCGGGCGACCGGGCGCGTGCATGATCGCCGTCGCGACGGGATCCGCTCCCAGGGTCAGCCCACCGACGGCGGCGTAGTCCCAGTCGCTGGTGAGTTCGCGCATCAGCGTGCCGATCAGGCGGGCGGCGCGGTGGTGCAGAGTCGCCCGGCGCAGATCGACGTAGTAGTCGGATTCCCGACCCGACGACAGCACCACCCGGCCCCGCACCACGGAGAGACGTCGTACCAACTCGGCGAGCTCGTCGCGGTCCGCGGGCGTCAGATCAGGCACCCGGCCAGCGTAGCTACCGCTGATAGTTCGGCGCCTGGTGACCGTTGCGGGGCGGAGCCGGCCGGGCCGGGTCGCGGTGCCGCACGGTGGCCGGATCCGGCGTCACCGCGGGACGCCCGGGCATGGC
>ERZ724512.227-NODE-227-length-24025-cov-6.959783_pt1 | contig 24025 bp, 17 predicted proteins | sample MGYA00376045_ERZ724512 | MGnify/ENA primary metagenome ERZ724512 (study PRJEB28724, sample SAMN07190883) | activated sludge metagenome | isolation source: activated sludge of sewage treatment plant in Hong Hong | place: Hong Kong | collected 2016-03-17 ... | reverse complement strand
AAGATGCCGATGGGGGACTGCTGCAGCACACCGGTGTCGGTGAGTCGTGACAGTGAGAACGCCGGTGACGGGTCGGCTGCGTGCGCGTCGTGCACCACCACCTGGGCGGGGTCGGCGTCGGCGGTGTCGATCACCGACAGGGTGCCGTCCAGCGCGCGCACCACAGACTTCGAGCCGTCGGGGCCGAAGGTGATCGGCTCGCCGTCCACCAAACGAATCACGCCCGGCGCCTTGGGGCCCTTGAGGTCGATGAACGCGTCGTCGTTGAAGATCGGGCAGTTCTGGTAGATCTCGACCAGCGCCGCGCCCCGGTGCCCGACCGCGGCGGTGAGCACCTCGGTGAGGTGCGCCCGGTCGGAGTCGATGGTGCGCGCCACGAAACTCGCCTCGGCGCCCAGCGCCAGCGAGATCGGGTTGAACGGGTGGTCCACCGAGCCGACCGGCGTCGACTTGGTGACCTTGCCCAGCTCGGACGTCGGTGAGTACTGGCCCTTGGTCAGCCCGTAGATGCGGTTGTTGAACAGCAGAATGGTGATGTTCACGTTGCGCCGCAGGGCGTGGATCAGGTGATTGCCGCCGATGCTCAGCGCGTCGCCGTCACCGGTGATCACCCACACCGCCAGGTCGGAACGCGCCGTCGCCACCCCGGTCGCGATCGCCGGCGCGCGCCCGTGGATCGAGTGCATGCCGTACGAATCGACGTAATAGGGAAACCGTGACGAGCAGCCGATGCCCGACACGATCACGGTGTTCTCGCGCTTGATGCCCAGTTGCGGCATCAGCCCCTGAAACGCGGCGAGCACGGCGTAGTCGCCGCAACCGGGGCACCAACGCACCTCCTGGTCGCTGGTGAAGTCCTTGCGGTTCAGCGGGGTGAGCGACAGCGGCACCCCGGCCAGGCCGGGAGCGGTGGCGGTCATCGGCCCTCCTTCGGGTCGTTGGGGGTCTTCTCGTCGATGACGTCGATCAGGTCTTCGGCCAGCTCCGACAACGAGATCGGCAGCCCGCGCACCCGCGAATAGCTTTCGCAGTCGACCAGGTACTTCGCGCGCAGAATCATCGCCAACTGGCCCAGGTTCATCTCGGGCACGATCACCCGGTCGTAGCGGCGCAGAATGTCGCCCAGGTCGGCCGGCAACGGGTTCAGGTGGCGCAGGTGCAGGGTGGCCACCGCGCGTCCGCTCAGCCGCACCCGGCGGGCGGCCGCCGAGATCGGTCCGTAGCTGGAGCCCCAGCCCACCACCAGCACCTTGGCCCGCCCCGACGGGTCTTCGACCACCAGCGGCGGCAGGTCGTCGGCGATGCCGTCGATCTTCGCCTGCCGCAACCGCACCATGTACTCGTGGTTGTCGGGGTCGTAGCTGACGTTGCCGGTGCCGGCCGCCTTCTCGATGCCGCCGATGCGGTGCTCCAGACCCGGCGTGCCCGGAATCGCCAGCGGCCTGGCTAGCTTCGCGTCACGCGCGTACGGCAGGAACTCGCCCTCGGCCGGCGCTTCGGTGACGAAGCCGGGGTCGATCGCGGGCAGGTCGGCCAGGCTCGGCACCGCCCACGGCTCGGCGCCGTTGCCCAGGTAACCGTCGGACAGCAGGATCACCGGCGTGCGGTAGGTCAGCGCGATGCGCACCGCCTCGAGCGCCGTGTCGAAACAGTCGCCGGGCGACTGCGCCGCGATCACCGGCAGCGGGGCCTCGCCGTGCCGTCCATAGACGGCCTGGAACAGGTCGGCCTGCTCGGTCTTGGTGGGCATGCCGGTAGCGGGTCCGGCGCGCTGGATGTCGCAGATCACCAGCGGCAGCTCGAGCATCACCGCCAGTGAGATGGTCTCCATCTTCAGCGCCATACCGGGCCCGGACGTGCTGGTCACGCCCAGTGCGCCCGCGTACGAGGCGCCCAGGGCGGCACCGACGGCGGCGATCTCGTCTTCGGCCTGCAGGGTGATCACGCCGTGGTCTTTGGCGCGCGACAGAATGTGCAGCACGTCGGACGCCGGGGTGATCGGGTAGGCGCCCAGGAACAGTTGCAGACCCGCCTTGGCGGCGCCCGCCATCAGGCCGTAGGCCAGCGCGGTGTTGCCGGTGATCTGCCGGTAGGTGCCCGACGGCATGGGGGCCGACGCGACCTGGTAGCGGGCGGTGAACACCTCGGTGGTCTCGCCGAACGCGAAGCCGGCCTTGAACGCGGCGATGTTGGCGTCGCGAATGTCGGGTTTGCCGGCGAACTTGCGGGCCAGAAAGTCGAGCGTGCCCTGCTCGGGCCGGCTGTACAGCCAGCTCAACAGGCCCAGCGCGAACATGTTCTTGGTGCGGGCGGCGTCTTTGCGGCCCAGCCCGAACGGCGCCACGGCGGCCACCGCCAGCCCGGTGAGGTCGAAACCGTGCACCTCGTAGGCCTCGAGCGTGCCGTCGGTGAGCGGGTTGTCGGTGTAGCCGAGCTTGGCCAGGTTGCGGGTGGTGAAGTCGGCGGTGTCGGCCAGAATCACCGCGCCGCGCGGCAGGTCGTGCAGGTTGGCCTTCAGGGCGGCCGGGTTCATCGCCACCAGCACGTCGGGGCGGTCGCCCGGGGTGCGAATGTCGAAGTCGGCGAAGTGCACCTGAAAGCTCGACACCCCCGCGACGGTGCCCTGCGGCGCGCGGATCTCGGCGGGAAAGTTCGGCAGCGTCGAGAAGTCGTTGCCCAACCGCGCGGTGTCTGAGGTGAACCGATCGCCGGTCAACTGCATGCCGTCACCGGAGTCGCCGGCGAAACGGATGACCACACGATCGACGCTGTGCACCTCGCCCATGCGGGCCCTCGCCCCCTTGTTGTCTGCCGAATTATCTGCCGAGCCGGTCAAGCTTAGCTGTTGGTCGAGTAGATCAGTCATTCACGGCTTTCGGTCGGGACACGACGAGAGATTCGGCGATCGCGCTGCGCCAGCGCTGTTCGATGAGGTCGACGAGCAGGTGATGCACGCCGATCGGACGGCTCACCGCGTCGGCTCCGGCCAACTGCAGTTCGTCGCTGAACCGGCCCGGCGCCAGCAGGTAGGCGGCCACCGCCACCCGGGCGTGGCCGGCGGCGTGCAGGGCGGCGACGGCCTCGGGCACGGTGGGTGAGGCGGCGGTGACGAACCCCGCCAGGGCCGGACGGTCCACGGCCCTGGAAAGTTCGTTCGTCACCGCCCGCACCTCGGCGAGCGCCCGATCACGCAGTGACCCGGCACCGGCCAGCACCACCGCGTCGAAGTCGTCCACCTCGGCGAGGCGGTCGACCACGGCGGGCAGCACGTCGGCACCGATCAGCGGGGTGGCGATGGCCCGTGAACCCGCGGCGGCGATGGCCGCCGGAATGTCGGACGTGACGTGGTAGCCGCTGGTCAGAAACACCGGCACCACGATTGCCTCGCCGAGGCGACGCAGCGTGTCGGTGAGCGTGGGGGTGTGAATGTCGACCCAGCCCAGGTGGGTCTCGACGCCGAGTCGCTCGGCCACTGCGGCGGCCAGCTGTTTGGACGTCTCGGTGCCGACCCGTGACCGGGTGCCGTGCACGGCCAGCACCAGCGGCCGGCGATCAACCGACGGCATCAGATCGACCAGTCCAGGGTCTCGGCTTCGAACTCGTCGCCACCGAGCGTGGTGCGCACCATGCCGGCTGCCAGCGTGCTGCCCATCTGCGGGTCGACCAGCAGAAACGCGCCGGTGCGCCGCGAGTCGGAGTAATTCTCGGCCACGATCGGGGCGGCCAGCCTGATGCTCACCCGGCCGATGTCGTTCAGCGTCAACGCCTCGGCCGGCACGGGTGCCAGGGTGTCGAGGTCGAGCCGTCCCTTGATCTCTTTGACGATGCCCTGCACGGTGCGGGTGGTGTGCTTGAGCAGCACCTTCGAACCGGGCCGCAGGGCGCGATCCGACAGCCAGCAGACCAGTCCGTCGACGTCTTGGGTGGGGCTCGGCGCGTCGTCGGCGCCGGCGATCAGCTCGCCGCGGGTGATGTCGACCTCGTCGGCCAGCCGCAGCGTCACCGACATGGGCGCGAACGCCTCGGTCAACTCGGTGCCGGCGAAGTCGATGCCGACGACGGTGGTTTCGCGGCCGGCCGGCAGCACGCGCACCCGGTCGCCCACCCGCACCACACCCGAGGCGATCTGGCCGGCATAACCGCGGTATTCGGCGTATTGCGGGTCGAGCGCCGCGGCCTGCGGTCGAATGGTCAACTGCACGGGGAACCGGAACGATTCGCTCTCGACCGGACCGCCCGCGGGCAGGTCTTCGAGCAGTTCGAGCAGGCTCGGGCCGTCGTACCACGGGGTGCGCTCGGAGCGGTCGACGATGTTGTCGCCCAGCAGCGCCGACACCGGCACCACGCGCACGTCGTCGACGCCAAGGCCCTTGGCCACCTCGGCCAGTTCGGCGGCGACGGTTTCGAAGCGGGACTGGTCGAAGTCGACCAGGTCGATCTTGTTCACCGCGAACACCAGGTGCGGCACCCGCAGCAGCGCGGCCACGGCCAGGTGCCGGCGGGTCTGTTCGAGCACGCCCTTGCGCACGTCGGTGAGCAGCACGAGCACGTCGGCGGTCGACGAGCCGGTGACCGTGTTGCGGGTGTACTGCACGTGTCCGGGGCAGTCGGCCAGCACGAACGTGCGCTTGGCGGTGGCGAAGTAGCGGTAGGCCACGTCGATGGTGATGCCCTGCTCACGCTCGGCGCGCAGGCCGTCGGTGAGCAGCGCCAGGTCGACGATGCCCAGCCCCTTCTCACGGCTGACCCGCTCGACGGCGTCCAACTGGTCGGTGAGCACCGATTTGGAGTCGTGCAGCAGCCGGCCCACCAGGGTCGACTTGCCGTCGTCCACGCTGCCGGCGGTCGCCATGCGCAGCAGGGTGCCGCGGGTCGCAACTGCGCTGCTCATCAGAAGTAGCCCTCTTTCTTGCGGTCTTCCATGGCGGCCTCGGTGAGGCGGTCGTCGGCACGGGTGGCGCCGCGTTCGGTGATGCGGGTGGCCGCCACCTCGGCCAGCACGTCGGCCACGTTGGCGGCGTCGGACTCGACCGCACCGGTGCACGACATGTCGCCCACGGTGCGGTAGCGCACGGTGCGGGTCACCACCTGTTCGGACGGCCTGGGCTGCGACACCTCGCCGACCGCCAGCCACATGCCGTCGCGGCGGAACACCTCGCGCTCGTGGGCGTAGTACAGGGCGGGCAACTCGATGCCCTCGGCCTCGATGTAGCGCCACACGTCGAGCTCGGTCCAGTTGCTGAGCGGAAAGACTCGGACGTGCTCGCCGGCCCGGTGCCGCGGGTTGTACAGGTTCCACAGCTCCGGACGCTGGTTGCGCGGGTCCCACTGCCCGAACTCGTCGCGCAGGCTGACCACGCGCTCTTTGGCGCGGGCCTTCTCTTCGTCGCGCCGTCCGCCGCCGAACACGGCGTCGAAGCGGCCCTCGGCGATGGCGTCCAGCAGCGGCTGGGTCTGCAGCGGGTTGCGGGTGCCGTCGGGGCGTTCGAGCAGCCGTCCGTCGTCGATGTAGTCCTGCACCTTGGCCACGATCAGCCGGACGCCCAGCCGCTCGACCTCGGCGTCACGGTAGGCGAGCACCTCGGGAAAGTTGTGGCCGGTGTCGACGTGCAGCACGGGGAACGGCACGGGTGCGGGCCAGAACGCCTTGGCGGCCAGGTGCAGCATGACCACCGAGTCTTTGCCGCCCGAGAACAGAAGCACCGGCCGCTCCAGCTCGGTGACCGCCTCGCGAATGATGTGGATCGCTTCGGACTCGAGTTCTTTGAGCTGCGAGAGCCGCCGCGTCGAGTTCACCTCGTTGGTCGATCTTGTCGAGACCCTCTCGGCCAGCGGAGGGGCCTCGACGGGCTCGACCGACGGGGTGAGGTTGAGGTTCTGCAGCGCGCTCACGAAGGTGGTCTCCAGGATGATCGGGGGCTCGTCGGCCTGCACGTGCAGCCCGCATTCGGTCTTGGCCAGACCGGCCCAGCGGCCGGCCCGGGGGTCTTCGCCCGGCGCCACGGGGCGGGTGCAGGGGGCACACCCGATGGACGGGTACCCCTGCGTGAGCAGGGGATTGGTCGGCACCGAGTGGGTGGTGGCGTAGTCGAGCAGCTCGTCGAAGCTCCACGCGGCGATGGGGTTGATCTTCACCATCTGGTGGCCTTCGTCCCACTCCACCAAAGCGGTGTTGGCGCGCAGGGCATTGTCTTCACGGCGCACGCCGGTGACCCACGCCTCGTAGCCGGCCAGGGTCTCGTTGATCGGGTCGACCTTGCGCAGCTGGCAGCACAGCGTCGGTTCGCGGTCGTGCAGCTTGGCGCCGTACTGGGCGTCTTGGGAGGCCACGGTCTGTTTCGGCAGCACGTCGACGATGGTCACCGGGGCGTTGCGGGCCAGCGAGTCACGAGTCTCGATGGTTTCGGCGAAGTGGTAGCCGGTCTGCAGAAACAGCACGTCGACGCCGGGCAGGTGCCGGGCGATCAGGTGCGGCACCACGGTGTCGCCGGCCATCGAGCACGCCACGGCGACCCGTCCGGCGAAGTGCGCGGCGGTCCACGCGGCGACATCGTCGGCCGTCCAGTCGGCTGAGTCGGCCTGAGCCTGTGCGACCAGCGCCTTCAACTCGGCGACACTGCGCCGCCCGGTGGCCACCTGGGCGGTCATCGCAGCGCCTGTTCGTCTGAGCGCTTGGCCCAGGCCGAGAACGTCTCGCCCTTATCGCGCGAGTCGACGAAGCTGCGCACCACGCGCTCGACGTAGGCGGGCAGTTCCTCGGCGCTCACCTTCAGGCCACGGACGGTGCGACCCAGGCCCGGGTCTTCGCGATCGGAGTTCGCCAGCCCGCCGCCCAGATGCACCTGGTAGCCGAACTCGGGCTCGCCGTCGGCGCCGGTGAGGATCTGACCCTTCAGGCCGATGTCGGCGGTCTGAATGCGGGCGCACGAGTTGGGGCAGCCGTTCAGGTTCAGCGTGATCGGCAGTTCGAGCTTGACGTCGCTGAGCCGGTTCTCGAGCTCGGCGATGGTGGCGGTGGCGGTGTCCTTGGTGTCGACGAACGCGAGCTTGCAGAACTGAATGCCGGTGCACGCCATGGTGTTGCGGCGAAACGGGCTGGGGTTGGCGAACAGGCCGAGCTCACGCATCGCCTCGACCACGCCGGCCACCTCGTCGCCGGGCACGTCGAGCAGCAGGATCTTCTGGTGCGGGGTGAACCGCACCCGCTGCGACCCGGCCGCCTCGGCGATGTCGGCCACCTGCGACAGAATCGTGCCCGAGACCCGTCCGACCGTGGGGGCGAAGCCGATGAACTTGCGGCCGTCCTTCTGGTCGTGCACGCCGACGTGGTCACCGGCGTACGGCGCGGGGGCCGGGGGCGGGCCGTCGGGCAACTCGTAACCCAGGTACTCGTCCTGCAGCACCTGGCGAAACTTTTCGGGGCCCCACTCGGCCAGCAGAAACTTCAGCCGGGCCTTGTTGCGCAGGCGGCGGTAGCCGTAGTCGCGAAAGATGCGGACGACCCCGTGCCACACCTCGGGCGCCTGCGCCTCGGTGACGAACACGCCCAGCCGCTCGGCCAGTCGCGGCGCCACGCTCAGCCCGCCGCCGACCCACAGGTCGTAGCCCGGGCCCAGTTCGGGGTGCACGACGCCGACCAGTGAGATGTCGTTGATCTCGTGCACCACATCGAGGCTGGGGTGGCCGGTGACCGCACTCTTGAACTTGCGCGGCAGGTTCGAGATGTCGGGGTCGCCGATGAACCGCTCCACGATCTGATCGATCACCGGGGTGGGGTCGATGATCTCGTCGGCGGCGATGCCGGCGACGGGGGAGCCGAGCACCACCCGGGGGCAGTCGCCGCAGGCCTCGGTGGTGATCAGGCCGACGGACTCCAACCGGCGCCAGATCTCGGGCATGTCTTCGACCCTGATCCAGTGCAGCTGAATGTTCTGCCGGTCGGAGATGTCGGCGGTGTCGCGGGCGAAGTCGATGCTGATCTGCGCGATGGTGCGCAACTGCTCGGTGCTGGCGGCGCCGCCGTCGATGCGCACCCGCAGCATGAAGTATTTGTCAGAGAGCTCGTCGGGGCCGAGCGAGGCCGTGCGGCTGCCCGAGATGTCTTGCCGCCGCTGGGTGTAGAGGCCCATCCAGCGAAACCGGCCATGCAGGTCGTCGGTGGGAATCGAGTCGAAGCCCTCTTTGGCGTAGACGTTGATGATGCGGTCGCGCACGTTGAGCGGGTTGTCTTCGGCCTTGAACTCTTCGTTGTGGTTGAGCGGCGTGGTGCCGTCGACCAGCCACTGGCCCTTGCTCTGACCTTCGCGCGGGGGTCTGACCCGGGCGGGCGCGGATGTGTTCATGAGACTCCTGACAATGGGCGACTCGCGCGTCACGCGGGTCGTGGTGAGGCTGACGACTCAGGCGCAACACATCGCGCTGCTGTGCACGCGCAGCAGGTCGACGTGACGGCGGGTCACGAAGAGCGGCTGATGCAGGCAACGCATGCTGCGACGGTACACAGCAGAACTGCGTGCGCTTGAATCGGTGAAGCCAAACCAGCTCAATGGTACTACTTATTGCCTGTGGTGCCCGCCATCTGGTTCGCCACTGACATGGCGAATCCCTACGCCACCGACCACGTCGAGGTGGGTGAGCTGCGCCTGTACGTGGAGCAGTACGGCGATCCGGACGGCCCGGCGACGCCGCTGCTGCTGCACGGCGGGCTGTTCGACATCGAACTTCAGTTCGGCGCGTTGCTGCCGGGGCTGTCGGCCGGCCGCCGGGTGATCGCGGTGGAGTTTCAGGGGCACGGGCACACCAACGACCTCGACCGGCCGTTCTCGAGTGCAGCCTTCGCCGGCGACGTGCTCGGCGTGCTCGACCACCTGGGCCTCAATTGCGTGGACGTGTTCGGCTTCAGCGTGGGCGGTGCGGTCGCGCTCGAACTCGCCGTGCGGCGCCCCGAGCGGGTGCGGCGCCTGATCGCCTCGTCGGTGTCGTTTCGGGCCTCGGGAATGCGCGGCAGCGAGAACGCCCAGGCCGTCGGCGAGATGAAGGTCGAGATGATCGCCGGCACCCCGATGGAGGCGGCCTACCTGGCCAAGTCGCCGCACCCAGACCACGAGCACCTGCAGGGGCTGCTCGACAAGCTGGGCGCCACCTGCGCGGGCGGCTTTCCCGACTGGGCCGACGACGACATTCGCGGCATCGCCGCACCCACCCTGATCACCGTCGGCGACGCCGACATGGTCAGCCTCGACCACGCCGTGGAGTTCCTGCGGTTGCGCGGCGGCGACGTGAACGGCGACTTCGACGGGCTGCCCGCCTCGCAACTGGCCGTCTTTCCGGGCACGTCACACTTCACGGGCATCGGCCGAACAGACCTGGTGATCGACGTCGTGGTGCCGTTCCTCGACGCGTAGTCTTCGCATGTGAGTGAGGTGGACCAGAAGTCGGCCGTGCCGCATCTTCGTCCACCCACCCCCGAAACGCTGCGCAGGTACTGGCACGACATCGTCACCGCCTGGCGGGTGCCGGCGGTCAAGCGCGGCCTGCTCGCCACCACCTTGTTGTTCCTGGGTTCGCTGACCCCCGCCTACCTGCCGCAGAACAGCCCGTGGTGGGCCCCCATCAGAGCGCTGGGCTGGGACACCTGGCCGGCGAAGGTGCTCGGTACGGCCATGGTGGTCGCTGCGGTGGTGCTGCTGGTGGACGCCTGGTTCAGGCTCCGCCCCGGCCTCTATCTGGACTTCAAGCACTGGGCCGTCGGCCTGATCTGGAGCCTGCCGCTGTTGCTGGCCCCGCCGATCTTCAGCCACGACGCTTACAGTTACGCCGCGCAGGGCTGGCTGCTGCACAACGGGCTGAACCCGTACGAAACCCCCGTCAGCGTGCTGCCGGGGGCGTTCGCCGATCAGGTCGCCTGGGTGTGGCGCTACACGCCCGCGCCCTACGGGCCGCTCAGCCTGCAGATCTCGCACCTGATGGTGGTGCTGGGCGGGCTCAACCCCTACTACTCCACGCTGCTGATGCGTATTCCCGCGCTGATCGGCGTGGTGCTGATCGTCTACTTTCTGCCGCGGCTGGCGGCCCGGATCGGGGCCGACGTTCAACTCGCCGCGTGGTTCTCGACCATCAACCCGCTGCTGATCATCGACCTGGTGGGCGGCATGCACAACGACGGGCTGATGATCGGGCTGATCATCGTGGCCCTCTACATCGCCCAGGTGCGGCCCGAACGGTTCTGGCTGGCCGCGATCGTGGTGGGGGTGGCGGCGGCGATCAAGCAGCCGGCCCTGCTGGCCGCCTACCCGGTGGCCCTGGTCGGCCTGCCCTGGCGGTGGAACACCGCGCACGTGCTGAACAAGCTCGGACGCGCGGCGGTCAGCTCCGTCATCGCCGTCGCCACCTTCGTGGCCATCTCGTTGGCCACCGGGCTGAACTTCGGCTGGATCAACGCCCTCGACGTGCCCGGCCGGGTCGTCACGCTGGCGCCCTTGTCGCTGATCGGGGAAGGCATTCGGCTGCTCTGCGTGGCCGCCGGACGCCCCGAACTGGGCACCCAGATCGCCGGCGGCCTGCTGGTGGCCGGCGTGGTGGCGTCCGCTCTTATCGTGGCGTACCTGGCGGTGACGGTGGCACGGCGCCGTCCAGTCACCTTCTTGAGCTGGTCGTACCTGGTGATCGCCCTGCTCGGCCCGGCCATGCACTCGTGGTACCTGCTGTGGGGCGGCCTGCTGCTGCCGTTGACCAGGCCCACCGAGCGCGTCCAGCGAATCGCGGTGGGGGTGACCAGCGTGCTGCTCGGCTACGGCGCGGGCAACCTGGCCTGGCGCAACGACACCGGCATCGCCCTGGGCCTGGCCGGGCTTGCGTTGATCATCACCCTGCTGGTGCGCTACTTCGACGAACATCGCAAGGCAGCGAAGGAGACGCCATGACCGACGTGCTGTTCGAGGTGCAGGGCGGCGTCGGCCGCATCACGCTCAACCGGCCACGGGCCATCAACGCGTTGACCACGGCGATGCTTGCCGACATCGGCGAGCAGCTCAGTGCGTGGCGCGACGAGCCGTCCGTCGAGCGGGTACACCTGGTGGGCGCGGGCGAGCGCGGGCTGTGCTCGGGCGCCGACGTGCGCACGCTGCGCGCCGACGTGCTCGAGCGCGGCGAGGTGTCGGCCGAGGTGTTCTTCAGCGTCGAGTACGCGGTCGACGCCCTGATCGCGACGTATCCCAAGCCGATGCGCGCCGATCTGTTCGGCATCACGATGGGCGGCGGACTGGGGTTGAGCGCCCACTGCTCCGAGCGGGTCGTGCGGGCCGACAGCCGGCTCGCCATGCCCGAAACGAACATCGGGCTGTTCCCCGACGTCGGGCTGCTGTACGAGCTGTCGCGGGCGCCCGGTGAGTTGGGCACCCATCTCGCGCTCACCGGCGGCAGTGTCGGCGCTGAGGACGCGGTGCTGGTCGGGTTGGCCGACCGGGTCGAGGGTGAGGCGCCGGCCGGGGTGCTGATCTGGCAGCGGCCGTGGATCGACGAGTGCTACGCCGGCGACGACCCGCTGGCGATCGTGCAGCGGCTGGCCGAGCACGACGACCCCGAGGCCAGGGCCACCGCCGACGTGCTTCGACAGCGGTGCCCGTTCGCGGTCGCGGTCAGCCTGGCGGCGATCCGCCGGGCCGCCCTGCTGCCCGACGTGATGAGCGTGCTGGCGCAAGACCTGGTGCTCGCGGTGCCGATGGTGCTGCGGCCCGACTTCGCCGAGGGCGTGCGAGCCCAGTTGGTCGACAAAGACCGCAACCCGTCGTGGCGCCCGGCCCGGCTCGAAGACGTCGACCCCACCGAGGTGGCGGCGCTGTTCGACGACCTCTGAGCCGCCCGCTGGTCGAGCGTGTCGCGGCCCGGGTGCTGGTCAGCCGAACAGCGTGCCCAGGAAGGGGTTGGTGAACAGGTTCGCTCCGTCCATGCTCGCGAGCGTCGCCGCCTCCCACGCCCAGTCGTCGGTGTTCGAACGTCCGTCGCTGACCGTGCTGCGCACGTGGGTCAGAAAGTCGGTGGACGTCCACGGGCCGCCGGTGGCGGTGTAGGCCCAGCCCTTCGACCACTCCGGCAGCACCGCCCCGGCCGTTCCGCTGAAGCGTTCGATCAGCCACGTCTCCAACTCGGCGTAGAACTGGTCGGCCCCCTCCGTGCCCGGAATCGTGAGCACGTCGAACCAGACCGCGATATCCCACCCGTTGGCCACGTCGACCGGGCCCTGGCCGAGCGCCGAGATCACCGGACTCTCTGCTGCGGCCACGCCCACCCGGCTCGGGTCGTCCAGAGCCGTCACCCGCAGTTCGAGCGCCGAGTTGACCGGGTAGCTGCCCTTGGCGGCATAACCGGTCAGCATCGAGGTGTACTGGCCGATCAGGTCGTGCACCGCCTGCTGCACGTCGGCCCGGCGCAGGTGAATGGCGTAGCCGTTGGCGGTCACCTTCAGCGTGGTGGCCTGAATGTAGAGCAGGCTGTTCTTCGACGGCCCCCAGATGTCGCGCGACACCGGATAGGTGCCCGACACGCCCGCCCAGTTCTCACCGTCGAGCCCGAAGGCGGTCACCCGAGCCGCCATCTGCCCCACCGCCGGCGTCAGCGATGGGTCACCGTTCACCAGGTGGGTGATCAGGTTCTGCAGCCCATCGGGCACGTAGTCGGCGAACGGATAGTTGAACGGCGTGCTCACCGCGATCGAACTGGACGGCTTGGTGGGCGCCACCTGCCAGGTGTGCAGCCACGGGTTGTCGCTGAACGGGTACCAGATGATCTCGACCCGGCCCATGCTGTCGAGAAAGCTGGCGAACGAGTTCGCCGGCACCGGGTCGGCGGCCGTCGGAGCGGCGAAGATGGTGGCCGAGGGCAGGTCGGTGATGCTCAAGCAGCGCAGGTTGTAGTTGGGCACCACCTGCAGAGTCGCCTCGGTGACCAGTGCCCGGCCGACGTGGGTGAGCACCGCCTTGGTGGCCGGCTCGTCGCGGGTCAGGGTGCGCGCGGTGTAGCGGGCGCCGGGGTTGGCCGGGTCGGTGGCCACCACGGTCAGGTCGACCACCTGGTTGCTCAGCGAGCCGTAGCTGGCCGCGAAGTCGTCGCCCGGCGCGCCGGGCACCGCGGTGCCGTGCGCCCCGATCGCCAGCACGCCCCCGACGGTCAGGTCGCCGGGTGCCGGCGTGTGGGGGAAGGAGTAGCCCGGGGCCGATCCGCCACCACCGGGCTGGGCCTCCAGAAAGGTCAGCAGTTCGAGCATCGTCGCTCCAGCGCCCACCCGCACCCGAGTGGGCAGGCCGTTGCCGGCGGGCAGCAACTCCATGCCGGCGAAACCCTTGGTCAGATCGACCAGCAGCACCCGTCCGTTCGACGGAGTCGACGGGGTGACGGTCAGCGGCGACCAGCCGTGCATCACGCCGCGCGGCCGCAACTGGTAGCCGTTGTCCTGCGCCCAGTTGCAGACCAGCGCCAGGTCGTCGGTGGTCAACGGTGCGCAGGTGAGCGTGGGCGGCAGCACGATCTGCCGGTCCCAGTTGCTGTACGGCAGCAGGTTCAGCGGCACCGACGACGGAAACCCGGGCAGCACGGGGGGCGGGGTGGGCGGATCGACCGCACCCGCGTTCACCGTCCAGTCGTAGGTGTAGCCGGTCACCTCGTAGTGGGCGGTGCGACCGTTCATGGTGAGTTGCACCGGTTCGGGCGGCGGGGGCGGCTGGCGCCTGAGGTCGGCCTCCACGACCACGTCGGGGGTCACGATGGTGCCCTCCGCCCAGGGCTGGCCCGCCAGGTCAACCGTGGCCGAATGGCTCCGGGTCAGGTTGATGGACGCCGTCTGCCGGTACGTGCCGGCGCTGACGGTCCAATCGAGAATCACCCACGCCGAGTTGGTCAGCTCGACGCGCTGTGCCTGAATCATGGCCGGTGCCCGGTCACAGGTAGCTGATCACATAGTTGATCGCCGCGTTTCGTGGACGGGTCTCGGCCCCGCCGCTCGATCCGGTCTGGGAGGCGTCGGTCTGGTTCTCGCCGTACACCCCCGGCGTCTCCGCGCCGCCGTAGTTGATGATGTGGTAATCGCCGCCGGCGCTGGCGTAGGTGTGGGTGTGGGCCTGCAGGCCGAAGGGCTGCATCGACCCGACGGCGTCGCCGGTGTTGCCGGGAATCGCCAGCGACGGCTGCGGGGCGGTGCGGGTGGCGGCGTTGGGGTCGACCCCGGCGCCACCGTCGGTGCCGCGGTGAAAGATGCCGCGGTAGTCGGGCACGCAGAACGTGGTCTTGGTGCCGCCGTAGCTGGTGCCGATCACCTTCAGCAGGCCCTGGTACTGGGGGTCGGTGTTGCCGAGTGCGCGCCCGTCGCAGGGCAGAAAGCCCTGGGCGATGAGGGCCGCCTCAGACGTCGGGGTGAGGGCGCCGGCGTAGGGCAGCACGCAGCCCACGGGGTACAGAGACGACATGAGGGTTCTCCTTCGTGGGTCAGGCCGTGACGGCTTTGATCAGGTAGTTGACGTTGATGTTGATCGGGCGGCTCTCGGTGAGGCTGCCGTTGGCGCCTGTGGTCCAGGTGACCCCGGCGTTGGTTTCGGCGTGGTCGCCGATCGCGGTGGCCGCACAGCTCCAGTAGTCGTTGTTGTAGGTGTAGCTGTGGTCGTGGGCGGCGAAGCTGGTCGCCTCGAGTGAGCCGACCTGGTTGCCGGTGTTGCCCGGAAAGGCCAGTTTCGGTTGGGGTGCTGTGCGGGTCAGGTAGTCGGGGTCGACCACCGGCAGGTTCGGTACGGGCTGGCCCACCACACCGCGCAGGAATCGTCCACGGAAGTCGGGCAGCCTGAAGCTGGCCTGGTCGTCGGCGCCGAACATGTTCGACACCGTCGAGTACAGGGTGGGGTAGTTGGCGGCCACCTGCTTGGTGCCGGTACAGGGCAACCACCCGGCCCCGGCCAGTGATGACGACCACGCGGCCAGGTCGCCCGCGAACGGCAGCACCGCTCCGACCGGAACCACATCGGGTGAGGTGACCGCCTTGATGATGAAGTCGACGTACTGGTTCACCGGACGGGTTTCGGTACTACCCTCTTTCGACACCGACGACGTGGTAGAGCCCGAGAGGCATTCGTGGCCCAGGGTGTGCGTGCTCTTGAGGTAGTGGTTGTAGTAGTTGTAGCTGTGCGTGTGCGCTTCGAGCGAGTCGGCTTGCACCGAGCCGACGTTGTTGCCGGTGTTGCCGGCGTTCGACAGGTCCGGACGGGGTGCGGTGCGGGTCGCTGCGCCCGGGTCGCGCTGGTTCGGGTCGCTGCCGTCGAGGCCGCGCAGAAACAGGCCCTTGTACTCGGGCACCGCGAAGCCTGACGAGGTGCCGCCGTAGCTGTTGCCCAGCACGGTGAACAGGTCGGGGAACTGTGAGTTGGGGTACACCGACCCGTCGCACAGAATCCACCCGGCGGTGATCAGGTTGAGCACGCCCGCGCCGTCGGTACGTCCGGCGTACATGAGCACGGTTCCCACAGGGGTGGTCGAGGCTGACATGGGTCTCCTTCGGTTGGGTCAGATGGTGGGTGGGGTCTGGGTGGTGATCGCCACGGGCCAGTAGGTCTGCGGGCAGCGTTCGGGGTCGGCGGGTACCAGCTTGGGGCCCTGGCAGGGGCCGTTGCCGGTGGGGCAGAAGGTGGTGCCGTCGGTGGGTGCCAAAGTGGTGGCGGCCGTCCAGCTGATCGGCTCGATGGGCACGGTGATCGAGCCCAACGCGTAGTGGGACACGATTTTCAGTCGCCCCCCGGACGGCGGGGGTGCGTCGGCCGCGATGGCCGCGTTGGTCAGGTTGGCGCCGTCGAGGTTGCTGCCGGTGAAGTCGGCGCCCTGCAGCGCGGCTCCCACGAACGAGAACCCTTTGGTGTGCAGCTTGCCGAGCAGGGTGCCCTGAAACCCGGCCCCGGCCAGGCAGGCCCCGTCGAAGGAGACACCCACCAGGTCTTTCTCGGCCACGCCGCTGAAGTCGATCTCGGGCAGAAACGCGTTGGCGAAGTCGGCCTCGCGCAGGCTGGCCCCGGCCACCGTCGCCGCCTTGCCGTACAAGAACGCGTAGGCGAACGTCACGCCCTGGGCGTTGGCGTTGCTGAAGTCGGCGTCGAACAGGTAGCTGTAGGCGAAGTTCGCAGGCCCCGACGACGCGGACTGATCCAGCGGCGACAGAATCGCTCCGTGAAACGCGGCCCCGTTGAGGTACGAGCCGGTCAGGTTCGCGTTGCAGAGCGAGGCACCGGTGAAATCGGCCTTGGCCAGATTCCACTGAATCATGTTGACGAAGTCGAGAATGGTGCCGCGGGCGTTGATCTGCGGCGGCTTGGTGGGGGGCGCCGGAAACTGGTTGATCACCGCCCTGGTCAGGTTCAGCCAGCGCCAGTCGGGGCCGAGCGACGGGTAGTCGATGGTCGCCGAGGTGAGGTCGATCCAGGCGTCCTGCGCCGCCCCCAGCGGCGGCACCAGCGTGGTGGCGGTCAGGTCGCAGCCGACGAACAGCGCGTGCCCGAAGGTCTTGCCGGTCAGGTCGGCGCCGGCGAGCCGACAGCGCGAGAAGTCGAACGGCATCGCGGTGACGTCGAGGCAGGTGAAGTCGACGAACGACAGGTCCGAGCCGTTGGGCACGTTCCACCCGCCCGGCGCGGTGAAGCTCCAGGCCGGGTTGGTGCGGGCGGCCTGCCAGGGTGCCAGGTACGGGCCCGCGCTGCCGGTGCTGGTGGCCACCACCGCGCCGTTGCCGTCGCCGGTGCCCAGGTTCACCAGGGCGTACCAGAGTTGGTCGGCCGGGTTCTGCCACCAGAAGGTGAGGTTGGGCCCGAGTTGGTAGAGGCCGAACAGGGCGGCTGCGGCCTGGTCGGTGCCGGTGGCGCAGAACACGGTGCGGGTGCTGCCGGCCACCTGCTGCTGCTGCGCGACCACGTACCGGCCGTTGCTGAGTGACTGCAGCAGAAAGCCCTGACCAGGCGTCTTGGGCGGCAGTTGCACGGTGTAGGCGTTGAACGTCTGGTTGGTGGCCGACGACGCACCCGGCACGCTGTCGAGTCGTCCGTCGTCGCCCACCACCGTCCAACCCGGCACCGCGCCCACCGGGGGCACCGGGGCGCCGAGGTAGGTCGAGAAGCCGAACTGCGAAATGCTCAGAATGTTCATGGCGGTTCCGATCACGACGTGGCGAACAGTTGGGTGGCGAACAGCACGCCGGACGAACCCATGGCGCCGAAGGCGGTCACGGTCTGGCCGGTCTTGAGCTGGGCCAGGGTGGCGGTCACGCCGTCCAGCCGAATGATGGTGCTGTCGTCGGTACTGACGCTCAGAATCGTCTGCGGCGTCTCTTGCAGCACCAGTTGTGGCGCGGTGATGCTCAGAATGCTGCCCTGGTAGGCCTTCACCGGCGGCACCCATAGGCTGACGCTCGGCTCGGGGGTGGCCGAACCCTGCAGCTGTTCGTAGTTCAGCGAGTAGACGTCGCGAATGATGTCGACGGCGATGGCGGCGGCGGCGAAGTCGTCGGTGCGGGCCAGGAACGACCCGTCCGGGCGGTACAGGTCGAGGTGATAGTCGTCGGGCGAGCGGCCGAGGCCCTCGTACGACAGCACGTACAGGTAGCCCTGCGGCTCGACCGCCACGTCGAGCCAGACGGTCTGGTCGGTCGCGTTGGCCAGGGGCATCGTGGCCTGCTTGGTGCCCGAGCCGGTGGGGTCGAAACAGGGCAGCGGGTTGCCGCTGGTGTCGAACGCCTGCACCCGGCAGGTGCCCTGCTCGAGCACGAAGATCTGGCCCTGCATGCCGAACGTGATGGCCCGGGGCACCGACACCAGACCGATCCGCGTGCCGGGTCCGGCGAACATGCAGGCCTTGGGGGCGGTTTCGTTGGGCTGGCCGGCGGCCGGCACCTTGAGCACGTAGATCTTGCTGTGGTTGGCGTCGAAGCTGATGCCGGCGACGTAGTCGTTGAAGGCGGCCAGTCGATCCATCGGGAAGGGGAAGCGCCCCCAGCTCAGGCTCGGGTCGGGGTTGAGGTTCGGCGGCTGGCTGCCGCCCGACTCGGTCCACACCAGTTCCAGCCGGCGCAGGTGCGCCTCTTGCCCGATGTTGGTGGCCGGGTTCGCATCGAGGTAGAAGTTGAGCCCGGTGCCGTCGTAGGCGCCGGTGCGCTGATAGGCGAGTGCGGGCTTGACCACCATGCCTGACTCGGCCGCGTAGGCGCTCTGCGGGTTCTGCAGCAGCGACACGTTCTCGACGGTGAAGTGGCTCGCGTCGGTCTGGTAGGTGTAGCCGAGCATGCCGGCGCTCTGGCTGATGGTGATGCCGTCGAGCCGGGTGAGGTCGGTCTCGGTTGCGACCGTCGCCGTGGGTTGCGTGGCCGGCGGCTCGCTGGTGGTACCCAGCCACTGCCGCGAACCGTCCACCAGGATCGTCTTCTCGGTGAACTGGTACACCGAGAACTGATCAAGCGGTGGTGCGTTGTTGGTCACGATGACGCTCACCGCGCGCGTGGACGGGTTCGGTCCGGTGCCGTCCCCCTTGGCGTCCACCCAGTCGCTCTGGCCTTGGCCGGCCTGCCACCCGGTGGGCGAGTACATGAAGACGCTCACCTGAATCTGGCCGCCCGCGGGCAGGCTCGAGAAGTCGAGGTGCAGGGGGGTGTTCCAGGTGGTGGCCGGCATCTGCAGGGTGGTCACCGCCGGGGTGGCGTTCGTCGAGAACGCGATCGACACCTGGTAGGTGCCGCCGATCGCCTCGGGCGGAAACTCGTGCATGGTTTCGTCGGGATTCATGGTCAGCGACAGGGCGAAGGTGCGGGCGATGTCGGTGGTGAACACGAACGGCGAGTCGACCACCTCGACGATGGTCTGGCTGAGTTGGGCCACCGTGATGGCGCCGTTGAAGATCAGCGAGGCGATGTCGAGAAACGGAATCGATTCCACGACCGCACCCACCGCGATCTGGGCCAGCAGAATCACGCCGTAGGCGCAGCCGGTCTGCAGCAGATCGGGCAGCAGGCTCTCGGCGAGAAACTTGCCGATCGCCTCCGCGTCCTGCTGAATCATCGTGGCGGCGTTGAGCTTGGTGTTCATCACCACGCCGACGATGGTCTTGGCCAGGTTGAACATCGTGCCCTTGTGGTTCCACACGCTTTCGGTGAGGGCTGCGCTGTCGACCGTGGCGGCGTCGTACATCAGCAGAATCATCGGCAGCGCCAACTCGAACACCGCGGTGAACGAGATGCCCAGGGCGCAGACGTCCTGGTCGTAGGGGCCGCGGCCCAGCCCGCCCCACATGATGCGGACGACGTTGGCTTCTTTGGGCAGGTAGTCGATGGTGAGGGTGGTCGGGGCGGCGGGCACCGGAATGCCGCAGATGGTGCCGGTCGGGCTCACCCAGGTGAGGAACTTCTTGGTGTGGTCGGGTTCGATGAAACCCATGCCCGACCAGATCGGGTCGTCAACGTTGCAGAAGTCGCCGGGCCACTTGGTGTTGACGTTCTCGATGATCCAGTGGCCGGGCTCCGACGGGTCGGGCACCTTCACCTCGGTGTCGCTGGCCCCCAGGTCGATCGGTACCAGGGTCTGCGACGAGCCCTCGCCCTGGTACTTCAGAAACTGCACGTAGGCAGACAGGTGCCGCAGCCAGTGGTTGGTGCAGTCAAGGGTGAGCTGCCCTGCGTAGTCGGGGTACTTCGGGTTGACGTCTTTGCTCATGTCGACCTTCAGCGAGCTCGCGTCGACACTCAGCCCGCTGCCGGGTGACAGGTTGGTCACCGTCCAGGTCACGTCGTCGTCGGTCGCAGTGGAGTCGGCCACCGTCGCGTGGGCGCGAGGCGTGAGGGCGCCCGACGGTGTGGCGTGGTAGTCGGTGGACGCCACGGCGTCCTGCGTGTTCCAGGTGACACCTTCGAGTTGCTCGGCGTTCTTGGCCGCCTGCAGCGCAGCCCCCAGAGAGCCCGAGAGGGCCGGCTGCAGGGCGTCGATGTTCAGCCGCTGCGAGTACACCCAGTCGCCGGGCTGCGAGCCCGAATCGGTGGGTTGGGCCGCCCGCGCGGTGAGCAGCTTCTCGATCGCGGGGTCGTTGCCCTCGCGCCACAGCAGCGGGTCTTTGGTGAAGGCGTCCACCGTCGGGGGTGACGGGTAGAGCAGGTGTTCGGTCGGGCTGAGCATCACCGCGTAGGGGTCGCTGATCCAGCTCTGGCCCTGCAGCAAGAGCTCGCCGAGCTGTTGGGCCAGATCGCCGGCGTTGGGCCTGATGCAGGTGTCGAGAATGTAGCTGGGCACTGTGAAGTCGTCCTGCGATGACAGGTTGGCCAGATTGTTGTGCAGAAACAACAAAGCGCAGGCGAGGTCTTCGGAGTCGTTGAGCGGGTCGTCGGCGCCCGGAATCGAGATCGCGAAGGTGACCAACTGGTTGTAGGTCTGGGTGCCCCGCCCCTTGGGTCCGTCGACGGTCACCGGTGTGCGCACCGCCTGAATCACCACGCCGTCGGACGGGCTGGTGGCCACGCCTTTCACGTAGTGGGTGATGCGATGGTGGGCCGCCTGCAGCCTCTTGCTGCCGCCGACCGCCGCCGCGAGGGTCGCCGGCGTATGCCGGTGAATGGGGTAGCTCCGGCCCCGCTTGTGAAACGTGTAGGTACGGTTCGGGTCGAGGTGCGACAGGTCGAACTGATAGCTGATACTCATCGATTTGCACATTCCGGTAAATGCGCCTGCACGCGGGCGCGCGGGGGCAGCAGGGCGATTGGACGGTCGGTGGGCGGGGGGTCGTTGCCCACAGTGCTCGAGGGTGGGTGAGCATTGCTGGGCCCTTTTCTCAGGCTTGAGTAAAAGGCCGGCCAGATGAGCATGCTCTCTCATCGCATTGCTCGTCAATAGCGTGATCATGGGTACTATTGCGAACCCCGGCATGGGCGTTCGGGGGTGACCAGCAGGTGTGGGCGAGTATCGTGCATGTGCTCCCAATAGTGCAGTTTACTAGGTGTTACTCACGTCTTGGTGCTTGTTTCTGGGGCTCGGCCCGCGCGGTTTCGTCGCTGGTTGCTCATGCCGCATCGGTGGGTGTGCGCCGGCTTGGCTTTCACGCCGGTCGCTCTTTCGTGCGCTCGATCGTTGTTGAACCAAGTTATATTGCACGAGACTATGGATAACGCGCGGCGTGCTTTTTGTCGTTCGTCAGAAAAATGTATTGGTCAGACCGCGTAGTCGACGACCACGGGGGAGTGATCGCTCATTCGATCCTCGTAACTGGGTTCACGGTCGGTGCCGCCGGTAACGGCGCCGGCCGCCAGTGCAGGTGAGGCCAGGTGGTAGTCGATGCGCCAGCCGGTGTCATTGCCCCAGGCCTGGCCGCGCCACGTCCACCACGAGAAGGGTCCGGTGTCATGGGGGTGCAGGCTGCGCACGACGTCCACCAGGGTGCGCGGGCCGAGCAGCCGTCCGAACCACTGCCGCTCGTCGGGTCGAAACCCCGGTTGCCGCAGGTTCGCCGTCGGGTTGGCCAGGTCGGCCCGGGTGTGGGCGATGTTGAAGTCGCCGAGCACCAGAAACTCGCGGCCCGCGCGCCGCGCATCCAAACGCGCGCGGGTCAGGTAGCGGCCGAACGACGCCATGAAGCGCAGCTTGCGGCGCTGTTTGGCGGCCCACTCGGGGCCGTAGTCGGGGTTGCCGCCCTTGGGCAGGTACAGCGAGCCGACGGTCAGCGGTGGTCCGTCCGGCGGGTCGAGATCGACCTCCAGGTAGCGGCCCTCGTGGTCGAAGCTGCGGCTGCCGAAGCCCGTGCGCACCGCCGACGGCGCCCAGCGCGCCAACACGGCGACGCCGTTGCGCCCGGCACGGCTGCCGGCGTCGTAACTGAGCCGGTACTGCGGCCACGCGTCCACCGGCAGGTCGTCCACCCCGCACCGCACCTCTTGCAGGGCCACGATGTCGGGCCCGCGCTGCTCGAGCCAGGTACCGAAACCACGCCGCACCGACGCCCGAATGCCGTTCACGTTGGCGGTGGCGATGCGCAGCGTGGTCACGGCAGCCCAAGTTACCTGCCCTGGCGTGCCGAGTGCTCGACGCGAATACTGACCACCATGGGCACACTCAGCTACGGCATGATCACGTCGCTCGACGGCTACGCCGAGGGCCCGGACGGACGGTTCGACTGGGCGACGCCCGACGAGTCGACGCACCGCTTCGTCAACGAGCGCGAGCGTGAGTTCGGCACCTACCTGTACGGCCGGCGCCTGTTCGAGACCATGCAGGTCTGGGCCGAGGACGACTGGCTCGAAGGCGAGCCGGACGTGCTGCACGAGTACGCCGACATCTGGCGCGACCGCGACAAGATCGTCTACTCCACCACCATGGCCGCCCCCACGCTCGCCCGCACCCGGCTCGAACGCACCCTCGACCTCGACGCCGTGCGGGCCCTGAAGGAATCGACGGACGCCGGCATCTGCGTCGGCGGGCCCACCCTCGCCGCTGCGTTGATGAGGGCGCGGCTGGTGGACGAGATGACCATGTACATCGCACCGGTGGTGGTCGGCGCCGGTGCGCCGCCCCTGCCGGGGGTGTCGCTCGACCTCACCCTGCTCGAGGAGCGCCGGCTCGGGGAAGGATTTCTGTACGTGCGTTACGCGATTCGCAACCAGTGACGAGGGCTCACCTTCTCGGGGTCAGCGATAGTTGGCGAATTGAACCGCGAAGTCGTAGTCGGCTGCCTGAATCAGTCGTTGGCAGGCCTGCAGGTCGTCACGCTTCTTGCTGAACACCCGCAGCTCGTCGCCCTGCACCTGGGTGCGCACGCCCTTGGGCCCCTCGTCGCGAATCAGCTTGGCGATCTTGCGGGCGTCGTCGCCCGAAATGCCCTGCTGCATGGTGGCGGTCAGCTTCCAGATCTTGCCCGACAGCCGCGGGTCGCCCGGCTTGAGCGCCTTCAGGTCGATCTTGCGCCGCACCAGCATGGTCTGCAGCACGTCGAGCACCGCCTTGACCCGCTCTTCGCCGGACGCCTCCAGCTCGATCACGTCGCCGGAGTGCTTGATCGAGGCGTCGGTGCCCTTGAAGTCGTAGCGATTGCGGATCTCTTTGCTGGTCATGTTGACCGCGTTCTCCAACTCTTGGGCGTCGTACTTGCTGACCACATCGAACGAGCTGTCTCCGGCCATCGTCGCTTCCTCATCTGTGACTGTCGTGGATTGGTGGGCTCCGGCCCGGTGTTGCTATCTTTGTCGTCGGCCCCAACCTGGCAGGTTGCCCGAGCGGCCAAAGGGAGCGGTCTGTAAAACCGTCGGCATCGCCTACGTAGGTTCGAATCCTACACCTGCCACCGCCACGATCCCCTGGTGAACGATCTGTTCGCCAGGGGTTTCGCCTTGTCGCCCCGCTATTGCCCTTACCGGCGAGCGCAGCGTCCCGAATTCTCGTTCCGGCGAATCGCCGAAAGCGACTTCGGCTCGATCTTCGAGGTTGTCGCAGGCGTGTCACCTAGACTGGTCGACATGCTCATGCAGCGAGCGCTTCCCTTGCCAACGCCGGCGAGGCCGGCAGGCGTAGTGATCCGACCGCAGGTGGCGGGTGACAGTGCTGCGCTGGGCGCCCTGTACTGGGACTCCTACCCCAAGGGCGTGGCAGCCGTCGATCTCGAAGACGCCATCGAAGAGATGGAGGGCGTGTTCGAGGGCGAGTACGGCACCCCGGTCGAGTCGGCTTCCCTGGTGGTCACCGACAACGCGGGCGCGCTGCTGGGCTGCATCCAGACCGTCACCAGCCCGCCGTGGGAGGGCATTCCCGCGGTGCCGTTCGTGATCGAACTGTTCGTGCACCCGGGTCAGCGGCGCCGCGGCCTGGGTTCGCTGCTGTTGCTGACGGCGGCGCAGGCCGTGCACGAAGAGGGCTGGGAGAGCATCGCGCTGAACGTGCAAGAAGAGACCGCCGCCGAGGCCACCCACCTGTACCGGGCGCTCGGGTTCACCGAGATCACGCCGGCCGCGGTCGAGAGCTGAGCGCTCGGCCGAGACGCGCGCCCCGCTGAT
>ERZ724512.226-NODE-226-length-24025-cov-7.931665_pt1 | contig 24025 bp, 21 predicted proteins | sample MGYA00376045_ERZ724512 | MGnify/ENA primary metagenome ERZ724512 (study PRJEB28724, sample SAMN07190883) | activated sludge metagenome | isolation source: activated sludge of sewage treatment plant in Hong Hong | place: Hong Kong | collected 2016-03-17 ... | reverse complement strand
TCCGTGGTCAGTACAACTAGGCGAACGCCTCCACCGGCGGGCACGAGCACACCAGGTTCCGGTCGCCATAGGCGCCGTCGATGCGGCGCACCGGCGGCCACACCTTCGGGCGGTAGTTCTTGCCCAGCGGATAGGCCGCCTCTTCCCGGCTGTACGGGTGCTCCCAGTTCTCGACCAGCAGGCTCTCGGCGGTATGCGGGGCCCCGCGCAGCGGGTTGTCCTCGGCGGGCCATTGACCCGAACCCACCTTGTCGATCTCGCCGCGAATGGCGATCATGGCGGCGCAAAACGCGTCGACCTCGGCCAGGCTCTCACTCTCCGTGGGTTCCACCATCAGCGTCCCGGCCACCGGAAAACTCATGGTCGGCGCGTGGAAACCGTAGTCCGCCAAGCGTTTTGCCACGTCGTCGACGGTCACGCCGGTGTCCTTGGTGATGCCGCGCAGGTCCAGGATGCACTCGTGGGCCACCATGCCGTTCTCCCCCGTGTAGAGCACGGGGTAGTACTCGTCGAGGCGGCGGGCGATGTAGTTGGCCGATGCGATGGCGGTCAGTGTCGCCGCGCGCAGGCCGGCGGCACCCATCATCCGGATGTACATCCAGGTGATGGGCAGGATCGACGCCGAACCGTACGGCGCCGAAGACACCGGGTGCCCGCTGGGCAGCTCGGGCGCCAGCGGATGCCCGGGCAGGAACTGCGCCAGGTGCGCGCGGACGGCCACCGGGCCGACCCCCGGGCCGCCGCCGCCGTGCGGAATGCAGAACGTCTTGTGCAGGTTCAGGTGGCTGACATCGCCGCCGAACTTACCGGGACGGGCCAGGCCGACCAGGGCGTTGAGGTTCGCCCCGTCGACGTACACCTGCCCGCCGGCGTCGTGCACCGCCGCGCAGATCTCGGCGATGTCGTGCTCGTACACCCCGTGGGTGGACGGGTAGGTGATCATGATCGCCGACAGGTTCGCGGCGTTGTCGGCGACCTTTGCCCGCAGGTCGTCGAGGTCGACGTCGCCGTTCTCCCGGCAGGCCACCACCACGACCCGCATCCCGGCCAGCGCGGCCGACGCGGCGTTGGTGCCGTGTGCCGACGACGGGATCAGGCACACGTCGCGATGTGAGTCACCTTGGGCGGCATGGTAATCCGCGATCGCGAGCAAACCGGCGTACTCCCCCTGGGAGCCGGCGTTGGGCTGCAGCGAGATCGCGTCGTAGCCGGTCAGGCCGGTCAGCCAGCGCTCCAGGTCGGCGATCACCGTGCGCAGGCCGGGGCTGTCGGATGCCGGGGCGAACGGGTGCTGACGGGCGAACTCCGGCCAGGTGATCGGCTCCATCTCGGCCGCGGCGTTGAGCTTCATGGTGCACGAGCCCAGCGGGATCATCGTGCGGTCCAGCGCCAGGTCCTTGTCGGCCAGCGCCCGCAGGTAGCGCATCATCGCCGTCTCGGTGCGATGGCTGGTGAACGCCGGATGGGTCAGGAATTCCGAAGTCCGCGTCACCCAGTCCTCGCCACCGGTGTCGCCCTGGTCCGGAGCGCTGACGCCGAACGCGGCGAGCACGGCGGCGACGTGCGCATCGGTGGTGGCCTCGTCGCACGCCACCGACACGTGGTCGGCGTCGACGCGCCACAGGTTGATGCCGCGCTCCTTCGCGGCGGCCAGCACGGCGTCGGCCCGGCCGGGGACGCGCGCCAGCACCGTGTCGAAGTAGGTGTCGTGCACCAGGGCGTCGCCGAGCGCGGTCGCGATGGTCTCGGCGTGGCCGTGCACCCGCCGCGCGATCGCGGTCAGACCCTCGGCCCCGTGGTAGGACGCGTACATCGCGGCCAGCACCGCCAGCAGCACCTGCGCGGTGCAGATGTTGGAGGTGGCCTTGTCCCGGCGGATGTGCTGCTCCCGGGTCTGCAGGGTGAGACGGTAGGCGTCCGCACCGTCCGCGTCCCGGGAAACCCCGACCAGTCGGCCCGGCAGCTGCCGGGCGTGGGTGGTGTGCACGGCCAGGTACCCGGCGTGCGGTCCGCCGAATCCCATTGGCACACCGAATCTTTGGGCGCTGCCGAAGGCCACGTCGGCATCGATCTCGCCCGGCGGGGTCAGCACCGTCATCGCCAGCAGGTCGGCGCCGACGGCCACCAGCGCGCCGCGCTCGTGCGCTTCGGAGACCAGACCCGTCCATTCCACGACCCGCCCGCTGGCGCCGGGCAGTTGCACGACGATCCCGAAGAACTCCCCGTCGGGCAGGCCGTCGCGCAGGTCGGCCGTGACGATCTCGATGCCGAGCGGCTCGGCGCGGGTGGCCAGCACCGCGGCGGTCTGGGTGAAGACGTCGGCGTCGACGAGCAGACGGTTGCTCTTCGACTTGCCGGCGCGCTGCATCAGGGTCATCGCCTCGGCCGCCGCGGTGCCCTCGTCGAGCATCGAGGCGTTGGCCAGCTCCAGGCCGGTGAGGTCGGCGACCATGGTCTGGAAGTTGAGCAGCGCCTCGAGCCGGCCCTGGCTGATCTCCGGTTGGTACGGCGTGTAGGCGGTGTACCAGGCCGGGTTCTCCAGAATGTTGCGCAGCAGCACCGGCGGGGTCAACGTGTCGTAGTAGCCCTGCCCGATCATCGACACCGCGACGGTGTTGGAGTCGGCCAGCGCACGCAGTTCGGCCAGCGCCTCGTGCTCGGACACCGGCTCCGGCAGCTCGGCCATGCCCGGTGCCCGGCCGGCGTCGTCCAGCGCGTCGAGGATGTTGGCCGGCAGCGCTCGGGCGGCCAGCTCGTCGAGCGACGAGACGCCGATGATCTCGAGCATGGTCGCGATGTCGGTGGCGTCGGGGCCGATGTGGCGGTCGGCGAACTGCTCGGGCACGGTGACTCCTCAGCGGGCAGGCGGAACTGTTGTTCCTCCCCCTCTGTCGTCACCCGGGGCCGGGCGCCTGAGAGATTCGGCCGGTGCGGGCCTTTCCCCATGGGCGGGCCGGACCTCGGACGGTCCAGCCGCTTTCCAGAGGCATCGGGGCCGTGCGCGGTCCGGGGGCCTGAGAGGTTGGCGGAGAGGTGTTGCTCCTTCGGCGTCCGTGACTGGCGGTCACGGAACTCTCCCGCGGGCGGGCGATGCGCCGTTCAGCTTACCCGTCAGAGATTGTCTCGCTCCTCCGGCGCCGCTCGTTCCTCGCGTCGCCTGCGTCGACTCGACGGCAGCAGATGGCTCAGCCGATCTTGCGGTCGCGGTGCTTGCGCCGCGAGGCCAACTCGTCCTCGGGCGCGGCGATCGACTCGCCGCCGTCGGCGCGCTCGCCCGGGAAGTCGGCGATGGCGCCGGTGAGTTCGCGCATCGCGCCGGACACGGCGATGCCGAACACCCCCTGGCCGCCCTGCAGCAGGTCGACGACCTCTTCGGCCGAGGTGCACTCGTAGACCGTGGTGCCGTCGGAGAACAGGGTGATGTTGGCCAGGTCCTCGACGCCGCGCCGGCGCAGGTGATCCACCGCGACGCGGATGTTGTGCAGCGAGATGCCGGTGTCGAGAAGCCGTTTCACGATCTTGAGGACCAGGATGTCCTTGAACGAGTAGAGGCGTTGGCTGCCGGAGCCGGCCGCGCCGCGGATGGACGGCACGACGAGCGAGGTGCGGGCCCAGTAGTCCAGCTGCCGGTAGGTGATGCCGGCGATCTGGCACGCGCTCGGGCCGCGATAGCCGATGAGTGCGTCGGGGACGGAGTCGTCCGGGAAGAGGCCGGGTTGCACGGGGCCCCGCTCGTCGACGACGGACTCGGCGGCCGAATCGGTTCCGGCGTCGGTTTTCAGGTCCAGCTGCTCCTGCCGTGGCTGCTCGCCCACCCCTGATTCCTCTCGCCGATCGTGTCCGTTCCGGTCGCCGGACCGCGCTGCGGTCGAACGGCCTTGTCGGGCCCGAGTGTTCAAGAGCATACGCTCTCGCTGGGTTACCCGGTGGGAGCCGGACCCAACTTCTTCGCTCTCAGTATGGCCGGAATTCCGGCGCTGCCCGACAGGCGCCGGGCGTGTCGAATACCGGATGACCAGTTGAGACGGTTCCGTGACATTGGCGGTCCGAAGGCCGCCGGTCAGGTGGCCTTGAAGTCGTCCGGGGAGATGCTGTCGAGAAACTCCTTGAACTTTTCGACTTCGTCCTCGCGCACCGTGCCCGAGGCCTCCTCGTCGGATTCGTCGGGGATCAGCAGTCCCGCCTCGGCCAGCACGGCCTCCTCGACGTAGATCGGCACGCCCACCCGCAACGCGATCGCCACCGAATCCGAGGGCCGGGCCGACACGGTGATGTCCTGATCGAAGATCAGATCCGCGTAGAAGGTGCCCTCCTGGAGATCGACGATTCGCACCTCTTTGAGCGAATGCCCAAGGGCGGCAATGAGGTCCCGGATGAGGTCGTGCGTCAGGGGCCGGGCCGGCTCCACGCCCTGCTGTTCCAGCGCGATGGCGGCGGCTTCGGACTGCCCGATCCAGATGGGCAGGTAACGGTCCCCGTTCGCCTCCCGCAGCAGCAGGACCGGCTGGTTTTGGGGTTGCTCGACGCGTATCCCGACGACCCGGACTTCACCCATCAGTATTGCCCCTCCGAAGACTGCGGCGCACTGACTCCAACTCTAGTCCTCACCGGTGCAGAACGTCGCGCACGGCCGACTTGATCAGCGACGTGTGCAGGGTGATGGCCAGTGCGGCCACCTCGCGGGCCAGGTCGTCGGCACGGTCGCGGGCGCCCACCTTGTCCGTCTTCACCAGGGGCCCGGCGATCTGGGCGATCAGATCGGACTGCCGGTCCGCCGCCGAGCGGAACGCCCGCAGGTGCCGCGGTTCCACGCCGTAGTCGGCCAGGGCCCGGGCGCACTGCGCGATGACCACCGCGTGCTCGTCGAAGTAGGCGGCGCCGGCGCCCCTGGCGACCGGGGTGATGACGCCGTTCTTCACCAGCGCGGTCAGCAACTCCGGCGAGACCCCGGACTGTTGGAGCAGGTCGTCGCGGGTGAGCCGGACGCGCGCCGGGCCGACGGCGGCGGACTGGGCCGCCGGGAGGTCCCCGTCGCCGACCAGGCGTGGGGCGCCGTAGGCCGAGACGGGGCCGGGCAGCTCACCGTCGGGCTGGGCGTCCAGTTGCGCTTTGATCACCTTGAGCGGCAGGTACTGGTCGCGCTGGGCGGTCAGGACGAACCGCAGCCGGGCGCAGTCGTAGGCGGTGAATCTCCGATACCCCGAGGCGGAGCGTTGCGGCGTGACGAGTCCCTCGGCCTCCAGGAAGCGGATCTTGGAGATGGTGACATCCGGGAAATCGGGTTGCAGCAGGTCCAGGACCGCTCCGATCGACATCCCGGCGAGTTCGGGAGTATCGGGCGCCGTCACTAGCTGCCCGGTCCCCCGTCATCGGTCCGCGGCCCGGTCAGGAACACCAGCCGGAACTTGCCGATCTGCACCTCGTCGCCGTTGGCCAGCACCGCCGAGTCGACGGGCTCCCGGTTGACGTAGGTGCCGTTGAGGCTGCCGACGTCGACAACCTGGAATTCGCCGCTCTCCAACCGGAACTCGGCGTGCCGGCGGCTGACGGTGACGTCGTCGAGAAAGATGTCGCTGTCGGGGTGCCGGCCGGCCGAGGTGCTGGCCTGATCCAGCAGGAACCGGGATCCGGCGTTGGGTCCGCGCTTGACGACCAGCAGAGCCGAACCGACCGGCAGCCCTTCGACACCCGAGACGGTGCTCTCCGATCCGCCGGACGGCGGGGCGTCGAGTTCGTTGAGGAAGTCGGCGCGGAAGACCGATGTCGTCTCAACGGTTACCTCGTCGGAACTGTCCTTGTCCGTCACACGTCGCTCCTCACTTGGCTGCTGTGGCAGCGTCTCCGGCATCCCCGGGCACCTCTGGCCTCCGATGCCCGCCCCGCACTTCCGCCGACTTCGACCGTACCGTGCGATCGGCGATCAGTGGTGGCGATCGCGGCCGGAACGGCGGCCGGTAGGGACCCTAACAACCGTTCATTCGGTCAACGAGGCCTGGTAGGCGTCCGGATCGAGCAGTCCGGCCAGGTCGTCGTCGAGCGTTCCGCCGTCCACCCGCAGGTCCACCAGCCAGCCCTCGCCGTAGGGGTCGGAGTTCACCAGATCGGGGCTGCCCTCCAGATCCCCGTTGACGGCAACCACTTTCGCGGACACCGGGGCGTAGAGATCGGACACCGACTTGGTGGACTCGACCTCGCCGAACGCCTCGCCGGCCGTCACCACGTCGCCGACCGCGGGCAACTGTACGAATACCACGTCGCCCAGGGCGGACTGGGCGAAATCGGTGATCCCGACGCGCACGGTGTCGTCTCCGGTGCGGCGCACCCATTCGTGCTCGGAGGTGTAGAGCAGTTCGGACGGGACTTCGGTCACGGTGGTCTGGCTCCTCGGTAGCGGTCTATTTGACGGGCTGAGCGTATTGGCGGGGTTTCGGTTGCCGCAAGGCGGTGATGTCCACCCGCTCGGACTGCTGCACGGTCATCGTGCCGCCCACCCGTTCGACGCTGTCGACGGCCCCGCCCGGGATGTTCATGGCGGCGGCCAACGTGGGTGGATCGCCAATGGCCAGAACGGAATACGGCGGCGAGAGGGTCAGGCCGTCCATCGCCAGCGCGCCGGGCTGCCCGACCACCCAGGAGTCGACCCCCACCCGCACGGACTGCGAGGCGTCGTGGATCTCGATCGCCTCGGCCCCGGCGGCACGCAGTTCGTTGACGACGTCGAGCATCGTCTCGGGGGCCACGCCGCGCGACGGATCGGTGATGTCGATCGTCACGCCCGGACCGCTGGCGGCGACCGTGCCGATCAGGATCGACAGCGCGGCCAGCCGGGCGCGGGCGTTGTCCACGGCCGCCTGGTCGGAGGTGCCCGAGGCCTGCAACGCCGCCAGTTGGCGCTGCAGGTCGAGGACCTCGGTGTTCAGCGCGGCCTCGCGCTGCTGCAGGGAACCCAGCAGCGCCAGCAGGTCGGCCGGCCGGGCGGTGTCCAGGGCGTCGCCGGACTCGGTCTGGCGGACCTGGGTCGCCAGCGCCAGCCCGAGCAGCAGGCACAGCACCACGGCGAGCCCGGTGAAGACGAGCCGTGACCGCCGCGGTTCGGGTTCGGTCACCTCAGGCCCCGAACAGTCGCCGCCGCAGGGCCGCGGCGTTGCCGAAGATGCGGATACCGAGGACCACGATGATCGCCGTCGACAGCTGGGTGCCGACGCCGAGCTGGTCGCCGACCCACACGATCAGCGCGGCCACCAGCACGTTGAACACGAACGACACGACGAAGACCTTGGCGTCGAAGATGTGCTCGAGGTAGGCGCGCAGGCCGCCGAAGACGGCGTCGAGCGCGGCGACCACCGCGATGGGCAGATAGGGCTGCACGACCTCGGGCACGCTCGGATGGAACACCAGGCCCAGCACGATTCCGACGACGAGCGCGGCGATTCCGATCATCCGGCGTCCTCCATCTCAGCGCCCGGCCTTCCTGGCGAATGTGACATCCCGGGTGGCCCCGGCCGGCAGCGTCAGACCGTCGCCGGTGCTCACCGTGACGCCCGCGCCGTACGACGACTCCAGCAGGCGCAGGCGGGCCAGGCCGGGGCTGCGGTCGAAGGTGTCGCGCATCGTGTTGGGCGGACCCACCGCCAGGATGGTGTACGGGCCGGCGATCGGGTGGTTGTCGACGAGGATGGCGCCGCCGGCCTGGCGGATCGTCACGTTGGGGCCGATGCGGACGCCGCCGACCGAGACCGCCTCCGCGCCGCTGGCCCACAGCGAGTTCACCACCAGTTGCAGGTCGCGGTCCAGGATCACTTGACGGCTGCCGGCGACCCGTTGCTTGGACACGTCCGACAGATCTCGGCCGGCCCCGGGATCGCTCACCGTCACCGTCAGTCCCGGGCCGATCACCGCGGTGCTGCCGGCCGCCAGGCTCAGCGCGTCCAGTCCGGCCAGCAGGGTGCGGCCCTCGCTGTCGTCGCGCAGCCGGGTCCGGGACAGGTCGTCGACCTGACCCGCCAGGGTGTCGCGGTCCCGGGTCAACCCGTCGGTGTTGTGTTCGGCGGAACGCACGCTGTCGGCCAGCACCCGCTGCGCGTTCGTCATGCCGGGGGCCAGGCTGCGGGCCTGCGCCACCGCCGCGGCGAAGACCGCCGCGATCAGCAGGGCCCCGGCCGCCTGCCAGATCCATTGCCGCCGTGCGGGTTTCGGGTCGCCGGCGGCCGCCGCGGCATAGCCGGGGTCGAGATGGTCGGACAGCAGCGAGCGCAGCAGCGAGGGCACCGGCAGCTTCCGCGGCTGCTCGGCCCGCTCGGCGCTCAGCCCGGCGTCGGGGTGGTAGCCGCCGAGCATCCGGGCGTCCGACGCCTCCGGGCTCATCCCGCGACCCTGGGCAGCTTGCGCAGCACCGCGGAGACCTGCAGGACGTAGAGGACGAAGGACCACAGGTACATGTAGACGCCCCAGATCAGGAACGCCCAGCCGCAGGCGCCGACGACCCTGCTCCACCGCGAGTCCCACTGCCCCAGCAGGATCAACGGGAACCCCGACATCAGCGCGAACGTCGCGGCCTTGCCGATGTACGTCACCGGCAGCGCGGTCAGGCCCCGGCCGCGCAGTAGCGGCAGCGTCGCCGCCAGCAGCGCGTCCCGGACCAGCAGCACCGCGATGATCCACCACGGGATCATCCCGGCGATCGCCATGGCCACCGGCACGACCACCATGTACAGCCGGTCGACGGCGGGGTCGAGCAGTTCGCCGAGGCGCGAGTACTGGTCGAGCAGGCGGGCGATCTTGCCGTCGGCCCAGTCTGAGGCGCCGCTGATCATCAGCACCGCGGTGGCCCAGCCGTAGGAATGCGAGACCAGCAGCAGGTAGACGAAAACCGCGATCAGGATGAGCCGCAGCACGGACAGCACGTTGGGCACTGTCAGCACGCGATCGCGCGTCTCGCCCGGCTGCGCGTCCATGGTGCCCAACCTAGTGCCCCGCCTAGCGGAACACTCCCGGCAGGCTCAGCACCGAGAGCGTGTCGTCCTGTAGCGGATTGTCGTGCACCATGTAGGTCCACGTCGAGGTCGGCCGGGCCAGTTTGGACAGGTCCAAGTCGAACTCGTGGTCGCCGCCGTCGACCAGGTCGGCCGTCTCGAAGGTCTGCTGGGCGGCCTCGACGGCGTTGCTGGCCAGTGATCCGAACGCGTCCACGGCCAGCCGGTGGAACTCGTCGAGCGGGTTCTGCCGGCCCAGTGCGCGCAGGTGGATGCTCTCCCGGATGTCGGCGAGGTAGGCCAGGTGGTCGGCCCAGCCGCGGTCGAGGTGGTACAGCATGATCTGGCGGCAGATCCGCTCCAGCTGCTCGGGCGAGAGCCGCTCGGCCAGTTCGTCGGCCCGTTCGGGTGCCAGTGCCTGCAACTCCTCGTAGGCCGCCGGGGTCGCCAGCAGTTTGTTGCGCCGCTCGACGATGATGGCCCGCTGCTGGGCGATCAGCTGGTTGTACCGCCAGGTGTTGGCGTGTACGTCGAGCAGCTTGCCCTCGGCGATGCGCTGGGCGTGGTCGAGCAGCGACGCGGCCTTTGGGCTGACGATCCGGCCGTCGCCCTTTTCCGGGTCGGTTTCGGTCGGCAGCTTGCCGGGCTCGAGGTGCGAGGTCACCACGTCGTCATCCCAGCTGGCGAAGAACACCGACGAGCCGGGGTCGCCCTGCCGCCCGGCGCGGCCGCGCAACTGGTTGTCCAGGCGTTCGGTGAGGTGCCGGCCGGTGCCGACGACGTGCAGGCCGCCGAGATCCACGACGGCATCGTGAGTGGATTCGTCGGAGCCGCCGAGCCGGATGTCGGTGCCGCGACCGGCCATCTGGGTGGACACCGTCACCGCCCCCAGCGCACCGGCCTCGGCGATGACGGCGGCCTCCTCGGCGTCGTTCTTGGCGTTGAGCACGACGGCCGGCACGCCGCGGCGCAGCAGTTTGCGGTGGAGCTCCTCGGATTCGGCGACGTCCTGGGTTCCGACGAGCACCGGCCGGCCGCTCTCGTGCACTTCCGCGATGTGGTCGATGATCGCGTCGATCTTGGCCGCGTCGGTGATGTACACGCGGTCCGGTTCGTCCTCGCGGATGTTGGGGGTGTTCGGCGCGATCGGTGACACGCCCAGCGAGTAGAACTGGCGTAGCTGCTCACCGGCGGCCAGCGCGGTCCCGGTCATTCCGCACACCGTCGGGTAGCGGTTGATCAGCGCCTGCACGGTGATGGTGTCGAGCACCTCGCCGGTCTCGGTGGTCTCGATCCCCTCCTTGGCCTCGACGGCGGCCTGCAACCCGTCGGGCCAGCGCTGCAGCGTCGCGATGCGGCCGCGGGACGCGTTGATCAGGTGGACCGCACCGTCGCGGACGATGTAGTGCACGTCGCGCTGCAGCAGCACGTGCGCGTGCAGCGCCACGTTCACCTCGGTGAGTGTGGTGGCGACGTGTTCCTCGGAGTACAGGTCGATACCACCAAGTGCCGCTTCGACTTTGGTGGCGCCGGCCTCGGTGAGGTGGATGTTGCGCCGGTCTGCGTCGGCGGCGTAGTCGACGCCGGGCGTCATGTCGCCGACGAGCGCGATGATCTCCAGCCGCGGCTGCTCGCGGTGCGTGGTGCCGGCCAGCACCAGCGGCACCAGGGCCTCGTCGACCATGACGGAGTCGGCCTCGTCGATCAGTGCGACGTCGGGGTTGGGCGACACGAGGTCGGCGACGTCGGTGACCAGTTGGTCGCGCAGCACGTCGAAGCCGATTTCGTTGACCGACGCGTAGGTGACGTCGCAGGCGTAGGCGGCGCGGCGTTCGGCCGCCGTCGAGCTCTCGGTAATCCAGCCGACCGTCAGGCCCATCGCCTCCAGCAGCGGTCCCATCCACTCGGCGTCGCGGCGGGCGAGGTAGTCGTTGACGGAGATGACGTGGACGTGGCGGCCGGCGAGCGCGTAGCCGGCCGCGGCGATCGCACCGGAGAGCGTCTTGCCCTCGCCGGTGGCCATCTCCACCACGTCGCCGGCCAGCATCCGCAGCGCGCCCTGCAACTGCACATCGAAGGGCCGCAGTCCGGTCGCCCGGTCGGCCGCCTCGCGGGCGAGCGCCAGGAACTGCGGGATGTCGGCCGAGTCCGCCAGCGCGTCGAGGTCGAGCAGCTTGGCGGCCTTGCGCAACTGCTCGTCGTCGAGTTCGGCGGCCTTGGCGTCGAACTCGGCCGCCGCGTTGACCTCTTCGGTGGACCGGGCGCGGTTCTTCTCGGTGCTCGCGCCGAGCAGTTTCCAGAACCGGCCGCTCATCTTGGGGGTACGTGCCACACGACAACGGTACGCGGCGGGCGTTGCCAGCTGCATAATCGGCGGGTGGACCACAGCGAAGACGTCGAGGTGCTGGTCGCGGGTGCGGGCCCGGTCGGGCTGACCGCCGCCATCGAGCTGGCCCGCCGCGGTGTCGCGGTCCGGGTGGTGGACCCGCTCACCGAGCCGCCCCGGTATGCGAAAGCCGTCGGCGTGCAACCACGTTCGCTGGAAGTCTTCGAACAGATGGGTGTTCTCGGCGAGATGCTCGACGCCGCGATCCCGATGCGCGGTCAATACGTGTACGTCAACGGGGTCAAGGTCGGCGAGATGGACCTGCCGCTGCCCGCGGGGGTTCCGTTCGGCTTCGCCGACATTCCCCAGTACGAGACCGAACGAATCCTGCGGGAAGCGCTGCGCCGCCGCGGCGGGTCCGTCGAACGCGGGGTCGAGGTCACCGGCTTCACCCAGTCCGCCGACTCGGTGACGGTGTTGCTGTCGGACGGGTCGTCGGTGCGGGCGCGCTATCTGATCGGCGCCGACGGCGCGCACAGCACGGTGCGCAAGACCCTGGGCCTGACGTTCGACGGCGGGGCGTTCGAGGAGCAGTACATGCTCGGCGACGTCGAGGTGGACTGGTCGATCCCCCGCGGTATGGCGGTGCGGGCCATGCACCAGACCGACGGCGCTACCGATGACCTGCTGGTCTGCATTCCGCTGCCGGGTCGCGGCCGTTACCGGATGTCGATGCTGGTGCCGCCCGAATTGCGGGTCTCGACGACCGCTTCGGGCGATGGCGTGGCCCACGGTTTCGAAGGCGACCGCAGACCGGGACTCGAACACATCCAGGCCGTCCTCGACCGGTTGGCGCCGGAGCCGACGACCGCCCGCAACCTGCGGTGGTCGTCGGTGTTCCGGATCAGCCACCGCATCGTGAACGCCTACGGCCGGGGCCGCGTGTTCGTCGCCGGCGACGCGGCGCACATCCACCCGCCGACGGGCGGGCAAGGCATGAACACCGGGATACAGGACGCGCACAACCTGGCCTGGAAGCTCGCGCTCGCCCTGGCCGGACGGGCCGCCGCCGGACTGCTGGACAGCTACGACGCCGAACGCCGTCCGGTCGGCGAGGAGGTGGTCGGCCGGACCGTGCGCAGCGCGCGGGCCGGGATCGGCGCCGACTCCTCCGACCCGGATTTCGTCGTCCGCCGGGAGGCGCAACTGCTGATCGACTACGGCGACAGCCCCATCGTCAACCGCCCCGGTGACGTCGACTGGCGGGCCGTCGCGGCGGGGCGGCGCGCACCCGATGCGGCCGGGCTGACCCGTGACCTGGTCGCGGGACCGGTGCGGCTGTTCTCGGTGCTCACCGGCGAGCGGCACGTGCTGCTGGTCTACACCGCTGCCGCCGTTGACGTCGCGCAGGTCGAAGACTTCTGCGCGACGGCGGCCGCGGCCGCGCACGGAGCGCTGGACTGCTATCTGGTGGTCGCGCCCGGAGCCGACGTCGGCGACACCGTGCTGCCCGTGTTGGGGGACGCTGCCGGCGCGTTCGCCGGCGCCTATTCACCGGGAGCAACGGCTGTCTACGTGGTGCGCCCGGACGGCTATCTGGGCTATGTCTCCGATCGGATCGACGCGTCTTCGCTGTTCACCCACCTGGAGTTGACGTTCGCGAGTCCCGGTGGCCGTCGGCGCCTAGATGCAGCGGCCGCCGGTGGTAGCGGCCGTAGCGACGTCTCCGAGCGCATCGAAGAGATTCTGGCTGCCGAGGACAGCCGATAGAGGGTCGATTGTCGTCGATGCCGGCCCCCTTCACCGCGTCCAGAAGCGGCCTACGGCAGGCGAATTGAGTTCTCGCAGAAACCCTCCGTTACTGAGACCCGACGGCGAAGAGGTGCCACGCGCCGGGCACGCCCTTGAGCTCGTGCGCGCCGCGGTCCTCGAACTCGAGTCCTGACCCGATCACCAGGTCGCGCAGCGTGCTGGACACGAGTACTTCGTTCGGCCCCGCCAGTGCGTTGACACGCGCACCGATGTGCACGGCGATGCCGCCGATGTCATCGCCTCGAATCTCGCACTCGCCGGTGTGCAACCCGGCCCGCACCTGGATGCCGAGCACTTGCACTGCATCCCGGATCGCCATGGCGCAGCGGATCGCTCGCTGCGGACCGTCGAACATCGCGAGGAAGCCATCACCCGAGGTGTTCACCTCCCGACCTCGAAATCGGGCGAGCTGCGACCGGACAATGGCGTCGTGCGCGTCGAGTAGCACATGCCAGTCACTGTCGCCCATCTCCGCGGCGCAGCGCGTCGAGTCGACGATGTCGGTGAACAACACCGTGGCAAGCACCCGGTCATCGGCCACGTCGGCCTGCTTGCCGGTGAGGAACTCGGCGATTTCCTGGAACGACGCGCGCCAGTCGGGTCCATAGAAGTGGTTGATGTTGCGCCCAGGGAGCTCGACGTATTTCGCGCCCGGTATGCGATCGGCGACGTCCTTGCCCCACTCGGGCGGAACAATGGGGTCGTCGGTGTGATGGAGGACGAGTGTCGGGACGCGGACGGTGGGAAGCACCGCCCGCACGTCCATTTCGGCCACTAGAGGCATCATGAGGGCGACGGTCCCTGGGCTCGCCGCCCCGCGTTCCCAGCGTGCCGTCGCTGCCCGGATCTCCTCGTTCCACGGCATGTCCGGATTCGTCGCATGAAGGTGCTCGCCCGTCCCCCACATGGCGACTATGGCGGCATATATCTGCTCGGGTGTGGGTCCCTCGGCGCGTTCAGCCATCGGATTCGCGTAGCCCTCCAGAACGACCAGCGCGGTCGTGCGCGACGGGTGTGTTGCCGCGAACAGCGCACCCGTCGCGATCGCGCCGACCATCGCGATAAGGACCGCTTCACGACTCCCGAGATCGTCCAACACCGCGGTGATGCTGTCGGCCCAAAGTTCCAACGTCGGCAGCGCGCCCGAGGCGACGGGATCAGACGCACCGGTACCGGGCTGGTCGAAGATAATCAGTCGACCGAGGGATGTCATCGCCTCGAGCCAGCCTCGAATTGGCGGATGCTCGGGCAGGTCCTCACAGTTGCTGAACCAGGCTGGGACCACCACGATGTCGCGAGGACCTTCGTGTGACGCGCGATAGGCGACGCGCAAGTCGCCATTCATCGCATAACGGGTCTCCGAGAACATTGCGAAAAGTCTAAGTTCCAGGGAAGAGCGTCAGCGGGCGTTCATGCTGTTCGAACGCCGGCGCGAGCCGCACCCGGGAGAAGTCGCGCGTAGACCATCGCCGACGGACACCGACGCCCCCGTCATTCCAAACCCGGACCCGCCACCGTTCTGACTTGCACGGCTCCGCCGAGCCCTGCACGGTAGGTTGCCCGGGTGGATATGTTCACACCGTCCCTGGACTGGGGCAATGAGCTGGTCACGTCGTTGGTCTGGATCGCCAAGGCCTGGACGATCTCCGCCGCGGTCACGCTGCTGGTGCTGGTCCTCATCGAGCGATTCACCGAATGGGGCCGGCAGTACTGGCACATCACCAAGCGGTACTTCGTCGGGCCGGGCAGCGCCCGGGTCTGGTTGTGGCTGGCAGTCATCCTGCTGTTCGTCATCGCGGGCGTGCGCCTGGACGTCCTGTTCAGCTACCAGGGCAACGATATGTACTCCTCGCTGCAGACGGCGTTCCAGGGAGTCGGCGCCGGGGACGACGCGGCAGCCGAATCGGGTCGCCACGGCTTTTGGGTGTCGCTCGGTGTGGTCTTCAGCATCCTGGCGACCATCCACGTCGTGCGGTTGATGCTCGACCTCTTCTTGACCCAGCGGTTCATGCTGGACTGGCGGGCCTGGCTGACCGATCACCTGACCGGTGACTGGCTGGACGGTCACGCCTACTACCGCACCCGGTTCATCGACGAGACCATCGACAACCCGGACCAACGTATCCAGTCCGACATCGACATCTTCACCGCGGGCGTCGGCCCGTCGCCGAACATCCCGAACAACACCGCCGAGAGCACCCTGCTGTTCGGCGCGATCAGCTCCATCGTGTCGGTGATCTCGTTCACCGCGATCCTGTGGAACCTGTCGGGGGATCTGTCGCTGTTCGGGCTCACCATGCCGCATGCGGTGTTCTGGATCTGCTTCCTCTACGTGTTCGTCGCGACCGTCATCGCGTTCTGGATCGGCCGCCCGCTCATCCGGTTGACCTTCAACAACGAGAAGTTCAACGCGGCCTTTCGGTACGCCCTGGTGCGGCTTCGGGACGCGGCCGAGGCGGTGGCCTTCTATCGCGGCGAGCGCGCCGAACGGGTCCAGCTGCGGCAGCGATTCGCGCCGGTGGTCGACAACTACAAGCGGCTCATCAACCGGATGATGGGCTTCAACGGCTGGAACCTGGCGATGAGCCAGATCATCGTGCCGCTGCCGTGGCTGGTGCAGGCACAGCGGTTGTTCCGCGGCGAGATCAAGTTCGGTGACGTCACTCAGAGCGCGTCGGCGTTCGGTTCGATCCAGGACGGCCTGTCGTTCTTCCGGAACTCCTACGACAGCTTCGCCGGCTGGCGGGCCTCGATCATTCGTCTGCACGGTCTGGTGGTCGCCAACGAGCAGGGCCGCGCGCTGCCGGAAGTCGACGTCGAGCCCAGCGCGGCCACCCTGGTCGAACTCGACGACGTCGAAGTCCGCACTCCCGACGGCCGCCAGCTGATCACCGACCTCGATCTGCGTCTCGACACCGGCGACTCGTTGCTCATCGCGGGCAAGTCGGGCAGCGGGAAGACGACGCTGCTGCGCAGCCTGGCGCAGCTGTGGCCGTACGCCACCGGCACGCTGCGCTGCCCGCCCGGCGATTCGGAGACGATGTTCCTCTCGCAGCTGCCCTACGTGCCGCTCGGTGACCTGCGGGCAGTGGTGAGCTATCCGAGCGAACCCGGCGACATCCCCGACGACGCGCTGCGGGCCATGCTGACCAAGGTCGCGCTGCCCCACCTGGTGGACCGTCTCGACGACACCGAGGACTGGGCCAAGGTGCTGTCGCCCGGTGAGCAACAGCGGGTGGCGTTCGCCCGGATCCTGCTCACCAAACCCAAGGTGGTCTTCCTCGACGAGGCGTCCTCGGCGCTCGACGAGGGGCTGGAGACGATGCTGTACACGCTGGTGCGTACCGAACTGCCGGACACCGTCCTGGTCAGCGTCGCGCACCGCGGCACGGTCGCCAAACACCACGAACAGCGCCTGCAACTGCTCGGCGACGGCGCCTGGCAGCTCGGGCCGGTCAGCGGCTCCGAGCCGGTGCCGGTCTAGCGGGCCTCTAGCGGGCCGCCGCCGCGGCGCCGGCGCGGCGGCCGAAGAACGAGCCCTCGCCCAGCTGGGTGCCGCTGGCGTAGCTCTTGCCGTCCTCGGCGATGTTCGAGGCGCACGCTCCGACCGCGTACAGGCCAGGCACCGGCGTGCCGTCGTCGTGCAGCACCTCGCCGTCGATCGACACCGCCAGCCCACCCATGGTGAACCCGGAGTACATCGCCCGCCCCAGCGACAGGTCGAAAACCGCCCACGGCCCATTGTCTTGGGGCGCAACGTATTCCGGCTGCTTGTGGAAGTCCGGGTCCTCGCCCTTGGCGGCGTTGGCGTTGTAGCGCTCGAGCGTGGCGGCCAGGTTGCCGGCCGGAATGCCCAGTGCGGCTTCCATCTCCGCGATGGTCTCGTAGCCGTCCAGGAACTTGATCAGCGGCATCTCGGGCATCTCGGTGTGCGCCTCGTCGACGATCAGGTACGCGGTCTGCTCGGGCTGTTCGAGCACGAACGCCGAGGTCCGCGAATGGTAGGAATCCTCGGCGACGAACCGCTTTCCGTCCTTGTTGACGATCACCCCGGTCAGCAGGATCTCCGGCGGATAGGCGGCGGCGGTGATGAACAGGTGGTCCATGTTGGTGGCCACCCCGCCGGCGGACACACCCATCCGGATGCCCAGCCCGTCGTCGTTCGGGTTGCCCAGAATGTAGGGCGCCACCATGCCATGGTGTTTGGTCTTGCGCTCCTGCCCCAGCGCCGGGGTGTACTCGGCGACCATGTCGGGGTTCATCGCGAAACCGCCGGCCGCGATGATCACCGAATTCGCCTTCACCGCACCGGTTTCCGCGAAGTGCTTCCACGCGACGCCGACCACGGCGCCGTCCGGGTCCAGCACGAGGTTGGTGGCGCCGGTCTCGTAGCGGAACTGGACGCCGAGATCGCCGGCCCGCTTGAGCAGCAGGTCGATCACCATCGCCGCGCCGCCTAGTTCGCCGGGCACCGGCACCGAATGGCCGCGCGGCGCCGGCTTGGCCTGCTCGCAGAACGGCCACACCTTCTCGTTGCCGGTGTAGGACAAGCCCTCGGTGCCCGGCGGCACCACGACCTTGCCCGGGTAGTAGCTGCGCTCGAACTGGAAGCCGAGGTCCTCCAGCCAGTTGAAGTGTTCGACGCTGCCGTCGCAGTACGCCCGGATCTTCGCCAGGTCGGGTTCGCGGGAGACCGCGACCAGGTACTTGTACATCTCCTCGGCGGTGTCGTCGTGTCCGGTGGCCTGCTGCACCGCGGTGCCGCCGCCCAGGTAGAAGTGCCCGCCGGCCATCGATGTGGTGCCGCCGGCCGCCGCGGCGCGTTCGAGCACCAGCACACTGGCACCTGCCGCGGCGGCGGTCACGGCCGCGCAGCCTCCCGCGATGCCGAAGCCGATCACGACGACGTCCACCTCGTCTGACCAGGATGCGACGTCGGCGGCCGCGATGGTGTCGGGGATGTCGGTGTTCACGGCTTCTCCGGGGTAGCTGGACAGGAGTCTGGACACTAATACGTATCGTCTCGCAGGATAGCCCAGCCGCCGTCGCGGCAGAAGAACCCGGGTGTCGGCCCGAATGGAACGCGTTCTAGTTACCGGTTTCGGCTACACGGTCGGCCAGAAGACAGCCGCCGGGAAGCTGCCCCAGGTGCTGTTGAACAGTCCGACCAGCACCGCGCGGTCCCCGTCGACGACGTAGACCGGCCCGCCGGAGTCGCCCTTCTGGCTGACCACCCCGTTGGTCATGGTGAACCAGCGGTTGTTGACACGTTCCACGGTGCCGCAGCTCTCCCCGCTGACGACCCCGAAGTGACAGATCGGTGCGCCCGCCACCAGGCCGCCGGCCGCCCCCGACTGCAGCACGCGGCCGTCCGGCAGGACGTCGTTCACGTCCACGTCGGGGTTCAGCGCGATCTGCTGATAATCGGTGATCACCTGGTCGGTGGCGATGACGGCGCCCTGGATGACCGTGCTCTGCGAGCTGATCGGAACCCCGATCGGCCGGCCGGCCCGGTCGGTCACCGGGCCGGGGGCGCGGCAGTGGCCAGCGGTGTATGCGACGCGTTGTCCGACGTCGACGTATCCGAGTGTGCACAGGTTGGTGCCCTGCCGGATCTCCATGCCCGGATAGGCGGCCGCACCGGGATCGGCGTGTGCGACGGGAGCCAATACGCTGGCGACGGTCAGTGCCGCCGCGGCCATCAGTGATCGCATGACTCATTATCGACGTTCGTCACACTTCTATTACAAAAAGAAAACAGCGGCCCGGTTGGCTTGCAATCCGGGCCGCTGTCTGATGCTCGAAGATCAGTCGGGAATGGTCAGCACCTGACCGGGATGGATCAGATCCGGGTTGGCCACCCCGCTCGCCGAGGCGATCTTCGGGTACTGGTTGCCGTCGCCGTAGAAGCGCTCGGCGATGGCCCACAGCGTGTCACCGGACACCACGGTGTAGGTCCGCGGCGCGGGGGCCGCGGGCGCCGGCGCCGGTGCCGGCGTCTCGACCGCCGCCGGTGCCACCTCTTCCTCGACCTTGTTCAGTTCCGGCGACGGGGGCGGCGGCTCGTCGGTGTTGGTCTTCGAGTCCCAGGCCGGTCCGTCGGCGGCGTAGAGCACCACATTGCGGTCGTCCTGGAGCACCAGCTTGACGTTCTTCTTGCCCTTGGTGTCGGTGTGCCAGACGGGCTTGTCGGCGGTGTAGAGGACGAAGTTGCCGTCCGTCTGGACCTCGGCGCGCACCACGTTCTGGCCGTTGGTGTTGGTGGACCACACGGCCTGGCCGCGGGCGGCCAGCACAAGATTGCCGTCCTCCTGCAGGGTCAGGGTGTAGGCACCGTTCGGGGAAGTCAGCGAATCGCCCTTCCCAAGCTTCTGCCCTTCGGTAAGCGTGTCTCCCACGTCTATCCCTTTCGTCCCGTCATTGGGTTCGTGTCGTCCGCCGTGCCCCCGATGGGCCGGCGCCGACGACGACACGAGCTTACCCACATCCGGTTTGCTGAAAAGAGTTGCGATCGAAGGAATTCGCAAGCCGGTCAGGAGTCGAAACCCAGACCCAGCCGATCCAGGGTTCTCAGGAGCAGGTTGCGCCGGCCGGCGCTGTGGTCGGCCCGGTCGAGCGACCACCGGGTGGCCTGAATTCCCATGCTGGCCACCGGTTCCGGCGGGAACGGCAGCGGCTTCTCCCGAACCATCCGCAGCCGGGTGCGCTCGGTGGACGCGCCGTCCAGGAGGTCCAGGCAGACGTCGGCGGCGAAACGTGCCGCGCCCACGCCCAGGCCGGTGAACCCGTTGACGTAGGCGACCCGGCCGCGGTGCGCGGTTCCCCAGTGCGCGCAGAAGCGGGTGTTGGTGTCGATGGCGCCGGCCCAGCGATGACTGAACCGCACGTCCTCGAGTCCGGGGAAGGTGAGGAAGAAATGCGCCGCCAGTCGCTCGTAGGTTTTCCGGCGGTGCTCATAGGACGGGTCGACGCGGCGGCCGTAGTGGTAGACCGCGTCGTAGCCGCCCCAGACGATCCGGTTGTCGGCGGACAGCCGGTAGTAGTGGAACTGGTTCGCGGAGTCGCCGACGCCCTGCCGGTTGCGCCAGCCGATCCGGCCCAGCTGGTCGTCGGTCAGCGGTTCGGTGGCCAGCACGTAGTCGTAGACCGGCACCGTGTAGAACCGGTTTCGCCGCACCAGGCTGGGAAACACATTGGTGGCCAACACAATCCGATCGGCGGTGATCGTGGCGCCCGCGGTCGTCGCGGTCAGCGCGCCGGCCCCGCCGCGCACCGCGCCGACCGGTGTGTGTTCGTACACGGCGACGCCGGCCTCTCGGCAGGCCCGGGCCAGCTCGAGCGCGAGCTTCGCGGGGTGCACGATCGCGCACGTCTCGGCGCTGAACAGGCCCGCCAGGTAGGTGGGCGAGGCGACCTCCGCCCGCACCTCGTCGGCGTCGAGGAATCGGCCCTGGCCGTCGCCGGCCGTTTCCCGCAGCCACGGCACCTGATGGGCTTCGGTGGCCACCGACAGCATGCCGGTGCGCTCCCAGTCCACGGAAAGGCCGAGGCGTTCGATGTCGGCCTGCATGCCGTCGAGGTTCGCCAGCCCGAGCGCCTCGAGGGTCGCTATCTCGTCGGGCCAGCGGGACTTACCGTTCTCGTAGCCGTGGGTGATGCTGGCCTCGACGAATCCGCCGTTGCGCCCGGAGGCCGCCCAGCCGATGCGGTCCGCCTCCACCAGCGTGATGCGCGCCCCGGGGTTTCGCTCCGCGGCGTGCAGGGCGGTCCACAGACCCGTGTAGCCGCCGCCGACGACCAGCAGATCGCAGTGTGCCGGCGCGGTCAGCGACGGAAAGGACGGCCGGGGAATGTCGAGCCACATCGACCCGAACCGGGAACCGGCCAGCGCGCTGCGGACGAGTCCGGGATCTATGGGTTGGTCGAAGACGGTCTCCACCAAGGCAGCGTACGGGTGCGGCCGCCCGGACTGCCGGCGAATCTGGCCGCGACCGGACCGACGGCCGCCAGGATGAAGACATACGGTGTCGCAAGGGCTTCCACCGCCCCGATGGTCTCGCCGACCAGGCCGATGATCACCAGCGAGAACTCTCCCCGCACGATCAGGATCGCCCCGGCGCGCATCTGGCCCTTGGAGCCGACACCGTCCCGGCGGGCGGCATAGGCGCCGGTCACCACCTTGGTCAGGGCGGTCACCACCGCCAGGAGCAGGGCGGCCGGCAGCATCGGGATCAGCTCCCTGATGTCGGCGGCCAGGCCGATCGCGACGAAGAACACGGCCGCGAACAGGTCGCGCAGCGGGGTCAGCAGGGTGCGGGCCCGCCGCGCGGTCTCCCCCGTCAGGGTCAGTCCCACCAGGAAGGCGCCCACGGCGGCGGAGACGTGGATGTACTCGGCCAGCGCCGCCACGATCAGGGTCAGGGCCAGGATCCGCAACAGCAGCTGCTCGTCGTCCCGGTGCGCGATCAGCCGGCCCACGTGGTGGCCCCACCGGTAGGACGCGACGAACGTGACCGCCAGCGCCGTGACCGCGACCGTCACGCCGATCACGCCGTGCCACCACGTCGCCCCGGCGGCGAGCACCGCCAGCAGCGGCAGGTAGACGGCCATCGCGAAATCCTCGAGCACCAGCACCGACAGCACGGCCGGCGTTTCGCGGTTGCCCAGCCGGCGCAGATCCGCCAGCAGCCGGGACACCACGCCGGACGACGAGATGTAGGTGATGCCGGCCATCGCCAGGATTCCCACCACATCCAGGCCGAGCAGCGCGCCGGCGATCGCACCCGGCACCGCATTGAGAACGAGGTCCACCCACGCCGACGGCAGATGCCGGCGCAGGCTGGCGGCGAACTCCCCCATGGAGAACTCCAGGCCCAGCGTGAGCAGCAGCAGCACCACGCCGATCGACGCGGTCGCCGTGATGAAGGAGCCGGCCGCCGGAACCGGGGCGATGCCGCCGTTGCCCAGCATCAGGCCGGTGAACAGATAGAGCGGAATCGGTGACAGCGCGAAGCGCCGCGCGATGGTGCCCAGGAAGGTCAGGGCGGCGAGAATGACGCCGAGCTCGAGCAGCAGCGCCATCGAATCATGCACCCGCGCAGCCCTTTTCTACCCGTTCTCCAGGATCTGGGTGACCCTGCGGATGCCGTCGGCCGTGCCGATGACCACCAGGATGTCCCCGGCGCGCAGTGGTTCGGCGGGGCCGGGTGAGGGCAGCACCTCCTCGTCGCGCACGATCGCGACGATGGACGCGCCGGATCGGGTGCGCGCCTGGGTGTCCCCCAGCGGCCGGTCGACATACGGGCTGCCGGCGCGGACCGGCACCTGGCCGGCATCGAGGCCGGGCACTTCGCGGGTCAGGTCGGCGAACCGCTCGGCGATCCGCGGCGCGCCGAGGATCTGCGCCAGCGCGTCGGCCTCGTCCACGGTGAGGCGGAACACCGGCCGGGCGACGTCCAGGTCGGCGGCCGAGTAGAGGACCACCTCGAAGTCGCCCGACCGTTTGGCGATCACGCCGATGCGGTCTCCGTCGGAGTTGTCGAACTCGTAGCGCAGGCCCACACCGGGCAGCAGCACCTCTTTGACGTCCATCAGGCTATCGTCGCCGATGCCGCGGCCGGGTGCCCGAACTTCAGTTCAGCGCGTCGGCGGCGGCGACGGTGCGCGGTGCGGCCGAGCGGGGCTGCCAGCCGGGCGGGCCGAAGACGAAGCCCAACCGGTCCCGCCAGGTGTGCGCGGCGCGCACGTCGCGCGCGATCGACACATACTCGTGGGTCTGCAGCTTCCAGATGTTGAACGTGTTCACCGGCTTGGTCAGCCCGTAGTGCGGCCGGAACAACTCCTCCTGGAAACTGCCCAGCAGCCGGTCCCAGATGATCAGGATCCCGCCGTAGTTCTTGTCCAGGTACTCCGGGTCCATGCCGTGGTGCACCCGGTGGTGCGACGGCGTGTTGAACACGAATTCGAAAGGCCGCCAAAGCTTTCCGATGCGCTCGGTATGCACCCAGAACTGGTAGATCAGGCTCAGCGAGAAGCTGAAGAAAACCATCCACGGCGGCACGCCCAGCAGTGGCAGCGGAAGCCACATCAGGATCTCCCCGCTGTTGTTCCACTTCTGCCGCAACGCGGTCGCGTAGTTGAAGTACTCGCTGGAGTGGTGGGCCTGGTGGGTGGCCCAGATCAGCCGGACCCGGTGGGCGATCCGGTGATACAGGTAGAACAGCAGATCCACGCCGACCAGTGCGATGACCCACGTGTACCACGCGGTCGCCGGCAGGTGCCAGGGCGCGACATAGGCGTAGACGGCGGCGTAGCCCAGCAGCGCGAGGAACTTCCAGGCCGCGGTGGTCGCGATGGACACCAGCCCCATCGAGATGCTGGCCCAGGCGTCGCGGCGTTCGTAGCTGCCGGATGCGGGGCGGGTCCGCTCGCCCGTGGTGAGCTGCTCGAGCTTGCGGGCCGCGGTCCACTCCAGCCCGAGCAGCAACAGGAAGAACGGTATCGCGAACAGCACCGGATCCCGCATCTGCGGCGGGAGGGCCGAGAGCATGTCGGTGACCGCGTTCACCGGCCGAGTCTAACCCGGAACCCGGTCTTGTTGTACATCGTGTCAGTAAGCTCGGCGGGCCGTCGTTCCGGGCACGTGCCGGGGCAGCACCTCCGCGGACACCGCGATCAGCAGGCCCGCCAGCGGAACGATCACCAACCCCACCCGCAGGCCGGCGGCGTCGGCAACGGCGCCGACCAGCGCGGGGGCGGCCAGAAACCCGACCCGCATGAACCATGTCACCGCCGTCAGCCCCGAACCCGGGCGCAGGCCGGGCACGGTGTCGGCGCCGTGGAACGCCGCGGGCGCGACGGAGGCGACGCCGTAGGGCTTGCCGACCATCGACGGCGGCACGGCGTTGGCGGTGCC